>WNGA01004527.1_pt1 | contig 20440 bp, 21 predicted proteins | sample 5400061 | NCBI WGS metagenome assembly WNGA01 (sample SAMN13153366, study PRJNA577476) | soil metagenome | isolation source: 100 cm soil or saprolite under grassland replicate 2 | place: USA:California | collected 2016-06-15
GGCGGCGGAGCGGGAGCGCGCGCAGGCGGAGGAGGAGTTGAAGACGGCGAGCCGGGAAACGCTCGAAGGGATCCGGTCGAAGCTCGAGCTGGCGGAGGCGAGGCTCGCGGTGGCCAGGCGGCGCTGAGCGAATCGAGATTCCGACGTCGCGGGGCGCCGGCCGCACGGAAGTATTCACGAACCATTCACTCCCGCGACTTAAGATTGAAGGGTCCATGCTCGCTCGCGAGGGGTCGGAAGAGGAAGAGTCGCGCTCGCCGGCGCCGGCCGGCCGGCCGCTCCCAACGGTCCCCGAGATCTCCGTCGTCATCCCAGCTCGCGACGAAGCCGACAACATCGGTCCTCTTCTCGCCGACGTCGAGGCGGCCCTCGAGGGGCGCGTCGAGTACGAGGTGGTCGTCGTGGACGACGGAAGCGAAGACGCGACGCCCGTCCGCCTTCGCGAGGCACGCCGCGCTCTTCCGCGCCTCCGATCGGCGCGTCACCGCTCGCCTTCCGGACAGAGCGCCTCGATCTGGACGGGTGTTCGCCTCGCGCGCGCGCCCTGGATCGTGACGCTCGACGGCGACGGCCAGAACGATCCGGCGGACATCCCGGCGCTCCTCCGGGCGCGGGACGCGCAGGGCTCGGGAAAACCGCTTCTCGTCAACGGGCACCGGCGGGCGCGGCACGACACTTTTGCCAAGCGCGTCTCGTCGCGGATCGCCAACGGCGTGCGTCGGCGAATCCTGGGTGACGGTACCCCCGATACCGGCTGCGGGCTGAAGCTCTTCCCGCGGGAAGCCTTCCTGGCGCTGCCGTCCTTCGACCACATGCACCGATTCCTGCCGGCGCTCTTTCGGCGCAGTGGTGGCGAGGTCCTCTCCGTGCCGGTTCGCCACCGCGAGCGGCGACACGGTCGGTCCCACTACGGTGTGCACAATCGCCTCTGGACCGGAATCGTCGACATGCTCGGCGTCCTCTGGCTTCAGCGGCGCGCGAGAATTCCCACGCTGGCGACGGAAGAGTCCGACGACGCGAACCCGACCGAGGAGTCATCGCAATGAAGATCCCTTCGTTCTGGCTGGTTGTGGGCTTCCTGGGTCAGGCGCTCTTCTCGATGCGGTTCATCCTCCAGTGGGTCAAGAGCGAGCGGGAGGGGCGCAGCGTGATCCCGGTCGCGTTCTGGTACTTCAGCCTCGCCGGCAGCGTGGTGCTGCTCGCGTACGCCATTCACCGGGTCGATCCGGTCTTCATCCTGGGCCAGGCCGCTGGAATCGTGATCTACGTGCGCAACCTCTACCTCATCTCCCGGGAGCGACAGGGGGGAGGACCGACGCCGCATCCCCAGGGCGCATGAGGCGCCGCCGCGCGGCGCTCGTTCTCGTCGCGCTCTGGGCGTTGGTCGTCGCGGGAGGTCTCTTCTCGCGCCCGGCCTGGCCGATCGACGAGACCCGCTACCTCTCCGTCGCGTGGGAAATGTGGCAGCGCGGCGACCTCCTCGTGCCGCATTTAAACGGGCTGCCCTACAGCGACAAGCCCCCCCTTCTCTTCTGGCTCATGCAGGCGGGTTGGCATGTGTTCGGCGTCAATCAGTGGTGGCCGCGCCTGGTGCCTTCGCTCTTCGCGCTCGCCAGCCTCTTCCTTTGCGCGCGGCTCGCGCGGCAGCTCTGGCCCGAGCGCGAAGACGTCGCCGAAGTTGCGCCATTCGTCCTCCTCGGAAGTCTCTTCTGGTCCTTCTTCTCGACGGTGCTCCTCTTCGACATGCTGCTCGTGTTCTTCGCGCTCGCCGCGATCTCCGGAATCGTCCACGCATTGCGCGGGCAAGGCCTCGCGGGCTGGCTTCTCGTGACCCTCGGAATCGGGCTAGGAATTCTGGCAAAGGGACCCGCGATCTTGATCCCGGTCCTCCCGGTCGCTCTGCTGGCGCCCTGGTGGTCCGGGGGATCGGTGCGCCCCTGGCGCTGGTATCCGGTCCTCGTCGCTTCGCTCGCCGGTGGAATCGGCCTCGGCCTCGCGTGGGCGATCCCGGCGGCCATCGCCGGAGGCCGCGACTACGCCGACGCCATTCTCTGGAGCCAGACGGCGGGCCGGGTGACGCACGCGTTCGCGCACCGCCGGCCGTTCTGGTGGTACGTGCCGTTCGTTCCGCTCCTCGCGTTTCCGTGGGTCCTTTGGCTCCCCCTCTGGCGGGGTCTGCGACGGGGAGAGAGCCTTTCGCGCGACCCGGGCGTACGGCTGTGCGCGGCCTGGGCGGGGATCGGTTTCCTCCTCTTCTCGTTCGTCAGCGGGAAACAGATCCACTACCTGCTTCCGCTCTTCCCTCCTCTCGCGCTCGTCGCTTCGCGTGCTGGACTGTCCCGGTCGGCCTCGCCGAAGCGCGGCGACTCCTTCTGGATCGCGGGAGCCTTCATGTCGTTCGCCCTCCTGCTTGCGTTCGCGCCGTCCCTGTCAGAGCGGCTCTCGCTCCCGTCCTGGACGTCGGGGCTCTCCCGCGCGGCGGCGATGGTCGTCGCCGCCAGCGGACTCGTTCTGACTTGGCGCCCGCCCGCTTCCGGCCGGACGTTTCTCGAGCGGGTCACCGTCTGCTCGGTCGCCGCGATCGTCATGATCCAGTGGAGCGTCGCGCGCGCGGCCGCGCCCAACTACGACGTCGAGAGCATCGGCCGGTATCTGAACGGCCTCCAGCGCGAAGGGCATCCGCTCGCCCACGTCGGAAAGTACTTCGGCGAGTACCAGTTCGCCGGCCGGCTGGAGCGTCCTATCGAGATCATCGATTCGGGATCGGTGTCCCGCTGGTTCGCGCGTCATCCGGACGGCTACGTCATCGCCTACTCGCGACGGTCTCTCACCGAGGAGCCGCACGTCGATTTCCGCCAGGGCTTCCGCGGGGGAGTCGTGACCGTTCGGCGCCGGTTTCCCGCGCGTTCCCGCAAGAGCCCGGTGACGGCGGGAGCGTCAGAAGAGCGATCGCGAGATCGAAGTCGCTCGGACGAAGCCGGAAGCTGACGGTCGATTCCAGCCGGGACCACGAACGGCTTCTTCATGGCTTCAAGTCTATGATCGCCGCGATGCGGTCAGACGCGGCCGGCGCGCGGGCGGTGGACCTTCTCGAGCGACTCGTCGAGATCCCTTCGGTGACCGGCTCGGAGCAGCCGGTGCTCGCGTTTCTGGAAGAGCGTTATCGGGGATCGGGCTGGACGGTCGAAGCCATGGAGGTCGCACCCGACCGGCGCAACCTGTTCATCCACCGCGGGCACCCGAGCGTCGTCCTGACCACGCACGCGGACACGGTTCCCCCCTTCTTTCCGCCGCGCCGTGAGGCGGGCGCCCTCGTCGGCCGCGGCGCCTGCGACGCGAAGGCAAGCCTGGCCGCGCAGGCGATCGCTCTGGAAGAGCTCGCGCGGGACGGCGCACGAGAGGTCGGGCTCCTGGTGCTCGTCGGGGAAGAGCGCGGATCCGACGGGGCCCTCGCCGCCAACCGGCGGCCGCACCTCGCGCGATATCTGATCGGCGGCGAGCCGACCGGCAGCCGCTTCGTCGCCGGCTCGAAAGGTTGCCTTCGAATCGAGATCGAAGCCCGCGGCGTGTCGGGCCACTCCTCGATTCCCGAGAGCGGCCGGTCTGCAGTCGATCCGCTGCTCGATTTCCTGAACGACCTGCGCGAGCTGAAGCTGCCCGAGCATCCGGCCTTCGGACAGACGACGATGAACATCGGCGTGATCCAGGCGGGCACCGCGCCGAACGTCATCGCGGAGAGCGCGCGCGCCGAGGTGATCTTCCGGACGGGGCAGCCGATCGAGACGTTGCTCGCGCACATCCGTCCGATCGCGCAGGGCCGAGTGCAGCTCGCGGTCGGGTACCGATCCGATCCCGTTTCGTTCCGGTGTCCGAAGGGGGAGCCGGGAGAAGTCGTCTCCTTCGCCTGCGACCTTCCGCTTCTTCCGGCGTGGGGCGAGCCGATCCTCTTCGGTCCCGGCTCGATCCGCGACGCGCACGGGTCGGAGGAAAGAGTCGAACTCGCCGAGGTCGAGGCGGCCGTCGGTGTCTACTCCCGGCTCGTGCGAAGCCTTCTCACGCGCGGCGACGCGTGTCTCGAGCCGCGAAACACCGCGACCGTGCGCTAGCCGGCAATAAAGTGGTGTGCGGTGACTGCCTCGACAAACTTCCCAAGGGCGGAAGTATTTTCGCCGCCGGAGAAGGAAGTCAGAAGAGCGACTCGTAGAGTCCGGCGACACGCTTCCCGATCCGTTTCGTGTCGTACAGCTCTTCGACGCGTCGGCGTCCGGCGAGACCCATGGCGCGGCGTCGTTCCTCCGACTCGAGCAGAGCCCGCAGCGCCTCAAGCCATCCGTACGCGTCCGACGGCAGAAAGCCCGTCTCTCCCTCGACGACAATTTCCCGGTTGCTGCCGACCGGCGACGCGACGCAGGGGAGTCCCGCCGCCATGTACTGGAGGAGCTTGAACCCCGACTTGCCCCGCGTCCAAGCGTCATCAGTCAGCGGCATGACTCCAGCGTCAGCCGAGGCGAGTGCGGCCGCCTCCCCAGATGCGGACCAGGCGACCCGCTCGACCGGGACCTCGGGCCAGTCCGGAAACCGGGAGGAGATCACGCGAAACCGCAGCTCGGGAGTCTCACGGCAGAGCTGCGATAGAACCGGTCGGATCAGGTCGAGGTAGCTCAGGTTGCCGGGAAGGCCGATCCACACGATCGTGCAGGTTCGGCCAGTCGCGAGCGTTCCAGGATCACGCGGATACGCCGAGAGATCGAGACCCGTCGGCACGACTTCGACGCGTCCGCCGTACGGTCTCGCCGCGGCCGCGAGCTCGCCGTTGCCGGCGATCGTAAGGTCGCTCATCCGGCACGTCGCCGCGAATTTCGCCTCCCGGAACCAGGAGCGGTTCGGAAGGTCGCCGAGACGGTCCGGCTTACCCACGTAGATCGCGTCGTCGAAGTCGTAGGCGATGCGCCCCACGGATCGCCGCACGAGGAAGGTTTCTCCGGGAAGTAGTTTGAGCTTGGCGACCACGAGAAGGTCCACGTCGCGAAGTCCTCGGCGTCGCTCGAGAACCCGCGTGTAGTACCGGCGGCGCGGGAATCGCTCCGTCTCGCATCGAAAGCCATCGGCTTCTAGTGTCGGTACGAGCGCAGTGACCCGGTGCCGGAAGGAGGGTGCCTCGGGATCGTGGACCCAGAAGCGCAGACGACGCAGCCGACTGCTCACGTTGGAGTCACGCGTTTGACAATTGCGCGCATGACAAAGTCTCGAAGCATCGCCAGACAAGCTTAGACTGGCACGCCATGGACGAGACAGTTCCAGACCGCCATGCGACGCGCGAATCGGAAGAAGCGGGTTCCTTGTCGCGATCGAGTGCTCGGACGACGCGACGAAGGAGATCGAGCATCTCCAGCTTTCCGGACTCCTGACGAAGTTGAAGTCTGACGCGCAGCGTGCGAGCGTCGGTGTCTTCCGCTTCGGGTCCCGAACGTACTTTGCGGACTCCCGCGCCAGCCATGTCCACCGTTCGACCGCTTAACTTTCGCGTGCGGGGTTCGTAAGTTCGACTCCAGGAGCTGCCGATGAAGGTGCGTCTCGTCCTCGTCCCTCTGATCAGCCTGGCTGTCCTTCTGCCGGGTCCGGCGGCCGCCCAGGAAGCGAAAAAGCTCGCGGTTCCCTACACCCAGTTCACCCTCCCGAACGGCCTCGACGTGATCCTCCACGAGGATCACAGCGTTCCCCTCGTCGCGGTCAGCGCGTGGTACCACGTCGGTTCCGCGCGGGAGAAGCCGGGCCGCACCGGGTTCGCCCACCTTTTCGAGCACATCATGTTCGAAGGGTCGGGACACGTCGCCGAAGGGGATTTCGACAACTGGCTCGAGGCGGCCGGCGGCGACAACAACGGATCGACGGACAACGACCGGACGAACTACTGGGAAACGGTCCCCTCGAACGCGCTGGAGCTCGCGCTCTTCCTCGAGTCGGACCGGATGGGATACCTGCTCGACGCGATGAGCCCTCAGAAAGTCGACGGGCAGCGCGACGTCGTCAAGAACGAGCGCCGGCAGTCGTACGAGAACCGCCCGTACGGGATGGCGTTGCTGAAGCTGCCCGAAGAGCTCTTCCCTCCGAACCACCCGTACCACTGGCCGGTGATCGGCTCGATGGAAGACCTCACGGCGGCGAGCTACGACGACGTGGTCCAGTTCTTCAAGAGCTGGTATTGCCCGAACAACACGAGTCTCGTCGTGGCCGGCGACATCGACCCCGCGGAAGCGCGGCGCCTGGTCGAAAAGTGGTTCTCCGACGTTCTGCGGGGGGCGCCCGTCCCGCCGATCGCCGTGCCGCCCGCGGTCCTGACGTCGGAGAAGCGGCAGACCCTCGAGGATCACGTCCAGCTGCCGCGCCTCTACCTCGCGTGGCTCTCTCCGCAACTCTTCGCTCCCGGCGACGAGGCGATGAACGTCCTCTCACACGTGCTCGCGTCCGGCAAGAACTCGCGGCTCTACAAGCGGCTCGTCTACGACCTCCAGATCGCCCAGGACGTCTCGGCGAGCCAGAACGCCGGACCTCTCGGCTCCGCGTTCGTCCTGATCGTGACGGCGCGCGAAGGCCACGGCCTGACCGAGATCGAGAAGGTCGTCTCCGAGGAGCTCGCGAAGGTGAAGCAGGACCCGCCCGCTCCCCGCGAGCTCGAGCGCGCCGTCAATCAGATCGAGGCGGCGTTCTACAGCGGGATGGAGCGCGTGGGCGGATTCGGAGGGAAGGCGGATCAGCTGAACGCGTACGAGTTCTACGCGGGCAGGCCCGACTACTTCGCCGAGGATCTCGCTCGGTACACTTCGCTCGATCCGAAGGACGTGCAGGCCGCCGCGAACCGCTATCTGCGCGACGACGCGCGACTCGTCCTTTCCGTCGTGCCGCAGGGGAAGAAGACCCTCGCGGCGGAAAAGAAGCCGTGAGACGCGCGGCAACGTCGGTCGCGGTCCTCGCCGTCGCCCTCGTTCTCGCCCCCCTTGCGTCCGGGCACACCGCCGCGGCGGCGAAGCCGGACCGTTCGAAGCCGCCGGCGCTCGGGCCCGTCCGCCCTCTGAAGCTTCCGCCCGTGCGGGTGCTCCATCTCGCAAACGGGCTTCCGGTGTTCCTGGTCGAGCAGCACGAAGTGCCGGTCGTCCAGGTCGACGCGGTCGTGCGCGTGGGCGCGGGAAACGACCCGCTCGACAAGCCGGGGCTGGCGAGCCTGACTGCCGACATGCTCGACGAAGGCGCCGGCAGCAAGAGCGCGCTCGAGATCGCCGACGAAGTCGACTACCTCGGCGCGGAGCTCACCTCCGAGGCGGGCTGGGACGCGACCGTCGCGGCGCTCCACGTTTCCGTGCGGCGTCTCGAAAGGGCTCTTCCGATTCTCGCCGACGTCGTCGTCCGTCCGACGTTCCCTGCGAGCGAGCTCGAGCGCGTGAGAACCGACCGGCTGACCGAGCTGCTCCAGTGGCGCGACGAACCGCGGGCAATCGCCTCGGTCGCCTTCGCGCGCGCCCTCTACGGCGGCAAACACCGGTACGGAACCGCGACGCTCGGGACGGAAGCTTCGGTGCGCCGGTTCTCGCGCAACGACTTGACGGGCTTCCACGCGCAGGCGTTCCGGCCGGACAACGCCGCGATCGTCGTCGTGGGCGACGTGACTGCCGTCTCGATCCAGCCGCAGCTCGAAAAGGCCTTCGGCAGCTGGAAGGCATCCGGGAACCGAGCGGCGGGCGAGGTCCCACTGGCGCCTCAGGTTCCCGGCCGGGAGATCTGGATCGTCCACCGGCCCGGCGCGGCGCAGTCCGAGATCCGAATCGGGAGGATCGGACCGCCGCGCTCGACGCCCGATTTTTTCTCGCTGACGGTCATGAACACGATCCTTGGCGGGTCCTTCACGTCCCGGCTGATGCAGAACCTCCGCGAGCAGCACGGCTACGCGTACGGAGCGAGATCGTCGTTCGACTACCGTCTGTCGTCGGGGCCGTTCGTGGCCGCGGCCGCAGTCCAGACGGACAAGACCGCTCCCGCGGTGACCGAGTTCTTCAAGGAGCTCGACGCCATCCGCAAGACCATCACGGACGCCGAGGTCGCGAAAGCGAAGAACTACGTCGCGCTGTCGTTCCCGTCCGAGGTGGAGACGACCGGTGACATCGCTTCCAAGCTCGCGGAACAGTTCATCTACGGCCTGTCGAACGGCTGGCTCGAGTCGTACGTCTCACGGATCGCCGGCGTCACCCCGGCGGAGGTGCGCCGCGTGGCGAGCCAGTACGTCGATCCGGAAAAGGTCGAGGTCGTCGTCGTCGGAGACCGGAGCAAGATTGAGGGGGAGCTGAAGGCGCTGAACCTGGGTCCGGTCAAGACCCTGTCGGTCGACGAGCTCTTCGCGGCCGAGAAGAAGTAGCTCTCTTCCGGGGATAATCCCCTCCGGGAAACCCGATGGCGAAGTCGATCGTCAAAAAACTGCTTCTCGCCGTTTTGAGCGCCGTCGTCCTCCTGGTGTCCATCTTCGTCTGGAGAATCGGGCCGAGGAACGTCCTGGGAATGCTCCGATACGACCAGCGGCGCGAAGGCGATCTCTTGGTCGGCCACTCCGCCCCCGACGTCTCGCTCTATGCGCTCGACGGGCGAACGCGGGTGCGACTGGCGGACGAGATTGGTGTGAAGCCGGTGGTGATCATCTTCGGCAGCTACACCTGACCGCCGTTCCGGCGCTCGGTCGAGCGGGTCCAGAAGACGTACCGGCAGTATCGGGACCGCGCCCGCTTCCTGACCGTCTACATCAAGGAAGCGCACCCACTCGACGAATGGCAGATGGAGTCGAACGAGAAGGAAAGCGTCTGCTACCCGCAGCCGAGGACGCTCTCGCAGCGGGTCGCGATCGCCAACGATTTCGTGAAGCGCTTCCATTACGAGATCCCGATCGCCGTCGACGACATGGACAATCGCGCGAACCAGCTCTACGCCGGCTGGCCGGAGCGCTTCTACATCGTCGACGAGGGCGGCAAGATCGTCTTCAAGGGCAAGCCGGGACCATTCGGGTATCACCCGGAAGAAGTGGAGAAGTGGCTCGCGAAGAGATTTCCGTCCGGGAGTCAACGAGCGTCCGGAGGCTCGCCCCTGCTTTAAACCGTCGGCCGCCGTCGCGAAACCGCGGCCGAAAGTCAATCCATGCGCACGCCCGTTCCGGTCATCCTCAATCGCTCCTCGGGAAGCGTCGAGGACCGTGACGCGGGCGACCGCCTCCGCGAAGCGTTCCGCTCCGCGGGAACGGAGGCGAACGTGCAGCTCGCGTCGAGCGGCGAGGAGGTCGTCGCCCTGGCGCGACGCGCGGCGTCCGGACCGAGCGAAGTCGTCGTCGCCGGAGGGGGCGACGGCACGATCAGCTCCATCGCATCGGTTCTCTCGGGAGGCGAGAAGGCGCTCGGCGTTCTTCCTCTCGGGACGTTCAACCACTTCGCGAAGGACCTGAAGATTCCTTTCGACACCGAAGCGGCGGCGCGTACGGTCGTCGAGGGCCGCGTCGTCCGCGTCGACCTCGGAGAGGTCAACGGCACGGTTTTCGTCAACAACTCGAGTCTCGGCCTCTATCCCCGGATCGTGCGGCATCGGGACGATCTGCGCGAACGGTTGGGGCGGGGGAGGTGGCCGGCGTTCGCGTGGGCGACTGTGCATGCACTCCATCGCCATGCACCGATCGACGTTCTTCTCTCGATCGACGGCCGCGAAATCCGGCGGCGGACCCCGTTCGTCTTCGTCGGGAACAACGTCTACGAGATGCGGGGCTTCGACATCGGCAGCCGCGATCGACTCGACCGCGGAGAGCTGTCTCTGTACCTCGCTCCTGGCGCGCGGCCGCTCGATTTGCTCTTCCTGGGTATACGCGCTTTTTTCGGCCGCCTGCGCGCCGGGACCGACTTCGAAGCGCTGCGGACGACGGAGGTCCGGATCGACACGCGGGCCGGCCGGGCCCCCGTCGCAGTCGACGGCGAGATCTCCGTCCTGGACACGCCGCTTCGCTATCGGGTGCGCCCGCAGGCCCTCCGCGTCCTCGTGCCGCGCACAGCTGAGGACGCAAAGCCGGCATGAGAACGCTGCTTCACGTCTCCGACCTGCACTTCGGCCGCGTCGATCCGGAGACGCTCGATCCGCTCGTCGCGGCCGCGGAGATCATCCATCCCGACCTCGTGATCGTCTCCGGCGACCTGACGCAACGGGCGCGGCGCGGGGAGTTCCGCGCGGCCCGCGCCTTCCTCGCGACTCTGCCGAAACCCCAGATCGTCGTTCCCGGAAACCACGACGTGCCGCTCTACAACGTTCTCTTCCGCTTCGTGCGGCCGCTCGAGACCTACCGGCGATACGTCACGGACGATCTCGAGCCTTTCTACCAGGACGACGAGATCGCGGTCATCGGCATCAACACCGCGCGCTCTCTCACTTTCAAAAGTGGACGCATCAACGAGCGCCAGGTCGCTCGCGTGCGGGAGCGGCTCTGCGCGCTTCCCGAAGAGACCACCCGTATGATCGTCACGCACCACCCCTTCGACCTGCCGGAGGGTCGCGCGAGCACGGACCTCGTGGGCCGAGCCCGGATGGCGATGGAGACTTTCGTCGAATGTGGCGCCGACGTCATCGTCTCCGGGCACCTGCACGTGTTCCACACGGCTCACACGTCGATCCGCTACAAATTGCCGGGGCGCTCGGCCCTCGTCGTCCAGGCGGGAACCGCGACCTCGAGCCGGGAGCGTGGAGAACCGAACTCTTTCAACGTGCTCCGGGTCGAGCGTCCGCAGATCTCCGTCGAACGCTTGGTCTGGCAGCCGCTCGAGCGCCATTTCGCACCGGCCGCGGTCGAGACCTTTCAGCGAACCGATCAAGGATGGGAGCGCGTTTCCCCAAAGGACAGTGGGGTAAAGACCGAGGGCTGAGTCCTCGGATACAATCCGCCCGGCTTTTTCGTCGAGAGGTGCCGGCGATGTCCGAAGCTGCTCGGAGCCGTTTCGGCGCGACGCTGCGCCGCGACGTCTGGTGGGTCGAGATTCTGCCGGTCATCGCGCTCCTCGGTCTCTTCGCGATCTACGCCACCGCGCGGGCTTTCGAGGGGCACTTCTTCGAGTGGGGACCCTACATCTCGCCCTTCTACTCCCCGCTCATCGACCGCGATCACCGCTGGTGGCCGTTCTCGCCGGCGCTTCTGATCCTCGGCGGTCCTCTGGGATTCCGCGCGACCTGTTACTACTACCGCAAGGCCTACTACCGTGCGTTCTTCCTCGATCCGCCGGCGTGCGCGGTCGGCGAAGGACGCCGCGGCTACCGCGGAGAGACCGCCTTCCCATTCGTGTTGCAGAACCTCCACCGTTTCTTTCTCTACCTCGCGATTCTCTTCCTCGGTTTTCTCTGGTACGACGCGATCCGCTCGTTCCGGTTCGACGGCCGGTTCGGCGTGGGAGTCGGATCCCTCGTCCTGACGGCGAACGTCGTCCTGCTGACGTTCTACACGTTCTCGTGCCACTCGCTGCGCCACCTCCTGGGGGGGCAGGTCGACTGCTTCTCCTGCTCGGCGTCGGGCCGCGCCTGTCACCGCTTCTGGAGCTGGGCGAGCGCGCTGAACGAGCAGCACATGCTCTTCGCCTGGATGAGTCTCGTTTCCGTCGGCCTCGCCGATCTCTACGTGCGCGAGCTCGCGTGCGGCGCGATCCGCGATCTGCGTCTGCTCTGATGAGCCCTCCATACGAAACCCATGAGCACGATGTCCTCGTCGTGGGCGCCGGAGGCGCGGGCCTGCGCGCCGCCATCGAGGCGCTCGCGCGCGGGGCGAGCGTCGGAGTCGTCTGCAAGTCGCTGCTCGGCAAGGCGCACACGGTCATGGCGGAAGGGGGCATCGCCGCGGCGATGGCGAACGTCGATCGCGCGGACAGCTGGCGCACGCACTTCCGCGACACGATGCGCGGCGGCATGTACCTGAACAACTGGCGGATGGCGCAGATCCACGCGCAGGAGGCGCCGGACCGCGTCCGGGAGCTCGAGCAGTGGGGCGCTCTCTTCGACCGAACTCCCGACGGCGACATCCTCCAGCGGGCATTCGGCGGTCACTCGTTCAAGCGTCTCTGCCACGTCGGCGACCGCACCGGGCTCGAGATGATCCGCACCCTTCAGGACCGGGGAGTGCAGATGGGCTTTCACGTGTACATGGAGTGCGCGATCACGCGCCTCCTGAAGGACGGCGACCGGGTCTGCGGCGCCGTCGGGTACTGGCGCGAGCAGGGACGTTTCGTCGTGTTCCGGGCGAAGTCGGTCGTGCTCGCGACCGGGGGCATCGGCAAGGCCTGGAAAATCACGTCGAACTCCTGGGAATACACCGGCGACGGCATGGCGCTCGCCTACGATGCGGGGGCGGAGCTCCTCGACATGGAGTTCGTCCAGTTCCATCCGACGGGCATGGTCTGGCCGCCGGGCGTGCAGGGCCTTCTGGTCACCGAGGCGGTCCGCGGAGAGGGAGGCGTGCTCCGCAATCGCCTGGGCGAGCGATTCATGGAGCGCTACGACCCGGAGAAGTTGGACCTCTCGACCCGCGACGTCGTCGCCCGGGCGATCTACACCGAGGTCCGGGAGGGGCGGGGCACCGAGCACGGCGGCGCGTACCTCGACATCTCGCAGAAGCCGGCGGAGTACGTGAAGCGCAAGCTCCCGAGCATGTACCACCAGTTCTTGGAGCTCGCCGACGTCGACATCACGAAGGGGCCGATGGAAGTCGGACCGACCTGCCATTACATGATGGGCGGCGTGCGCGTGGACGCGGAAACGGCGGAGACGACCGTGCCTGGCCTGCATGCGGCGGGAGAGGTCGCGGCGGGGCTCCACGGGTCGAACCGGCTGGGGGGCAACTCCCTTTCCGACCTGCTGGTTTTCGGGCGGCGCGCCGGGCTGGCGGCGGCCGAAGCGGCCGACCGAGCTCGGTCGGGCTCTTTGGACGACGCGCAGATCGAGGAGGCGACGAGAGAGATGCTCGCCTTCTTCGAGCGGCCGGAAGGGGAGAGCCCGTACTCGATTCACCGGGAGCTGACCGACACGATGCACAACCTCGTCGGGATTTTCCGCAACGAAGAGGACCTCGAACGCGGTCTCGCGAAGATCCGCGAGCTCCAGGACCGCGCCGGCCGGGTCCGTGTCGAAGGATCGAGGCTCTTCAACCCCGGCTGGCATCTGGCGCGCGACCTGAAGGCGATGCTGACGGTCTCCGAGGCGGTCGCGCGGAGCGCGCTCGCCCGCAAGGAGAGCCGCGGCGCGCACAGCCGCACGGACTTCCCGAAGAGCGATCCGGAATGGGGCAGTAAAAACCTCGTGGTCTCACGCCGCGGTGATGCGATGGATCTCGCGGAGCGCCCGATCCCGGAGCTGCCGTCGGATCTCGCGGCCCTGCTGGCCGAGGGGAGCTGAGCAGTGGCCGAAGCTCTCCTGAAAGTCTTCCGCGGGACGGGCGAGGGAGGCCTGCTCGTCGAGTACCGGGTCCCCGTCGCGCCCGGGATGGTCGTTCTCGATGCGCTCCACTACATTCAGGGCTACCTCGCGCCGGACCTCGCCGTGCGCTGGAACTGCAAGGCGGGCAAATGCGGCTCCTGTTCGGCGGAAGTCAACGGCCGCCCGCGACTCACGTGCAAGACCCGGATGGACTCTCTTCCGCTCGATCAGCCGGTGGTCGTGTCGCCGATGAAGGCGTTTCCCGTCATCCGCGACCTGGTGACGGACGTCTCCTGGAACTACGAAGTCAACCGCAAGATCCCGCCGTTTTCCCCGCGCCCAGGCACCGACTGGAAGATGTCGCAAGCCGACGTCGACCGCGTGCAGGAGTTCCGCAAGTGCATCGAGTGCTTCCTCTGTCAGAACGTCTGCCACGTTCTGCGGGACCACGGAAAGAAACGGGAGTTCGGCGGCCCCCGTTTCTTCGTGCGGGTCGCCGCGCTCGAGATGCACCCTCTCGACGGTGCGTCCCGGACCAAGCTCCTGAAGGAGGAGCTCGGCCTCGGCTATTGCAACATCACCAAGTGCTGTACCGAAGTCTGCCCCGAGGACATCCACATCACGGACAACGCGATCATTCCGCTGAAGGAGCGTGTCGTCGACGACTTCTACGATCCGGTCGCGAAGCTTCTGCGCAAGATCTTTGGTCGGAAGTGAGAAATTGGGAGGCGTCATGGTGGAACATCAGCTGAAGACCATTTCGAGAGAGGCGATCCCCGAGGCCACCGCCAAGGCGGACTGGTACCGGTTGTTGAACGAGCCCGGGGAAGCGGAATCGATCTGCCGTGACGTGCTGGCCGTCGATTCCGGGGAGCAGACGGCCCTGCGGCTTTTGGGGCTTGCGATCACCGACCAGTTCAGCGGGGCGCCCTCGGACCGCCGCGCGGAAGCGGAGGCGGTGTTCCAGAAGCTCGAGGATCCTTACGAGCGGCTGTACTTCGCCGGGATCGTCTGCGAGCGGTTCGCGAAGGCGCAGCTCGCCGCAGGCCGCCCTCCGCACACGATGATCGTGCTCTTCGAAGACGCGCTCAAGTGGTTTGAGGAGGCCGAGAAGATCCGACCGGCAGGCAACGACGAAGCGATCCTGCGATGGAATCGCTGCGTGCGGATCTTGAAAAACATCGCCGTCTCGGATCGCGAGCGCGAACACGCGCACTTCGAGCCGAGAGACAGCCCGCCGCTCTGAGAGAAACGCGCGGAGTTGGAAAGCTCCCGGATCGTTTAGACTGCCGAGCGATGCTCAAAGTGAAGGGGATGCGCGATGCGGCCCCCGGAAAACGGCTCTTCGTGATCGAGGACGAAGGACAGCCCGCGTCCGCCGAGTTGCTCGATCGGATCGCCGCAGTCGCTCGACGGCTCCTCGAGGAAAACGACCTTCCCGGCGAGTTCGAGGTCTTCGGCGAGGGCCTGCTCGCTTTGAATCTTCGGGCTTCCGATCGGACCTTCTTCCACGACGGCATCGTGTTTGCGGCGCTCGACGCCGTAAACGATCCGGGTCGTAATCCGACGCTCTCCCAGATTTCGATCAAGCTCGACTAGAGCGCCGCGGCGTTCACCTTCGGTTCATCGTTCTTACGGCCAGAATCCATTCACGCGGCGTTCACCGCGTTCGCCTTACGCTCGGGGCGAAAGGAGAACCGGTATGAAGAAAACTGCCTGGCTCTCGTTGATCGCGTTCGTTCTCGCGATCGGCGTCGCGTCCGCCTCTGCGGCGAAGGCGAAGAACCACGCGATGACGATGGAGGGAACGGTGTCTTCGGTCGATCAGAAGGCGAAGACATTTTCGCTGACGGACAAGGCGGGAAAAGCGACTTCGATCTCCTGGACCGCGGCGACGAAAGTCCGCGGAGGATCGCTCAAGGACGGTGAGCGCGCCAACGTGAGCGTGTTCCAGAAGGACGGAAAGAACATCGCCACATCGATTCGGATCGCGTCCGCGAAGATGGTGGCGAAAGCTTCTTAGCTTGAGCGGGGGACCTTGCGGTCCCCCGAGCCCCGGCTCGCGGAGGCACATCCCCCCTCCAACTGGCCGGAGCCTCACGGCTCCGGCCACTTTTTTCTCACGCCGCGGGCAACACCGCCCGAAAGATCGAGCCCCCTCCGGCGCGCTCTTCGACCTCGATCCGTCCGCCATGCGTGCTGGCGACCTGCTCGACGATCGCGAGGCCGAGACCGGATCCCTCCGGGTGTTTCGCGCGGGCGGTGTCCAACCGCACGAAGCGCTCGAAGATCCGCGAGCGTTCCGCTGCCGGCACCCCCGGGCCACGGTCGCGCACCTCGAAGACCACTTCCTCTCCGCGCGTTCCGGCGACGACCTCGACGGAGGTGCCGGGATCGGAATAGACCGCGGCGTTCGACACGAGGTTCGTCGCCAGCCGAAAGAGCGCAGCCGGGTCGCCGCGCACGCTCGCCCCGTTCTCGCGGAAGAGGTCGATCTGCACGTCCCGGAGAGCGGCGAGTCCTCGAGAAGCCTCAACCGACCGCTCCGCGATCGCCCCCAGGTCCACCACCTCGAACGGCGGAGCCGGCGCCGTGTCGGCCCGGGCGAGCGACAGCAGATTCTCGGCTTCGCGGGCGAGTCCGCGGGCGGTCCGTTCGATCGTCTCGAGCGAGCGGCGCCGCTCTTCACGTGCCATTTCCGGCCGCATCGCGTCCTGGGCTTCCCCAAGAAGGACGGCGATCGGAGTCTTCAGCTCGTGCGCCGCGTCGGCGACGAGGCGACGCTGCGCCTGGAAGGCGGCCTCGAGCCGTTCGAGGAGCGAGTTGATGACCCCGGTCAGTCTCTGGAACTCCTCGCCCCCGGTGGAAACTCGGACGCGGCGCGAGAGGTCGGGAGCTTCGACGGACTCCGCCAGTCGCGTGACCTCCTCGACCGGCCGCAGCGCTCGGTCCAGCACGAAGGCGAGGATCGCGGCGGTCCCCAGGAAGCCGATCAGCACCAGACCCGCGAGCGTGCGGTCGAGGCGGGCGAGACCTTTCAACGCCGGCTCGATCGACCGGAAGATGACCAGGGTCGCGCCGACCGCTCTTCCCCCGAGCCGCAGCACGAGGAACCGGCACACCCGGCGCTGCCCGCTGTAGGGCTCGACGCCGATGTACGGATCCTCCGTCCGGCCGCGGTAGGGCGCGAGGCTGAAAGACCGGCTCGGGCGAACGAGGTCTCCCGAAACCGTCAGCGCCCGGTCGCCGTCGAAGAGGATCGCCGAGTGGTTTTGCAGACGAAATTCGAACACGTTTGCTTCGAGACCTTTCGCGAGGGACTCCTGGTAACCGAGCCCCTCCATCTCGAAGTCGGACCCGACTGCGATCGCGAGCGTCCGGAGCTCCTCGTCGATGTCGTGGAAGGTGAGCTCCCGGATCGTGGTCCGCGCGCCGAGCGCGAGAAGGAGCAGGAGGGCGGCGGAGAGAAGCGCTCCCGCGAGAGCGATGCGCGTTCGGGCTTTCCGCGGCCGGGGAATGGTCACGTCAGGCGGTATCCCATTCCGCGAACGGTCTCGATCCGCGAAGTCGAACCGTGTGCGTCGAGCTTTTTTCGCAGTCGGGCGATCAGCACGTCGATCGTGTTGCTCATCGGCTCTTCCCGCTCGCCCCAGGCCTGCTCGAGGATTTCTTCGCGGGAAAGGACGCCGCCCGCCCGGCGCATCAGCGTCTCAAGAATTGCGAACTCGCGGGCGGTCAGCGCGAGCTCGGCGTCGTCGCACCAGGCCATGCGGCGTCCCGGGTCGAGCTTGAGGCTTCCGGAGACGAGCTGCGAAGGGGTCCGTTGCTGGTTGCGCCGCAGGAGAGCGTGGGCGCGGGCCACGAGAACTTCGAGATCGAAGGGCTTGCCGAGATAGTCGTCGGCGCCATCCGAAAGGCCCTCGACGGTCGACGCGGGGTCGTCGAGAGCGGTGAGCACCAGAATCGACCGGCCGAATCCCTGCCGGCGCGCCCGGCGGCAGACCTCCAGCCCATCACCGTCCGGTAGCCGCCGATCGAGCACCAGAAGATCGTAATCATGAACGGAGAGAAGCTCTTCCGCCTCCGAGACCCGCTCCGCTTCGTCGCAGGCGAGCCCGGCACGTGCTAATGTCCTCACGACCAGCGAACGGAGCCGCTGATCATCTTCCACCACGAGCGCTCTCACGAGAACGATCCGTTCACTGCGCTTTCACGGCATGAATTCTGCTTCCGCGGCATGAATTCTAGTGTGCGGTCCCTGCGCGGGAATCGGGGGCGCGCCCGGGTGCTCCTTCTGGGCGTTCTCTTTTCCGGGGCCATCGGAACGGCCCCGTCCTCCGGAGAGAGTCCGTTGCGAATTCGGTACATCCGAATCGAAACGGAGAACGTTTTCCAGGATGCGGAGTCTTCCTTCCTGGCTCGGGCCGCCGACGCGATCCACGGTGTCACGCGGGCGGAGGTCATCCGGCGCGAGCTGCTCTTTTCCGAAGGAGACCCGCTCGAGCCCGTGAAGCTGGCCGAGACCGAAAGGAACCTGCGCGCGCTCGGGTTCTTTCGGACGGTGACCATCACCGCCGAGCCGGTCGGCGAGGGAGAGGTCGACCTGGTGGTCCGGACGCGCGACGCCTGGACGACGGAGGTCTCCGGATCTCTGGGCCGCGCGGGCGGCAAGGGACACTACGGGGTCTCGCTCGAGGAGAAGAACCTCTTCGGACTGGGCAAGAAGGTTTCGCTCTCGGCAGCCGAGCGGCCCGACCGCGCGACGCGAGAAATCCTCTACTCCGATCCTCAGTTCCTCGGAAAGCGCCTCGCGCTCGATGTCTTGTACGACAACAACAGCGACGGCGATCGCCGCCTCTTCTCGCTCGAAAGCGGATTCCGCTCGCTCGATTCGCAGTCGGGTGGGACGCTCCTCTACGACCAGAGGATGCGCCAGTCCCGGCTGTACGCGGAAGGGAGTGAGATCGCCCGCTTCGGAGTGCGGACGCGCTCTTTCGAGCTGTCGGCAGGGCGCAGGCTTTCCGACGGAGGAGACCGTCCGGTCGCGAGGCTCTTCGTGGGTTACCGCCGGGAAGATGTGACATTCGGTCCGGTCGAGCGGGAGCCGGAGGGTTTCACGCTTCCGGACGAGCGCCGCTTCGGTTTCTTCTTCGGGCGGCTCGAGCTCGCGCGCCCGGTCTTCTCCGTCCAGCACGACGTGGCCTTTTTTCTGAGGGACGAGGACTTCGATCTCGGAAACGCGCTCTCCTTCGAGCTCGGTTATTCCCCTTCCGCCTTCGGCGCGCAGCAGGCGGTCGGCGCAACTCTCCAATGGTCCCACGGGCTCATCCTGCCGAAGGGTTTCCTGGTCGGCTCGCTCAACGCGGAAACCCGCGCTCGCGGAGGCTCCTTCGAGAACACGCTCGCCGAGGGGGAGCTCCTCGCCGTGTGGCGCCTGAACGAGCTCTCCGCGCAGACGGTCGTCGGGCGGGCCATTCTGTCGGTGGGAGACCGCCTCGACCGCGAAGTCCAGCTCGAGGCCGACGGCGCGAACGGTCTGCGCGCGTACCGACTCCACGCCTTCGCGGGCGACCGCCGTCTCATCCTGAACCTGGAAGACCGTGTCCGGCTGACCCCCGAGCTTCTCCATCTGTTCGTGCTCGGCGCCGCGGCCTTCGTGGACGCCGGATACGCGTGGCCTCCGGGGAGTCCCATGCGGCTCTCGGATCTGCGCGCCGATGCCGGCGTCGGGCTGCGCGTGGGCCTGCCGCGCGCGTCCAGGCACGCGCTCTTCCGCATCGACGTCGCCTACGCATTGCGGCCGGATCTCCAGGGTCGCCGCGGCTGGCTCGTCTCGTTCTCGAGCTCTCAGGCGTTCTAGCTGTCGGTGCCCATGACGTTGTTCACTCTTGAGGCGGGTGGGCGACCGCCGAGAGCGGAGTGCTGGCGGTGTTGATTGTAGTAATGCAGCCACCGTTGAAGAGCTCGAGTTCTCTGGCTGGAGCGTGAGTAGGGACGTCGGTAGGCCCATTCGCGCAGGGCGGTCTGGATGAAGCGTTCGGCCTTGCCGTTGGTGCGAGGCCGATAGGGACGGGTGAAGGTGTGGCGTACCCGGCGACTTTCGCAGAGGTGGCGGACGACTCGCGAGCGATAAGCACTGCCGTTGTCCGTTAACAGGCGTCGGGGTTGAACGCCTCGGGCCGTGAACCAGTCGAAGGCACGATTCAGAAAGTCGGTGGTGGCCTGCCACCGCTCGTCGGAAAGGACCTCGACGTAAGCCAGGCGAGAGTGATCGTCGATGCAGACATGGACAAACTCCCAGCCAATGCCACGGACGTGGGTCGTGCGATCTCCGTGGATGCGGTGACCGACCCGCCCGATGCGCCCGAGCTTCTTGGTGTCAACGTGAAGAAGGTCCCCAGGCGATGCGTGCTCGTAGCGCTTGGGGGCTGGTCGCGGCGGCTCGAGATCCCGCCGCCGCGACAGTCGTCGCTTTCTGAGGATCCGACCCACCGTGGAGCGGGGAACCGGGCAGGTTCGGGAGATCATCACGGCTGAGAGTCCCATCCGACGCAGCTCGATAACTCGACCCACCATCCGCTCAGACCATCGTCTGGCCGGGCTGCGAGGGGTTGAAGCACGGTCCCAGAGCCCTTCAGGACCTTCCAACCGGTACCGGCTCAACCACTTCTGAACGGTCCGAAGGCTCACCCCTAAAGACCGTGCAACCTCTCGACGTTCTCGACCCTCCTCCAGCACCCGACGAACCAAAAGGACTCGACTTGAAGGGCAGGTCTTTGCTCCACTATGAATCTTCATCCGGGCTGCTCCGTGAGTTGCTGATGTCGTCCAACACCAGCTTCCCACGACAGCCCGGATGAACAACGTCGTGAGCAGTTACAGCTAGAACGGGTACCCGATCGAGAAGAAGAACCTTCCAGTCTCCTTGCGGGTGGCTTTTTCGAGCACGACCGGCTTTCCATTTTCATCCTCGACCGGCTTT
>WNGA01010823.1_pt1 | contig 20437 bp, 20 predicted proteins | sample 5400061 | NCBI WGS metagenome assembly WNGA01 (sample SAMN13153366, study PRJNA577476) | soil metagenome | isolation source: 100 cm soil or saprolite under grassland replicate 2 | place: USA:California | collected 2016-06-15
GCTTTCCCCCAAGAGGTTGCGAAGATCAAACCAACCATCGCCCCGTCACCCGTCTTCACCTCCAAGTTCTGTCACTTCCTGCTGCCGAAGGTCTTTCCTGTCGTTGACAACGAGGGACTCGGAAACCGATGGCCCACCTATCAGGCCTACTTCAACTTCGTGCAGGACGTCTGGAACGCCACCAGCGCCGGTGCCCGGGCGGAGCTAGTTACCGAACTCACCCGACTGATCCAGGAGACAGGCGTAGCAGTCTTCTCCAGTTTCCCGATGATCAACAAGATCGTGGAGCTTCGTTTGATGGGTAGACAGCATCCAGGCACGGCGTAAGGCCCACACCCAATGCATCACCGGGATTACCGGTGGCATGGGTCCACAGCCGGGGACCCCTGGACTTCGTGTCACCGGAGCCATCGGGCACGGCCTGGGCGGGACGTCGAGCAGAAGTCCACGGTGGACCAGGGTAGGACCCCAGGTCAATCGCGCGGTCCCAGCAATTATCTTCGATGAGCCACGGAGAACAACGAGGCCATCGATGTGTGGCGCTAACGGTGATCGCCCGGGCCGTGTCACCACGGGCACCCTCGGGACGGGTAACGGCTCCCAGTCGACCTCAGGGCGGTTCCGCAAGCATTCGTCGCGCGGGAGTGGCCGAACCTGGAGCTCCATCGGCGATCTCAATCGGCGACTTCGGCAAGTCCGCCAATCGGGCGTGGCTACATGCCTGCTTCACGGCGCGAAGCGACCGTCCAACGACTCTGCCGCGACGCCAGAGAGTACGGTAGCTACTGGCTCGGCCTTTGAGCAGTAGAAGCGGCAGATCCGTTCCCAGATCGGGGGGTTCCGTTCCCGTCACGGCACGCGGGAATCGCCTGACCTGCGAGGATGGGATTGTCTGCCAGCCCCACTCCAGCGTGGGACAGCCGATGATACCAACGGGTCCGGTTCGGCTCGGACGAGGGTGGCCCCTCGTGTTCGCGTTCGTCGCGGCCGTGGTCCTGGGGGCGTGCGGGCACGCGTCTGGCACGGAGCGCTCTGCCGTGCGCATCTCCACGGCCAGTGGGATCGTCTCGCTGCACGTGCCGGTGGCCGACTCCGACGCGGCCCGGGTTCGGGGCCTCCAGGGGCGCACCCACCTGACGGTCGGCGACGGCATGGCGTTCGTGTTCGGCCATCCGACCACCGCCCCGTTCTGGATGAAGGGAGTGGCCGTCCCGCTGTCCATCGCGTTCTGGGACGGCCGGGGCAGGATCGTGGCCATCATGGACATGCCGCCGTGCCACCGTGGCCCCTGCCCCACGTTCCGTCCGAAGGCCCCCTACGTGGGGGCGCTGGAAGTGGCCCGGGGATGGTTCGTCGCGCACGGCGTGGAGGTGGGTGACCGCGTTGAGCTGGATCGCTGAGGACTGCCCTCTCTGTCAGGCGGAGCGGGTCACCACGTGGCACTTCGAGGACGAGGAGTGCTGGGTGGCGGATTGCCTGATCTGCTCAACGCCGATGATCGTGTGGCGACCGCACGGGCTGCCCGAGGAGGAGATGGAGCGCCGGCTGCTGGACCGGCTGGCCTCGACCGCGGCCGAGCGCTACGGACCGGAAGGGTTCTGGATCGATCCGGAGCGCCGCCGCATCCCCGACCACTGGCACGCCCACGCCCGTCCGGCCGGGGGATTCTTCGGGCCCGGAGCGAAGCTGCGCTGGCAATCCCGGTGATCCGGGGAGCGCCCCGGCGCGAACGACGATCGAGCAGCGGCGGGCGGCGCCCGGAGGGGGACGCCGCCCGCCTCCATTCCCGCCCCCCAAATGAACGAGGACCCGCCAGGGGTCCTCGAGGTGGAATGAGTGGGAGGGGGAGGATTCGAACCTCCGTAGGCTATGCCGGCGATTTTACAGACCGCTCCCTTTGGCCGCTCGGGCACCCTCCCGGGCAGAGCATCCATATGGTAGCCAAATCCGCCGGCTACCTAGTTGATCAGGACCGCCACCTTCCGTGACCCCCACCAGCTGAACAGCGACTGGTCGTCCAGCGTGCTCTCGGTGGCGCTCGCGTAGAGCTTGAACTCGGTGAACGTCCAGTCGAGCCAGGAGTTCCCGTCGAAGTGGTAGCAGAGCAGGTGCCCCCGGGTGACGCTCGCCGAGTCGCCGAAGTGCCAGGTGTCGTCCGAGGGGGCGTTCGGGCACCCCGAACCCTGGTTCGCATCGATGCCGGCGAGCCCCAGCGCCCCGGTGTACCAGCTCTGGAGGTCGCCGGAGGTCGTGAAGTGGGTGACGAACAGCGTCACCGACCCCTCCGAGCAGATGACGTTCGCGTCGGCGTCCTTGGGCGGGGTCCCGCTGGCCCGTTCGCAGCTCGGCCGGATGTTCGAGTTCACGTGGTCGAGCACGAACTGCTCGGCGGCGTCCGGGAACGGGATGTTCACGGTCCAGCTGGACTTGGCGGGGCTGCGGTCGGCGTTCCCCGCGGGGTCGGTGGCCCGGACCTCGAACGTGTGGTCCCCCCCGGCCAGCCCCTCGACCGAGTGGGGGGACGTGCAGGCGTCGAAGGACCCCCCGTCCAGCGAGCAGTCGAAGGTCGCGCCCGCTTCCGAGGACGAGAAGGAGAAGGTCGCCGAGTCCGTGGAGGCGGTGTCCGGCGGGCCCTTCGAGATGTCGGTCTGGGGCGCCGTCGTGTCGTCCACCCGCCAGCTCGCGGACGCCGGCGTGGCGTCGGGCTTCCCGTCTCCGTTCACCGCGCGGACCCGGAACGAATGGCGCCCGTCGTCCAGGCTGTCCAGCGCCAGCGGTGAGGTGCAGCTCGTGAACCCCGTGCCGTCCAGGGAGCACTCGAAGCTGGAGCCGGCGGCGTCGGCCGAGAACCGCACCGTGGCCTTCGAGTCGTGCACGGTCCCGGACGGCGCCGCGACGATCCGGGTGTCCGGCGGCGAGCTCCCTCCGCCGCTCAGCACCAGGACCGCGACGACCGCGACGGCGACGACGGCGATCGCTCCTCCCGCGATCAGCACGGTGCGCCGCGATCGAGGGCCACGGCCGCCCGTCGTGCCGAGGGCCGCCCCCGGCGGGACGGGCTCGGCCACGGTTGGGCTGCCGAGGACCCCGGGAGGCGGGGGCGGCGGTCCGGCGGTTCGATCGCCGGGACTGGCCATCGTGGCGGCGGGGCCGGCGGCCATCGTGGCCACCGGGCCCGCCGGCGCGGCCCCGGGCTGGGTCATGGCCGCCGCGGGAGCGCTGGCCAGCGCGCCCCGGGCCGCCGCGACGAGCTCCGCCGACGTCGCGTACCGCTCGCCGGCGTCCTTGGCCATGGCCTTCGAGACGACGGCGTCGAGCGCGGGCGGCAGACCCGGACGCTGGGTGGCCACCGACGGTGGGGGCGTCATGAGGTGCCCGTACATGACCGTCTCGAAGCTCTCGCCCTCGTAGGGGGGCCTGCCGGTCAGGCACTCGTACAGCAGGCACCCCAGCGCGTACATGTCGGTCCGGCCATCGACGGGCTGGCCCCGGAACTGCTCGGGCGCCATGTAGTTGGGCGTTCCCAGGGTCTGGCCGGTGCCGGTGAGCCCGCTGGAGGCCAGGTTCTTCGTGATGCCGAAGTCGACCAGGAAGGCGTGCCCCTCCCCCGCCGTGTCGCGGGCCGAGGCGATGAGGATGTTGGTGGGCTTGACGTCGCGGTGGACGAGGCCGTGGGCGTGGGCGGCGTCGAGCGCCGCCCCCACCTGCGAGATGATCGAGATGGCCCGGTTGGGATCGAGGGCGCCCTCCCGGTCGAGCAGGTGGCCGAGGTCCTCGCCGTCCACGTACCGCATCGCGATGTACAGCTCGTCCTGGACCTCGTCGGCGTCGAACACGGGGATGATGTTCGGATGGTCCAGAGACGCGACGACGCGGCTCTCGTCGACGAACCGCTGCCGGGCCACCTGGTTCCGGAACAGCCGCTGAGCCATGACCTTGAGCGCCACCTTCTTGCCCAGCCTGGTGTGCTCCGCCAGGTACACGGTGCCCATGGCCCCCTCGTCGATCTTCGCGTCGATCCGGTACCGGCCGAGCATCGTGCCGACCATGGGGTCCTTCGAATCGGGGCGCGGTCCGGACTCGACCTCGGAGGCGAGCGTCAGCTCGGCGTCACCGATCCCGATCCGTTCGTTCCCCGCCAGGACCACCGGCCCCTCGACGCGCTTGCCGTCCACGAAGGTGCCGTTTCGCGAGCCCAGGTCCCGCAGCACCACGTGCCCCTGGGGGTCCACCTCCAGCTGGGCGTGCCGGCGGGAGACCAGATGGTCGTCGACGACCACGTCGCAGGAGGGGTCACGCCCGATCACGACGCCCCGGCCCAGGGCGACGGTGAGGCTCCGCCCGTCGGCGGAATGGACGATGACGTTCATGGATGCACCGGCCCGGCGATTCTATGGACCGCCTCCCGCAGGCATCAACACCGAGGATCGAGGCCGGCCGGCCGGCGTGGCCGGGCGCCGGCCGGCCTCGCCGGTACTATCTCCTCGTGGCCAAGGACTCTTTCTCCTTCGACATCGTCTCCGAGGTCGACATGGCCGAGGTCTCGAACGCCCTCGACCAGGCGAGGCGCGAGCTCGCCACGCGGTTCGACTTCAAGAACACGAGCACGACCATCGAGCGGGACGAGGACCTCCTGGAGATCCGCTCGTCCACCGAGGACCGGCTGAAGGCCGCCCTCGAGGTGCTCCGGGAGAAAATGGTCCGCCGGGAGATCCCGCTGAAGGCGCTCTCACCAGGCCCGGTCCAGCCCGCCGCGCGCAGCACCTACAAGATGGCCGTGCACGTGAACCACGGCATCTCCGACGAGAAGGCCCGCGAGCTCACGAAGTTCGTGAAGGGCCTGTCCGTGAAGGTCCAGAGCCAGGTCCAGGGCGACCAGGTCCGGATCACCGGGAAGAAGAAGGACGACCTCCAGGCCGTCATCAGGGCCGTGCGCGAGCACGAGTTCGGCCTCGCGCTCCAGTTCACGAACTTCCGGCCCTAGAAGCGGAGAGTTGGGCCTGGCGTTGGGCGCTGGGCCGGGGCGCTCGCGTACGGCTACTCGACGATGGGCTGGTTGGGGGCTGTGCCGATCTTCTTTTCGATCTCCTTCAGGCGGGCCACACGGTCGGCCGTGGGGGGGTGGGTGGAGAACAGGTTGGCGAAGGACATGCCCCGGTTGCGGCCGCTGAACGGGTTCATGATGAACAGGTGGGCCTGTGAGGGGCTCATGGTCGCCGGTGGGGTCTGCTTCGCGTAGGCCTCGATCTTCTGGAGCGCGTCGGCCAGCGCGTCCGGGTCGTGCGACAGGTACGCGCCCGACTCGTCCGCCTGGTATTCGCGCGACCGCGAGATCGCCATCTGGATGATCCCCGCCGCGATGGGCGCGAGGATCACGGCGAGCAGCCCGACCAGCGGGTTCCGGTCCTCGTCGCTGCCGCCGAACCAGAACGCCATGTACGCGATCCACGTGATGGCCGTGCCGATGGCCGCGGCGATCGAGGAGATCAGGATGTCGTGGTTGGCGACGTGCGACAGCTCATGCGCCAGCACGCCGCGGAGCTCGCGCTCGTCCACCACCTGGAGCAGGCCCTTGGTCACCGACACCGCCGCGTGCTTGGGGTTCCGGCCGGTGGCGAACGCGTTCGGCTGCGGCATGTCCGAGATGTAGATCCGGGGCATGGGCAGCCCACGGGCCCGGGTCAGCTCGCGGACGATCCGGTACAGCTCGGGCGCCTGCTGCTCCGTCACCGGCTTGGACCGGCTGGCGGCGATGGCGATGCGATCCGAGAACCAGTACATCGCCAGGTTGAACGCGAACGCGACGAACAGCATGATCAGCGCGCCCTTGCGTCCCGCGAAGATCGCACCGAGGCCGACGAACAGGCCGCCCATGGCGGCGATGAGGATCCAGGTCTTCACCCGGTTGATCCCCGTCATCTCCTCCTCCTTCTCAACGAAAAAAGACCTTCGCCACACGTCTGGCGAAGGTCTTGCCGGGGGTTTCCTCCCGCCGGGGCCGGCACCCTCTCGGGTGCGTCTTGACGGCCGACCGGCCTGGGCTACTCCCCTTCGCTGTCTTCGATTCTCTCATGAGTTCGTTCGTCCGACCGGGGCGCTCGGTTCACCTCCCCACGAGGGTCGCGCCCGGCGGGAACCGGGCGAACATGTCCGGGTACACGAACACCGCGAACACGGCGAGCGCGGCCAGCAACGCGAGGCCGGTCACCAGGCCGGGCACGCGGGCCGGCCGTTCTTCGCCGGGCGCCAGGATCATCACCCGCGCCACCGACAGGTAGTACCCCAGCGAGATCACCGAGTTGATCACCATGATCACCGCCAGCCACGGCCCGATCCCGCCGCGGGTGATGGCGGCCTGGAAGATGACAAACTTCGCAAAGAACCCGGCAGTGGGCGGGACGCCGCCCAGAGAGAACATGAACACGGACATGGCCACGGCCAGGGCGGGGGCCCGCCGGATCAGACCGGCGTAGTCGGTGATGAGCGCGCCGGGCGCCTCGCGGGCCATCCCCACCACCACGGCGAACGCGCCGAGCGACATCACGCCGTAGATCAGGATGTACAGCACGGCCGATGCGAAGGCCTGCCGGTTCACCGCCACGTGGTTGGTCGTGGCCAGCGCGAACGGCAGCAGCATGTACCCGGCCTGAGCCACGCTGGAGTAGGCCAGGAGGCGCACGATCTGCCGCTGCTGGAGCGCCACCAGGTTCCCCACGGTCATGGTGAGGATCGACAGCACGGCGAAGATGGGCGCCCAGAAGTCGGCCCGAGGCCCGAACCCCAGGAACATCAGCTCCAGCAGCCCGGCGAACCCCGCGGCCTTCGACGCGACCGACAGGAACGCGGCCACGGGGATCGGCGCGCCCTCGTAGGTGTCCGGGGCCCAGAAGTGGAACGGCACGCTGGACACCTTGAACGCGAACCCCGCGACGACCAGCATGATGGCCGCGAGCGACAACGTCTCGGTGCCGCCGTGCAGGGCGCCGAGCTTCGCGGCGATTCCGGCCAGGCGAGTGGTCCCCGTCACGCCGTAGATCAGGCTCATGCCGTACAGCATCACGGCCGATGACAGGACGCCGATGAGGAAGAACTTCAGCCCCGCCTCGTTGGAGCGGGGGTCCGCCTTGCGGAACGCCGCGATGAGGAACCCCGGCGCGGACACCAGCTCGAGGGAGATGAACAGCATGAGCAGGTCCCGTGACGACGCCATGGTCAGGCAGCCCAGGAACGCCGCCAGCAGCAGCGAGTAGTACTCGCCCTGGTAGTACCGGCCATCCTGGAAGTACCGGAGCGAGATGGCCAGCACGACCACGGCGGCGACCAGGAAGAAGACCTTGAACAGCACGGCGAACGGGTCGACCCGGTACATGCCGCCGAACGTGATCCGGTCGTCGCCGATCAGGGTCAGCGTCGCGGCGAGCGCCCCCAGGACGCCGACCAGCGCGACCGGCATCGAGAGCCACTTCCGTTCCCGGGGCAGGAACGCGTCGAGGACGATGACGAGCAGGATCGTGCCGGTGAGCACGAGCTCCGGCGCGATGGCGTGGTAGTCGATCGTCTGCACGCCGCGCTCAGCTCCCCGTGAAGAATCGGACGATGGCAGACACGGCGTCGTTCGTGGCCCCGAACACGAGCGCCGGGTACAGGCCGAGGACCACGATCCCCGCGAGCAGAGGGGCCCACGTCAGCCACTCCACGCCCCCGACGTCGGCGATGGGTTCCTGCTGCCATCGCTCGGGCAGCACGCCGTAGGCCACCCGCTGGAGCATCCACAGGAAGTAGCCCGCGGTGAGGATCGTCCCGATCCCGCCGAACACCATGAGGGTTCGGAACAGCCCGACCGACAGGCCCGGGCCGGGGTTGAACGCGGCGAGCAGGGCCAGGACCTCGCCCCAGAATCCGGCCAGCCCCGGCAGGCCGAGCGAGGCGATCGCCGTGAAGGCCAGGACGCCGCCGAGGTGCGGGAGCTTGCGAAGGAGCCCGCCACCGATCTCCGCGATCTCCCGGGTGTGGTACCGGTCGTAGACCGCGCCGACCTCGAAGAAGAGCATCCCGGTGATCACGCCGTGGGCGACCATGCCGAAGATCGCCGCATTCACGCCGAGCGGCGTCATGGTGGCGATGGCGAGCATCACGAACCCCATGTGCCCCACCGACGAGAACGCGATGAGGCGCTTCAGGTCCCGCTGCGCCAGGCAGGCCAGCGACGCGTACACGATCGCGATCGTGCCCAGGATGGCGATGGCCGGCGCGTAGGTGCGGGCGGCGTCCGGCAGGACTGGGAACGCGATCCGGATGAACCCATACGCGCCCATCTTCAGCAGGATCCCGGCCAGGAGGACGGACCCGACGGTGGGTGCCTCCGTGTGCGCGTCGGGAAGCCACGTGTGCAGCGGCCACATGGGCACCTTGATGGCGAACCCGAAGAACATCCCCGTGAACAGCAGGAGCTGGATGGTGTGCGAGAAGCCCGTGCCCACCCGGGACAGCGTGAGGATGTCGAACGTGTGGGGGTGGGCATGGAAGAAGGCCCCGATGAACGACAGCAGCATGAGCACGCTTCCGGTGACCGTGAACAGGAAGAACTTGATCGCTGCGTACTCTCGGCGGCCGCTCCCCCAGATCCCGATGAGGAAGTACATGGGGATCAGCACGAGCTCCCAGAACACGAAGAACAGCACGAGGTCGAACGCGATGAACGTCCCGGCCATGCCGGTCTCCAGCAGCAGCAGCAGCGCGACGAAGGCCCGCGCGTTCCCCGGCTGCGGCATGAACTTCCACGTGTAGACGGCGCACAGGAACGTGAGCAGCAGCGTGAGCTCGAACAGCGGCAGGCTGATCCCGTCCAGGCCGACGTGGAACCTGGCGCCGACGGCCGTGACCCACTTCGTGTTCAGCTCGAACTGAAGGCCCGCGTTGGGCCCGTAGTCGAACGTCGCCAGGATGGCGATCCCGACGCCCAGGGCCAGCCCCGTGACCGCGATCCCCAGGGCCCGCGCCGCACGGTCGCGGCCTTTCGGCAGGAACGCCACCACGATCGCACCGAACGCGGGCAGGATGGTGGCGATGGTGACCGCGGACTGGTCCCAGCCGCTCACGCGCCCCACCTCGCGCCGCCGCTCATCGCACGTACGCCGTGAAGACCACCGCCAGGATCACGACGCCGGCGAACAGGATCGCGGCGTAGCGCTGGACGCTTCCCGACTGGAGGTACCGCAGGACCCCGCCCACGAACCGGGCGCTCAGTCCCACGCCGTTGACCGCCCCGTCGACCACCCGGCGGTCCACCGTGTCGACCGCCCCGGCCACCGGGTACTGGATGGGCCGGACCACGCCCCGCAGGTAGATGTCGTCGAGGAAGTACTTCCGCTGGATGAACGCATAGGCCGGACCGAGGTTCGTTAGGGGGTCCGGCTCGCGCCACCGCCGGTACAGACCGTAGCCGGCGACGACACCAGCGGCGGCGCCGAGGAGGGAGATCGCGGCGAACCCGTAGTCCACGGGCTCCCGGACCAGGGGGCCGAAGTGGACCCAGTCCGCGAACAGGTGCGTGGGGCCGAGGAACCCGGCGACCACCGACAGCGCGGCGAGCACGGTCATCGGCCCGGTCATGCCGATGGGCGACTCGTGGGGATGGGCCTGTCCGCGGTACTCCCCGAAGAACGTGAGCAGCACCGCTCGCGTCATGTAGAACGCGGTCAGCACGGCCGTCGCCAGCGTCACCACGAAGACCCCGTAGTGCCCCGACTTCCAGGCCTGGGAGATGATCTCGTCCTTCGACCAGAACCCCGCCAGCGGCGGGATCCCCGACAGCGCCGCCGCCCCGATGAGGAAGGTCCAGTACGTGAGCGGCATCGGTCTTCGCAGGCCCCCCATCTCGCTCATGTTGTTCGAGTGGACGGCGTGGATGACCGACCCGGCAGCGAGGAACAGCAGCGCCTTGAAGAACGCGTGCGTGAACAGGTGGAACAGGCCCGGCGTGTAGCCGGACAGCCCGAGGGACAGCCCCGACACCATGTACGCCAGCTGCGAGACCGTCGAATAGGCCAGCACGCGCTTGATGTCGTCCTGGACCATCGCCAGTAAGGCCGCGATCACCATGGTGATCGACCCGATGACCGCCACGAACGTCAGCACGCCCGACGGGGCGTTGACGAACACCGAGAACATTCGCCCGACCAGGTAGACACCGGCGGCCACCATGGTCGCGGCGTGGATGAGCGCGGACACCGGCGTCGGCCCGGCCATCGCGTCGGGGAGCCACACGTGCAGGGGGAACTGCGCGGACTTCCCGATGGCGCCGCCGAACAGCAGCAGCGCCCCCGCCGTGAGCAGCGCCGGCGCGATCTTGCCGGCCGCGGCCATCCCCGAGATCCTGCTCATGTCGGACGTCCCGGTCGCGAAGATCAGCGTGAAGATCCCGAACAGGAACGGGATGTCGCCCGTCTTCGTGGTGATGAACGCCTTGATGCCGGCGTTCGAGTTCTCCTTCTCCTCCCACCAGTGCCCCACCAGGATGTAGGAGCAGATGCCGACGAGCTCCCAGCTCACCAAGAGCTGGATGAGGTCGTTCGCGATGACGAGGTTCAGCATCGACCCCGTGAACAGCGACAGCGCGGCGAAGTACCACGTGTAGCGGACGTCGCCCTTCATGTAGCCGGTGGAGTAGATCTGCACGCACAGAGACACCAGCGTGACGATCACGAACATCGTCGCGGTGAGCCCGTCGACGTTCTGGCTGAGGTGCAGCCTGAAGTTCCCGAGTGAGAACCACGTGATGGTGTCGACATGGCCGGACCCGCCGGCGATGAAGTGCGACGCCACGATCAGCGACAGCACGAACGAGGCGCCCACCGCGAGGATGCCGATCTCCGCCCCGCCGCCGCGCATCCGCTTGCCGAAGAACACGATCAGCGGAAACGCGATCAGGGGCAGCGCGACGATGATCCAGCTGAAACGGATCACGTCGTGACCTCAAGCGCAGCGAGAGGCCCTCTGGATCGCTTGCGGGCTGGGGCCCGGGGGCCCGGGGGGACCGCGGAGAAACGCGGGAGAGGCCGAAGGGACCCCCAAACGCCTCCGCTCGCGTTTCGGGAGCGGTGGGCCCCGGGTCTCCGGGCAGCCAGCCCACCCGGCCGAGACGCGCGGGGTTTCCTCGTCACCATTTGAGCAGGTTGATCTCATCGACGTTCACGGTTTCTCGGTTGCGGTAGATGAGGATGACGATGGCCAGGCCGATTCCGATCTCTGCTGCTGCGACCGTGATGACGAAGAGGGCGAAGACCTGGCCGGTCAGGAGCACGTTCTTCAGCGTTTGGGAGAACGCCACGAGGTTCACGTTCACCGCGTTCAGCATCAGTTCGATGGACATGAGGACCATGACGGCGTTTCGGCGGGCGAGCACCCCGTAGACGCCGATGGCGAAGAGCGCGGCTGAGAACGTCAGGGGGAGCCACAGGTGGATCACGGCTCGTCCCTCCTCGCCAGCGCGATGGCGCCGATGAGGGCGCCGAGAAGGAGCACCGACACGACTTCGAAGGGCGCGACGAAGTGGCGGAAGATCGACGCGCCGATCTCCGCGGTGCGGGAAGGTACCGGGGTGAACTTCGTGCCGGAGAAGGCGCCCTGGATGATGGTCACGAGGCCGGCCAACACCCCCGCGGCGACCACCGCCGCGACGCCCCGCTGCTGGTTGTCGAGCGCTGCCCGGCCGATCGGCGCCTTCGTCAGCATCAGGCTGAACAGCAGCAGGACGACGATCGCGCCGACGTAGATCACGATCTGCACCCACGCCACGAACTCGGCGGCCAGGAGCAGGTACACCCCGCCGACCATGGCCAGCGTGATCACCAGGTACAGCGCGCCGTGCACCACGTTCTTCGTGGTGACCAGGCGGAGCGCCGAGAACAGCCCGACGACAGCCAGGACGGCGAACGCGAGCTCGTGGGACGTCACGACGACGCCTCACCCGCCTGGCGCTTCGCCTCGATCATGGCCGCGCGGCGGGCCTTGCCCTCGGGGTCGGCGCCACGGCCTGCTCCCCGGCGGCGGCCACGCTCGGCGTGACCTCCTCGGGAGCTGGGCCGGACGGAACGGGCTGGGGCGGCGAGGCCGGCGGCGCTTGGGTCGCCGCGGCGGCCGGGGCGGGAGCCGGCGCGGGCCCGGCGGTCGCCGACGTGTCCACCGCCGGCGCCGTCGTGCCCGTGACGGGCGGCGGCGCCTGGAGCACCTCCTGCGGGGGCTCGGCCCCGACTTCCAGCTCCGGCGGGGGGAGGACCGTGTACGTCCACTCCTCGAGCTTCTCCTTCTCGTGGGTCAGCTCGACGATGTCGTACGTGGCGTACTCGAACTCCGGGCTCCAGAACAGCGCATCGAACGGGCACACCTCCACGCAGATGCCGCAGTACATGCACAGCGCGTAGTCGATGGCGAACCGGTCGAGCACCTTGACCGATCGGGCCCGCCCTCCCGCGGCCGGATCGTGCGTCTCCTTGTGCGCGTCGATGTAGATGCACCAGTCCGGGCACTCTCGCGAGCACTTGTAGCAGACGGTGCAGTTGGCCTCCTTCAGTGCGATCACGCCGCGGGTCCGCGGCGGGAGGTCGGGCTTCTCGTCCGGATACTGCTGCGTGACCGAGGGCCGCAGCATGTGCTTCAGCGTGATCATGAGGCCCTTGACCAGCCCCAGACCGGGCAGCCCCCGGGGCCGCCCGTCCTCCCTCCTCGCTTCACGAACCGCCACGCGACCTCCTCACTTCACCGCGACCTTGATGGCCGCCGTGGCCATGATGTTGACCAGCGCGATGGGGATGAGCACCGTCCACGAGAACCGCTGGAGCTGGTCCTCGCGCAGCCGCGGATACGTGGCCCGCAGCCAGATCACGAAGAACGACAGCGCGCCGATCTTCCCCGACATCCACATCCACCCCGGGATGAACGACAGGCCCGGGATGGGCTGGTAGGCGCCCAGGTACAGCGTCGACGCGATGGCGGACAGGGCCACGATGCCGCCGTACTCCGCCAGCAGGAAGAACGCGAACCGCAGTCCCGTGTACTCGGTGTAGGCGCCGAAGATGATCTCCGAGTCCGCGATCGGCATGTCGAACGGCGGCCGCGTCAGCTCGGCGAGCGACGCGATCATGAAGATGCCGAACCCCACGATCTGCGGGAACACGTACCAGTAGTGCTGCTGGGCCTCGGCGATCCCGATCAACGACATGGTCCCGGCCTGCATGACCACCGCGGCGGCGACCAGGATGAGCGGGAGCTCGTACGCGATGAGCTGCGCCGCCGCCCGCAGGGCCCCGATGAGCGAGAACTTGTTCGCCGACGCCCATCCCGCCATCAGCACGCCGATCACCGAGATGGACGACGCGGCCAGCACGTAGAAGATCCCGACGTCGAGGTTCTCCGCGAACAGGTTGTCGTCGAACGGGATCACCGCGAACAGCAGGATGTAGGGGATCATGGCCACGGCGGGGGCCAGCGCGAACACCCACCGGTCGGCCGCCTTGGGGACCACGTCTTCCTTCTGCACGAACTTCACACCGTCGGCGATGAGCTGGGCCCATCCGTGGAACCGGCCCGCGTACATCGGGCCCAATCGGGACTGCATGTGGGCCAGGACCTTGTGCTCCATGTACCCCACCACCATGGGCGCGGACAGGAACACGATCACGACGAGCAGGGCCTTGATGACGAGGATGACCCAGAAGTTGCTGAACAGGTCGTTGACGAAGGAGACGCCCGCGGTGGCGACCGTGGCGATCACTCCTCCTCTTCCTCCTCCTCACCTTCCGGCGCGCCGGGCCACGGCTTGGCCCGGCGGCTCATGAGGACGAAGTCCTTCCGCAGCGGGTATCCCTCGAACGGCTCCGGGAGCACGAGCTTGACCAGGTGGGGGTGGTCCTCGAACACCACGCCGAACAGCTCCCAGGTCTCCCGCTCGCTCCAGTTCGCCCCGGGGTACAGGTCCGCGATCGAGGGGCAGCGGGGCTCGTCCCGGGGGACCCGGACCTTCACCCTGATGTTGTGGTTGCGTGCGTTCGAATACAGGTGCGTGACCACCTCGAACTGGCCCTGCTCGGGGTAGTCCACCGCGGACGAGAAGTCGAAGTAGTCGCAGTCGAAGTCGGGATCGTCCCGCAGCGTCTGCACCAGCTCGCGGAAGCGCCCCACGGAGATCGTCACCACGGCGTGGCCGTCCTGGTCCGTGACGTCGGAGACGTCCTCGCCGAACTGGGCCCGCAGGCGCTCCCCGACCTCAGGTGGCTTCAGCGGGGGCCGGTCGCGTGAGCTTGCCACTCCACTTCTCCCTGATGTCTTCTCCGGCGATCTTCTCCTGGAGGCGGATGATGCCGTGCAGGAGGGCCTCCGGCCGGGGCGGGCACCCGGGGACGTACACATCGACCGGGATCATCTGGTCCACGCCCTTGGTCACGGAGTAGGAGTCCCAGTACGGGCCCCCGCAGTTGGAGCAGGACCCGAACGAGATCACGTACTTCGGGTCGGGGATCTGGTCGTACACCCGCTTCAGCGCGGGCGCCATCTTGTCGGTCACCGTCCCCGCCACGACCAGCAGGTCGGCCTGGCGCGGGCCGTGGGCGAACGGGATGACCCCCAGGCGGATGAAGTCGTGCTTGGGGTCGGACACGGCGATGAACTCGATGGCGCAGCAGGCCAGCCCGAAGTTCATGACCCACAGCGAGTAGCGCCGGCCCCAGTTCAGGATGAACTTCATGGGCTGGGGTACGGGGATCTTCTCGATCACGCCCACCGCAGCACTCCCTTTCGCCACGCGTACAGCAGGCCCACGGCCAGGATGAGGATGAAGATGCCCATCTCCACCACGGCCGCGTACCCGAGCCGCTCGAAGACCACGGCCCATGGGAACAGGAACACGCTCTCCACGTCGAAGATGACGAACAGGAACGCGTAGATGTAGTAGCGGATCTGGCTCTGCGACCACCCCTCGCCGACCGGATCGATGCCGCACTCGTACGTCGTCAGCTTCTCCGGGAGGGGCCGCCGGGGGGCCAGCGCCCGGGCCGTGAGCAGGGCCACGGCGACAAGGCCCGCGCCGGCCACGATGACGGCGACGATGATCCCGTAGGACTGGTAGTAGGTCTCGGATGCTTGTGAAAGCATTCTCAAGCGCGGATTCTACAGTGGCCGCTTCGGCGCCCGCTCACGGGCAGAGGGGCGGGGGCCTCAGCGGACAGCGAAGCGGCCCGCCCGGAGGCGAGCCGCTTCGGCGACCCGGCTGGCGCGGGTAGTGCCGGATCGCCCCCCGCCCGCCGCGTCCCCGAGCCTGCCGGAGCTCAGGGGGTGACGGTCGAGGCGGCGCCCAGGAGATCCGAGAACATCCACACCGCCGCGGCGAGGACCACCTTCGGTTCGGCGCGAGCGCCCGAACCGTGCAGCACGGTACGCGGGGGGCCTTTCGGCGTCATCCGGCCGAGGGCGAGATTTCCCGGCAGGAGGACTAGGACCTTGGTCAGAAGGCGTAGGCCGCCGTTCGACGCAGGCTCAGGGGACCGTCGTGAACCCTTGGGCTTGGAAGTCACGGTCGAAGGCGAAAGCGGCGCTGATGCCGAGACTTCGCATCATCTCGAAGCTCACCCGGTCCACCAGTGAAGGCCGTCGAGCCCCGGCGCCGAGGTAGGCGCTGACCGCCGACAAGTGAAGATGCTCGTCGACGTACAGCACTGAGAGCGCGGGGACAAAGGCGTTGAGCAGGACTCTGACGGCGTCAATGCCGAGACGACGCACTGCAAGAGCAGCCGATTCGATGATCACGTAGTTGTGAGAGACGAGGATCACGTCGGGATCCTGTCCAGGACCAGCCAGCCAAGCCATCGCATCGCGGTGTCGCTGGTCGTCCTCGTCGAGAAGAGCGAACAGGGCGGACGAATCCACGAAGGCTCTCAACCCGGCTCCTCCCAAAAATCCTCGGCCAGGTAACGGTCGTGTTCCTCGCTGATGTCGCTTCGCCCGGAATGAAATCCGCCGGCGGCCTCGATCGCCCGACGCCGACGAGCTCGAACCTGGTCTGCCTCCAGCATCGCGTCGACCGCGTCGCGGATGAGGGTCGCCATCGAGACACCTTGTTCGGCAGCCCTTTTCTTGAGCTCTCTCGCCTGCCGCTCGGTCAGCTGGATCTGTGTGCGAACCATAATGATGGCATGATATCGCTAACTGCCATCATGATGTAATGCGAGGGGGGAAGGCTAGGCGTCGGCGCCGCAGCGGGCCGCGATGAACCGGGCCAGGTTGTCGAGCGCGTTTCGGGCCACGCCCTCGGGGAGCCTGCCGGCCAGGTCCTTGGCCCGGCGGACCTCGCGCGTGACGGCGGCCCTGGCGTGGGCCAGGCTGCCGTCGTTGCGCACGATGGCCAGGGCCCGGGCCAGACGGTCGCCGTCGGGCGGGCCCGGGGCGAGCAGCTCGACGAGCTCGTCGCGCTCCGGGCTCTCGGCCATGGCGTGCAGGACGGGGAGCGTGTAGACGCCCTCTTTCATGTCGACCCCGGGCTCCTTGCCCAGCTCCCGCTGCGACGCCGTCACGTCCATGATGTCGTCGGAGAGCTGGAACCCCAGCCCGACGGCCTCGCCGAACCGGTCCAGGATCTCCACCCGCTCGAGCGGCGCGTCCGACAGCATCCCCCCGAGCCGGCAGGACGTCGTGATGAGCGACGCCGTCTTGCGCCGGATGGTCTCCATGTAGTCGTCCTCGGTCTGGTCGATCCGCCCGGCCATGGCCACCTCCCGGATCTGGCCGTCGCAGACCGTGGCGATGGTCCGGGCCAGCAGCCGGGTGACCTCGGTCCCGAGGTCCGACGCGATCTCGGCGGCCTTCGCGAACAGGTAGTCGCCGGAGACGATGGCCACGCTGTTGCTCCACTTCGCGTTCACGGACTGGACGCCGTGGCGGAACTCCGCTTCGTCGATGACGTCGTCGTGGTACAGGGTGGCCACGTGGGTGAGCTCGATCGCCGCCGCGCCGGGCACCAGCCGTGCGTCCTTGGAATCGCCGAAGTGCCCCGCCAGCAGCACCAGCATCGGGCGGAACCGCTTCCCGCCCGCGGCGAGCAGGTAGGCCGCAGCCTCCGAGAGCATCTCGTAGTCGGCCCGGACGGTCTTGTCCAGGAACCGTTCGGCCTGGTCGAGGCCCGCTCGGAGCTCGGCCTCGAGCGTGGGATCGGGCGCTTCCAGCCCCGGGATCTCCGACCTGGTCATGGCGCCCGATCGTACCCGTGCCGAGGTACGGCCACCAGGCTCACCACTGGAGGATCGAGGCCGACTTCAGGAACCCGAACACGATCTGCGGGAACATCCCGAACAGCAGCGTCAGCAGCGCCGGGAACGCGATGGCCAGCGCGGGCACGCGCGGCGTCTGCGGCGTCTGGAGGACTGCCGAGTCCTGCGGCTCCTGCATGTACATCAACACGATGAGCCGCAGGTAGAAGAAGGCGGCGACCACGCTCGCCAGCACCGCGATCAGCACCAGAGACCAGTGGCCGGCGTCGACTGCGGCCTTGAACGCCGAGAACTTCGCGATGAACCCGGCGGTGGGAGGGATGCCGGCCAGCGACACCAGGAACAGCGTCAGGAAGCCGGCGGCGAGCGGGCTCCGCCGGGCCAGGCCGGCGTAGGACGACAACGCGGTGCGCTCCTCGCCCCGCACCGAGACCACCATCACCATGCCGAACGCGCCCACGATCATCGCGGCGTACGCGAGGAGGTAGAACAGCGCGGCCTGGATGCCGTCCTGGTTCGCGGCCGTGAGCGCGGTGAGGATGAACCCCGCGTGCGCGATGCTCGAGTAGGCGAGCATCCGCTTCACGTCCGTCTGCGCGATCGCGAGCACCGAGCCGACCACCATGGTCACCGCGGACAGGACCCAGATGAACGGGGTCCAGTCCCACGACAGCGGCTGGAACGCCACGTCGAACACGCGGATGAACGCGGCGAACGCGGCGACCTTGGTGGCGGCCGACATGAACGCCGTGATCGGGGTGGGCGCCCCCTGGTACGCGTCCGGCGTCCACATGTGGAACGGCACGGCCGCGACCTTGAACGAGAACCCCACGGCGAGAAGCCCCGCGGCGGCCAGCGCGAGCGGCAGCGGCCCGACCTGCCCGGAGAGCGCCCGGGCCATCCCCGGGATGCTCGTCGTCCCGGTGGCCCCGTAGGCCAGCGCGATCCCGTACAGGAAGAACGCCGACGAGAACGCGCCGAGCAGGAAGTACTTCATGGCCCCCTCGATCGACGCGAGCCGGAGCGAGAACCCGGTCAGCACGTAGAGCGAGAGCGACAGGATCTCGAGGGCCAGGAACACCACGATGAGGTTCGCCGCCGCGACGATGAGGGTCATCCCCGATGTGCACAGCAGCAGGAGCGGGTAGAACTCGCCCCTGGCCTCGCCGCTCCGCTCGAAGTAGTGGAACCCGAGCAGGACGCCGACCCCCGCCACGCCGAGGATCACCATCCGCGCGAACACCGCGAACCGGTCCGCCGCGACCATCCCACCGAGCACGGTGAGCGGCCCGTGCCAGTTCCACAGGACGGCCGAGGCCGCGGCCGCGCCGGCCAGCCCCGCCAGCGACGCCAGTGCCAGCACGCTGTGACGGACGGTGGGCACGACCGCATCGAGGATCAGCAGCGTCAGACCCACGCCGACCAGCACGAGCTCCGGCGCGACGGGCCCGAAGGACAGCGGCGGGTGCGGCATCAGGGCACCTCCGCCGACTGCGCGGGTCTCCCACCGCACGTCACGCACGTGCGAACGAAGGTCACCTTGGTCGTGCTCCGATGCGTCGTGGGGTTGATCCGGTCGAGCACCGGCTTCGGGTAGATGCCCAGGAACAGGATCGCGGCGACGACCGGCACGAGGATCGAGTACTCCACGCGGGTCAGGTCCCGGCGCGTGGCGTGTTCCTGACGAACCGGACCGTGCATGGTCCGCTGGTACGCCCACAGGATGTAGATGGCCGATAACAACACGGCGACGGCCGCGATGGACCCCCAGACCCGGTTCCGGGTGAAGGCCCCCAGGATCACGAGGAACTCCGACACGAAGTTGTTCAGCCCGGGCAGTCCCATGGACGCCAGGCCCACCAGCAGGAAGGCGGCGGCGAAGCGCGGCGTGACCTGGGCCAGGCCACCCATGCGGTTCAGGTCCCGGGTGCGGGTGCGCTCGTACAGCATCCCCACCAGCAGGAACAGCGCGCCGGTGGAGAGGGCGTGGTTCACCATGTACAGCACCCCGCCCGAGATGCCCTGCTGCGTGAACGCGAAGATGCCCAGCACGATGAGCCCGACGTGCGAGATCGACGAGTACGCCACCAGCCGTTTCAGGTCGGTCTGCACGATCGCCACGACCGCGCCATAGACGATCCCCACCAGCGCGAGGATTGCCACGAGATGTGAGAAGTAGCGCGACGCCTCCGGGAACAGCCCCAGGTTGAACCGGAGCAGCCCGTACGTCGCGATCTTCGGCAGCACGCCGGCCAGGATCAGCAGGCCTCCGGTCGGCGCCTCCGTGTACGCGTCCGGCTGCCACGAGTGGAAGGGCACCAGCGGCGCCTTCACCGCAAACGCCACCAGGAACCCCAGAAACAGCCACCGGGCGGTCATCACCGGGAGCTCGCCCGAGTGCGCCGCCAGCACGCGGAAGTCGAACGAGTGCAGTTGGCAGAACAGGAACAGGATGGCCACGAACAGGAACGCCGACCCGGCCATCGTGTACAGGAAGAACTTCACCGCGGCGTAGGCCCGCCGTTCGCCTCCCCATCCTCCGATGATCAGGTAGCCCGGGAACAGCATGGCCTCGAAGAACAGGAAGAACAGCAGCAGGTCCAGCGAGACGAACGTGCCCAGCACGAAGGTCTCGAGGGCCAGCAGCGAGGCCATGAGCGTGCGGACGTCGTGGCGCTCCGTGTGCGACGCGAGCACCGCGATGGGGAACAGGAACGTGGTGATGAGGACGAGGAACAGGCTGATGCCGTCCACGCCGACCAGGTACTGGAGGTGGAGCGCGCTCACCCAGTCGGCGCGGTCGACCAGCTGGAACCCCGACGTGCCGCGGTCGAAGCTGGCCAGGATCCCGAGCGAGACGCCGAAGGTCGCGACCGTCACGGCAAGCGTCACGGCCCGCGCAGCCCGATCGGACAACCGCGGCCACCCCAGCAGCACCGGCACCCCCGCCAGCGGCAGGAACAGCGAGACCGTGACCCACGGCATCTAGCGCACCGCCCCCGCAGACATCAGAACCGGACCGCCAGATAGCACAGGACGCCGACCACGCCCACCAGGAACGCCAGCGCGTACGTCCGGACCAGGCCCGTCTGGAGCCTTCGCCCCGCGGACGCGGCAAGGGCGAAGAGTTGCGCCAGCAGGTTCCCCGCGCCGTCCACGATGCGGCGGTCGACCACGTAGGC
>WNGA01014884.1_pt1 | contig 20432 bp, 16 predicted proteins | sample 5400061 | NCBI WGS metagenome assembly WNGA01 (sample SAMN13153366, study PRJNA577476) | soil metagenome | isolation source: 100 cm soil or saprolite under grassland replicate 2 | place: USA:California | collected 2016-06-15
TGTTCAACGATCTGAAGCGCACCATTGCGCCAGAGACGAGCGAAATTCAACCCGCCGAAGCGCAAGCGAGCATCTCCGGTTTGGAGGTTCCGCTCGCGCAATTCGTCGATCGAATTGTGAACCGGGCGATCGACCGGCTCGGGCTGGAAAAGCCCGATGCCGCCATTCAGGGCCTGGCCACCCGCTGGCGCGGCGGCAAGCTGGTGTTAAAGCCTGCCGACCCGACCTTGCAGCCGAAGGAGGTCGAGTTGGACGTCTTCTTCCACAAGATTGTCATGATGCGAAACAATCTTCGAGTGCTCGAACAAAAGATTAACGCCAGTGAAACACTTAGCTCGGCTGACAAATTTGAATGGCACCAATACGTGACGCGTTGCTATGGCTCGATGACGACTTTCAACGTGCTCTTCAAAGAGAAGGAAGACCAGTTCTGAGCCCCCGGTCGGCCTTGAGCGATCGAGAGCGTATCCCGATCAAGATTTCCTTGCGTGCTGGACGACAATAGGGTCGGCGCGTGCGTTCACTCGTTCAGCCCGCTGTGCTCAGGGCCGCTTCTCTCGCTGCACTGATCACCGCCGCAGCCTGTTATCCACGGCTTGCGCTGTGGACGGATCGCCCCTATTCGCTTTGGTTTGCCCTGCTGGTGCTCGCCTGGGCGGCGTTCGTTCTGTGGAGTTTCGTTTTCGGCTGGCTCGAACAATCCACGGGGCGATCGCCCTTCCGGATTCAGGTCCGGCCGCTTTGGTGGAATGTCGCCACCGCGTGCGGGCGCCGTTGATGCCCGGAGATTATCCGACCAATCTTCAGTCGTGGCTTGCCTTGTCTCTGTTCACGCTGACCTTCGACCAACTGTTTCTCTGTTTCGCGCCCTTCGCGTTCTTCGTGCGGCTCTTCCGGAGTCCGCGGGCGGCGGGGACGTGCACCGTGTTGTTCGGAGTGCTGCTGGTTTACCTGAAGGTGCGAGCGTGGTCGGATCAGTTTTCGCTCGGGTTCCTTTACGAACTGGTCGGATGGCGGGCGGGAGCGGGATGGTTGTCGGTCTTCTTGCTCCTACGGGGCGGTGTGCCGATGGCTTTGTGGTGGATCTTCCTGTTGCAACTCCGTCATCTGGTCTGGTGGTGAGGAGCGATTTCCGGCGCTTCGGTTCACTCCGCCAGGAGCTCCTTTATCATCCGCAGCAGTTCCCTCGTCGTGTACGGCTTGGGCAAAAATCGGTCCGGTGGCACGGGATACTTTCCAAGTTCCTCCGGCACCAATTGCGCACTCGCGGAGATGGTTCTGATCCGCGGATGGATCAATTTGCAGCGCCGGATCAACTCCAAGCCATTGATGCCCGGCATGTGAAAGTCGCTCACGATGAGTTGGGGCTTCGGGTCGGCCGCCTCCAGGTCCGCCAACGCTCGCAACGGGTCATTAAAGACGCAGGTTGAATAGCCGGCTCTCGTGAGAAACACCTCCAGCATTTCGCCCAATTCCCCCGAGTCATCCACCACGTAGATCATCGGACCGGGCTTTTGGTTCGTCGTTGAGTGTGTTACAGCATTTAGGGTCATAACGAACGTGCCATGCTTCCGCACAGAGCGATCAGCTCGTGAAGCACGACAGAAGCCGGTCCAACAGTCAAATAGAATTACGTGGAATTACTTCGTGTTGTCCTTTCCCCTGATCTCCGGTATTTATGGCGCCGACACATGCCATGGAAAGGATCGCAATGAAACACTTGGCGGCGCTGATGATCATTCCAAGTTTGGTCGCGGGCGCCCGGGCTCACGCGGGTGATTGGGTTGCCTATGAAGGCGCGCAAGGGCCCGGCAAAGGCAAGCACATCGTCTTCGTCACCGGCGACGAGGAGTACCGTTCCGAAGAAGGAATGCCCATGCTGGCGAAGATCCTCGCCGTGCGCCACGGGTTCAAGTGCACGGTGCTGTTCGCCCTCAATCCCGCCGACGGCACCATCGATCCCAACAACCAGACGAACATGCCCGGACTGCACCTGCTGCCGGCAGCCGACCTGCTGGTTCTTTTCACCCGCTTCCGCGAGCCGCCGGACGATCAGATGAAATACCTGGTGGATTTTGTAAACTCCGGAAAACCGATCCTTGCGTTTCGGACCTCCACGCACGCGTTCCAGATCGAACGCAACAAGCAGAGCCGTTATGCCAAATGGGATTGGCGCAGCAAGGATTGGCCGGGCGGCTTCGGCCAGCAGGTTCTCGGCGACACCTGGGTGAGCCACCATGGCAATCACGGCAAAGAAAGCACCCGCGGCGTTATCAACCAGGAGTTCAGAAACCATCCCATCCTGAAAGGCGTGGACGATATCTGGGGCCCGACGGATGTGTATGGTATCATTCATCTGCCCGCAAATGCCAAGGTGCTGGCCTATGGCCAGGTGCTCGAGGGGATGAAGCCAACCGACCAGCCGGTTGCAGGTCCCAAGAATCACCCGATGATGCCGCTCATCTGGATTCGGGACCACACCGGGGAAACCGGCAGGACTTCCCGCGTCTTGTGCAGCACCATCGGGGCATCGGTGGACCTTGAAAGTGAAGGTCTGCGGCGACTCGTGGTAAACGCCTGCTACTGGGGACTGGGCCTCGAAGCGAAGCTGCCTGGGAAAAACAACGTGGACTACGTTGGCGAATACAGACCGACCTTTTTCGGTTTCAACAAGTTTACGAGAGGCGTCAAACCCGCAGACCACGAATTGAAGCAGCGGTAGGGCCAACCGGACGGTTTGTATCTGTTTGGCGTGGGCCGGAAGTTCCGACGCTCCAAGCGCGACGGCGTCCCGAAGGCGTAGCGCAGATTAGTAATCTGCCGTTTCGCCGACTGGCAGTCGGCCGGCGCCCGCGGATTACCATTCCGCGACACAGCAGACTGCCAGTCGGCGCTACGGTGGGGTTGCGGCTCTGCCGCGCTGCGCTACGGTAAACACGTACGACGGTTTGCCATCCTCTCCAATTGGCGCCGCTGTTTCTTCGTCGGCCGGACGAAACCCATTGGAAAGTGGATCGAAGGCTCTCTTCTGCCTCGCACGTATTCTTCGGCGGGTGTCAGGTCTTCGACGAACTGATTGACCAGCTTCGCGCCGACCCGCTCATCGAGAAGCGCGAGCACTTTAACCGTACGATGAACTCGTGCAACGAATACGGTGATTTGCTCGCCGGCGCGAACTTCCCGCGACGGTTTTACGCTGCTGCCGCCGATTTTCACATGACCGGCATGGCAGGCTTCCGTGGCCAGCGACCGGCTCTTGTAGAGCCGGACCGACCAAAGCCACTTATCGATGCGGACGCTCTCCGGCATTCTCACGCTCCGCAGGTTAGACTCGTCGCGCAAAGTTGCAATCTCAGGGCCAGTGTCCTGCTTTGAGTTTGGCGGGTGCGCTGCGGCATACCTGCTTAGAATTGGGGAGCGCAGCCGCCTCGGCGGCACCGGTCGGCGCCCTCGCCGACCCGTGCCTGTGTTCGTCGAGGCCGCCGAACACAGCACGCGACGCGCGTGCGCCTCCCCCGCGGTAACCACCTAAGCCGCGGCAGTGGGCCCGGCGTCGCAGCGCGCGCGTTTAGGGTTGGGAAGATTAGGGCTCGTTCCCGATCAACCGCTGCAACCGATCACGGTAACTGCGGCTGAGTGTCAGACGTGTGCCGTTGCGAAGAATGACGGCGTATTCACCGTGGAAAAGTGGCTGCAGTTCCTTGATCTTCTCCACGTTTACAATCGCTGAGCGGCTGATGCGTATGAACCGATCGACTGGAAGTCGGGATTCCAACGCCGACATCGTTTCCCGGTGAAGATGCGATTCGCTTCCGAGGTGAAGGCTGACGTAATTGTCCGCCGCCTCAATCCAATCAATGTCCGCAATCCGCAGCAGGATCAGGCGGCCAGCCGTCTTGATCGCCAGTCGGTCCGGCAGTTTCTGCGTGCCGGGCAGGTCCGCGAGGAGCTGGCTGATTCGCTCGTTCAGATCAATGTCCGACCGGGTTCGCAGGCGCTCGCGTACACGCTCCAGCGTCTTTTGAAATCGCTCGCTGTCGAACGGCTTCAACAAATAGTCCAGGGCATACACTTCAAACGCCTGCACGGCAAACTGGTCATGTGCGGTAACGAAAACGACCGCCGGCATGCGCTGGCCCCGCAGCCGCTCAATCACGCCAAACCCATCGAGCTCCGGCATTTGCACGTCCAGAAACACCAGGCTGGGTTGTCGATGCCGGATGGCTTCGATGGCTTCCAATCCGTTTCCGCACTCGCCGACGATTTCAATATCGGCCTCCTCCTCAAGCAGCTTTCGAATCCGCTCACGGGCCAATGGCTCATCGTCAACAATGAGCGTTTGGATCTTGATGTTCATGACGTGGCGGCCCGGCGACTAGCAGGTTGCTGCGGCGGGCCGGTGGCGGACCCGCCCGCGGTTAACTGCCGCGATGTGGCGCCTCGTTGACGGTCAACCAATAGTAGGCGATATCGCCGATCACCTGCGCGTATTTCTTGTTGTCCACGGGCTTGATCACGAAGCTGTTCACGCCCAACTTGTAGGTTTCAACAGTTTTGGTCTCTTCTCTGGAGCCGGTCAGTACCACGACGGGGATCACTTTGGTGCGGTCCTGCGATTTCAGTTCACGGAGCACCTCGAGCCCGTTGACCTTCCGGAGCTTCAGATCCAGGAGGATCAGCCGCGGAACATGGAAATGTTCCCAATCGCCGCAAATCTGGGACGTGAAAAGGAACTCCAGCGCCTCGTCGCCATCGACCACGTGGAAAACATTGTTGCCGACGTTGCGCTGCTTGAGCGCACGAATCGTTAGCGCCGCATCGTCTGCGTTATCTTCCACCAACAGCACATCGACTGCTTTGTCGTGAAGCATGGTTCCCCGAGGAACTCCTCGCACGGCGGTCGCCCCTCCCAGACCGCGACCTTGCGGCAGCCTCGATTTTATTTCTTTGCCGCCCGATCCAAATCGGCGCGCAACCGCAACAAATCTGTGCGTAACTCTGCGGCAGATTGGTACCGGAGCTGGGCGTCGTTTTCGCACGCCTTGAGAATGATCTCGTTAAGCTGAACGAGCTCGACCCCATCCGGTCGTGCCTCGAATGTCGTCGGCAGATCGGGAAACTGGAGGCGATCACGCCCCATGGCGGCTTCGTACATTACCTTGCCCAGACTGTAAATGTCCGCGGCTGCGGTGCCGGGACCTTCCGGCGCGATGAAACCTTCGGTGCCGACGTAAGTGCGGGCTTCTCCGGCGCCAACCATTTCCCTGACCAGCCCAATGTCGGCCAACTTGGGAAGTCCGTTTGAGTAAATGATATTCGATGGTTTGATATCCCGGTGAACAAGCTGCTGGGTGTGGAGAAATTCCAGCGATCTCGCCAAAGTCAAAGCGAGGAGAATGCAATCCTTGACGGTGAGGTTTCCGTGCTTCTGCAATTCTTTGGCGAGCGTCCGCGGGGAATAGGTTTCCGGCACGATCCCTTGACCGGAGACCTCGTCGTCGCCGGCCTCCATGACGCAATAATAATAGCCGGCGGCGTCGTTTCTGCCGACCTGCAGAATGGGCACCAGCCCGGTGTGCCGGAGCGAGAGGGGCATGTAATTTTGGATCCCTTTGAACTCCCGTTCGTACGATTCGTCGTTTTTGAACTTCCGTCGCTGAATAACTTTAACCGCGTGGTACGTCCCGATTGCGTTCCGTGCCAGCCAGACCTCGCCGAAGGAGCCGGCACCGACGTTGCGCAGGAGTGTGTGGTCCGGGATCAGGAAGCTGCTTTGCGCTGGCAATTCTTCTCGCGCAAGCGGCCCAGGCGCAGCCATGTCTTGTTCGAGCTTGACGGTTTCAACCTTTCGCTTCCAATCCTCCTTCTCGCGGAAAAGCTTTCTCGTATAGAGAACCGCCGCAGACGCCCACGCGATCGGGATCTGAACGCTGGCAATCAACGCCCAGTCAAACCAGATTCGCTGCTTCCAAAAAAGCAACACTGCGAACGCCGACACGCCGAGCATGCTGAGGCTGGCCCACCCACAGCCGGCCAGCGGCCGCAGGAGGCTGAACGCATAGCCGAAAATGACTCCGGCCAGAACCACCGCCAGCAAATCGAACCCCGGCGCCAGGCGGGTGAGCCAGTCCTCCCGCACGAGGTTAAGGAACATCGTGGCATGAATCTCCACGCCTGGTGTAAGCTGCCCTCCCCAACGCGTGAATGGGGTTGGAAATTCGTCTTTAGCGCTGCCGGTGAAGTCTGTGAATGGCTTTCCACCGATAAAGACAATTTTGTCGCGAAATGATCCCGGCGCCATATTCAGGGTATGGTAATAACTCAGGCTTTCTATCGTTCCATTCGGCCCGTAGTAACGAATCCAACGCTGGGTTAGTCGCTGCTCTGGATTTTTGGTCGGCGTTGCCCCATACGCCTGCGCTGCGGCCCAGGCCAGACTGGGGTCGTCCGATGTTCCGACGTAGTGCTTGCGAATCCGCCCGTCGGCCTCCTTATCGTCAACTCGAGATATGCCCCAATTCGTTCCCGCGGCCGACAGCAAAATTGGCACCGGAAGAACTGTTTGCGCGCCGGGGAAGTTCGGGTGCGAAATCGGCACGCGGTCGGCCGCCAAAACGACCCGGCCATGGTTGGTAATGGCGTCAGCCAGCGCCTGGTCTGTCGCCGGAGGACCGGCGTCGGCGAAAAACACGTCGAAGACCGCCAGTCGCGCCCCGTCGGACTTCAACTGATTCAGCAAGCGCGCATGCAGCGACCGATCCCACATCTTACCGTAATCCTGACGCAATTCACGATGCGACTGCTCATCCATTTTGATGATCACCACGTCGGCGATCTTGGACTTCGGCGCGAACAGGAACGGGAGGTCGTAGCTGAGCCGCATCAGGCCGTCTCCGACAGGGTAGATCAGGAGATAGATGCCGGCGAGAGTCGTGAGCACGGCCCCCACCATTCCGGCGAATCTGTTTTCCAGAAGTCTGGAGTTGAGTCTCACACGCTGGAGCCTGAGTAGCCATCAGCATGGAGGATTCGGCAAGGTTTAACAACACAAAGTCGCGAAGCTGACTGCGGTGGAAGGGCAGGCAAGGCGACCGAAGGAAGATAATCTAAGTAATCGTTAGAAAAACTTGTCCACAACAAAAGGATTTTGAAAGATCGTGGACTCCTCGTCCGTATAAGTCTGATGAGTGCTCTGTTTCTTGAGACAACGGCATGAAAGAAAAAATTGTCTGCGGAGGCATTTGGTCTTCTGTTGCGCTGACGGTGGGCTTCCTTGTCCTGAGCGGGTGTGGTACGACCCAAAACCCGGACGCCGGCACGATCTGCGTTGATCGGCCAGAGGTGTTCACACGACAGCGATTGATCAACCGGCGCCTAGCGGAGCAAAAATGGTTGGAGAACCAACTGGATAAGGATGCGGACTTCACTTTGCAAGGTTATCGCGATGTGCGTGAGTTCACCGGATTCGCACTGGCCTTGAAGGGACAGTTCGATCCGCTGAGCGGAACACAGGCCGAATCGCTTCTGCCGGACGCGCAGCGCAACCCTCGGATCGGAGAATTGCAGGACGAGCTGCAGGTGGAGGTATTGCGCAAACAATTGCAATACGTGCAAACCAATGACAATGAGTTTCTGTTCACCAACCAAATGACACTCACAAAACCACCAGCACCGCAAACCAACGTGACTAATCCGTTGCCTGCCGCGTCGGCGACGATCAATCTGAATACCTTCACCACGAGCAATCTGCCGGTGTTGCCCAACCCGACAAACCGCTACCGATCAGGCGCGCAGCTCACCAGCATCCAAACGCTGGATGATAAGCTGGCGTATCGCAATGCCATTCAGGCGCGTCTGCGTGAGCAGGAGTTGGACGACACCCATGATCTGCTTGGGATGACGCTTTACACACTGAAGTTCGAGATCACGGTGGCAGCGGGAGAAAACAATCCGTCGCCTGGCGAGGTGAAACTCGAGATGGCGGTCACGGGGGAAGACTTGACCACCAATGATTTCGAAAACTGGGTAGGGACCCTCGACCGTGAATTGCGCGATGAGAGCGTGGGACTACAGCAAAGGTACCTCATGGGTTTCCTGACGGAGGACGAGAAGTTGCGGTTGATGGCTCTCGCGCTCCAGCAGCGATCAGAGATCGACACGATTGCCGAAGCCGACTCGAAGCTTCCTCTTCAGGTGCAAGCGTTCAGGGAAAACCCTACCCGCCAAACGGCCCTGGCTCTCCTTGGATCTCCCGATCACACCGAGAGGGCCCTTGGCAAGAATTACTTCCTCAAGGACTTGCTCGAGGAACTGAACCGCGGTAAGCCGGGTTCCAATGGGTGTCCAGCATTAGCCTTGGTGGTGCATGATCGATTTGGGAAAGAGTTGGGCGCTTCGGTGGCTCTTCCGCAACCTACGAAGGGTGTGTCATTGGAAAGCAATGTGTTCTTCCTGGTGACGGCTAAAAAGGGTGATCACGAGGAATTCAAAAAGGCGGTGGAGCAGATCACGCAGACCGCTAAACCATACGTTTACACAGTCGAACCAAAAGGATACGCGCAAAACATCTCAGACGTGGCAGCACGCGAAAAACTAATCAGCCTTGCGCTGGCATTGAGCGCGGCCATCCCGCAGGCCGGCGCCTCGGTCGGCGCGAACACGGAATATACGCGGCGGTCGCAAATGCTGCTCGAAGCCATCAAACGACAGCCGCTGGTGGTGGGATTCGCCGACGGAACGACAACCTTCGGATGGGTGGTGGGACCGAAGTTCGAAATCGAGGGTGCGAATATGCGTTTCAGCCACACACGCGTCCAGCATTCGGTGCACGTTCAAACTGAAGCTTCTTGTTGGGCAGATGCCAGTGCCAGTGGCGGGCGAACTCACCATCACTCGACCAAACCCATGATGCCTGCACCATCGAAAGACTTTGCGCCAGAATCCACCAATGTCAGCGACTATTTGGCGTGGCGGTTGATCGTACCTCAATTCGCATGGGTGCTGACAAAAGACATCGTCCCACTGCCAGCGCCTTACTGCGACGATTATCCAGCACCGTACGAAACGCCCGTCACGGAGATCGAACATGAAGCTCACCCACCGGAGAACCGTGCGGAAAGCCAAGGTTGTGTCGGCAGTGGCCCGCTTGAGCCCAAAACCCATCCGGGACACTGCGCGCGGCCAACTTTTCCGTGCGTTGGGTCGCCAACGCTGACAAGGATGGAGGGTGGGAAGATGGGGCGATTGACGATTTTGACTTTACTCGCAGCCGTAAATGAGCGACAAAGCGTACTGACTTCCAGTCCCTTTGACCATCCGGTCGTGCCTCGGCTGGCTCATCGGGCAACGGAAAAATTTAACATGAACCACCAAAGGAAGAAATATGCCTGATAACGCAACGGTCGTCGTCAAGTTCCACGATGCTGTAGTGCTCGATTACGCGGATGAATTGGAGCAGCAGTTGAAGCAACGGAATATCGGCGCATGGGATAAGGTGATTGGACAATTTCCCGGAGCCACTCTGCGACGCCTGTTTACCGCTCTAGATCGCCAAGAGATTGAGGCAATGATAAAGCGAGCATCGGACCAGGATTCCGGGTACAAGGCGCCGAATTTCTTTACCTATTTCGTGCTCGATTGCCCACCGGGCAAGTCAGCGGAAGCGCTGGTGCAAGAGTTCCGCTCATGGCAAGTCGTGCAGACTGCTTACGTGGATCCGCCGGTAGTGAGTCCAACGGCGCAGAGGTTTAGCGCCGCCGCCCAACCCTACTTGCGATACCAGCAATACTTGACGGAAATCAACGCCCAGTTTGCTTGGGGGAGGCCAGGGGGCACCGGCGCTGGCCGGCGCGTCATCGATCTGGAATGGGGCTGGACTTCGACTCATCAAGACCTGGCCGCTCATCGTGTTAGTTTGTTCCGCGGCACAATCGATGATCGTTCACGCCCCCATGGAACTGCAGTGCTGGGGGTGATCTGTGCGGATGGCCGTCCGGACAGGTGTATTGGCATTGCCCCTGACGTGCGGGTGGATGTGGTCTCACATAACGGTCGCACGTATGAAATCGCAGACGCGATCGATACGGCAGTCTCGAAACTCCGATTCGGAGATGTGCTGGTTCTGGAGGTGGCCGTGGGCGGCAATCTACCTTGTGAAACTCAGCTTCCAATCTTCCAGAAAATCCAACTGGCGACTGCCGCCGGCATGGTCGTAGTCGAAGCTGCCGGAAATGCTGGTGCTGATCTCGACGAAGCGAGGGTTGGATCCGAGGATTCCGGCGCGATCATGGTGGGCGCAGCAATCTCGGAAGTCCCGCACTTGAGATTGCCCTCCTCCAATTACGGTAGCCGTGTGAATTGCTACGCGTGGGGCGAACATGTCTATACCCCCACGTCAGACACAAACGGCGAGGCCCCAGCGACCGATTTGTACGAGGACGAATTCGGCCACACGTCCGCGGCCACGGCCATTGTAGCAGGGGTTGCGCTCGCCGTGCAGGGAATGGCGGAAGCCGCAACTGGTTCTCCGTTCGATCCCAAACGACTCCGCAAGATCCTAAGCAACCCGCTCTATGGAACTCCCTCAGGCCGTCCAGGTTTTGACAGGATCGGCGTGATGCCCGACTTGAAGAAGATTTACGAGAACGAATTGGCCGTCGCGCCCGTAGTGTAAGGATTGACTTGAGGAACCAGACATGCCCGAAACAATCGTCGTAAAGTTCCGAGACGAAGTGAGTCTCCCTTACGTGGATCGAGTGGAGACCCATTTGCGACAGCGCAACATTGGGGCATGGGATCGCATTGTGAATCTGTTTCCGGGAAGCACGCTGCGGCGTCTTTTCACCGCACTCGATCCGCAGGAGATTTTGGAACTTGTAAGGCGAGCTACCAATCGAGCTCCCGCGTTTGAGGCGCCGAATTTTTTTGCTTACTTTCTGCTCGATTGTCCACGGGTCAGGGCCGACGATTTGGTTCAAGAGTTTCGTTCATGGCCAGTCGTACAGAATGCCTACATAGACCCGCCCGTGGTAAATCCATCGGTGCAAACGTTCGCTGAGGACACCCGACCGCTCTCGCAGAAACAAGAATACCTGAATGAAATTAACGCGCCGTTCGCTTGGGGCCAACCCGGCGGCCTCGGCAGAGGGCAGCAAGTGATCGATTTGGAGGCAGGCTGGACGTTGAATCATCAAGACTTGCTGGCTCACGGAGTTCCAAAGCCGATCAATATCGACGACCGTTCACGACATCATGGAACCTCGGTGCTGGGTGTAATCTGCGCAGGTGGCGGCCCAGACGGCTACAGTGGCATTGCTCCGGACCTAGCCGCGGTGGGTGTCGTTTCTCACGGCGGTAAGCCGACTCAAATTGCGAATGCGATCCTGGACGCGATGGACAAGCTCTCGTTCGGTGACGTGCTGACGCTGGAAGTGGCGGTGGAGGGCAATATGCCATGCGAAGCGTTTTCGCTTAACTCACTACTGCTTAAGAACATCACAATGGCGACCATATTAGGCATCGTAGTGGTTGAAGCCGCAGGAAACGCAGGCGCCCCTTCAGGCGATCTCGACCAATACGCAGATTCCAACGGAAACAACAGTCTGAAAAGAGGGGACACTGCTCTCGAGATAAGTCCGGGCGTTGGCTTCCAGGATTCCGGCGCGATCATGGTGGGTGCCGCAACCGCTGCTGCCCCGCATCTTAGATTGGCCTCGTCCAACTTTGGCACCCGGGTCGATTGCTACGCGTGGGGTGAGAACGTCTATGCCCCCAGCTCAGACACGACCGGCGCAACGGATCTGTATGATGACAACTTCGGGCGTACGTCCGGCGCGACAGCCATAATAGCCGGCGTGGCGCTGGCCGTGCAGGGCATGGCCGAAGCCAAGCGTGGAGTTCGTTTCGATCCCAAGCGACTCCGGCAGATCCTGAGCAACGAGCGCAATGGAACGCCCAACGGAACGCCAGGGAACGAAGGGAGCGAACTGATCGGCGTGATGCCTGACTTGAAGAAGATTTTCGCGAACGAGTTATGAGCGCGCTCGCCGCCTGTTCGCATTTCAAGCTTTGGCCCTGGATTGTGACGGGTCCCCAGACGGGGTTTCGCCCGGCGAATGGTACCCGGCCCGGAGCAATACTGAAGCTTGCTGCGATAACACTCGGCGCAGAGTTTGCCTTTCACGCGCGGAGTAGAAGTACCAGCATTCTAAAACGGACCCCGAATGGCAAGGCATTCTCGAGTGAGCTAGAGGCAAAATGTTGAGCAAAAAAACTACGAAAGGAATCGTATGACCGCACGAACAAAGCAAATGATTGAAGCTATCGCGATGCTAACAATGCTCGCTGTCTCCAACGGCTGCCGATGCACAGAGTCTGCCAGCCGGGGTGCTCGATCCAACGCTGGGTACGCCGGCCATCCGCGCCCTGACCCTAACGAACCACCGCCCGATGTGAGGGCAATTAACATTCAGAATCCTGACGGGACCAGCGGCACACTCGGGGTGCCCATCACCCAGTTTTCGTCGGGCGACAACGGACAAAGTTGCTTTCCGGCAGCTCAAGGCTGGAACGTGTACTGGGTTACCTTTTACTTCCTCGGCCCGAACACTACGCCGCCGCCTGTGAATAATTATCCGAACCCGGACAACAAGACCAGTGTGACTATCGATACGCTGGATACGGCGAACGGAACGACACTAGACACGGGGATAGTAATCCTGGACAATTTGAATCCCGCCAACAAGGTATGCAACGATGACGCCACTCCGCAGTTCGCGAGTAACCCCAAGCTCAGCAAGGCCATCTTTAATCCGACCGGAACGAACAAAAGGTACCGAGCGGGCATCCACTACAAGGGACCCCCGCCGCCCGGACTGACCGAGATCAAGGTTCATTGGAGCTATCCGTGATCGTTTAACGGTGTGACGATGCGGAAAGTCTCCGCAAGCATGAGCTCGCTCCGCGTGATGGGCTGGGTGAGAGAGCCCTCGCTCGTTCGTCCAGCGTTGGTCCGGGCGCCGGCTTCTAAAAACTAAAGCTGAACCGAGTTAGGAAGGTCCGTTCACGCGGCAATTCGTTGTGTAGCGTAAGCGGGTTCAGACGGTAATCCCGGTCCGTCAGGTTGAGTATGCCGAGCGCCAGCTCGGCGCGGCGGCGCGGGAAACGGTAGCCCGCAAACACATTGAACTGCCAAAAATCGTCTCCCGGTATGTCCGGCACGTATCCGGCATTGCTCTGGCGGGTCCAAAGCGCGCGGAAGTTGGCGAAAAATCCGCCAGGCGTGTTGTAGTTCACTTGCAGGTTCAACTGATGGAGTGTCGCATTCAGGTCTTGCCTCGGCCGGAATGCAGGATCGGTGATGAATGCTGCGTCCGGGATTTCGACGAAATCGCTGGCGATTTGCGCCTTGCTGAGCCGGTACCGTGATCCCACCGACCAGTTGTGACCGATCTGCTGGTTGAGGGTAACGAGCAACGTTTGTTCCTCATAATCCAGCCGTTCGCGCGTCCCCGAGAGCACCGCAAAATCCGTCGCACCCGTGTATTCAAAAACGCCGAGTGTTCGCTTCAGGTCGGATTTCAGGAGCTCGCCTGACAGTCCAAGATACGTTCGCGCTGCCAGTCTTTGTTCGATGGATAAGCCATAGGTTTCAAAACGCGCGCCCTCCTTCGCGCCACCTACTGATTCGGGAATGACGCTGCGGAAGGTCTGGTTGAATCCGGCCACCTGGGACGGCTCAAGAAGAAAGTTCTGATCCTGTCCAGCGCCAGCCAGGGACCGGCTAAAGGCGAACCGGATAGCCGTGTCTGTGGTGGGCTCCCAAATGAACCCTGCCTTCGGTGACAGTCGGTCAACGGTACTTTGCTCCTCGGCGACCGGCGCGATGCGGAAGTTCTCCGGGAATGTGATGCGGTCATAGCTTAGGCCAACGACCAGTTGAAGGGGGTCGAGGATCTGCCAATAGTGGTAGCCGTAAAAGCTCAAGCGTTGGAAATCGACCCGGAGGTCCTGCAGGGCGGCAGGACCATTGGTGGGAAAAAAGAGGCCGCTGTCTCCCGCCACCGGATCCGTCTGCCGGTTGTTCGTGTGAAGATCGCCAATCTGAAACCGACTGCCCGTGATCGTGTTATGCCGCGCTGTCTGCCAGATTTGCTGCAGTTCAGTCGAATAGATTTCCGACACGCTGCGGTAGGCCTCCTTGATAGTGATGGGCTGTACGAAGCTTGGCGTGACACCATCCTCTTTGATGAGGAAAAAGGTTTGTTGCGCCGGATTGAGGACGGAGAAGCGGTCGCTCAAGCGTCCTGCCAAGAGCAATGTGTGGACCCCGGGAGTCCACTCGCGGTGATAACCTACATGCAAGGTTGGTTCATGCCACTCTTCCGTGCGGAGCCCCACGTTTGCACTGCTCTGATCGTAATACTGGATCACGTCACCGCCTTCCGCGTGGAAATGTATGGCGCGGACGTACAGGCTGTCGTGAGGCGTGAATTGTTGCTTCAAGTGTAGGCGGAGTTCGCGCACTTCAAAATCGTTATTGGGCCTTTGGCCGGGATCCATGCGGTAGAGCCCCTCAAACAAGTAACTGCTGTTTTGATAGGTCCCAAATTGCGCGCCGTGTTCAGTCCAGGCGCCCCGGCTCAAATATTCCGTGCTCGAGGCCACTCCCAACCGATCGCGTTCGAACAGCTTCGAGTACTCCTGTTGGGAAACGCTCTGAGCCAGCAGGCCGGCTCCGACCGGGGCGAGTAGATTGGCAATCAGATACTCGCTCTCCGCCGGAGTTTCGTAGCGCAAGTTGATCCGGTTCGGATCGCGCAGTTGGTCATAGCTGTTCGCAAGGAAGAGGTGTGCGGAATAGTTCGCGTAGTCTGCACTCACGGCGCGGCCAGCCTCACGCACGCTCAGGTCAAACATCCCAGCGTCGCGATAGACATTGGCCAGATTGGCGCTGCGCACGGCGCGGTCTTGGTCGAGCAGCAGCCGGGAACGATAGACGCGCCGATTGTTGTTCAACTCTTGGGACTTTTCCAAGTCGCGCACGGCGTCGTTAATCTCGTTGTACTGCTGCTCCAGCAGCGCGGAGTACAACCACGCAGTCGGATCCTCCGGATCGAGTTTCTCGGCGAGTTCCAATTCCTTGGCGGCTCGTGCCCTGTCGCCGACGTTGCCATACGCTTTGCCCAGGTAGCTTCGCAGTATGGCCCGTTGGGGCTCCAATGCGGCGGCGACGAGCAGGTCTTCGCGTCCAGCCTCGGACGCTCCGCGCCGAATTCGACACAGGCCCCGGCCCAACCAGGCATTGGCCAATCCGCCATCGATTGCCATCGCTTGTTCGAAGTAGGAAACGGCGGGCCGAATTCTATTCTGGGCGGTGAGCAGGAAACCGTAAAGCGCGAGGGCCTGGGCGTTGCGCCTGGGCGTTGCGGGGAGATAATCGCAGCGCCGTGTCCAGCGCCTTGGAGGCTTCCCGGATGCGCCCAAAGCTGAATTCCAGCTCCGCTACCCGCGCCCAGCCAAACCCGAACCCGGGCGACTTGGCCACCGCCTCGCTCGCCGCGTTGAGAGCTTCGGGCAGCTTCGCCAACGACTGTTGATAGTACGATTCCGCCAGCCACTCGGTCGCCAGTTCGGGCGCATGACGGCGTTGCCACGGCTGGAGTTTGACGGCGGCGATGAGTTGACGGATCGCGTCCGCCAACATCGCGTTGCGATCGGATAAAGGATCGGCCACCCGGTTTTCCGGCAGAGAGGCAAATAACAGTTCGGCGTCGTCCACCTGTCCCACGGCCAGAAGAAGCGCTCCGAAGTAAATCTTTTCCGCGTCCGATCCGGGCACTCGATCTGCCGGATAGTCTGCCAGCGCCCGCAGTAAGTCGCCCGAACGGTAGGCCGCGAGTGACGAACGCAGCGATTCGCGTTCCTCGTCGCTGAGCGTCAGTTCGTCAACGTCCAGCACACCCGGATAGTAGAGCGCCCATTGAATCACATTGATGGTATTGATGGCGGCGCGCTTGATCGGCGCCTTGCCGAGCTCCGCGATTCCCTGGTCGCCGCTTTTGAGTTCGACCTTGCCCAGATCGTTGCTCAGATCCACCTCGCCGTCAAAAAGGGTCAGCACGGTTCGCCCGTCCGGCTCTACCTCCAAGGTGAACTCCGTGCCACGCACGGCTGCCGAGGCCGTTCTTGTGTCGATATTGATGTCGGCGGGTTTGTCGCGGTGGAAAAAGTAGAGCATTCCCTGAAACAGATTAAATCGGGACCGTGGTTGTGCGGGAGCGGTGACGGGTCGGATTTCAAAGTCGGCCTTTTCATTGAACCGGACCACACTCTGGTCGGACAGCCGCAGCGTGACCTGGCTTCGCTCGCGGGTGCGCACTCGATCGCCCGCCTGCAGGACCTGGTTGGTGTAGGCGGGGTCCCATGCCTGGGAGCCGGCACGGGAAACCTCCACCTTTCCTTCGATCACCAGGATAACGATGTTCGTGCCGCCTCGCCGACCCGCTTCGCCTTGGGCGCTCAATCGTTCGATGAGGGCGGCTAGCAGAACGACACACGCCGCCACACGCACCCATCGTATGATGAAACGATCGTTCCACATGGTCGTGGAGCGCACCTGTGCTGGAATGCCATTGCTTATAGTGGATAACTGCCTGCTGCGCAACTGCTAATTCGCATCGCGAATTTCGTTTTTGCCATGGCCGGCGGGAGAAGACTTGGCCCATTCCGGCGCCGGACCAACCTGTCCCCGCTTGCTTTCATGCCCGCTCAGGCTTATACGCGCTGCACGGCATGTTTCTTTCCGCGTTATGCCCGTTCCACACGAAACGGCAACAACAAACTCGCCACCTATTCCCCGTTCAGCTCCCGCTTGAGCGACACCTCCTGTGACCCGGTGCTTTCCAGTGCGTAGCGCAGGAATGGGAGATCGTAGCTCATCCGTATCGGGCTGTAGCCGACAGGTTAAATCAGGAGATACGGGCCGAGGAGGCTGGTGAGCGCCGCTGCCGCCCTTCCGCCAATTCTGTTCTCCACAAGTCTGGATTTAAGCCCCACAAAAAGGTGCCTGAGTGGTGATCAGCATGCAGTATTTTGGAGAGCTTCAGAAGACTAAGTCGAGAGGCCGTAGAGGCCGGTAGCGCTGGCGAATTTTTGCCTTTGGAAGCCATACAAATACCCGCAAAACCGAGTCCTATGAACACCAACAAAAGAGAAACAATTGCTTGCACCGCACTGATGTGGCTGCTTGCATCCCTGCCGGGGATTGCCGCAGAAAAACTAGATGAATCCTATGGGCCGAAAATTCTTTGCCATCCCGAGACTCAAGTGATCCGCGAGCACTTGAATGTCTCCTTTACGGTGCAGGCTGATAATCCGCCTGTGCCCCCTTTGACCTCGCAATTCACGTATCAGTGGCAGCGCCAAGGGCCTGGGTCCACAAACTACATGAATATCCCTGGTGCTACAAATGACACTTACAAGATCGACAAGGTCTCAACCAATGACGTGGCATTCTACCGCGTGCGAGTATCGTCGACCAACGGAACGTCGATCTCCGAGCCGGCGCAGTTACTGGTTTTCACGCACCACTCTCCAATCACCGTTTACGGCAGTCCGTTGGTCAGCAGCAGTAGCGGGAACTGCGGACTGTATGCTGGGTATGCGATCTATAAGAAATCGTTGGCCCAAGGGTGGGGCTGGGTTCCCCACCACAACGAAGGGAATACGTCGCACAAAGCCACCGACAACAACAGCTCTCCCGGCAATACTAAAGTGGAAGCTGATGGAGCCGAGAATGACATACTGTGCCCCGGAGGGATGAGCGTCACCACCGGCCATCCTGGTCCTCCCGCGGGAACGGGAGAGGATTCCAAGTACAGATTTGCCATCTACTTTCCGAGTATTGTTCCGACGAATTCATATCCTGTAACTCTTGATGGGTTCTTTGAGTGACATGGGAGATCTAAGACGGTGGGCAATTGATTAGGATGCTTTCTGATCGTAAGGCTCGGATGCGCCTTTCGATCAGGCTGGCAGCAGACCTCGGATCGATCAAAAGACGAACTGAATTTGGGCCACTAAGGTTCGTTCGCGTGGAAGCTCGTCGTATAGGGTAAGTGGATTGAGGCGGTAGTCTTGGTCCGTCAGGTTGAGCACCCCGATCATGATCTCAGACCTGCGGCCAGGAAAACGGTAGCCGACAAAAGCGTTAAGCTGCCAAAAGTCATTGCCCGGACGGTGGGGTGTGTAGCCTCGGTTGCTTTGGGAATTCCAGAAGGCCTGAAATTGAGCGAAGATGCCGGAAGGATGATTATAAATCGTATCCAAGCGTAGTTGATGCAATACGCTTTCCAATTTCTGGCTCGGCATGAAGAAAGTGTAATCAATTCCTGTCGGGACATCGACGAAATCATCCGACAATTCGGCCTGGCTGAGCCGATATCGCACGCCCACTGACCACTCGTCTCCGATCAACTGGTTGAAGCTGCTAATGACTGATCGTTCCGTGAAGTCCAGATGCTCCCGAAGACCCGATGGGATCGCAAAGTCGAACTCAAGTGGGAGAACTAGAAATGTTCCCACCGTGCGCTTAACTTTCGAATTCAGGATTTCGCCGGAGACGCCCAAATAGGTTGCATTCGGGAACTTTTGTTCGAGGGAGAGCCCGAAAGTTTCGAATCGGGCGCCGGCGTTGGCGCCAGCGACTGATTCGGGAATGATACTGCGGTAGGATTGAATGAAACCGGCCACCTGGGAAGGTTCCAGTTGAAAACTTTGATCTAGACTTGCACCGGACAGGGAGCGGGTGTAAGCGAAGCGCACGGTGGTATTGCTGGCAGGACTCCAGATCAGCCCGGTTTTCGGTAGCACGCGGTTGAGGGTTTCCTCTTGTCCCGAAAGTGGAGCGGTCCGGAAGTTCTCAGGGAAGGTCAGACGGTCATAAGTTATTGCTCCGATCAAACCTACGGCGTCGGCGATCTGCCAGAACTGGTAGCCATAAACGCTGATTCGTCTGAAGAGGGAACCGATGTCTTGCAACGCCGCCGGCTCTGGGGGCTCGGGGAAGAAAGTAGGTGCTCGCGAGGGCAGGTTTTGGAGATTCTTCGTGTCAAAATCTCCGTACTGAAATCGCGTCCCGACAACCGTAGTATGTCCGAGCCGTTGCCAAATCTGCTGAAGTTCCGCAGAATAGATCTCCAGTTTGCCTTCAAAGTCCTCGTGCATCGTGAGGCCGTCCACAGCCGTGAGTGCGTCGCCCGACCTGCGCGCGAGCAACGTCGGTTGGGCCGAATTCGTGAATGCAAACCGGTCATCGAGGCGCGCTGCCAGAAACAAAGTATGAACGCCCGGATTCCATTCGTGGTGGTAGCCCAATGTTAATATGGGCTCTTGCTTTTCTTCGAAACGCAAGGCCTGCGCCGCACTGCTCTGATCATAATATTGGAAGAGATCCCCGCCGCTCAACTCGGTGTGGATAGTCTGAAAATAGACGCTGTCCCGAGGAGTTAGTTGTTGCTTGAGCAGGAGCGAAAGTTGTCTTTGTTCGACATCGTTATTCGGACGCTGTCCGACGTCGGTGCGATAGAATGCGTCCAGGGAGTAAGCGCTGTTTCCCAAAGTTCCGTACTGCGCTCCGGCTTCTCTCCACGCCCCGCGGCTCAAATATTCCGTGCTCGAAATGAGTCCAAACCGGTCGCGTTCGAACAGTTTCGAGTACTCCTGCTGGGAAATCGTTGGCGAGAGCGCGCCGGCCCCGACCGGAGCCAGCAGATTCGCCAGCAAATACTCGCTTTCGGCCGGTGTCTCATAGCGCAAATTGATTAAATTTGGATCACGGAGCTGGTTGTAGCTGTCTGCAAGGAAGAGATGGGCTGAATAGTTGGCGTAGTCCGCGCTCACGGCGCGGGCGGCTTCCCGGACGCTCACGTCAAACATGCCGGCGTCGCGATAAACATTTGCCAGATTGGCGCTGCGCACCGCACGGTCCTGGTCTAACAGGAGCCGCGAACGAAAGACGCGCCGATTTTCATTTAGCTCTTGTGACTTTTCGAGATCCCGCACGGCGTCGTTGATCTCGTTGTACTCTTGTTCGAGAAGCGCGGAGTAAAACCACGCCGTCGGATCTTTCGGATCGAGTTTCTCGGCGAGTTCCAATTCCTTGGCGGCCCGTGCCTTGTCGCCGACATTGCCGTAGGCTTTGCCCAGGTAGCTTCGCAGTATGGCCCGTTGGGGCTCCAATGCGGCGGCGACAAGCAAATCTTCGCGTCCAGCCTCGGTCTCGCCGCGCCGAATCCGACACAGGCCCCGGCCCAACCAGGCATTGGCCAATCCGCCATCGATTGCCATCGCTTGTTCGAAGTAGGAAACGGCGGGCCGAATTCTATTCTGGGCGGTGAGCAGGAAACCGTAAAGCGCGAGGGCCTGGGCGTTGC
>WNGA01006713.1_pt1 | contig 20427 bp, 16 predicted proteins | sample 5400061 | NCBI WGS metagenome assembly WNGA01 (sample SAMN13153366, study PRJNA577476) | soil metagenome | isolation source: 100 cm soil or saprolite under grassland replicate 2 | place: USA:California | collected 2016-06-15
ACTGGTCCGCTGGAATCACTGCCATGTAACCGTAATGAACCAGAGTGTACGCCGGACTGGCCGCGTAGCCCTCATCGCTATAGGGCTGTCGGGTAATCGCCGTGCCGATGGCTAGAATCAGATACGTCAGAAGGATACCCACAAAGAAGATCTGATGCCGAGACGCGGTGCTCAGAACTTTCATAGAAAGAGAGGACAATCTTCTTGTCGGAGACGAGCGCTGGTCACAGGTGACGTTCGCCCATTTGGCCTACAACGCACGATCTCGGGTCGGGCAGTACCGTGGTATCGCCCGAGATTAGACCGCATGGATACGAAGAGCAAAACGGAACGGACCAGGAGCTCATCGACGGTATCAAGCACGCCCTCTCGGCGGTGTGCACAGGAGCTGGCCTCAAAACCATTACCGGACGCGGGAGGCAGCGGCGAGCGACAGCTTGGAAAGCATCTGGCTCCACTACGTACCCTCGTCGCGAGCCCACGATCGGCTGACACGGGATCCGCTAGTTCGTCAGCGCCCCCATGGTACGCCGCTTCGTGGCATATACGAACAGGAGAGTCTCAGAAACAATATCTCAAGAATCTCCCGCGAGACAAGCCCCGCCCCGGCGACACTCGACTCCGGCCAATGCGCAAACAGTGCCAAGCGTCCTGCCCGTAGGCTGCCCTTATGCTGCCCTTATACGGATCCGGGAACTTGGCGCGGCACCTCATCGGTTTTGGACGATTCCGCGGGCGGCGAGGCGGAATTCTGCCCGGACAGACCGGGCATTCCGGCCGCCGATTGGAGCCTGAGGCAAGGCAACAGACGCCGCCAGCGAAGACCGAATCTCGATCCGGGACATCACGCATTCCCTTATGTCCGTTGTTCATGGAACAAGGAACGCAATAAGCACAGCGCCGGCTACCCAGTATCAGCAAGCGTTCAAGCTGGGGCCCAAGATCACTCTGGCACAGCGTCTGCTTCACGCTAGGTCAGATTGCAGTTCCTTGACCCCTCAAATGCCGCAGATTAAGCTCGGACTGCGGCTGGGAGGCTCAGGCGTGAAGTGTCTCCAGTGCCAAGCGCAGAATCGCGACGGCGCCCGGTTTTGCCGGGAATGCGGAGCTATTCTCGAGACTGCGTGCTCGAGTTGCGGGGCCCAGGTTGAGGCGCGAAGCAAGTTCTGTGATAACTGTGGCGCCTCGCTGGCAGTGTCATCAGCGTCGGCAGCCATACCCGTCCGCTTCGCATCGCCCGAGAGTTACACTCCCAAGCATCTCGCCGAAAAAGTCCTGACCTCCAAGGCCGCGCTGGAGGGTGAACGCAAGCGGGTGACCGTGCTGTTCGCCGATCTGAAGGGGTCGATGGAGTTGCTGGCCGATCGCGACCCCGAGGAAGCGCGCAAGATTCTCGATCCCGTCCTGGAGCGAATGATGGAAGCCGTTCACCGCTACGAGGGGACAGTCAATCAGATCATGGGCGACGGCATCATGGCCCTGTTCGGCGCACCGATCGCTCACGAGGAGCATGCGGTGCGGGCGTGCTATGCCGCCCTTCGAATGCAGGAGTCGGTGGGTCGGTACGCCGAGGAGATGGACCCAACTCTCGGGCTGCCTGTTCATATCCGGGTGGGTCTGAACTCGGGCGAGGTGGTCGTACGCGCGATTGGCAGCGATCTGCGCATGGACTACACGGCCGTCGGCCAGACAACGCACCTGGCCGCGCGCATGGAACAGATGGCCATGCCGGGGTCGATCCTGATCACGGCGGAGACCCTCCGCTTGGCAGAGGGTTACCTGCAGGTCAAGCCGATCGGGCCGCTCCATGTCAAGGGTCTGAACGACCCGGTGGAAGTCTATGAAGTCACGGGTGCGGGGCGAGTGCGGACGCGCTTTCAGACCGCGGGGCGCGCCCTCACGCCGTTCGTGGGCCGCGAGGAAGAGCTGCAGGCGCTCCACCACGTCATGCAGCGGGCCGGCGCCGGTCATGGGCAGGTGGTCGGCGTGCTGGGGGAGCCAGGGGTGGGAAAGACCCGCCTCTTCTACGAGTTCACCCAGTCTCACCGCACCCAGGCGTGGCTCCTCCTCGAGACCAGCGCGACATCATATGGCAAGGCCACCGCGTATCTCCCAGTGATCGAGCTCCTCAAGGCCTATTTCCAGGTTGAGGACCGGGACGATGACCGGCAGATCCGGGAGAAGGTCACGGGCAAGCTGCTCACGCTGGATGCTTCCATGCAACCGACCTTGGGGGCCTTCCTCACACTCCTTGACGTGCCGGTCGAGGATCAGCATTGGCAGACCCTTGACCCCCCTCAGCGCCGTCAGCGGACTCTCGACGCCCTCAAGCGCCTTGTCCTTCGGGAAAGCCAGGTCCAGCCGGTCTGCTTGGTCGTCGAGAATCTGCATTGGATTGACTCTGAGACGCAGGCCCTGCTCGACAGCCTGGTGGAGAGTCTGCCGACTGCGCGGCTGCTATTGCTGGTCAACTACCGCCCGGAATACGAGCACGGCTGGGGCAGCAAGACCTACTACACCCAGCTTCGACTGGATCCCCTCCTCCCCGAGAATGCCGAAGAATTGCTCAGGTCCGATGTCGGTAGTGACACCTCTCTTCAGCCGCTCAAGCGGCTCCTGATCGAGCGCACGGAGGGTAATCCGTTCTTCCTGGAAGAGAGCGTTCGAACACTGGTCGAAACAAGTGTGCTGATAGGCGACCCCGGGGCATATAGCTTGTCGAAGGCTTTGCCCAGCATTCAAGTGCCAACGACGGTCCAAGCGGTTCTGGCGGCGCGCATCGACCGGCTCCCTCCGAGGGAGAAATCCCTTCTCCAGTCCGCGTCCGTCATAGGCACGCGTGTGCCATTCCCTCTCCTCCAGGCGATCGCGGAACTACCCGAGGAAGCGCTCCGTCAGGATCTCATCCATCTCCAGGCCGCGGAGTTCCTCTACGAGACGAACCTTTTCCCCGATCTTGAATATACCTTCAAGCATGCCCTCACCCACGAAGTGGCGTATGAGAGCCTCCTCCAGACACGGCGGCGTTCCCTCCACGCCCGGATTATGGAGGTCATCGAGGATCTCTATGCGGACCGATTGGCAGAGCAGATTGACCGACTCGCTCACCACGCGTTTCGAGGCGAAGTCTGGGGCAAGGCCTTCCCCTACCTCCGCCAGGCCGGGGCAAAGGCGTTCGCGCGGCGCGCATACCCGGAGGCGAAACTCTGCTTCGAACAAGCCCTTGTCGCCCTCAAGCATCTTCCCGAGGGTCGCGACACACTCGAAGAGGCCATTGATGTCCGGTTCGACCTTCGACAGTCCCTGATTGCGCTCGGCGAGCTTGCGGAGATCGTCGACCACCTCCGCGTGGCCAGGGAACTCGCCGAGGCCCTGGACGATCAACGTCGGCTGGGGCGGGTCTGCTTCTATGCGGGCCACCTTTCTTGGGCCATGGGCCAATATGACAGAGCGGTTGAAGCCGGCCAGCGAGCCCTTGCCGTCGCCGGAACGGATGGGGACCACGCCCTCCAGATCTCGACAAACTTCTTCCTGGGACAGGCCTATCACTCGCTGGGCGACTATCGCCAGGCGATCAAATTCGAAAAGAGGAATGTCGAGGTCCTCAAGGGGGATCTGATCCGTGAGCGCTTTCTCTTGTTCGGCCTTCCCTCCGCGATGTCCCGCACCTGGTTGGCCTGGTCTCTTGCCGAGCTTGGAGAGTTCGCCGAGGGCATCATCCATGGGGAAGAAGCTATCCGAATTGCCGAAGCCCTCGATCATCCATTCAGCCGTGTGATTGGATCTTGGGGACTCGGCGGTCTGTACCTCCGACGAGGGGAATTCCACCAGACTGTAAGCATCCTCGAGCGTGCGCTCGAGCTCTGGGAGGCTGACCCTCTCCCCTTCCCCATCCCCTGGACCACTTCGTGCTTAGGCTACGCGTATGCGCTTTCGGGGCGGATTGCGGAGGCTCTGCCTCTCCTCGAGCAAGCTGTGGAGCAGGCCTCCTCCATGAGGCTCATGGCCTTCCATTCGCTCTCGATTGCGCAGCTCAGTGAGGCATATCTGCTGGCCGGGCGGGTGAATGACGCGAGCGATCTCGCCGAACGCGCCCTCAGCCTGGGCCGTGACCGCAATGAGCGCGGAAACCAAGCGTGGACCTTGCGGCTCCTCGGCGAGATCGCCGCGCGGCGCGAGCGGCCTGATATCGCCGCCGCCGAGGCCTACTATCGCCAGGCCTTGACACTCGCCGAGGAGATGGAGATGCGACCTCTCGTCGCGCACTGCCATGCCGGCCTGGGCACCCTCTTTCGTCGGGCCGGGAAGGCCGCACCCGCAGAAGATCACCTGACCACTGCCATCGGTCAGATGCTCTAACAGACCACCGATGGCTTGGAGTCGCTGTCCCAGCCGGTGTAGACTGAGCGAACCCAAGCATGCGGACCTTCCTTTTGTTCTTGCTCCTCTTCGGCGCCATAGTCGCGTGCCCGGCGCGGCCAGTCGGGGCGGAGCCTTCAGATGATCCCGGTTCCGTGCTCATTCTCGTCAATGACCTCGTCCCGTCTGAGGTCGGGACCGGGCGAAAGGGCGCGAGCGTCTTTGTCGGCGAATATTACGCTCAGAAGCGCGGCATCCCCCGCGAGAACATCGTCCACCTCAGCGTGCCCCTCGCCTGCTGCGAGAATAACCCGAGGGCATGGGATAGCTGGAATGTCAGCTGGTCTGTGTTTGTCGAGGACATCCGCACCCCGATCAAACGATTCCTTGAACGGAAAAACCTCAGAGATCGGATCCGATACATTGTCCCGACATATGGGATCCCTCTGCGGTTGAACAATCTGGCGCGAGGCGGCCCTTCGATGGAAGGCTTCTCGATTGATTCCTTCCTGGCCACAATGGATTCCGGGCAGGAGGCCCCGACGCTGCCCAACCCGTATCGAGCTCGTGATCCGAAGGAGAACGTCCCACGCTTTCAAAGCTGGACCAATCCCGCGGGATGGAAGATGTATCTGGTCGTCCGGCTCGACGGGCCGAGCGCTTCCATTGCGGCGGGCCTGGTCGATAAGGCCATGACAGCGGAGGAGACGCTGAAGAAGACCGACGGAAAGGGATACTTCGATCTTCGCGGCCTGGCCTGCTGCGGTGGGTCTTATCAAACCGACCAGACTGTGAAGAGCGCGTACGCTTTGAGTATCGCGAACGGATTCTCGTCTATTCTCAACGACCAGTCGGTGTCGAAGAGCATGATCAAGAGCGCTCCCGATACCCTGTGGGCATGGGGCTGGTACAGCGGTCCGTCAACCTGTGAGTGTTACACGTTCGTCACCGGCGCGGTCGGGGCGCAGCTCACATCTTATACCGCAAATAGCGTTCGCTCCATGAAGCCCGGCACCTGGGTGCCGCTGTGGCTGAAGGCCGGAATTACCGCGACATGGGGAGCCACGAACGAACCGTTCGAACAGGGCTATGCACGGGGCGACATCCTCCTGAATCATTTTTGGATGGGATACAATTTTGCCGAGAGCGGCTACCTCGCCACACCTGTGCTGAATTGGATGATGGTCTTCGTGGGTGATCCTCTCTATGCGCCACGGATCTTTTCGCGCGAACGCCAGTAGGGTGCCGCTTCCCCCTGGTCACATGTCGTGACACCCGCGCCGGGGCGTGTCGCCAGGGCTCTTCACCTCCTCATCCTTGGCTTCGCGAGTCTTGGGTTCCTCTTCGTCCTGGTCACGCTCACTCCGCTGGTGCCCTGGTGGGCGAAGGCAATGGCCGGCCCTTGGGACGATCCAAAGGGCGAAGTGCTGATCATTCTGGGCGGCTCGATCCTCGAAGAGAACGTGATAGGGGAGAGCTCATACTGGCGCGCCGTGTACGCGGTCCTCGCGTGGCGGGAAGGGGGGTTTCGTCAGGTGGTTCTGAGCGGAGGGCCCGAAGGAATGGCGATCGTTGAGCCGATGCGAGCATACCTCGAGTGCCAGGGTATTCCGCGAGAGGTCATCCTGCTAGAAACAGACTCTCGAAGCACGCATGAAAACGCCCTGTACACCAAGGCACTCCTGGCCGGCCTCCAAGGCCGAAAAGTCTTGCTCACGAGCGACTACCACATGTTCCGGGCGCATCGGGCCTTCACGAAGGTAGGCCTCGACGTTCTCCCGAGGCCGTTCCCGGACGCCCGAAAGCGCGGCGCTCACTGGTTGGGTCGCTGGCCCGCGTTTCTGGACCTTGCCTCGGAGACGATCAAAGTCGGCTATTACTACGCGCGAGGCTGGATCTAAGCGTGCCATTCCTCAGTTTTTGGAGGCGAGTTAGGCGGTGAGACTTTGGTTGCTCGGTGCGATGGGAATGCTGGGCAGTGCGTTCCGCGAAGAGCTAGCGAGGCTCGGTGCGCCATTCGAGGCCACAGACCGCGAAGTGGACATTGCCGACCTGAACGCTCTGCACGCTTTTGCGAAGGGTCGTGGCTTCTCACACGTGGTAAATTGCGCAGGCTATACGCGTGTCGATGACGCCGAAGGGGACGAAGAAGAAGCGTCTCGAATCAACTCTCTCGGCGCCGGTAATATCGCTCGAGTGGCCGCCGAGAATGAAGCAACTGTCGTTCACTTCTCGACGGACTACGTCTTCGACGGACACTCGCGCCAAGCGTACCGCGAGACCGATCTTTGCGCGCCCCTCAGCGCCTACGGCAGAAGTAAGCTCGACGGCGAGCGGCGCTTCCTCATAAACTCGCGCGCCAACTCACAGCCGGGGCGGCATGCTTATGTGGTTCGGACGTCCTGGTTATTTGGTATGGGCGGCAAGAACTTCGTTACGACGATTTTGGGGCTTCTTGCCAGCCAGGACTCGCTGCGCGTGGTTGAAGATCAGGTAGGCAGGCCGACCTACTGTCCCGATCTCTGCAACACCGCACTTCGCCTGCTCGGTTTGGTAGGCCCGCCTCGTCCCCGTCCCCCATCCGGGCTCTATCACTTTGCAAATGCCGGCAGCACGAGCTGGCACGGCTTTGCGTCTGAAATCTTCGCTCTGGCCAAGGCCCGAGGCTTCCCTATCCGTGCCTCAGGCATCGAAGCCATCAAAACCAAGGGCTTTCCGAGGCCCGCGCCGCGCCCGACTCAATCGGTCCTGAACACCGAACGAGTCGAAGCTGCCCTCGACGTACGCCCCCGGCCATGGCAGACTGCCCTCGCGGAGTATATCGAGAGGCTGAAACAGTGACGCCACCCCTCTCGAATCCAGGCTCCCACGCGCTTGGCGCTCGGTGGTTCCCGTCAGACGGTTACATCAGCGCGAGGTAAGCATCTTCGAGCCGATCGATCTCCCCGCTCACATCGTGGAATTCCCGCACATGAGCTCGTCCGGCCTCCCCCATCCGAGGCCAGACTTCCGGCGCGGTGATCAAGCGTTCGAGGGCTTCGGCAAGAGCGCGACTATCCCGTTCGGGAACCAGGAAGGCGCTGCCGTCGCGGGCCACCACATTGGGGATATCGGCATGCCTTGTGGCGACGACGGGAACGCCGAGGGCCTGAGCCTCCAGAATAGTTGTAGGCGCACCGCCCTCAGTGTCCCCGTTGGCAGCGGTCACGCTTGGTTGAACGAGTGCATCGGCCTCGCGTAACTCGCGCAGATAATCGGCATACGACAGAAAGCCGAGAAACTGAACGAATCCATTGAGTCGGCGGTCACGAACAAACCTCCGCACGGAATCGTTGAGCGGCCCATCGCCGATTACCCGGAGCTCAAATCGGAGGTTCCGCCGAGCGAGAATCTCACAGGCCTCCAGCGCATAAACGAGGCCCTTCTTTTCGACAAAGCGGCCAGCAAAGAGCAGACGTGGTTGCGGCGAATCCTGACCCCGATAATTCTTGGCCGGCGGAAGATCGCTGATTCGAAGCGCGATGCGCTGGATTCTGATCTTCTCCGGTGGGCAGCCGAGGTCGATCAGCCGCTGGCGCATGTGAGGCCCTTCGACGAGAAACAGATCCCCTTCCACGAACAGTCTGCGGCGCAGCTCCGGGAACGTTGGGTCTGTTGATGATGGAGCCGTGTCGGCCCCATAGAAGTTTGTCACCAATGGGAGGCCTAAATAGCGTCGCAGAGGCATGATCAGCGTCCCAGTATTTCCGAAGTGCGCGTGGAGGAGCCGGGAGCCGTTCGACCTTAGGACCTGGCTGAAGCGTTCCATGTAGATACCCTGCATCGGCAGGTGCAACAGTCGGCGCCGCACGAAATCACCGATCCACCGTCCCGAAAAACGTCGTCCCTTGACCGCGTAGAGCGCATCCGACCGGAACGGAAAGTATTCCAGATTGACGAGTGGCTCGTAGCTCACGACGACTGGACGCGTCCGACGGAAGCTGACGAGGTTATTATAGATGAACGTTTGCGAGCGCGGCAGATACTCCAGGCAGATGTGTCCTACCGCTGGTCGGTCGCTCGTCTGGTCTATCAATCCCGGAGCGCTTCCGCCACCTTAAGCCCCATCGCCAGAGGGGGACTGCCGGACATCGACTTCGTACTGCCGCAGCGCCGTCCCGCGGGATGCGAGACAGATCTTGTGGACAGCCTCGACCACGCTCGCCACGTCGTCGTCACTCAGCTTGGCCGAAAGCGGCAAAGATACCGTCCGGTCTCCGATCCACTCCGCATTAGGAAAGTCACCCGCCTTGAAGCCGAATGTCTCCCGATAGAAGCGGTGAAGATGGAGCGCGGTGAAATGCACGCCGGTCCCGATATTTTCCGCCTTCATGAGCTCGATGAAGCGGTTTCGTGAAATGCTTAGTCGTTCCAGATCGAGCAGGATCGTATAGAGATGCCGGGCGTGGCGGCTGCCCGGGGGAAGAGCTGTAGAAGGCGTGAGAATTTCATCCAGCTCTGCGAATGCCCCATCGTACTTCCGCCAGAGGCGTTCGCGAACTTCGAGATTCCGCTCGACTCTCGCGAGCTGATGGATGCCGAGCGCCGCCTGGATGTCCATCATGTTGAACTTGTATCCAGGGTAAAGAGTCTCGTACGGCTGATAGCCATCCGAGGAATATCGCTTCCAAGCATCGCGGCTGATGCCGTGAAGGCTCTTGATCCGCATCTGGTCCGCCCAATCGTCGTTGTCGGTGGTCACCATGCCGCCTTCGCCGGTACAGACGTTCTTGGTGACATAAAAGCTGAAAACGGTCATGGAGGCGACGCTGCCCACTCTCAGCCCACGATAGCGCGCCTCGACCGCGTGGGCTGCGTCCTGGATCACGATGAGATTGCGGCGCCGCGCGATTTCCATGATTTCAGCAATCGCGCATGGGCGGCCTGCCATGTCGACGGGGATGATCGCCCGGGTACGCTGACTTACAGCTTCCTCGATACGGGCGATATCGATGTTCATCGTCTTGCGGTCGACATCGACGAAGACGGGTCGGGCCCCTCGATGGATGATCACGTTGGCCGTTGCCGCAAACGTCAGAGGCGTGGTGATGACTTCGTGACCCGGGCCGACACCGGCTACGTCAAGAGCCAACTCCAGGCCCGCGGTGCAGGAATTCAAGGCAACGGCGTGTCGCGCACCAGTGTATGCCTTGAAGTCCTCCTCGAACCTTCGCACTTTAGGCCCGGTGCCGAGCCAGCCCGAACGGAGGGTGTCAACAACTTCGGCGATCTCGGGCTCCTCGATTGCGGGGGCGCCAAAAACGAGGAACTCAGAACGAACGGGAATCCCCCCCTCAACAGCCAAGCCCGCGGGCCGACTCTGCCGGGTCATAGAGGTGACTTTATCATGACGGGCAAGGGACCGTGCATCCGGGAGCCGCTATCGACCGATGCGGGAAGTGCCGAACCCGGTTTCCAGCAGCATCACTCGCTGTTGATTGGGAACCCCGAAATTCGAATCGGCGACCACCAAGGAGCCGTCGTTGGAAATGGCGGCGCGCGGACTCGACCAGTACCCCGAAGTCCCTTCATTCTTGAAGAGGACCGAGCGGTGCTGCGCCAAACGCCGAACCTCGGCGCCGTTCTCACGCATGACGATGATTTCGGCCAGGTGGGGGCTGGGAGGGATCGGCGCGGTATCCGTGGGATTTCGCAACTGGGCCGGGAAATTGGCGATGGTCGAGATGACGCAATATGGAGCGGCTTTGGCGCAGCCGACGTGAATGTCGGTCCAGACCGTGCCGCAGCGGAACAGCCGCAGCAACCGCCGAAACCCGCCGCCGAGCTCGATCGGCTTCAGCATGTCGTTCCCCTTGTTGAGCTGCAGCGTCACGATCGACGCCTCGCAGGAATTGATCATTTCCCACCCGATTAGGAGATACTGAATCCCGGCGGAATCCTCGAAGGTCTCTTCATGGCTGGTCCTCAGGCAAGCCTCGCCGGGATCGCAGATACCGTCCTGGTTGCCGCCTCGTTCGATGTCCTCCGGTCCATGGTGCTCGAAGTCGAGTCGGCCCGCGCTCAGGTTGACCGAGTACACGAGAATGGCGGGCTGGCCCATGACAAGGACGTAGCGCTTTCTGCTGTCCCGATCAACGCCCCTGGAAATCAGCACATGGTCGATGTAGGTGATGGGGAGCCGCGGCAGGGACGCGTAGCTGGCGCAGTAGGTCGCGACCTTCGTCAGGTCGAGGGCGCAGACTTGATGCTCGTTGGGAGCCCAGAAGACCATCCAGTTGTCCTTGGAGGTATCGCCGGTCCCCCCATTGCTGATCTTCGTGAATCCATACGGAGTGCGGGAGTAGTCGATGAGCGTGGTCGTCCGCCGCGTGCGCAGATCGTGCTTCCGCACGGCAGCGCCTGCGAGAAAGTACAATACCTCATCATCGGCGGCGTCCCACACCATGCTGTTGAAATCCGTGTCCACGTCGGCATGCAGAATGGCCCCGGTCGCCGGCGAAACCATTTGAACCCGGTCCGTATTCGCGATCGGATCGACCTTGATGATCGCGACGTACTTGTTGTTCGCGCTGAGCGGCGAGGGGTTGGAATACGCGTGTCGGGCGATCGGACCCGCCAGCATCGTGACCTTGGCACCGAAGACCGGATCGATATAGAACTGTCCGATGGGAGGCGGCGTGAAGTTTCCTGGAGGCCTCTGATTCGGGACACCGCAGGTGGCCGCGTCCGGATAGCCGGCGGGCTGCACGCATCCGTTCGGCCCCTGAAGGTACGTGAAGCGCGGCAGAGGGAGCTCGGCCACCACGGTCAGCCGAACCGGGATCGTGACCGGCTTCATTCCGGAGCTGGGCCACTGTACGCGGACATTGCCGGAGTAACTTCCCGGCGCGAGTGGAGCGACGACCCAGTCGACCATTGTGACGGTGACACTGCCCGGCCCCGTTCCGGAGGTGGCGCTGAGTCGAAGACCCGGATTGGACCCCGGCCACGTGACGGACGCGTTCCAGCTGACCGCGGAGCCGCCGGAGCCGATTGAAATCGTGAACCGCTGCGGTGTAGGCCGGCCTTGCACCATTTGGAACGTCAGATGAGCCGGCGACACGGCAGGGGGCGACTGGGTGTGTCCGGAGGCGACCCAAAGAGCAAGGGCTAATCCGGAGAAGCCGGAGATAACGAGGCCAACGAAGCGCATCGGCTCGATCATTATAGCCGAGTCCTCGCGGCGGCGCGGGGGAAGGCCGACGGCCTATCGCGGCGCGCTTCGTTCGGCAACCTAGCAATCCCCTTCCACGCACTTTTGACAAGGGCGCGGCCCCATGCCATCGTAGCGGCTCAGATCCCTGCCACCCATGAAACACGTAATCCGCAAGGGCTTGAGGCAGATCATCGTGGACGAGGTTCCGGACCCCGTCGTCATCGCCCACCACGTTCTCGTCCGGCCGGTCTTCTCTCTCATCAGCAGCGGCACCGAGACCGCCAGCATTCATCAGGACAGCGTGTTCAAGGAAGTGGCCGAGAAGCCGTCCCATCTCCGCACTGTGTGGAATGCCCTGAAAGTTGCCGGCCCCGTCAGCACCTTTCGCGAGCTCAAGGCCAAGTTCAGCGAATATGCCGTGCTCGGTTACTCCGGCGCCGGGATTCTTGTGGACAAGCATCCAACGGTGGCCGACCTCGCCATCGGCGATCGGGTAGCCTATGGCGGCGAAGGCACCGGCCATGCCGAGACGATTCTCGCCGGCCGCAATCTCGTAGCCCGCGTCCCTGACGCCGTCCCCTTCGAGCACGCCTGCTTCACCACTCTCGGCAGCATCGCGCTGAATGCCGTGCGCACGGCCGCCATCGGCCTCGGCGACAGAGTGGCGGTCATCGGTCTCGGTCTCGTCGGCCAGCTGGTAGCCCAGCTCATCAAACTGCAAGGCGGGGTGGTCATCGGCACCGACCTCAAGCCCGATCGCCTCGATCTCGCTCGCCGCCTTGGGGCCGACCATGCCCTCTTGGCCGATTCCTCGCTGCGGCAAGCCATCGACGCCCTCACCAATGGGCGGGGCGCCGACTGCGTGATCGTCGCCGCCGCCGCCAAGTCCTCGGCCCCGGCTCGGCAAGGCCTCGAGATTTGCCGCGACCGCGGCCGCCTCGTCGTCGTGGGCGCCGTCGAGCTCGATTTCCCCTGGAACGACATGTACCTCAAGGAAATACAGCTACACATGTCCCGCGCCTATGGTCCAGGCAGCTATGACCCGCTCTATGAGAAGCAGGGCCAGGACTATCCGTTTTCCTACGTGCGCTGGACCGAGAATCGAAACATGGAAGAGTTTCTCCGCCTGGTCAATCAGGGCAGCGTGCAATTGCAGCCTCTCATCACCCACGAGTTCCCCCTCGAGGAGGCTGCCGCGGCCTATCAAACGATCCTCGATCCCGCGTCGGCCAGCCTCGCGGTGCTGTTGCGCTATGAGCGCGCGAGGACCGACGTCCACCTAACCCGTACCGTGGAAGTTGCTCCGCAGCCAACCGCGGGCGCCGAGCTTGGGGCTGCTCTGGTCGGCGCCGGCAACCTAGCCCGCTGGACTCACTTGCCGAACCTGAAAAAGGCCGCCGGGGTCCGCCTCCGCGCGATCTGTTCCGCCAGTGGCGTGCGCGGCAAGAGTTACGCCCTACGCTTCGGCGCTGCTTACTGCACCTCTGACTACGACCAGATCCTACGCGACCCCGCCATCGACCTGGTCGTCATCACCAGCCGCAACCAGCACCACGCCCCCCAGGCCCTGGCCGCCCTGCGCGCCGACAAACACGTGTTCGTCGAAAAGCCCATGGCTCTCACCGATGAAGAATGCCGACAGCTTCGCCGCGCCGTCGCCGAGACCGGCAAGCAGCTCACCGTCGGATTCAACCGTCGCTTCGCTCCCTACTACCTCGAGCAGAAGCGCCAGCTCGCGCGCCGCGGCGGCCCCGCCGTCATCAACTGCCGCGTCAGCTCCCCCGGCATCTCCGGCGCCTATTGGATGGCTGACCCCGAGATCGGCGGCGCCATCCTGGGCGAAGCCTGCCACTTCGTGGACCTCATATACTGGCTACTCGAATCCGAGCCCTTCTCGGTGTCCGCATTTTCGCTGCCCACCGATCAGCAGGCCCCGATCGGCCAGAACAATATCGCGGCCAGCTTCCGGTTCGCCGATGGCTCCATCGCCAATCTCACCTACTGCACCGTGGGCAGCAAGGCCTCGGCCGGGGAGCGCGTGGAAGTCTTTGCCGAGGGCCTGGCCGTTGCCAGCCAGGATTTCAACCGACTTACCCTTGCCACCGGACTGCGCCGCAGCCGCTCCAAATGGTTCCCTGAGAAGGGTTATCGCGCCCAGCTGGAGGCTTTTCTCAAGAACATCCGGGAAGGAAGCGCGCCGGCCATCACGGTGCGCGACGGCGCCCGCGCCACCATCGGCTGCCTGCGCATGCTCGAGTCCGCGCGTGCCCGCGAGCCCCGCGCCATCGACCTCGACGCCGTCCTCCAGTGAGAGTTCTGCAGCTCGGCCCCTACCCGCCGCCGCATGGTGGCGTGCAAACCAATCTGGTTGCCATCCGCCGATACTTGCGCGAACGCGGACATTCCTGCGCAGTGATCAATCTCACGCGCTTTCGTGGGCCAAACGCTGACGACGTCTACTATCCGAAGAGTGCCCTGGCCGTGCTTGGCCTCCTGTTCCGCCTGCGCTACGACATCTTGCATCTCCACATCGGTGGCTTCCCACGCTTTCGGTTGCTGGCGCTGGCCCTGCTCTGCGGCCTGGTGCCCGGCTGCAAGGCTGTGCTCACGTTTCACTCCGGGGGCTACCCCGAGTCGCCGGAAGGGCTCGCCGCGAGCCCACACACACTCCGCGGTTTCATCTTTCAACGCTTCGACCGGATCATCGCCGTGAATCCCGAGCTGCAAAAGCTCTTCCACCGTTTCGGTGTTTCGCCCGATCGCATTCGCCTCATCCATCCCTACAGCGTGGCTGCGCCCCAGGAGATTGCCTACCCGGAAGCTTTGAAAGAGTTCGTCGACTCTCACGCCCCCTTCCTGCTGACTGTGGGACTCCTGGAGCCTGAGTACGACCTGACTATGCAAATCGATGTCCTCGGACGCATTCGCGACCGCCACCCCAAAGCCGGTCTCCTCATCGCCGGCGCCGGAAGTCTCGAAGCCTCCCTGCGTCGACACATCCAAAGCAAGCCCTATGCGGACCATGTCCTCCTCTGGGGCGATCTCCCACACTCCCTGACCCTGCGTGCCATCGCCGAGTGCGACCTCCTCTTGCGGACCAGCCTCTATGATGGCGATTCCATTGCCGTCCGCGAAGCCCTCGGCCTCGGGACCCCCGTGATCGCCACCGACAACGGCATGCGCCCAGCGGACGTTCAGCTGATTCCTCCGTCCAATCCCGAAGCCCTGAGCGCGGCGATTGAAGACTATCTCTCCAGTGGCGGCTCCGAACGACGCCGGCCGGAACCGGACGACCGCAATATCAAGACCGTCTTCGAGCTGTATCAGGAACTGGCCTCCAGCACCTAAGCGGATGCGTTACGTGTCCTCCGGTATGTTGATCGGCGCCCGCTGGATCGCTCGTGGCTCTTTCCATCCGTGCTTCGCCGCAGTTATTGTTCTCTCGACATTCCTCTTCCTGGCGCGGCCTGCTCACTCAGCTCTTCCACTTACTGTGGTCGGCAGGACTTCCACACAGATCGTCCTCTCGTACCAGGCCCCCGACCCGAACCCATGCAAGATCGAGGTGAGCGAGTCGGCCTCAGACCGGCCGCTCGTGCACGACGTGGATCCGGCCCTGTTTCCTGGCGCGGACAGCGACAGTCGCCCCGGCAGCCTCACGGCGGGGACAAGCCGAATCGTCGTCCTTGGCCGGCGGACGACTTCAAAACGACAGAGGCGCATCGGGGGACGCCCTGTGCAAAGGGATGCACAATTGTGATGCCGGCCATACCTCAGCGCGTCGTGTACTGGGCTGTGAAGCACCGAAATGCCCGTGGAATGGAGATTGGGGTGGGCGAGCGGGGGGTGGCCATAGAGGGCGCGGTCGGATCGCTGAGCGGAGGCGGATGATCAGCAACCACTATCTCTTGCATGGCTGGGTGGGCGCGGTTATTCTGACTTGGCCATGGGAAACACCGCTGCCCATATCTACCGACGGCTCTACGAGGGGTTCAACTACCGGCTTCGGACCGTCGCGCGCAGTCGCTTCGCCTCGCGGTGCCGGCCGACCTCGATCATTTTCCTGCTCACCGAGCTGTGTAATGCGCGCTGCGTACACTGTGACATCTGGAAGAACCGCGGGAAGGAGGATTCGCCCACGGCCGAGCAGTGGAAGCAGGTCCTCACCGACCTGCGCCGCTGGCTGGGGCCGGTACAAGTGGTCTTCAGCGGAGGCGAGGCCCTGCTCAAGCCCTACACCATCGAGCTGGCCGAGCATGCCTCCAGGATCGGGTTATTCCTCGAGGTACTGACCCACGGGTACTGGGACGACCAGACGAAGATCGAAAAACTCGCCCTCGCCCGGCCGGCCCGCGTCACAGTCTCGCTGGACGGCATGGGCGAGATCCACACGCTGGTGCGCCGCCGGGACAATTTCTTCGAGAAGACCACGCGGACCATCGCCACGTTCCAAAAGATGCGCGCGGAGCACAGGCTGCCCTACCAGATTCGGCTCAAGACCGTGATCATGGACCAGAATCTCGACAGCGTTTGCGACGTCGTTCGGTACGGCAAGCAGGATGGCATGGAGAACTTCCTGCAGCCCATCGAGCAGAACTACAATACACCGGAGGATTCACGCTGGTTCGAGTCGAGCCAGAACTGGCCGCGCGATACCGAGAAGGCGATCCGGGTGGTGCGCGAGCTGATCGAGATGAAGCGACAGGGCTACCACATCGCCAATAGCTACGCTCAGCTCGAAGCCATGGTCCCCTATTTCCGTGACCCCGATTCGCTGCGCATTTCTACCCAATCTCACGCTGCCCACGAGCGCCGCGCTCTCTGCGCGGCCCTGACTACCCTGCAATTCCAGGCCAATGGCGAGGCCACAGTCTGTTACGGAGCGCCGCGCGTAGGCAACATCAAGGAGAAGTCCATCCGCGACATCTGGGAAAGCCGCCCGCGCTTCTGGGAGCGGGGCTGCTGTCTCGAGCGGCGGTTAACGCCGCACGAGAAGGAAATACGGGTCCCGCTCATCGGAAGCTGATCCCGCGTGGTTCGTCACAGCCCCTACGTCCGTTCGGCCGTCGTCGAGGCCATGGTCGGCCTGATTGCCGTTCGCACACCGTCGGCAGCCAATGTGATGACAGTGTCGTTTGTCTCGGAAGTGGCGCATCACCCGACGACGCTCTGGGTCTCGATCGACCAGGGCACCTACACGCATGAATTGCTCCGCGACGTGGGCCAGTTCAGCCTCGCGATGCTGCACGACGGACAGGCCGAAGTCGCATGGGCCTGCGGCACTGTGTCGGGGCGCGAGCGCGACAAGTGCTCGTCGCTGGGCCTGGAGCCGCGAACGGACTTTCTATTCCTTCCCACGGCCCTCACGAACACGGCTTGCCGGACACGGGCGACAGTCGACTTGGGAACGCACACGCTCTTCATCGCCGACCTTATCTCCGGCGAAGTCAATTCCCACCTGCAGGGCCGACGGAATTTGTTGCTCTCCGATCTCTAACAGCATGCGGCTCCCCGCCCGCAATATCTGGGACACGCGACTCCAATGCGTTTGTGCAGTTGTCAGCGCCAGAGGGGAAGACGGGGTCGAGCTTTTCCTGTCTGGGAACTTCGCCCAGGCAACCCTGGATCCGGCCCGTATCGTCATCAATCCTAATCGCCTTTATCCGATCGAGGGGGCAATCCGACGCGAGGGCCGGTTCGCGATCAATGTGATTCCGGCCTCCTGTCCGAAAGAGGCCCGAGCCCTCTACGCCGTCAGGCGCCGCCAGCCCCACAAAGAGCGTGTGCTGGGATTCCGCTGTGAGGAAGGTCCCGGGGCTGTTCCATTCGTTCCAGACTCGCTTCGCACCCTCTTTTGCGAAGTCGAATCGGCCCACGATACCGGAGACCACACCATCATCGTGGCGCGGGTCGTGGAAGCCCGTGTGAATGCAGCCCGCGCCGGGGAGCTCCCGCTGCTGTATCGCGATCTGACGGGTTCGACCAGACTCGGCCGTGCGCTCCGCGCAGCGCTGACACGCGCCAGGGTGATCGATTTCCTACGCTCGGCCCTTTGGCGGCTGAGGCCGCCCCTTCCACCCGATCTGGCCCGCAATACCTATCTTGATGGCGGCCAGACGGACGAGGAGATTCGGTCAATCCTTCGCCATGGGGTGACGGATACGGGGCGCACGATCTCCCCGGGCCATCCACCTGCGGCGCCGAAGCATCGAGTTGGGCTGTGTGTCGTCGGAACCGGCTGGGGGCTCGAGCATCTTCGGTTCGCGCGTCTCGCCTCGTCGAACGTGGATCTGTTCGCGTGTGGCCGGAATGAAGAGCGGACGGCAAGAATCGCCAGATCCGTAGGTGCAAAGGGCTACTTTGTCAGCCTCGAGCGTGCGGTGGCCGACCCACGGGTTCAGGCACTCTCCCTGGCGCTGCCACATTATCGACATCGTGATGCGGTCGAGACGGTGGTCGCTCATGGCAAGCATGCGCTCGTCGAGAAGCCAATCGCCACGACCCTCGCTGATGCGGACGCACTGATCGCCGCGGCCCGCCGCGCCGGGGTCATTCTAATGGTCGCGGAAGACATGCATTTTCGGCCCGCCGTCCGCGAAGCCGTCCGCGCCATCGAACGCGGCTGGATCGGCGAGCCCCTTTATCTCCTTGCTCATATTGCCGCCGTCACGCGGCCGTCGGGCTGGAAGGGGGACGTCGCGCAGGCAGGGGGCGGCACCTGGATGGATAACGGCGTGCATTACGTGCGGGCATTGAGGCTGCTCATGGGTGAGCCGGGCCGTGTATTCGCAACCAGCGCCATGCAGGTGAATACGAAAGTGCAGGGAGAGGACAGCCTGCAGGTTCTCTTCGACAGCGACTTCGGCTGGCAGGCCCACATGTTCCTGAGCTGGGCCGCCGAGAGAGGTCCCCTTCCGGACATCGTGGTGCACGGAGAAAAGGGCATCCTGCACCTATTCCCCCGCACGCCTTACTTCGACTTCTATCCGAACGCCCCGACTCCGATCTCCGCATTCCTGTCTCTTGTCCGCCCCTACTGGCTTCAAGAGAAGCTGCGGCGCCCTCGTCAACAGCGCCGGAGGATGAGGCTGCGCGAGGACGATTTGACGGGTTATGTGTATCAGATGAGGGAGTTCCTCTCGGCCGTCTCCGAAGCCAGACCGCCCGTGATCTCACCGGAGGCAGCGCGCCGCGACCTCGAGATCGTGCTGAATGGATATCAGGCCCTCGAGAGCCAGCAGTGGACCCTTGTCCCGGTGGCTTCCCCTCACGTGAGGAGATTGTCGACCGAGATTGCCCCTCGGGTGCGTGGGGAACTGCGGTGAGTCGCACTGTTCTTATGGTTGCCGGGCTCACTTCGAAACGGATCGGTGGCACGGAGGCCTACGCGCGGGAGGTTTCAACTCAGCTCGGCCGACGCGGCTGGAACAGCGTTCTCTGCTTCGAGGCGACTGCGCCTCAACAGGTGCGCCAGTATCTCGAGCTCCCAAATGTCACCCTCGAGGCGGTGCCGAATGTCTGGCGGCTGGCGTGGCAGCCGACGAGAGACCTGGCTCGATTGCTGCGGCGTCACCGGCCGGTGATCCTCCACCTACAGTTCACGGGCTTCTTGAGCGTCTACCCATGGCTGGCCCGATTCCTTGGGGTAGAAAAGGTGTTTTTCACCGATCAGTTATCGCGCCCTGAAGGACACGTCATCGCTCGGGCCCCAGCCTGGAAGCGGATCCTGGCGCGCGGCATCAACTATCCCCTAACGAGAGTGATCAGCATCAGCGACTTCAACCGGCGCTGCATCGTCGGCGCCGGCCTCCTGCCAGAGGAACGAGTACTGCGGATCTATAACGCTGTTGATCTTTCGCGGCGAGTCGAATCGCCGGAACTCGGCAGGGACTTCCGCCGCCGCCACGGCATCCCCGACGGGCGCACCGTGGTCCTGCAAGTGTCGTGGATCATTCCAGAGAAAGGCATTCAGGATTTGCTGGAGGCGGCCCCGGTTGTGCTGGGGCGCGATCCGAATGTGCACTTCATCATCGCGGGGGAGGGTCGATGCCGGCAGGAGTATATGCGGCGGGCAGCAGAGCTGGGGATTAGTGAGCAGATCACCTGGACGGGACAAGTCACCGACCCCTTCACCGAGGGCCTCTATGCGGCGGCCGATGTCGTCTGCCAGATGTCGCGCTGGGAAGAAGGCTTCGGCTGGGTGATCGCCGAAGGGATGGCCCACGGCAAGCCCATCGTGGCCACGCGGGTCGGCGCCATCCCCGAGCTCGTGCGCGATGGGGTAACCGGTTACCTTGTCGACCGTGGGGACTCCCGGGCAATGGCAGAGGCCATCACCCGACTGATCCGCGACCCCGCTCTGCGGGCTCGTCTCGGGGCATCCGGGCGCGCCATGGCCGAAACCGAGTTCGATATGCGCAAGCATGTGGCGCAGACGCTGGCGCTCTATGGCATTACGTAGACCTCTGCCTGCCCGCCTCCTGACGCTCCTCCGCGTCTGATTCCTGACGGGCCGTCCCGGCGCTGACGATGGCGCCGCGGCGCCCCATCGACAAGGCGGCGATTTCCGCGACTTGGCGGGCGGGGGGCCATGGCATGCCGAATGCTCTTTGCCGGATGGGGCGCTTGAGCTCACTCAGGCGCTCTCGCACCCAGGGGAGGCGGCCATGGAAAAAGCGCTCGCAATGTGGTTCATGCTCGCGGCCAATCCCGTCGCGGCCGACACCCCAACCCAGGTCGTGCAGACCGCGGTGGAGCAGGTCGTGCAGGTCGTGCAGCAATCAGATCTGGAAAAACCCGACGCCGCGGTCCGCCACCGGGGGCAGATCCAGCGCATCGCCGAGCGGCTCTTCGATTTCCCGGAGATGGCGCGG
>WNGA01009041.1_pt1 | contig 20424 bp, 17 predicted proteins | sample 5400061 | NCBI WGS metagenome assembly WNGA01 (sample SAMN13153366, study PRJNA577476) | soil metagenome | isolation source: 100 cm soil or saprolite under grassland replicate 2 | place: USA:California | collected 2016-06-15
GGTCGCGACCGGATCGGGCGCCGCCTGCCGGGGCGCGCGGCCGCCGCCCATCAGCTCCTCGGGAGCCGGGGTCGCGGAAGCGGTGAGCGGGACCACGGGACCTACCGCCGGCCGCTGCGCCGGGCCGCCCGGCTTGGCGCCCGGATGTCCCGGCTCGACCGGGATCGGCAGCGCGACCGGAACGGCGCGATTGGTGATGTGGCGCTGGATTTCGCGCTCGACATAGTGCGCCAGCTTGCGGGCGCCGAATTTGGTGAAATAGACGCCGTCGCCGCTGCGCAGGCGCCGCGTCTGTCCTTCGTAGTCCGGGCCCTGTTGCGCAAACCGCCCCGACTCGTCGACGAAGCCGTCCCACACATCCACGTAGGTGATGCCCGCCTTCTCGGCCCGGCTGCGGTAGATCTCGTTGAGATAGGCCGAATCCGAGCTCGCTTTGGTGCCGCGCTGCGACGGCAGCCCGACCCAGAGCACCGGAACACCAGCAGTCTTCAACGCCGCCATGGTGGCGTCGATGCGCCGGATGTAGGCGGCCTCCCACTTCTCGGTGTGGAATTCCCAGGGCCCGAGCGCGCCGTGGCGGATCTGCTCGGGCGTGGGCGGCGGCTCGGGATTGTCCTGCGGATCGGGGGCCTGCTGTTCCGGGTCCGGCTGCGGCGGGGTCGCCTGCGGCGCGGGGGCGCTCGACTGGGCCTGCTGCGCCGGCTGTGCCTGCTGCGACTTCGGCGCTCCCGGCGCTCCCGGTTTGGCGGCCGCGGGCGGCTTTTCGCGGATCGACTGGCGATCGTTGTTGCCAACCATCATGACGATGAATTTGGGCTTCTCGGCCGCGATGATTTCCTTGGCGATCTGCGGCCACTCGACGTCGCGGCGCTGGTCGTATCGGATGAGGCCGGACTCGGTGCGATGCTTGCGCACGATCCCGATCTCCGGCTTTTCGGAAAACGCTTCTTCGAGCCCGAGCGCCAGCCAGTCCGCCATCGCATCGCCCATCACCAGGATGTTGGTGGTGGCTTCGGGCTTCTTCTGCGCCGGCGCCGGCGCGCGCGAGTAATCCACCGGCGCTTCGCGCTGCTGCTGCGGACGACTTTCAAACGGCGACCAGAAGCCGCCGCCGAAGGGATTGTTGGAGGGCTGCTGCCGTTGCTGCTGTTGCTGCTGCTGGCGTCCGCCCCAGGGCTCCCAGAACTGCGCCTTCGCGGGCAGCAGCAAAGCAAGGCTCAAGACGGTCGCGGCCGCCGCCACAAAACTCCGGGACTTGATGGGTAGACCCATGACCAATCGCCGTTCGCCGCCGTTCCGCCCCTGGCCGGCACCCGTCTCAGGGGCCGCCAGCCGCTATCGGCTAACAGCCCGACAAAAATGTCAACTTGAAGATGGGCCGGTAGTTACCCAGTGGCCGCAAAGCCACACAGGATCAGGGTTATCGGCCGCGCAGCCGCTCCAGCATCGCCCCCGAGGCAAAGCCGTCGGGAACATGGCCGATCGAGGACTGGTACTGGTGGAGCGCGGCGCGGGTCTTGCCGCCGAGCCGTCCGTCGGGCTCGCCCACGTCGTAGCCGCGCTGCGCCAGGTGCTGCTGCAGCTCGTAGCGTTCCGTCCGCGACAGCACCCGCTCGTGACGCGGCCAAGGCTGCACGAACGGCTCCCCCCCGCGCAGCCGGTCGGCGAGGTAGCCGATGGCAAGCGCATAGGCTTCGGCCGGGTTGTATTTCATGATCACGCGGAAATTCTGCAGCATCAGAAAGCCCGGGCCCTGGGCGCCGGCCGGCACCAGCAGGTAGGCGCGATCGTCGGGACGCGGGAAGGCCTTGCCGCCGGCGCGGCGGACGCCGGCCCGCTCCCATTCGCGCATGGTGAGCAGGCGCGAGCGATCGGCGAGCAGATAGTTGAAGCCTTGCGGCACGACCACCTCGTAGCCCCAGGTCTGTCCGGCGGTCCAACCGTCCTTCTTCAGGTTGTTCGCCGTGGACGCGATCAGATCGGGCATCGAGTCGACCACGTCGCGGCGGCCGTCGCCGTCGAAATCGATGGCGTAGCGCTTGAACGAGGTCGGCATGAATTGCGTGGGGCCGAAGGCGCCGGCCCACGAGCCCTTGAGATGGTCCGTCTTCACGTCGCCGCGCGCGAGGATCTCCAGCGCCGAAAGGAACTCCTGGCGGAAATAATCCTGCCGGCGGCCGATGCAGGCGAGCGTCGCCGTCGAACGGATCACCGAGCGGTCGCCGATCTGGGTGCCGTAGTTGGATTCCACGCCCCAGATGGCGGCGATGAAGTGCCGGTCGACGCCGTAGGCCTTTTCGACCGCGTCGAAGGTGGCACGATGCTGCGCGAGGATGGCGCGCCCGTTCTCGATCCGCGCGTCGTTGACCAGGATGTCGAGATAGTCCCAGAACGATTTCGTGAACTCGGGCTGGGCATCCATCAAGTCCATGATCCGCAGATCGGGCGTGAGACCCGAGGTGCTGGCATCGAAGGCCGCACGCGACACGCCGCGGCGCTCGGCGAGCGGCCACAGCCCCGCGAGGCAGTTGCGGAAATTGTCGGCGGCGGCGCGGATGGCGTCCGCCGTCATCAGCGGATGGCCGGAGGAGCCGGATTCGCCGCTCCATTCGGGCGCCGCCGGCGACGTGGCCGGGTTGACGGCCGGCGGGGCGCTGGGTGGCGTGACGGTGCCGGTGGTGGTCTGGCCCCGCATGAACAGCGATCGGATATCGAAGCCCTGGCCCAATACCGGCCCGGCGAGCGCCGTGGTGGTCAACGCGGCCGCGCCGAACAAGCACATCGATCGGGAAAGTCTCACCATGGTGTTCCGCCTCGGACCGATTTTATGCGCGTGGTTATGGGGAACCTATATGGTTGCGGGACCGTTAACGGCTGCTATCGCCTGCCGATGTCAATTTCGCCCACCTCGCTGCGTTAACCGGTTGTCGGCGGTCGTCCGGCTATGCCCTGTCCCTTGCACGCGGCCACAGGCTCTACCTCGTTACACATCCCAACTTCGGCAATATGGAGACGACGGGCGCCCGTGTTTCCCACTACAATCCCAGCCAAGTCATGAAACCGATTCGCAAAGCCGTCTTCCCGGTCGCCGGGCTGGGCACCAGGTTCCTGCCGGCCACCAAGGCCATGCCCAAGGAGATGTTGCCGGTCGTCGACCGGCCGCTGATCCAGCACGTGGTCGACGAGGCGCGCGAGGCCGGCATCGAGCATTTCATCTTCGTCACCGGCCGCAACAAGGGCGTCATCGAGGACCATTTCGACCGCCAGTTCGAGCTCGAGAACGTGCTCAGCGAGCGCCAGCGGCGCGACGATCTCGAGGCGCTGGCGCGGGACCTGCCGGGGCCGGGCACCGCGAGCTTCACGCGCCAGCAATTGCCGCTCGGCCTCGGCCATGCGGTATGGTGCGCGCGCGAGCTGGTCGGCCACGAGCCGTTCGCGTTGCTGTTGCCTGACATGCTGATCCAGCACGCGCCCGGTTGCCTGGCGCAGATGATCGATGCCGCGCGCGACGCGGGCGACCGCGCGAACGTCATCGCGGTCGAACAGGTGCCGCACGACCGGGTCCACATGTACGGCGTCGTCGGCGTCGGCGAACGCAAGGGCAAGCTGTTCTCGCTCACCGAGATGGTGGAAAAGCCGCCGCGCGAGAAGGCGCCCTCGAATCTCATCATCACCGGCCGCTACATCCTGCAGCCGGAAATCTTCGGCATCCTGGCGGCCGAGAAGCGCGGCGCCGGCGGCGAGATCCAGCTCACCGACGCGATGATCGAGCTCGCCAAGACGCAACCGTTCTATGCACTGGAATTCGCCGGCCGCAGCTTTGATTGCGGCTCCAAAGTGGGCTTCCTGGCGGCCAACGTCTCCTATGCGCTCGCACGCAGCGATATCGCGCCGGCGATGCGGGCGGAGCTCAAGCGCCTGTTGGGCGAGTAGCGAGTCACCGCTGCAGCCGCAGGCCGAGCAGCCAGACATGCGCCCAGAAATTGTTCCCGGGGATGTTGGAGATCCTCCATTCCTGGCGGTACTCGCTCTTGAGCTGGAGCTCACGCGTCACGCTGTAGGCCAGCGCCCCGGACGCGACATAGCGATAGTCCTCGCGCGGCGATCCGACGTAATCGTCGAAGCCACGCGTGAACTTGAGCGTGCCGAGCAACCAGCGCCGGAAGGCGTGGTCGACCTGGGCGGTGATCTCGCGCGTGAACGCGCCCGAGACTCCGACGAGCGTCGACTCCGCGACCGTCGTCGTGGCGGTCAGCTTGACGGTGGTGAGCGCGCTCGCCAGCCAGACCAGCGAGGCATCGACGGTCCAGCCGCGGACGTCCTCCAGCGTCGGGTCCTGGTAGATGCGCGTCAAATACCCGAAGGCGACTTCTCCGGTAAGCTTGCGCGACAGCTCGAACGTCGACCCGGCCTTGCCGTAGCCGCCTTGCGAGGAGCGGTTCACGCCGGCGGCGTCGATCGCGAGGTCGTAGGCCCGGATGTTGGCGCCGAGCTCGACGAATGGCTTCACGCCCGGCGTCAATTCGTAGCTGTTGCGCAGCAAAGTGCCGTACTGGTTGTAATTGCGACCGGCGTTGCTGGCGGTCGAGCCGTCGATGAAGACCGAGTCGTTGTAGACCGTCCGGTCGAAGGTGCCTTTGGCCACGATCTCGAACCGGTTGAAGCGTTGACCGATCCCGGCGGTGCTGCCGTAGGTCATAGCCATCGGCAGCCTGGCGAGATCGAGCTGGATGTTCGGGCTGCCGGGATTGTCGGTGAACAGCAGGTAGCGGCCTTCGAGCTCGATGCGGGTCTGACTGGTCACGTCGATGCGGGCGTTAACCTTGGCGTCGGCGGTGGGTCGGTCGAGCGAGTGCAAGGTGTCGTAGGTGGTATAGGTGCCGCGCAGACTGGCGGTGAGCTCGTGGCGCGCCCAGTTCGAATTGACCAGGAGCTCGGGCGCGTAGATGTTGAACCACGAGCTGGCGGCCGGCGGGGCGGTGTTGCGCGGCGCATTGTTGTCGTAACCGCGCGTGTATTCGAAGGCCGGACGAAAATTGAACGCGCCCACTTGGATGCCGAGCGGATCGAACGGCTTTTCCTCGGGCGGCACCAGGCGGCGGCGCGGCAAAGCCGACACGGCGTCGATCGCGACCGGCGCATCCGCGGCGGGTGGCGCGCCCAAGCGCAGCGGGATGCGCGGCGGCCGGGGTGTGCCGGGTGGCGGCGAAGCGGCCGGCGCCGCCGCCGGCGTCGCGGGTTGTGCCGCAGCCGCCGGCGCGCCCGGCGTCGCAGCGGATTTGGCCGGTTCGCCCGGCTTGGGTTTTTGGCCGGGCTTGGCCTTGCGCTTAGGCGAGTTGGCGGAATCGAAGCCGGTGGTGCCGGCACCCACGGCCGGCCGATAGTCGTAATTCGGGACCTGGCTGAAGCGCGAAGCGTCGCCGTGCTGCTTGGCGCTTCTCGGCGGGCGAAAGCGCGGCGGATTTTGCGGATCGCCGTCGAGCACCGGGCGCATCAGCAGGGGGTCGGGATTGCTCGTGGTCTGCGCGCGGGCCTCCGCGCCGGCCATGACGAGCGCGGCGGCCAGCGCACAGGCCTGGAGCGGGATCGCAAAAGGTGGATGGCGACGGCGCAGCACCTGCAATCCTCAAGTCCCGGCTCGCGGCTCCCGCTCGTCCTGCCGCGCGCCAAGAATCCCGTTGAGATCAATACTTTGTACGGATATCCACCGGCCCGGCGGCGGCCCGCCGACGGGCGTGACCAGCGGCCGATAGGCTTTGGTTAACGAAGGTAAAACGGATATGGTTAACGAGGCGTTGACCGCGCCCGGCGGGGCCATTCCATGGGTTCCGTGCGATCCGCCCCTTCCCTATAATCGGCGCGAAAGCCGACGGTACCCATGGCGAAATCGAAGCCTTTCAGCAGCGAGAGGCAGACCAGCGAGCACGGCCGCGCCTCGATCGCGTCGGCGGTGCGCACGCTCGAGGCGGAGGCTGGCGGCATCACCGCGCTCTCGGCCGCGATCCATGACGGGCTCGGGCGCGCGTTCGTGGCCGCGGTCGACCTCATTCACGACGCCCGCGGCCGGCTGATCGTGACCGGCATGGGCAAGTCCGGCCACGTCGGACGCAAGATCGCCGCCACCTTCGCCTCGACCGGCACGCCCGCCTTCTTCGTGCATCCGAGCGAAGCGAGCCACGGCGATCTCGGCATGATCACGCCCGACGACGTGATCATGGCGCTGTCGTGGTCGGGCGAGACCGTCGAGCTCAAGGACCTGGTCGACTATTCGCGCCGCTTCAACATCGGGCTGATCGCCATCACCGCTTCCGCCGACAGCACGCTCGGGCAGGCGGCCGACGCCTTGCTGGTCTTGCCGCAGGCGCGCGAGGCCTGCCCGCACAACCTCGCCCCCACCACCTCGACGCTGATGCAGGCCGCCCTCGGCGACGCGCTCGCGGTGGCGCTGCTGGAGCGCCGCGGCTTCACGGCGCTCGACTTCGGCCGGCTGCATCCGGGCGGACGGCTCGGGGCAATGCTCAAATTCGTGCGCGACGTCATGCATACCGGCGCCGCGATTCCGCTGGCGGCGGTGGGCACGCCGATGTCGGAGGCGGTGGTCGAAATGTCGGCGAAGGGTTTCGGCTGCGTCGGCATCACCGACGCGAGCGGCATCCTGGTCGGCATCATCACCGACGGCGACCTGCGCCGCCATATGCGTCCCGATTTGCTGCAGACCCGCGTCGAGGCCGTCATGACGCGCGCGCCGAAGACCGTGAGCCCGGATCAACTCGCCAGCGAGGGGCTCGAGATCATCAATTCCTCGAAGATCACCGCGCTGATCGCCGCCGAGGCGGGCAAGCCGGTCGGCATCGTGCACTTCCACGATCTGCTGCGGGCCGGGATCGCCTGATCAGTAGTCAGTCATCAGTCGCCAGTGATCAGAGCTTTGTCTCTTCTGATGACTGATGACTGACCGCTGACTCCTGGTTCACGATGCCTCCACCAGCAAATTCGCTCCGTCGGCGCGCGCGATCTTGACCCGGCTGCCGGCCGGGCAGTCCGGCCCTCGCACCCGCCAGACCGTGTCGTCGATGCGGATGGTGCCGATGCCGTCCACGATCGGCTTGTCGAGGGTGAACTCACGCCCGACATAGCCTTGCGCGCGGCGATTGAGGAACGGGCTGTCGGCGGGCCGCTCGACTTTGCGTGCAAAGTGACGCCAGGCCGGAACCGAGGCGATCGCGAACACGGCGAACGCGATCAGCTGTGCCTGCCATGACCAGACCACGGCGCTCGAAATGATCCCGACCAGGATGGCCGAGAGCCCGAGCCACAGCATGAACATCCCGGGCGCGAGCACTTCGAGCAGCAACAGCAGCACCGCCAGGATGAACCAGTTCCAGGCGCCGAGCGAAACAATCCACTGCCACATGACACCGCCTCCTCAGGAAGCGCCAAGGCCGGCCGTCGGGCCGGTCGGCCGCCGCGCCGGCGTGGCGGGCGAGCCATCCTTGCCGTCGCCGCCGAACGTCGCTTTCACGATCTCGCCGATGCCGGCGAGCGAGCCGAGCACGTTCATGGCTTCGATCGGCAGCATCAGCACCTTCTGGTTGGGCGATTGGGCAAGCTGGCCGAACGCTCGGAGATATTTTTCGGCGACGAAGTAGTTGAGCGCCGCAATATCGCCGCGGGCAATCGCCTCGCTCACCATCTCGGTGGCCTTGGCCTCGGCTTGCGCCGAGCGCTCGCGCGCTTCGGCGTCGCGGAAGGCCGCCTCCCAGCGTCCTTCGGCTTCGAGAATCTGCGATTGCTTCTGGCCTTCGGCCTTGAGGATCGCCGACTGGCGCTGGCCTTCGGCTTCGAGGATGACGGCGCGCTTCTCGCGCTCGGCCTTCATCTGCCGTCCCATCGCCTGCACCAGGTCGGCCGGCGGCACGATGTCCTTGATCTCGATGCGGTTGACCTTGACGCCCCAGGGCGACACCGCCGCGTCGACCACGCGCAGAAGCCGCTCGTTGATCTCGTCGCGATGCGACAGCATCTGGTCGAGATCCATGCCGCCCATGACCGAGCGTATGTTGGTCATGGTGAGCTTGACGATCGCCTGGTCGAGATGGGCCACCTCGTAGCTGGCCTTGGCGGCATCGAAGACCTGAAAGAACGCGAGCCCGTCGACCGTGACGGTGGCGTTGTCCTTGGAGATGACATCCTGCTGCGGGATGTCCATCACCTGCTCCATCATGTTCATCTTGCGCCCGACGCGGTCGAAAAACGGGACGATCACCGTCAGCCCGGGCTGCAGGGTGCGGGTGTATTTGCCGAACCGCTCGACGGTCCAATTGTAGCCCTGGGAGACGGTCTTGACGCCGGCGAACAGGGTCAAAACCGCGAGCGCCACGATGACGATCGCGAAAACATCGAAGCCGAACATGGGGGTGCCCTCTCCTAGCGTTTTCCGGCGAAGCCTGCCCCGGACTTGATCCGGGGTGGTCTTCCGCTTCGCCGCAGAAAACGCGTCAACCCAACAGACGTGTGCCGCTGAAAATGTGGAGAAGGCGGGGGATCGCCGCAAGTACCGTCGAGGAATTCGCGTGGTGCAGTGCACAGACGGCTTGAATTTCGCCCGCGCGCGATTATGCGCCGTTGGTTTCAATCCCAACCTTTTCAGCTCACGCGGCGCCGAGCAGCGCAATGCGACGGGGAATGAACCCGCGCTGCCAACAAGGCCCTTGACATTGGTTGAATTATATTCAATGAATAATATTCGACGAATATGAGGGCTTCATGTCACCCAGGCGCTATCGGTTGGATCGCCGCGCCGAGACGGCCGAGCAAACCCGCCGCCGAATCGTCGAGGCCACTCACGAGCTGCATGCCGAGCGGGGAATCTACGCAACATCCATGACCCACATCGCGGATCGGGCCGGCGTCAGCGTCGGCACCGTCTACCACCACTTTCCGACCTACGAGGACGCCGTCTTCGCGTGCGCCCGGCACACGGCCGAGATGCTGCCATTCCCGACGGCGCAAATCTTCGCCGACTCGTCGACGATGGACGCACGGGTGCGCCGCCTGACGCGGGAGGTCTTCGGCTTCTACGAGCGGCTTCCCGAATACGAACGTGTCCGCTCCGAGCGCTGGGGCATGCCGCCGATTGCGGCCTATGTCGAGCGCGAGGAAAACAACCGCCTCGCGCTCACACGGGAGGCATTGCGGCCGTTCAAGGTCAAGGCGCGGCTCGTCAGTACATGCGCCGCCTTGCTCGATGTCGCGGTCTACGGCGCGCTCACCCGCGACGGATTGACGCCGGCCAAAGCCGCCGAGGACGTTTCCGGGTTCATTCTGGCGCGATTGTCCGCCGATGTGTCCCACCCCACTGGACGGCAATAACAAGACGAAGTTGAAAGGAGTTACCCATGCAGACCAAGGTCAACGAGATCGCCGACGGCATCTATCGCCTCTCCGTGCATGTTCCCGACATCGCACCGCCCGCCGGCTTCACCTTCAATCACTTCCTCATCCGCGCGGATCAGCCGATGCTGTTCCATTGCGGGCTGCGCGGGATGTTTCCGGCGCTCTCTGAAGCGGTCGCGCGTTTGATGCCGGTCGAGCAGTTGCGCTGGATCGGATTCGGTCACGTCGAGGCCGACGAATGCGGCGCGATGAATTCATGGCTCGCCGCAGCGCCGCAGGCCCAGGTCGTCCACGGCGCAACGGCCTGCATGGTGTCGGTCAACGACCTGGCCGACCGGGCCCCGCGCACGCTCGCGGACGGCGAGACCGCCGATCTCGGCGGCAAGCGCGTGCGCTACATCGACACGCCGCACGTCCCGCACGGCTGGGAGGCCGGCGTCTTTTACGAGGAGGCCTCGCGCACGTTGCTGTGCGGCGATCTCTTCACTCACATCGGCAATGGCCCGGCGGTGACCGACAAGGATATCGTGGGACCCGCCATCGAGGCCGAAAGGCTGTTTCACTACACCAGCCTCGGGCCCAGCACCGCGCCCAATGTCCGCAAGCTCGCCGCCCATGCGCCACGCACGCTCGCGCTCATGCACGGTGCTTCCTACAATGGCGACGGCGGTCGCGCGCTCAACGCGCTGGCGGACCACTATGAGGCGGAGCTCAATGCCGCGATGATGCGGCGCGCCGCATGAGGGTCACACCCAGCCTTTGAGCTCGCGCAGCGCCATCTGCCAGATCACCAGCATGCCGGGCGCGCTGTCGTTGAGGCAAGGAATCGCGACGAAATTCTCGCCGCCGTGCTTGCGGAAAAGGTGCGCGTTCTCGACCGCGATCTCCTCCAGCGTTTCGAGGCAATCGGCAGAGAAGCCGGGCGTGATCACCGCGATACTCTTCACGCCGCGCTTGGCGAGATTTTTCACCGTGCGATCGGTCGCCGGCTCGAGCCATTTGGCGCGGCCGAAACGCGACTGGAAGGTCATCATCAGCTTCGATTCATCGAGCTTGAGCTCACCGCGCAGGAGCCGCATGGTCTCGACGCAATGGGCGTAATAGGGGTCGCCCTTGTCGACGTAGTCCTGCGGCACGCCGTGGAACGAGGCGAGAATGACCTCCGGCTTGAAATCGAGCTGGGAAAGCTCGGCGCTGGTCGAGGCGGCGAGCGCCTCGATATAGACCGTGTCGTTGTAATAAGGCGGCGCAAAACGCACCGACGGCTGGTGGCGCATGCGCGTGAGCACGCGAAACACCTCGTCGCCGACGGTCGCGGTCGTTGCCGCGCAATATTGCGGATAGAGCGGCAGCACCAGGATGCGATCGCAGCCTTGCGCAACCATCGCCTCGAGCCGCGACGCGATCGACGGGTTGGCGTAGCGCATCGCCCAATCGACGACGAGATGAGGTCCCAGCGGCTCGAGCGTCGAGCCCAGCTTCTCCGCCTGCGAGCGCGTGATGGTCTTGAGCGGGGACTCGTTCTTCTCCTGATTCCAGATCTTGCGGTAGTCGCGGGCTTTGCGGCGCGGCCTCACCCGCAGAATGACGCCGTTGAGGATCAGATTCCACAGCGCGCCCTGGTTCTCGATCACCCGCGGATCGGAGAGAAACTCCTTGAGGTAGCGGCGGACCGCGGGAGCGTCGACCGCGTCCGGCGTGCCGAGATTGACCAGCAGCACGCCGATCTTGCCCACTGCGGGCGCAGGCTGCACAACCGGCAGTTCGGTCGCCGCCGCCGGAGCTATGGGTGAGGCTTCGTTCATCGTGATCCATTGTACGCGATAGCGGCAGACCTTGCATGCGTGCTAAGCACGCAGCCCCACCGCATCGAATTGGAACCCATGTCCATCATTCGCCGTCTGACCGCTGCCGCCCTGACCATTGCGATCCTGTTCGTCGCTTCGGCCCGCGCCGAGACCACCCGCGTCACCTTCATTCTGGTCAATGACATCTATTTGATGGCCGACCAGATGATGCCCGACGGTCAGCGGCGCGGCGGCTTCGCGCGGCTTGCCGCCGTGGTCAAGGCCGAGCGCGCCAAAGGCGGCCATGTGATCTTCGCGCACGCCGGCGACACGCTGTCGCCCTCGCTGATGTCGGGCATCGACCGCGGCGCGCACATCATGACCCTGACCAATCTGGTCCCGCCCGAAATCTTCGCGCCCGGCAACCACGAGTTCGATTTCGGCAAGGCGATCTTCTTCCAGCGCATGGCGGAGGCCAAGTTCCCGCTCTATGCGGCGAACCTGCGCGGCCCCGACGGGGCGCCGCTGCCGAATTTCAAGGACCGCTCGATCGTGACCATCGACGGGGTGCGCATCGGGCTCACCGGTGCGACCTATGACGACTCGGCGCGCGCGTCGAGCCCAGGCGACCTGAAATTCCTGCCGACGGTCGCGACCATGCAGGGCCAGGCCGAGACGCTGCGCCGCGAGGGCGCCGATTTCGTCGTGGCCGTGATCCATGCCGCCCGAGAACAGAGCTACGAGATTCTCGGCACCCGCACGGTCGATCTGATCCTCAGCGGCCATACCCACGATCTGTTCATCAATTACGACGGCCGCACCGCCATTGTCGAATCGAACTACGACGCCCACTACGTCACCGCGATCGACGTCGCCATCGAGGTGAAGGAGCGCAGCGGACGCCGCGTGACGACCTGGTGGCCGCAATTCCGCGTCATCGACACCGCGGCGGTGACGCCCGATCCGGAGGTCGCGGCGGTGGTGGCGAAATTCGAGAACGAGCTAAGCAAGCGGATCGACACGCCGATCGGGACGACCGCCATCGAGCTCGACAGCCGCGTGGCCACGGTGCGCAGGCAGGAGGCCGCGATCGGCGACCTGATCGCCGATGCGATGCGGGCATCGACCCACGCCGACGCCGCGGTGATGAACGGCGGCGGCATTCGCGGCGGCAAGGTCTATGCGCCGGGAACGACGATCACCCGACGCGACATCCTCGCCGAGCTGCCGTTCGGCAACCGCGTGGTGACCATCGAGATCAGCGGCGGCGATCTCAAGCGCGCGCTGGAGAACGGGCTTTCGCAATTGCCCAATCCCAGCGGCCGTTTTCCGCAGGTCTCGGGCCTCACCATCGAAGCCGATGCGCGCCGTCCCGCCGGCAACCGCATCGTGTCGATCAAGGTCGGCGACGCGCCGCTCGACGAGGGCAAGATCTATCGGGTCGCAACCAATGATTTTTTGACGCAGGGCGGCGACGGCTACGTCACATTCCGCGACGCCAAGCCGCTCCTGCCCGCCAGCGATTCGCCGCTGCTTTCCAACGACGTCATCAGCTACCTGGTCAATCTCGGGACGGTGCGAACAGGCGTGCAGGGGCGGATCGTGTTGAAGTGATTTGCTACCCCACCGGCCGCTCGTCGGCGATCACCTTGCCGTCGTTGGGCAGGCTGCCGGGCGCGACGATCTCGACCCCACCGCGCAGCTTGGTCACCGACTGCAGTGTGGCGGCGACCGCACGCTGGAGGTCGAGCGCGGGCGCGGTGCATTCGGCCTTGAGCGTCATCACGTCCTGCTCGCCCTCGCGCGTCACCGCGAGGCGCAGCCGACCGAGCTCGGGATGGCGCTTGCCGACCTCCGCCACCTGGGCGGGATGCACGAACATGCCCTTGACCTTGGTGGTCTGGTCGACGCGGCCCATCCAGCCCTTGATGCGCATATTGGTGCGCTTGCACGGCGAGCGGCCTTTCATCACGGCGGACAGATCGCCGGTCGCCAGCCGGATCATCGGATAGTCCGGGTTGAACGAGGTGACGACGACCTCGCCGACCTCGCCTTCGGCAACCGCATCGCCGGTGCCGGGCCGCACGATCTCGACCAGCAAGCTTTCGTTGACGATCATGCCCTCGAGCGCTTCGCTCTCATAGGCGATGACGCCGAGCTCGGCGGTGCCGTAGCATTGCAGCACCTTGACGCCGCGTTCGGCCAATTCCTGCCGCAGTGAAGCGGGCAGCGCCGCGCCGGAGACGAGACCGCGCTTGAGCGAGCCTGCGTCCTTGCCGGCTTTCGCCGCCGCATCGAGCAGGATCTTGAGGAAATCCGGGGTGCCGATATAGCCGGCGGGCTTGAAATGCGCCCGACTCCATCATGAAGCCGCCGGGCGTGAGGTGATACGAGAGGGAATTGTGCACCACGTCGCCTGCGCGGAAGCCGGCCGCGAACAGCGCGCGCGCCGCGCCCCACCAGTCCTTGCCGGCGCCTTCCGGCTCGAAGATCGGCCCCGGCGACATCAGCAGGCGGCGCACCTTGCCGGGCGCCGTGACGTTGAAGCCGCCGAACGGCGGATCTTGCTTCTGCAACGCCAGGAGATTGGACTTGCGCAACACCGGCAGCTGCTCGAGCGCGGCGCGCGAGGTCACGGCGTTCGGATCGACGCCGGCGAGCTGCCTGGCCCAGCCGGACCCGCTCAGCGCCAGCGCGATAAGATTGGGCAGCCGGCCGAAAAAATCGCGGTCGCGATCTTCCGGGTCGCGGGTTTCGAGCTTGTCGTAGTGTTCGTAGCGCATGGATTTCGATGCTGTGACGCTCTAACCTGCCACACACACGCAGCATCAAGCTACGCCAGCCACCGCTTGCGCCGCCGGTAGTGCTTGCCCTCGCGGAACGATTTGCGCCGCCCCTCGGCGATGCCGAGGTAGAATTCCTTGACGTCCTCGTTCTCGCCCAGCGCCTTGGCCTCGCCGTCGAGCACCACGCGGCCGTTCTCGAGCACGTAGCCGTGGCGCGCGCATTTGAGCGCCATGAAGGTGTTCTGCTCGGCGAGCAGGAACGACACCGCTTCCTTGGCGTTGAGGCTGACCACGATCTCGAAGATTTCCTCGACCAGCTGCGGCGCCAGCCCCATCGACGGCTCGTCGAGCAGGATCATCTTTGGCCGCGACATCAGCGCGCGGCCGATCGCGCACATCTGCTGCTCGCCGCCGGACGTGTATCCGGCGAGCGAGCCGCGGCGCTCCTTGATGCGCGGGAAATAGGAATAGACGAGCTCGAGGTCCTGCTTGATCGCCGACCTGCCGTCGCGCCGCGTGAAGGCGCCGGTGAGCAGGTTCTCCTCGACCGAGAGGTGGGCGAAGCAGTGGCGCCCCTCCATCACCTGGATGCAGCCCCGCCGCACCAGCTCGTTGGGGGTGAGCGCGTGCACCTCGGCGCCCTCGAAGACGATCGAGCCTTTGGTCACCTCGCCGCGCTCGGCGGAGAGAAGATTGGAGATCGCCTTGAGCGTGGTCGACTTGCCGGCGCCGTTGGCGCCGAGCAGCGCCACGATCTCGCCCTTGGGGACTTGGAGCGAGACGCCCTTGAGCACCAGGATGACGTGATCGTAGACCACCTCGATATTGTTGACCGAGAGGATCGGCGCCGCGGCGGCGGCCGCGACGCCATCGGTCTTCGTCGTAGCGGAAGAAGGCGGCGACGCCGCCGCCTTCTCGTTGCGATCGGCGTCGACCGGGGTCGACATCAGTTTGTCGCCAGGCACCCGGGGGTGATCTTCTTTTCGGCCGCGTACTTTGCGGCGGCCTCCTTGACCATGGGTGCGATCACGCTGTCATCGCTGGTGTACCAGTCGGACGTGATCTTCCAGTTCTTGCCGTCCCAAGTCTGGATGCGACCGGTGCGCGCGCCCTCGTGGTCCTGGCATGAGACCTTGATAGGTTTGAGCTCGCCCTCGAAGCCGAGCTCCCTGAGGCGCTCGGCCGAGAGATCGAGATTCTCGAGACCCCAGCGCACCTGCTCGCCGGTCAGCGGCTTCTTGCCGAACTTCAGCTGCGCCGTGCGGATCGCTTCGACCCCGAGCATGGCGTCGATCAATCCGCGTACGTACAGGATCTCGCCAGTATCTTCCCATTTGGCCGAGCCCTGACCCTTGTCATAGACATGCTTTTTCAGATCTTCATGCAGCTTGAACTGACCAGAGCTGTGCTGCAGCGTGACGGAGTTGTAGCCCTTGGCGCCAGCCTCGGCCGGACGCGTGTCTTGCTCGGCACCAGACCACCACACCCCGTACATCTGCTCGCGCGGATAGCCGACCGCCACCGCTTCCTTGATGGCGGTCGAGTTCATCACACCCCAGCCCCAGAGCAGCACATAGGCCGGCCGGTTCTGGCGGATCTGCAGCCAAGTCGCCTTCTGCTCGACGCCCGGATGCGTCACCGGCAACAGCAATGTTTCGAAACCATGCATCTGCGCGCGCTTCTGCAACAGCGCGATCGGCTCCTTGCCGTAGGGCGAGTCGTGGTAGACGAGCGCGATCTTCTTGCCCTTGAGCTTGTCGAAGCCGCCTTCCTTCTTGGCGATGTGCTGAAGGATGATGTCGGCCGCCGTCCAGTAGGTGCCGAGCAGCGGGAAGTTCCACTGGAACACCGAACCATCGCGCGATTCCGACCGGCCATAGCCCATGGAGATGATCGGAATCTTGTCGGTCGTGGTCTTCTCGGTGAGCGCGAAAGTCACTCCGGTCGAGAGCGGGATGACGTAGGCCGCACCGGTCGGACCCTTGCCCTTGAGCCGCTCGTAGCACTCGACGCCGCGATCGGTGGCGTAGCCGAACTCGCACTCCTCGAACACGATCTTGACGCCGTTGACGCCGCCGTCACGTGCATTCACCAGCTTGTAGTAATCGGCAATGCCGTTGGCGAACGGCACCCCGTTCGGCGCGTAGGCGCCGGTCCGATACACCAGGTTCGGGATGAACTGCTCGTTCTGGGCGAGCGCCGGCGCGGCGATCAGCGTGCCCCCGAGCACCGCCGCGAGCGCGAGCCCGACATGCTTTCCGATCATTGGCTTTCCTCCGTTGACTTAACCGGACAGTCCGAGCCGGCCGGTCATGGCGAGCGGGTTCTCTACCCGCGTCTGGGTCCGATAGTGCCCGCGAATGGGCCGCGCCTCAATACGGGAACGGCCATAGCCGGAGCTTCTCCTTGGCGATCGCCCACAACCGGGCCAGGCCGTGCGGCTCGACGATCAGGAAGAGCACGATCATGGTTCCGAACAGCATGAATTCGATGTGCGAGATCATCGCGGTCGAGATCGGAATCCCGAGCCAGGACGGCAACTGGTTGAGAAAGATCGGGACCAGCACGATGAAGGCAGCGCCGAGAAACGACCCGAGGATGGTGCCGAGCCCGCCGATGATGATCATGAACAGCACCTGGAACGAGCGGTTGACGTCGAAGGCGAGCGGCTCCCAGGAGCCGAGCCGCAGGAAGGCCCACAGCGCGCCGGCGACGCCGATATAGAACGAGGACACCGCGAAAGCCGACAGCTTGGCGTGCAGCGGCCTGATGCCGATGATCTCGGCCGCGATGTCCATGTCGCGCATCGCCATCCACATCCGGCCGATGCGGCCGCGCACCAGGTTCTTGGCGGCGAGCGTGAGCACCACCACGATCGCCAGCACCAGAATGTAGGTCTTGCCCGGCGTGTTGATCGGGTAGCCGAACAGCTCGACCTGGCTCACCGCGACCGAGCCGGACGGAGCATAATTGGTGAACCATTTGACGCGCGCGAACGCCCATTCGAGAAAGAACTGGGCGGCGAGCGTCGCAACCGCGAGATAGAAGCCCTTGATGCGCAGCGACGGCAGGCCGAACAGGATGCCGACCAGCATCGCCATCACGCCACCGAACAGGAAGACCAGGATGATGTTGGTCTCCGGCATGCGCAACGCGAGATTGTAGGCGGCATAGGCGCCGACCGCCATGAACCCGCCGGAGCCGAGCGAGAGCTGCCCGCAATAGCCGGTCAGGATGTTGAGCCCGATGGCGGCGATCGACAGGATGAGAACCGGGATCAGCACCTCGGTGTAGAGATATTGGCCAGCGAACAGCGGCACGACCAGGAATGCGAAGGCGATGAGCAGGATGACGAACCAGCGGTCCTGCGCGATCGGAAAGATCGCCTGGTCGGCGGCGTAGGAGGTCTTGAACTGTCCGGCTTCGCGATAGAGCACGGCGTCACACTCGCTCGATGATGCGTTCGCCGAACAGGCCCTGCGGGCGGAACAGCAGGAACACCAGCGCCAGCACGTAGGCGAACCAGTTCTCGATGCCGCCGCCGGCGAGGTCGAAGGTCCGCACCAGCACCGGCCCGAGCACCACCTCGGCGAGCTTCTCGCCGGCGCCGATGATCAGCCCGCCGACGATCGCGCCCGGGATCGAGGTGAAGCCGCCGAGGATGAGCACCGGCAGCGCCTTGAGCGCGACGAGCGACAGGGAGAACTGCACGCCGAGCTTGGCGCCCCACATCATGCCGGCGACCAGCGCCACCAGACCCGAAACGGCCCAAACCATCAGCCAGATCTGATTGAGCGGGATGCCGACCGACTGCGCGGCCTGGTGATCATCGGCAACCGCGCGCAAGGCGCGTCCGACCCGCGTCACCTGGAAGAACACCGCGAGCACGATGACCATCGCGGCGCAGATGATCGCCGCAATGAGCTCGGACGGATCGATCAGGAGTCCGCCGGGAAACACTGATTCGAAAACGAAAATTGGGTCCTTCGGCAATCCGAGATTGATCTTGTAGATGTCGCTGCCCCAGATCGTCTCTCCGAAGCCTTCGAGAAAATAGGCGATCCCCAGCGTCGCCATGAACAGGATGATGCCCTCCTGATTGACCAGATGGCGCAGCACCAGGAACTCGATCGCGTAGGCGAGCGCGATCATGATCAGCACCGAGAGCGCGAGCGCCAACACCAGCGGCATGACCTCGGAGAGCCGCGCCAACGACAGCGCGGCGAACAGCACCATGGCGCCCTGCGCGAAGTTGAACACGCCCGACGCCTTGAAGATCAGCACGAAGCCGAGCGCCACCAGCGAGTAGAGCACCCCGGTCAGGAGGCCGCCGATCAGCGTTTCGAGCACCGGACCCAGCATCTCGCCCTCACGCTCCTTCTCCGCCCTCATCCTGAGGAGCCGCCGAAGGCGACGTCTCAAAGGCAACCGATCTCGGGTTTACCCGAGATCGGCACTTTAAGTGCGCAAGTCGGCTATAGCCGACTTGCGGTGGCGGCCCCATGCTTCGAGACGCGCACTTCGTGCGCTCCTCAGCATGAGGCCGGGATAGTGTGTTCATCGCTCCCCTCAATGGCTCAGCCCGAGATAGGCGTCGATCACCGCCTGGTTGGCCTGCACCTCGTTCGGCGTGCCGTCGGCGATCTTGATGCCGTGATCGAGCACCAGCACGCGGTCGGACAGGTCCATCACCACGCCCATGTCGTGCTCGATCAGCGCGATCGTGGTGCCGTAATGGTCGCCGACGTCGAGGATGAAGCGGGACATGTCCTCCTTCTCCTCGAGGTTCATTCCGGCCATCGGCTCGTCGAGCAGCAGGAGATCGGGCTCCATGGCGAGCGCGCGGCCGAGCTCGACCCGCTTCTGCAACCCGTAGGGCAGCTTGCCGACCTGGATCTTGCGGATATGCTGGATCTTGAGGAAGTCGATGATCTCCTCGACCCGGTGGCGATGCTCCACCTCCTCCTTGAGCGCCGGCCCGGCGCGGACGAGCTGCCAGAAGAACCCGCGCCGCATCTTCAGCGTCCGCCCCGCCATGATGTTGTCGAGCGCGGTCATGCCCTTGAACAGCGCGACGTTCTGGAAGGTGCGCGCGATGCCGCCGAGCGCCGCGTCGTAGGGGCGCATCTTCGAGCGGGTGCGGCCCTTGAAGGTGATGCGGCCGTGCTGCGGCTGATAGAAGCCGTTGATGACGTTGAGCATCGAGGTCTTGCCGGCGCCGTTCGGCCCGATGATGGCGCGGATCTCGCCCTTGCGGACGTCGAAGGAGACGTCGCTGATCGCCTTGACGCCGCCGAAGGCGAGCGACACGTTCTCGAGCGACAGCAGCACGTCGCCGGCGACGATGTCGGTCCCCTGCGGCGCTCTCACAGCACGGCTCCAGACGTGACCACCCTCGCTCGAGAGATCGTCGGGCACGATTGACGCACCTGCCGCGGGCACGATCTGCTCCCTCTCCCGAAGGGAGAGGGGTGGGGTGAGGGGTTAAAGTCTCTCGATAGGCTTCGAACCCCCTCACCCCCACCCTCTCCCCAATGGGGAGAGGGAGCGCACCGAGATCGCGGCGCTCTCATGCTGGCGGCCTCCCGGCACGGCTCACTTCGCCGAAAAGCTCTCGAACAAGATCTTTCATGGAGCGACTTCGCGAAACTGACTTTTGTTGACAACACGAATGTCTGGACGCGGGGTCTTTACGCCTTCGCTGTTTGCCTTCGTATGTCTGGCTATCTTCTCGCCTAATGACGATATCGGTTGGCCGGGCTGACCACCCAACAAGCGAAATGGTCCCAACGCCAGACTTATTGGGTCGAACAGCATCCAAACTATGCAGCCACCGGGCTTGTTCGTAGTCTTTGAATTGATATTTTGGCGACTGGCCTTTCCTTGCCTGTGCGTAGACTTGAGCTGCACGTGACGAAGAGTTCCATTGCATTCAATGACAAGATCGTAGCCTCGATCATCAACTTCAGACCGAAGGACCTCGACGTCGTGCACACCCTCGCACCACAAAGTCCGCAGCAACTCTCCGATAAACAAGTGCTCCAACACATTCTCGCGAGCGCTTGAATGAAGATAGTGAGCGGTGTCTATCTTCATGCCGCTTTCTCCATCGGCTGCTGCGGCACCGGGAACGTCTTCACGTCGCGGATCTTGACGCGGGCCGACAGCACCCCCTTGCGGCCATCCTCGAACGTCACCTCGGTCGAGATGTCGGCTTCGCTCGCTCCCCCGTAGAGCGCGTCGACCAGCGGTGCGTAGCGCTCGGCGACGAAGCTGCGGCGCACCTTCTGGGTGCGGGTGACCTCGCCGTCGTCAGCATCGAGTTCTTTGTGCAAAATCAGAAAGCGCCGGATCTGCGCCCCCGCCATCACCTTCTCCTCGGCGAGCGAGCGGTTGATCTCCTCGACGTGCGCGGCGAGCATGTCGTAGACCCGAGGATGTCCGGCCAGCTCCTG
>WNGA01004533.1_pt1 | contig 20416 bp, 13 predicted proteins | sample 5400061 | NCBI WGS metagenome assembly WNGA01 (sample SAMN13153366, study PRJNA577476) | soil metagenome | isolation source: 100 cm soil or saprolite under grassland replicate 2 | place: USA:California | collected 2016-06-15
GCTTCGTGGCCCGCTCCGCGATCGCTTCCTGCCGCTCGGCTTCCTTCCGGCCCTCTTTGGCTAGTACCGCCTGCCGTACGGCCTTCTTCCGTTCGATCTGCGCGAGGGCGGCCTGATCACGGGCATTGCTGCGTTGGGCGAGCGCGTACGCCGTGACTGCCGCCATCACCGCGAGCCCGAGCAGCGCCGCCGCGCCGATCACGAGCAGCCGTCGCTGCCGCCGCTCGTGCGCTCGTCGTTGCTCCTCGATGCGCCGGTCTGCCTCGAAGCGCGTGCGCCACGCAAGGACGGCGTCGGCGAGCACGTCATGGAAGATCTCGTAGCGGGTCGTGCTGGGCCCGTTTTCGGAGCTCGCACGGACGATGCGCTCGGCGGTGAGTCGCTGCAGCACCTCGGCGGCCTCGCCCTCGTCGACCGCGGCATACCCCGCCAGATCATGGACGCCGTGCGCGATTTTCGTCCCAGAGGGGGTGACGAGGAAGTGGTACATCGCCGCCGCCGCGCCCTTCTCACGCGGAGAAAGCTCGGCCATCGCGTGCTCCAGGTGGTTCTCGACGATTCGCTCGGCCCCGCCAAGCTCGCGGAGCGTGGCGCGGCGCAGAGTTTGGGAGCCGCGCTCGGCTTCCATGTCCCACAGGCGCGCGAGCACGAGCTGCAGAAATGGCGCCTCGATGCGGTTTTCGTCGCCCTCGCCCGCGGCGAGGCCGCGTCCCGCAACGCTGAGCTCGACCCGCCCTACAGTCACCTCGTCGAGCACCTCGTCCACCAGCTCAGGCTCGATCGCGACCCGATCGTTTGGCGCAACGAGGGTGTTGTACCGCTCGATCGGACCGAGGATGGCCGCCTTTCCGGCCGCTCGGTCGAGGCGCTCGAGGCGCAGCCGATTCGCAAGCAAATTCGGAATCGCAGCTTTCAACGCGTCGAGTCGGGCGAGCGCGTCCTCGCGCATTCCGATCAGGACATTCACGCGGAGTCCGGGCCGCTTCACCACGTCCGCAAGCTGTGCAGCGAATCGTCCGCCACGGGGGTGATAGAGGAAGCACTCCTCGAACTGATCGAGGATCAGGTAGAGATCGCCGCCCGCACGAGCTGCGGCCTCTGCGAGAGCGTCCACTGGTGAGTCGCCGCTTCCGCCGACGGCCTCGATCAGCGCTGCGGAGGGGTCGCCCGTCCAGGTCGAAAAGACAACGACCTCGACCTCTTGCTCCTTGCGCAGTCGATGTGCAACCCCCGCGCGCAAGACGGAGCTCTTCCCGACCCCGCTGGGCCCGTACAGGACGGTGATGCGTGCAGCCATGAGGTTGGCGGCGATGACCTCGCTATCGATTTCGCGTCCGAAGAAGAGGAGCGCATCGAGATCCGAGTCTTCGAACGTGGCGAGACCCTTGTACGGAGAGGGCGGAGCTGCGACGGTCGCTTTCACGCGGGCACCTCGGCAGGCACTAGGCCGACGTAGCGCGCCAGTGTCTCCACGTACCGCTCGATCGGGATCTCCAAGACGTCGACGTCACGGCGACGCCAGAACTCGCGCTCGAGCGGCTTTGCCTGGGGTTGGACCGCCCACGAGCGGTAGCTGAGTGGCTGGTCGCTCCAGAGCCGGTTGAGGATGACGCGCAGGTTCCAGTCGGCCATCGTGTAGCCGACGAAAAGAAAGTGACTCCGGCGGAGCTTGGCGGCCAGCGCCACCGGGACGGCCCCCGCAACGTCGCTCTTCGCCAGGTAGTCGATGTAGTCGTCTTCCGTGACGACGAAGCTCTCCCACTGGCGCTCCGGACCGCGGTCGACCTGTCCGTGCAGCTTGAGGATCACGGTCCGCTGTTCAAGCGAGAGCTCGGTCGCATAGGTATTCGGGAGATCGATCATCCGCCCCGTCCCGTCCGGAGCGATGTGACAGAACTTCCCGCGGTTGGGACCGGCAGCGACATAGGAGACGACGTCGAACTCCTCCCCAGCTTCGAGGAACGCGGCCTCAAGGGCGAGGTCGTAGCTCGTCGTCACCAGCAGCTGGTGCGGGAGGCCGCGCCCCCGCAGCGCCGGAGGCAGCGACGCGAAGAAACGGTGAATCGGCGTTGGCACGGCGTCTGAGTCGTGCAGCGCATGGAGCTCGTCGTAGAGCGGGCCGGACCCCTTCATGACTGCGACGTACTGCGCAATGGAGACAAGGCTCGAGCCGTTTTCCGCATAGTCGAACCGCTGCGCGAGGCGCGTGGCCAGATCGGCGATCTCGGTCCCGAGCACGGCAACCAGACGACCTTCGAACAGCGCCCTACGAACCTGCTCGAAGTGATCCTCCGAGGGTGGAGGGGCACCAGGCGCCTGGAGGCCGACCTCTTGCCGGAGAATCGCACCGTGCAGCTGCTGCAGCTCGCGGCTCGGCTCGATCCCGAGCTGCTCGACGAGTATCCGCCGGCCCTCCTGGTAGGCCTGAAGTGCCTCGGCCTGGCGGCCTGAGCGGTAGAGAGCGAGTACGTACTGGCCGCGTAGCCGCTCACGCACCGGATGCTGCTCGACGAGCGCCTCGAGCTCGCCTACAAGCTCGCCGTGTCGGGCATCGTCGAGATCGGCCTGCACCCGCTCCTCGAGCGTCGCCAGTCGGAGCTCTTCCAGATGGACGATGTGTGACTGCGCAAACGACTCGAAGGTGAAGTCCGCCAGCGGAGGCCCCCGCCACAAGGCGAGCGCTTCACGGAGTTTCGCGGCCCTCGGCTGTGGCCCTTCGGTCCTCGCCTCCTCCACCAGCGTCCGGAAGCGGTCCAGGTCGAGCTCGCCGGGCCGCACGTTCAGCCGATAACCCGGCGGCTTCGTCTCGAGAACGCCCGCCCCCAGGATCTTCCGCAGTAGCGAGATGAAGTTCTGCAGCGACGTGGCCGCCGTGCGAGGCGGTTGATCTCCCCAGAGCGCGTCAACGAGGCGGTCGGTGGAGACCACCCGCCCTGCATCGAGTAGCAGGAGCGCAAGGACCACGCGCTGCTTCTGTCCTCCAAGCAGAAGCGGTCCGGCCTCGTCGGAAGCCTCCAGAGGTCCCAGGATCCGGAACTCAGGCATGTGACCTTTGTAACACGGTTTCTTTCATCTGAATAGGCGTCCCAGGTGACGCCTGTCAGACCGTCGCGGGCGGTTCTAACCGGCTTCTAATCGCCTGCGCCCGAGGTCGTTAGGCGGCCGTTAGTCCCGGCTGAGAGCGCCATTTGAGGCCCGCCGGACGGTGGCCGCATGGCTACCTTCAAGAATCACCTCAACGCCCGCGGCGGGCTTCGCCGCACGCTTCTCATTGTCCTCGTCGCCTGCAACACGGCGATCATCAGCGGGGGTATCAGCTCTGGATCTGCAGCAGTCAGCGCTCCTGGCGGTGTCACGATCCTCTCGGAGAGGCTGGGTTCGTCGGTCGCACGACCAACGTATGGCTGGCCTCTGAAGCCGTTCAATCGGCCGCACCCGGTCCGCGCCTACCTCAACGATCCGCGGATCAGTGCGGACGGGTCGTCCAAGTCGTTCCACTTCGGAATCGACATCGGCGTCCCGGAGAAGACGCCGGTGCCGGTCTACGCGGTCGAGTCGGGCACGGCCAGGCTCGTCAACGGGTTCGCAATCATGGTGTGGGGCACGCGCACGTTTGGCTACTGGCACGTCATCCCTGCGGTGCGGTCCGGGCAGTTCGTTCGCCGGCACCAGCTCATCGGCAGGTCGATGGGCTGGAACCACATCCATTTCGGCGAGTACTCCGACGGCCAGTGGATCAACCCTCTGCGCCCCGGCGGGCTCGGCCCCTTCTTCGACGGAACCGTTCCGACGCTGGAGAAGCTGACCTTCGAGCGGAACAATGTGGCTCTCGACCGCAACCACGTGAGCGGAACCTCCAGTCTCGTTCTGGTGGCGTTCGATACCGCCGAGTCCATCCTCCCGGCTCCCTGGCCGGTGGCACCCGCAGTCATCCGCTGGCGCGTGGTCCGCGCCGAGCGGCCGCTAACCGGCTGGCACACCGTGCTCGAGTCGCGGCAGACGTTTCCGAAAGATGCATTCGCCTCCGTCTACGGTCCCGGCACGGCGCAGAATCATCCGGGCTATCCCGGGCTGTACCGCTTCTCTCTCGCCAAGGCCTGGACGAGCAAATCACTGCCGAACGGCTCATACGCAATCGAAATCAAGGCAGCCGACATTCGGTCGAATACCATCGTCGGTCGGGTGAGCTTCACGGTCGACAACGCTTAGGGCATCGATTCAGTGGCACAACCGGCACCCTCGTGGTGCCGGTTGTGCTGCCGGACTAACCTGCGGAGCGTCGAAAGAGTCTCATTACCAGTGCGTCCTCGCGTTCTCCTCGTGCTGCTCGGCCTCGCCCTCGTCCACGCGGGCGCCGCGGGCGCGTACCCCTGGCCGATCAAGCCGTTCCACAAGCAGCACCCGGTCCGGGGGAACTTCGGCGACCCGCGTACACGCTTCTGGAACACGCTCCTGACCGCCGGCCTCGACGGGCCGGGCCTCTTTCAGTTCCACAACGGCATCGACATCTACGCGCCCGACGGGACGCCCGTCTATCCCGTCGTCTCAGGGAGAGCGTCGCTGATCAACGACTCGGCGATCTCGGTCCGCACGAACGACCACCGGACGTTCCAGTACTACCACCTCGTCTCCAGGGTGGCGAACGGCCAGCATGTGGTCGCCGGCCGGACCGTGCTGGGGTACGTCCTGCGACACTACGAGCACATCCATCTGACGGAGCTGCGTGGCCATACCGTCTGGAACCCTGTCGCCCGAGGCGGGATCAGCCCCTACCGGGACAACACTACGCCTGAGGTGGAATCGATCAGCGCGCGCCCGACCGGATCGCTCCTGCCGCTCGATCCCGAGAAGGTGTGCGGCAACGTCTCGATCGTCGCTGCGGCGCAGGACACGCGGCCGACGCTCGTCCCCGGGCCACTGGGCGGGTTCCCGGTCGCGCCCGCGCTTCTCACCTGGAGATTCGAGCGCGTCTTTGGCCGGGTCTACGTGCCGGACGTCACGGTGGCGGACTTCCGGACGACCTTGCCCCCGGTGCGGAACTTTTGGGACGTCTACGCGCGGGGCACGTTCCAGAATTCGCCGCGCTTCTCGAACAGGCAGTTCTTCATGCCGGGCCGCTACCTCTACAACCTCGCAAGCTTCGTCCACAGCCGTTCGTATCCGAACGGCGTCTACGAGGTGACGGTTCGCGTCACCGACATGGGTGGCAATTCCTCGGAGGCCAAGCAGCGCTTCACGATCGCAAACCACCCCGGCACCGAGACCGGCTGTCCTCAGGAACCGAGCTCCGGACCGTAGGCCCGGCGGTAGATCTTCTTCAGCTCCTCGACGCGGTCGACGTAGGCGCGGGTCTCCGAGAACTGGATTCCGCGGCCTGCCCGCCGCCAGCGGTCGACGTTGTCCTGGCCTGCGTTGTAGGCGGCCAGGGCGGCCTGCTCCTCGCCGTACTTCTGCATCAGGTGCCGGAGGTACCAGGCTCCGTACCGCACGTTGATCTCAGGGTCGTAGAGGTCCTCGACGCGGAAGCGGCTGCCCCCGGTGTGGAGCGCGATCCCCTTCGCGGTGTCGGGCAGGAGCTGCATCAGGCCAATTGCCCCCGAGCTCGAGCGCGCGCCGGCCTTGAACTTCGACTCCTGGTAGATGACCGCGGCGAGCAGCGCCGGATCGAGGCTGTAGTTGTGCGCGTGCCCGCGCACGATCTGCTCGTAGCGGAGTGGGTACCAGAGCCGCTCCCACCATCCCGGCTGCGACGTCTGGACGAACGCGAACGCCCCGAGCACCGCGGCGCAGAGCGCACCGAGTGTGAGGAGACGCTTCATGCGGTCAGATGCGCGACGACGTCCGCGACGAAGGCGTCCAGCTCTTCGAGCGTTCCGTCGTTGACGTACGCATAGTCTGCGTGGCGGACCTTCTCCTCGTCTGGAAGCAGGCGTCGTTCACGGGCGTCGGGAACCTCGCGGCGCCCTGCCCGGACCGCCGGTGAGGCGGTGATCACCACGACGGCGTCGAAACGGGACTCACCGCCCGTCTCGTACAGAAGCGGCACCTCCGTCGCCGTCAGTGGCGGCGGATTCGGCCCTTTGCCCACTTGCTCTCGCCATGCCGAGTGTTCTCGCACGACCTTCGGATGGAGGAGCTCTTCGAGCCAGTCGAGCTCGTCGGAATCGCTGAAGACGACCCGCGCGATAGCCGCGCGGTCCGCTCCGTCGGAGCCGATCACCTCGGGCCCAAACCGCTCGACGAGCTCGCGCCGGACCTCCGGATCCTCACGGAGAAGCCTGTGGACGATTGCATCACTGGAGATCGTCGCCGCGCCGTGACGTGCGAACGCGTCGAGCGCCTCGCTCTTACCGGCCCCGATCCCGCCGGTGATGGCGACCGCGAGTGGCCGCTTGGCGCTCGTCAGTGCTCGTCGGGGACGGACTCGACGGGCGCGACCTCATCGGCCGCAGCCGGATCCGGCTCGTCGCCCACGTTCACGGCCCCGCGCTCGACGGCGTCTTCGGCTCCGGCCGGAGCGTCCATTGACGCATGTTCTTCGGGAGCCTCAGCAGCGGCCGCCGACGCGTCTGAGAAGACATCCTCGGAAAGGTCCAGGTGCGGCGTGCCCTCGATCGGCGGCTCATTTTCGGCCCGTCGGTCGGCGTCCACGCGCTTCAGCGACAGCGACAGACGGCGGCGCTCCGCGTCGACTTCGAGAATCAGCACCGGCACCAGGTCACCCTGAGCCACGACCTCCCTGGGATTTTCGACGTGGTGCTGCGCCAGCTCCGAGATGTGCACGAGACCCTCGACACCCGGAAGGATCTCGACAAACGCACCGAAGGTGACGACCTTCGTCACCCGGCCCTCGACCACGTCGCCTTCCTTGTGCTGCTCGAGCACCTGCTGCCAGGGGTCGGATTGCGTCTGCTTCAGACCGAGCGAGATGCGCTGACGCTCGCGATCGATGTCGAGCACCTTCACCTTGACGGTCTGGCCGATCTCCAGCACCTCGGAGGGGTGGTTCACGTGCGACCACGAGAGCTCCGAGATGTGGATCAGGCCGTCCATCCCGTCGAGATCGACGAACGCGCCGAAGTCGACGATGTTCGAAATCTGGCCCTCGACCACGTCACCCGGGTTGAGCCGGTCGAGGATTGCCTGGCGCATCTCCTTGCGCTCGTCCTCGAGGACGGCACGCCGGGAGAGGACGACGTTGTTCCGCGAGCGGTTGAGCTCGATCACCTTGCAGCGAAGCTCTTTGCCCATGAACTCGTCGAGATCCTGGACGCGGCGGATGTCCACGAGCGAGGCGGGAAGGAACCCGCGGACGCCGAGGTCGAGGATGAGCCCGCCTTTGACGACCTCGATCACGCGGCCGTTGACCGGCTCGCCGGATTCGGCGGCGGTCTCGATCGCCTTCCAGGCCAGCTCGAACCGAGCGCGTTTCTTCGAGAGGATCAGCCGTCCTTCGGCGTCCTCCTTGGTCATGACCAGTGCGTCGATCTCGTCCCCGACCGAAACCTCGTCTGCGGGGTTGACCGAGCGCCTGATCGAGAGCTCGGCAACCGGGATCACGCCCTCCGACTTGTAGCCGATGTCGACGAGGACCTCGTCCTTGTCCACCCGGACGACCTGGCCGTGGACGACTTCGCCCTCGTTGATGGTCGGGAAGGTGGACTCGTAGTCCGGGATCAGCTCGCCGTCCGGACCGGTCGTCCAGACGCCGTCGCCTGCAATTCTCTGCTCGGTTTGCTCGGTCGCCATCAGCGGTCGATCAGTATAGCCAGGGGCTTGAAAGCGTCCTGGCATGGCTCGGAACAAGGAGAAGTGAGGCCCAGAGCGCGGTGGCGCCCGGGCCTCACGGCTCCCCTTAGAGGGTCGTCGAGAGCAGCTTCAGCACTGCCGCCTGCTCGGGCGTGAACGCCTTGCCGACCTTGGCGTCCACCTGGTTCCGGAACGCATTCAGGTGTCCGGCCCGTGCGGTCGCCGTGGATGCGTCGGCGGCATCCGCCAACTTGGCGCAGAGCGCGTCGGCGACGCTCGGGTCAGACGAGTAGGCGCGGACGAGCGCGCAGAGGCTGTCGAACGTAACGACTACCCCCACCGTCGCGCTGTACTCGCTGACGCTGCCGTCCTTGTCCTGGATCTTCGCGGCCACCGTGCGAGTCGCCGTGGCGCTGGTTGCGCACGAGGCCGACGAAGCACTGCCGAACGAGCCGTAGCCGCTGCCGTCACCGCAGTCGAACGCATACGTGAACCCTGCGGTGGTGTCGGCCGCGGATGGGTCGGATGCGCCGGTCAGCGCGATCGTGAACGGGAAGCCCGCAAACGTCGTCGCAGGTGCGGACAACGAGGCCGTCGGCGCGACGTTCACGATGGCAACGGCGGCCGCGTCGGTGTCCGACAGGCCGCCGCTGTCAGTTGCTTTCACATTGATCGTTCTCGTTCCGGGCCCGTCCAGACTCCCCGCCGCAAACGTCGCGGTCTGGCCAGGAGTCTCGAACGTCCCGTTATCGTCGAGATCCCACGCGTACGTGACGGCATCGCCGTCGGGATCGGCGGCGGTTGCAGACACCAGGACCTGACCGCCCTCGTCGACGCTGTAGGGTCCGCCGGCGTTCGGCTTCGGCGGGCTGTTGAGCGAGAGTCGGAGCACCGACGGATCGTGGTCCGAAGACTGGTCGGCGAACTCCGCGTTCACGTGCACCTCGTCGAACTCGAACGGCAGCCCGAGGATCGCGGTGCTGGCGAGGATGTGGTCGAGGCTCTGCGAGTTGCCCTCGAAGACGTAGCTGTAACGCTCCGCGGGCGGCAGTGTCTCGATCATGTCGTTGAGCACGCCCCCGGCGCGGAGTGTCTGCAGTGCCGTTGAGAACTCGAAGTCGTTGAAGTCCCCCAGGGTGACGATGTTCGCGTTGGGATCGACCGCGAGGATCTGGTCGACGAAGTCGTTCTCCACCTGGGCCTGCTGGTTCCGCTGCGTTTCCGAAGCTCGCTGCGGCGGCTGGAAGCGCCCGAACAGCGGCTGGTCGCCGCCCTTCGAGTTGAAGTGGTTGGCGATCACGAAGAAATTGCGGTTCCGGATCTTGAACTCGGCGGCGAGCGGCTTTCGGCTCGAGCTCCACGCCGCATTCGTCGGGTCGATACGGCCTGGGCTCGCAGACAGCTGCGGACCGCTCGGGGTCGCGACGACAGTCGTCGGAGTTGTCGGGCCCCCGCCGGGACGGTCGATGAACTCGACGCCCCGATCGGGGCGGAAGAAGAATGCGACCCGGATGTTGCCCCCGGGCTCGCCGCCGTCCTGATCGTCAACGGGGTTGATCTGCCGCCACTGGTAGGTGGGCCCACCGGCGGCCAGGACCGCTGCGGCGAGCGTGTCGAGTGTCACGTTCGCATCCGTGATCGAGTCGTTGGTCGCTCCGTTGTTGTCCTGGACCTCCTCGAGCGCGACGATGTCCGGGCTCCTCAGGTTGTTCACGATCAGACCCGCGAGCGTGTTGAACTTCGCGGGGCCGTCGGTCGGGTCGAGGTTCTCGACGTTGAACGTGGCAATCGCGATCTGCTTCGGCCCCTGGGGTGCCGTCGCCTCGCGGGCCAGCCCGCCTGAGACCGTTGTGAGCGGCGCCGTGAGGTTCAGCTCGAAGTTGCCGAAGTCGTAGGCGAGGATGCCAACGGCGTCAGCCGAGAAGTGGTCTCCGACGTTTGCCTGTGGCGTCGAGCCTGCCAGGATCGCGTCGTCGAGCTGGATTCGCTCCGGGTTGAAGTCGTTCGGCCGGATGACGATCCCGCCTCTCGCGGTTCGAACGGCCGCGTTCACGCCGTCGTCACCTAGGACTGTGATCTCGCCAAAGCCGTTGGTGGGGCCGACGGTCACCGGGTTGTTCACCTGGACGCGCATCCCCTCGAGGCTCTCGTAGAAGTCGATCCCGTCGGAGGCCGGGTCGAACGTCCCGCTCGTCTCGACGCTGCCCGCGGAGTCGTCCTCGATCACCTCTCCGGGTGGCATGCGTCCGCCGCTGGCGACGACCGTGGTCGCCGGGAGTGAGTTGCCACTCGAGAGAACCGTGATCGTCGGCGAGCTAAGCTCGGTGATCGTCAGGTTGGTGCTCGACGAACCGCCGGGTCGGAACTCGGTGACGGTTCCGTTCACCCGTACCGCATCTCCCACGTTCACCGACGCGGGCGCGGACGAGGTAAAGACGAAGATTCCCTCGGAAGTCGCGTCTTCGGCGTCGGGTGCGGGATCCTGCATGTAGAAGCCGTTCGAGCGCTTGGCGGTCACGATCCCATTGACGTTCGAAAGGGCCTCGCCGGCCCTCGGAGACGTGTGTGCCGCCCCTTGGATGTCGTGAATTGCAACCGGAGGCTCGAGCGGGGCACCCGTCGTGAAGGTGAACGTACGATCCAACACCATGTTGTCCGGCGGGTCGATCGCGTCCTGATCGGTCACCTGTGCTGCCTTGACGGTGACGGCACACGACTCGTTGGGACTGAAGTCGGCATCGGGATTCAGGATGTACGTCGTCGGTCCGCCGCTGACGCTCGCGGTGTGGCCGCCGCTCGGCACGCAGAAGATCCCGAACCACTCGCCGGCGACATTCACCGGCTCGCTGAACGTAATGCTCAGGTTCGCGTCGATCGCGACGTCCGTCGCTCCGTCGGCGGGAGTCGTGCTCGTGATTAGGGGAGCCTGGTCGTCAGGCGGGGGACCGCCCGTGATCACGATGTCGTCGACGCCGACCCACTCATCGCTGCCGCCTGCGTTGCTCGTGATCACGCGGATCTGCAAGAGCGGCTGGTCCCCTGCCTCGGCCGGCAGGGTGACGCTGACCGGAGTGACCTGCGTTGCGGCGCTGGGGCCGGTGGTCGCGTCGGCGACGTATCCGGCCGGGACATTCGTGAAGTCGCCGGTTTCACCGAGCCGGTACTGCAGCGCGACCTGCTGAACGGCGTTGTCCACACCGCCGTCGATGTCCCGCAGGTTGTAGGTCACATTCACGCCCTCAGACCCGGTGGTGTTCACCGAGATGACGATGTTGGGCGCGTCGGCCGTCCCTGACCCCTGGAGCGCGACAGTCGGATCCGCCAACTCGAACTCGGCGACGCCGCCATTCGTGATGCCGGCGTTCGTCTGATTTGCGATCACGTCGACAGTCGTCGAGAGCGCGGCAGAGGTCCTTGTCTGGGGATCCACATCACTGGCCGTGCTGCTCGCGTCGTCCCCGAGGTAGCCCACAACGCCCGGGACGCCCGACCAGTCGTCGTTCGTCGTGATCAGCCCCGTAGTGGCCCAGTTCTGGGCAAGCGGCAGCGTCTGCGGTGTTGTGGTCGCACCGGTGGGGAGCGATCCGACAAGAAGACTGACAAGCGCAAGTGCCAGGCACGCCCCCAAGCGAAAACGAGCGGCTCCCACTAATTCCTCCCCTGGTTACGACGTAGCCCGAACGGCCACGACCCGCGCGGGATGGTAGCGCGCTCCCTTTGGCCTCTCAATGGGCCGACCCGGCCTACAGCGGTTACGCCTTCGCCTCGCTCCAGTCGTCGCCGACGCCGATTTCCACGGCGAGCGGTGGATCCAGAGGGTAGGCGCGGCACATCTCTTCGCGGACGAGCTGCTTCACAGGCCCCACTTCCGCCTCCGGCACCTCGACCAGGAGCTCGTCGTGCACCTGGAGGACGAGCCGCGCACCCCGCCCCTCGTCGCGGAGCCGCCGGTGGATCGCGATCATCGCCTTCTTGATGATGTCTGCGTTCGAACCCTGCATCACGAAGTTGACCGCTAGCCGCTCGCCCAGCGAGCGCGTTTGCCGGTTCGACGCGCGGATCTCCGGCGTGGGACGGCGCCGGCCGAGCAGGCTCGTCGCGTAGCCGTCGCGCTTCGCCTGCTCGATCGTTCGCTGGATGAAGTCCTGGACGAGCGGGAACCGGGCGAGGTACGCGTCGATGTACGCCTGCGCCTCTTCCCTCGGGATCTCCAGGTTCTCGGAGAGGCCGAAAGCCGAGATGCCGTAGACGATCCCGAAGTTGATCATCTTCGCGATGCTGCGGTCGCCGCTCGTGAGCTGCGCCGCGTCCTTCCCCAACACCTCCACGGCGGTTGCGGTGTGGATGTCGTCGCCGCGCGCGAACGCTTCGCGCAGCTTGGGCTCGCCGGACACGTGCGCGAGGATGCGCAGCTCGATCTGGGAGTAGTCAGCCGAGAGCAGCCGATACCCCGTCTCTGGAACAAAGGCTGACCGGATCTCCTTGCCGAGCTCCGTCCGGATCGGGATCGCCTGCAGGTTCGGGTTCGACGTCGAGAGGCGCCCGGTCGAGGCGACCGTCTGGTTGAAGTGCGTGTGCAGGCGGCCATCCTCCGCCGAGATCAAGCTGGGCAGCGGCTGCAGGTACGTGTTCAGCAACTTGGCGTACTCGCGCCACTCCTCGATCACCTCGACGATCTCGTGCTCGTGGCGGATCGTGCGCAGCACGCGCGTATCGGTCGAATAGCCGGTCTTGCCTTTGCGACCGGGCGTGAGCTGAAGCTTCTCGAACAGGATCCGCGCGACCTGCTGCGTCGAGCCGAGCATGAACTCCTCGTCAGCCAGCTCGTAGGCCTTGGCCTCGAGCTCCTCGAGCCTGTCGGCGAGCCGCGCTGTGATCTCGCCCATCCGGTACGTGTCGATCTTCACGCCGGCGTCCTCCATTGCGGCGAGGACGGCCGTCAGCGGCAGCTCGATCGTCCGGTACAGCTCCTCGGCGCCGCGTTCGCGCACGCGTTCGAGCATCGTGGGAGCGAGGCGGAGCGGGATCTCCGCGTGCCGCACGAGCGCGGCGGTCTCATCGTCCGTGGCCGGTGTGGGGATCGGCTCCACTCCGTACTCCGCTGCCAGATCGTCGAGCTCGTAGCCCGCCCGTCCGGGCTCGATCAGATAGGCCAGCAGCATCGTGTCCTCGACCGGCTCCATGGTCAGCCGCGGCAGCGCCTTGAAGTCATGCGCCACCACCTCGGCGCGCTCGAGCCGGCGCTCGAGCCCGGGCTCCCACGCACCGACGATGACGTCGCCGTCCTGGGCCAGCGCGAAGCGCCCGTCACGGATCGCGAGCGCGGCGCGGCCGCGCACTTCGGGCAGCTCTCCTTCGCGCCACGTGACCTCGGTACCGGGCACGCGCATCGGCTGGGCGGGCACTGCCTCGTCGAGGATGTCCACCCGGCCGAGCAGGTTGCGGAACTCGAACCGCCGGAACATCTCACGCAGCTGCGAGCGGTCGGGCGGGCGCAACATGAGCTCGGCGGGATCGCAGTCCAGGTCGAGATCGCGGCGCATCGTCGCGAGGTGCTTCGACTGCAACGCCTGCTCGGCGTGCTCGGTGACGTTCTTCCGGCGTGCGGGTGACAGCTCGTCGGCGTGCTCGATCACCTCCTCGAGCGACCCGTACTGCGCGATCAGCTGTCCCGCGGTCTTGTCGCCGATGCCCGGGATCCCCGGGATGTTGTCCGAGGTATCGCCCTTCAACCCGATGAAGTCCGGAATCTGGTCGGGCCGGATTCCGTAGCGCGCCTCCACGCGATCCGGGGTGTAGACGTTCACGTCGGCAACGCCCCGCGGAGTCATCATCAGAACGACGTTCTCGGAGACGAGCTGGAAGGCGTCGCGGTCGGTGGAGACGATGCAGGTCCGAATGCCGGCCTCGTCGGCCTGCGTCGCCAGGGTGGCGATCACGTCGTCGGCCTCCCAGCCCTGGAACTCCAGGTTCCGGTAGCCGAAGGCCTCGACGATCGGCCGGAAGTACGGGAACTGTTCACCGAGGAGGTCCGGCGTGGGCCGCCGGTCGGCCTTGTACGTTTCGGCGACCTCGAGCCGTTCGACGGGCCGCGTGTCCCAGGCGACGGCCACTCCCTTCGGCTTGTAGTCCGACAGGAGCTTGAAGAGCATGTTCGTGAAGCCGAGCAGCGCATTCGTGGGGAAGCCTTCGGTCGTCGCGAGCTCCTCAGGCAGAGCGAAAAACGCCCGGTACGCGAGGTTGTTGCCGTCGACGAGGAACAGCTCGGCATCCCGGGCGGGGCCGTCGTCGAGTTGGAGTTCAGCACCTGTGAGCGTCTTCGGCATTCACCCCAACGCTATCGTCCGGCGCCGATGCCGAAGCTCGAGATTCACCCATTTTCCGAGGAGCACCTGGATGAGGCGGCGCGCCTGCTCGCGCAGCGGCACCAGCGACACCGTGCCTTCGAGCCCCTGCTCCCGGGACGCTTCGAGGATCCCTCGGCCGCGCTTGGGGAGGTGGAGGCCGTTTGGGGAGCCGAGCGAGCTTCTGGCTCGGTGGGGTTCCGCGCCGGCGACCTCGTCGGCTATCTCGTCGGCGCACCTCGTAACACCGACGTGTGGGGCGAGAACGTGTGGGTCGACTACGCCGGTCACAGCGTCGTCGAGGCCGAAGACGTCCGCGACCTCTACGCGGCCGCGGCCGCGCGCTGGGTGGACGAGCACGCCACAAACCACTACGTCCTCGTCCCGACGTTCGACGACGCACTCGTGAACGCCTGGTTCCGGCTCGGCTTCGGACAGCAGCAGGGACATGGACTTCGGGAGGTAGCGACTGGCGCGGCCGATCAGCTCCCCGCCGGGCTCGAGATCCGAAACCCGACGGCGGCCGACGTCGACTCGCTGGTCGAGGTCGACCTCGCGCTCCCGAGACACCAGCGCAGCTCGCCGGTTTTCTCCACGCGGCCATTGCCGACGGAGCAGGAATCGCGCGCAGAGTGGACGAGGACACTCGCCGCCGGCGAGGAGGAACTCCTGATCGGCTGCCTCGACGGAAAACCAGTCGCATGCTGGTCGCTCGTGGAGGGCGGTCGCTCGTCGTACTTCCAGGGCCTCGCTCGCCCCGAGCACGCGTGTTACCTCGGCTTCGCCGCGACGGTGCCCGAGATCCGCGGGTCCGGAATCGGCGTCGCCCTGACGGAAGCGTCGTTCGCGTGGGCAGCAGAGTCGGGCTACACGTCGATGGGCACGGACTGGCGCGTGACGAACCTGCTCGCGTCGCGTTTCTGGCCACGCCGAGGGTTTCGCACCACCTTCGTGCGCTTGTACCGGCACATCCCGTGACGCGCGTCCCAATCCTTGCCGGCTCGCGTCTCGTCGTCGTGACCGCGGACGACGATGCGCTGGTCCTGCGGCCGCCGGCGCCGGTGGAGGGCGTCGCGGACGTCGGCGCCGCAGTGCGGGATGCGCTCCGTTTCCCGCTTGCCGGCGAGCCACTCGAGGCGCTCGTGGCTCGAGGCGCGCGCGCGACGATCGTGGTCGAGCTGCCGCACTTGCCGCTGCCCGGTGCGGAACGCGATCCACGGCAGGCGGCGATTGCGGCCGCGGTTGCCGAGCTCGAGCGGCTCGGGATTCCAACCGGGTATCAGACGCTGCTCGTCGCAGGTGGCCTCGCCCGGCGTGCCGGGCACGACCTGCTCGAGACGCTTGTCTCTCCCGACTTCGCCCGACACTTCCACGGCCATGTCGAGGTGCACGACGTCGAGCGAGACGATCTCGTCGAGCTTGGAACCGCAGGTGCCGTCCCGCTGCGTGTCCATCCCGCGCTCGTGCAGACCGACGTCGTCGTCGTGGTCACGGCAGCCGAGTCGGTGCTCCACGGCGGACCGGCCGCCCTTGTCGGCGCGGCGGGACCAGAAAGTCTCCGCGCCGCCGGCGCGTATTCGCTGCTCGAGACATCGGGGTCCCACGGCTGGCGGCTGGGCCTGGAGCTCGAGCGCGCACTGGTCCGCCGCGTCCCGGTGATCGGCGTCTCACTCGTCCTGAACCATCCGCGGCTCGGAGGGACGCTGGGCGGTTATCCGTACGAGGCCGAAGCGCTCGACCGGGTGGTGCGATCCCCGTTTCGACACGTGTTCGGGCTGCTCCCTGGAGGTCTGCGCGCCTATGTCCTTCGCTCCCTGCCATTGGAGCGCTCCGTCGCCGCGACGTTCGCCGGTCCACCCTCGGTTGCGCACACCGAGGCACTCCTACGCGGGATCGAGCTTCGCGGCGTCACGCTCGACCGTGAACTCGACGCGATCTGCGTGGGCGTCCCGCGGACGACCCCCTATCTCCCACGCGAGCGCCCCAATCCACTGCTCGGGGCATACCTCGGCCTCGGGCTCGCGCTGCGGCTCTGGCGGGAGTCGTTCCCAATCGCCGAGGGAGGAACGGCGATCCTCTTGCACCGCTTTCAGCGCCACTTCAGCCATCCGACGCAGCAGCCGTACCGCGCGTTCTTCGCCGGAACGAGGGCGGGCGGCCCCGACGCCTCGGCGCTGGCCGAAGCCGAGCGGGCAGCCTCTGCCGACACGCGCGCCGTCGAGGCCTACCGGGCCGGACGCTCGTGCCATCCTCTGCTGCCGTTCGTCGACTGGGACGGCTGCCAACCGGCGCTCGGGAGGCTCGGTCACGTGATCATCGCCGGCTGCCGCGATCACGCGGCCGCACGGCAGCTCGGCTTCGTCCCGACCCATGGAGTGGGCCCCGCCCTGTCGATGGCCCGCGGCTGGGCCGAACGCGCGCCGCGCGTTGGCTTCCTGCTCTCTCCGCCCTACTTCCCGCTGCGAGTCGAGAGCTCGTGACGGTTACGCCCCAAGGTCGGGCGCCAAGACGGACGTGCGAGCGAAGCCCGCACGTCCTCCATGCGGCGCCGACAAGCGGCACCTCAGCGCTGCGCGTCGAGAGCTCGTGACGGTTACGCCCCAAGGTCGGGCGCCAAGACGGACGTGCGAGCGAAGCCCGCACGTCCTCCATGCGGCGCCGACAACCGGCACCTCAGCGCGACGCCTCAGTCAGTAGCACCCAAATAGGTCTTGCGGACGTCTTCGTTCTCGCGGAGTTTCTTCGCGTCGTCCGCGAGCGCGATGTTGCCCGTCTCGAGCACGTACCCGCGTTTTGCGACGTCCAGCGCCATCAGGGCGTTCTGCTCGACGAGCAAGATCGGCGTGCCCTGCGCGTTGATCTCGCGAATGATCTCGAAGATGCGCTCGACGAAGATCGGCGCGAGCCCCATCGACGGCTCGTCGAGCAACAGCAGCTTCGGCCGAGCCATCAGGGCTCGCCCGATCGCCACCATCTGCTGCTCGCCGCCAGACAGCGTCCCGGCTTTCTGATTCTTCCGTTCCGCCAGGCGCGGGAAGAGCTCATAGACGCGATCGAGATCCTCCCCCACCGCTTTGCGGTCCGCGCGATCGGCGCGCTGGAAGGTCCCCATCTGCAGGTTTTCGAGCACACTCATGCGTGGGAAGAGACGCCGCCCCTCCGGCGACTGCGAGATCCCCCGCTTCACGATGTCGTGCGCCGACGAGTGCGTTATGTCTTTGCCCTGGAAGCGAATGCTCCCTCGACGTGGGCTGTTGAGACCGTTGATCGAGCGCAGCGTCGTCGACTTGCCCGCACCGTTCGCCCCGATCAGCGTCACGATCTCCCCCTGCTTGACCTCGATCGAGATCCCCTTCAGGGCCTGAATCGAGCCGTAGTAGGTGTGCACGTTCTCGAGCTCGAGGATGTTCTCGGTTGCGGCGTTCATGTCTCGAGCGCCGCCTTTCCGAGATAGGCCTCGATCACGCGCGCATCGCGCTGTACTTCTTGCGGCGTCCCCTCGGCGATCTTCTCGCCGTAATCGAGCACCGTCACGCGGTTGGAGATGTTCATGACGACGCGCATATCGTGCTCGATCAGCAGGACCGTCAGTCCCTGCTCGTCCCGCAGCCGCTGCACGAATGCTGTGAAGTCGGCCGTTTCCTGCGGGTTCATCCCGGCCGTCGGCTCGTCGAGCAGCAGTAGCTTCGGCTGCGTGGCGAGCGCACGAGCGACCTCGAGCCGCCGCTGGTCGCCGTAGGAGAGGTTGCGCGAGATCTCGTCATCCTTGCCGCGGAGACCGGAGAAGGACAGCAGCTCGTGTCCCTTCTCTCGCGCATCCCGCTCCTCGTGGCGGATGCGCGGCGTCCGCACGATCGAGCGGAGGATTCCGCCCTTCAACCTGCAGTGCATGCCGACGAGGACGTTCTCGAGCGCCGTCATGTTCTGAAAAAGCCGGATGTTCTGGAACGTGCGTCCGATGCCCTTCTCCGTGATCGTGTGGGGAGGCTTCCCCGTCACGTCCTCACCGTCGAAGAGGATGCGGCCGGCCGTGGGCTTGTAGACGCCCGTCAGCATGTTGAAGAACGTCGTCTTGCCGGCACCGTTCGGCCCGATCAGGCTGATGATGGTTCCGCGCGGGATCGTGAAGTCCACGTCGTTGGTCGCAACGAGCCCGCCGAATTCCTTGCGGACGTTCTGCGCAACGAGGATCTCTCCGTTGCGGTCGGCGTCCGTCATTTCGTCACGTCGTAGAGCGGCGTGTCCGCCACCCCCTCCTGGAACTCGGCTGCCCGTCTCGCACTAGGAATCAGCCCTTGGGGACGGATCAGCATGACGACCACGATGATCGCGCCGTAGATGCCGAACTGGTAAAGGGGGATGTCGAGGCTCGTGCCGAAGGTCTCATTGAACGAATGCCCAATGTTCGCGAGACCCTCCTGGTTGAGATAGGCGAGGAACGCGGCGCCGAAGATGACGCCCCAGACGTTGCCCATCCCGCCGAGGATGACCATGGAGAGGATGAACGCCGAGATGTTGAAGTTGAAGTCATTCGGGAACGTCGAGCTCTTGAAGCTGGCGAAGTACGCGCCGGCGATCCCGCCGAAGAACGCACCGGTCGCATAGGCCCACGTCTTCGTCCGCATCAGCGGCACGCCCATCGCGGCCGCAGCCGTCTCGTCCTCGCGGATCGCAATCCAGGCGCGTCCGAGGCGTGAGTCGCGCAGCCGCAGGCTGCAGAAGACCGTGATCGCCACGAGCAATAACACCGACCAGAAGAAAAGCCGGCCGCTGGTGAAGAACTCGCCGTGGCCTGTCAGGTAGTTGAGGTTGCCGAAGCCGGGCGAGTCGATCGGCGTGATGCCGTTCGGTCCGTTCGTGAGGTTGAAGCCCCCGAGGTTGTCGCCGTTGCGCGCGACCTGCGGCAGGATCTCGCCGAATCCGAGCGTGACGATCGCAAGGTAGTCGCCGCGCAGACGCAGCGTCGGCAAGCCGATCACCACCCCGATGACTAGCGTGAAGATGCCGGCGAGGATCAGCAGCAGCCAGATCGAGATGTGGATTCCCGGCGTCTTGTCGCTCACGCCGACCGCGCCGAAGTGGACGTTCCGATTTGCGAATTGCACCGAGGCGAACCAGGCGCACGTGTAGGCGCCCATCGCGTAGAACGCGACGTAGCCGAGGTCGAGCAGGCCCGCGTAGCCGACGACGATGTTGAGGCCGACGGCCATGATCGCGTACACGCCCATGATCACGGCGGTCTCGAGAGTTGGAAAATCGCCGAAGAGGTGCATCGTCGGCAGGCTGCCGTTGTAGAACGGGTAGGTGACGGCGACGACGAGGATGATCGTCGGGAGCATGAATCGCCGGAGCCACAAGAACCGCTGTGGGATGTACGGCGTCGCGTACTGGACGGCGAAGAGGAGTGCGACCAGGACGCCAAGTGGCCAGGCGATCCAGATGAGCACACCGAGAAGGATCGCGCGGAGAACGATGCCCGTCTGGAAGCGCTGGCGGTCGTCCAGCGCGCGCCAGCGCCGGCGGAGCTCGCCGAGCGCACCGCCCCAGCGGTGCCAGAATGGCCGCCTGTACTCCTCCGGCAACTACCCGCCCTCCGGGGTCCGTTCCCCGAGCAGCCCCTCGGGGCGGAAGACGAGGATGAGGATGAGGATCGCGAAGACGAGCGACTGGGTCCAATCGGAGCCTGGCGCATGCCAAGTCAGGCCCTCGTTGAACTGCTGGATCATGCCGATCAGGATCGCGCCCAGCACGGCACCGGGCAGGTTTCCGATTCCGCCGAGTACGGCCGCGGTGAACGCGATCAGTCCGAGGCTGAACCCCTGGTCGAACTGGATGTTGGTCGAGTAGAGCGCGTAGAGCAGGCCGGCCACCCCGGCCAGCGCGCCCGCGATCAGGAACGTGAACGAGATCGTGCGGTTGACGTTGATGCCCATCATCGCCGCCGCCTCCTGGTCCTGTGCGGTGGCGCGCATGGCCTTGCCCTGGCGCGTCTTCTGAACGAGCCACACGAGGAGCAGGAGGACCGGGATCGTCGAGAGCGCGACGATCAGGCTCGACCAGCGGTACTTGTTCCCGCCGATTTCGAACACCACGCCGGTCGGGAGGATGTTCGGGATCGAGACAGGAGCAGGGCCGAGCCGGTTGAGCCCGACGTCCTGGAGGATGAACGACATCCCGATCGCCGTGATCAGCGGCGCGAGGCGAGGCGCGTTGCGCAGCGGGCGGTAGGCGACGCGCTCGATCGCCGCGTTCAGGAGCCCACAGAAAGCCATCGCCGCAAGGAGCGTCAGACCGAGGCCCCAGATGACGGAAAAACCCGAGCT
>WNGA01015355.1_pt1 | contig 20415 bp, 18 predicted proteins | sample 5400061 | NCBI WGS metagenome assembly WNGA01 (sample SAMN13153366, study PRJNA577476) | soil metagenome | isolation source: 100 cm soil or saprolite under grassland replicate 2 | place: USA:California | collected 2016-06-15
CGGGCGCGCCCAGCGCCTCGCCGGTGCGCAGGCTGAAGCAGGCATGGTGCCAGGGACAGCGCACCGTCTCGCCGACCACGAGCCCCTCGCCGAGCGGACCGCTGTAGTGCGTACAGGTCGCGCCGATGGCGAAAAACTCCCCGCCGCGCCGCGCAACGAGCACCTTCTCGTCCCCGACGTGGCCGGTCAGCATGCCGCCGTCCGAAATATCGTCGACCGGAATTCCTTGCGTCAGATCCGGTCCGCTCGGTTTTTCCTGCGCTGTGGCCATCGAGCTCTCCTGCACACCGAGATATCAGATTGGAATTGTTACAGTCGGGTCAGATTGGAACCGTTACAGTCTGCTTTTTTCTTTGCAATTCACGATCCCCTCGCGTAAGCGTCCGCGGCCCTGCCAAGAACAACTCCCCATGATCGTTTGTTCCTGCAACGTGTTGAGCGACGAGGAGGTGCGGAGCGCGCTCGCCGGATCGGCGGAGTCGGCGCGCACGCCGGCGCAGCTGTACGGTTGCCTCGGCTGCAGCCCACAATGCGGACGCTGCGCGCGCACCATCAAGCGCATCATGGCAGAGGCGCTCGCAGCGTGCCCGATGGCGTGTAGCTGCTGCCCGCACGATCCACGCTGAATCCACCTCTCTGGTAGCCCGGATGGAGCGCCGAAGGCGCGCAATCCGGGATCGCCGTTCCCGCATTACGCTACGCTCCATGCGGGCTACGGGCAGGCCATGAAGAACGCGCGACCCGCCGGAGCGGGGACGGGGGGACGGCTCGGGCGGGTCGCTGACGACCGGCGCATTTTCGGGGGCGACGGGACGCGCCGATCGTGTGGCCGGCTCGTGCGAACCGGCCCCCATTGGTCGCAAAAATCGGCCGCCCGGTTCAAAGCGATTTACGGGGATTATTCGGCGGACCGGCGTTAAGCGATCGGTTTGCGCCGAGGGCGCGCACGGGCGAGGGTAGCCCATGGCTTCCCTCGACGCGGTCAGCATCACGATTCTGCTCGGTGCCCTGCTGGTGCTGGCCGGGATCCTGTCGAGCCTGATCGCGCTCCGCGTCGGGGCGCCGCTGCTGCTGCTGTTCCTGCTCATCGGCATGGCGGCGGGCGAAAGCGGGCCCGGCGGCATCCGCTTCGACGACGTGGGCGCCGCCTACACGGTCGGCTCGATCGCGCTGGCGCTGATCCTGTTCGACGGCGGACTGCGCACCCGGCTGCAGACGTTTCGCAGCGTGCTCGCGCCAGCCGGCCTGCTGGCGACGCTCGGAGTGCTGATCACCGCGGCGCTGACCGCGCCGATCGCCAGGTTCACGCTCGGTCTCGGCTGGACCGAAAGTCTCCTTGTCGGGGCCGTCGTCGGCTCGACCGACGCTGCGGCGGTGTTCTTTCTCATCCATGCCCGCGGCCTGCGGTTGCGGCCGCGCATCGCCGCGGTGCTGGAGGTCGAATCCGCCACCAACGATCCGTTTGCCGTGTTTCTCGCCATCGTGTTGGTTGAGATCCTGATGATCGGCGAGCGCACCTGGTCGACCATCTTGGTCATGCTCGCCGAGCAGGCGCTGCTCGGCGGCCTCGTGGGATGGCTCGGCGGCCGCGCGATGGTGCTCGTGCTCAACCGTCTCGGTCTTCCGCAGGGCCTGCACGCGCCGTTCGTCGCGACCGGCGCGCTGGTGATCTTCGGCATCGCCGCGGCGATCCACGGCTCGGGATTTCTCGCCACCTACCTCGCGGGCCTGATCGTCGGCAATCGGCGCACGCGCGCCCACGGCACGTTGGTCGTGTTTCTCGACGCGGTGACCTGGCTCGCCCAGATCGTGATGTTCGTGCTGCTCGGGCTGCTGGTGTGGCCGGAGCGCCTGCCGCAGACCGCGGGGCCGGCCCTTCTCGTTGCCGTCACCCTCATGCTGTTCGCCCGCCCGGCTGCCGTGTTCCTGTGCCTGGCGCCGTTCCGCTTTTCCTTGCGGGAGAAGCTGTTCATCGCGTGGGTCGGATTGCGCGGCGCCGTCGGCATCTTTCTCGCCTCGATCCCGCTGCTGGTCGCCTTGCCCAATGCCAACGTCTATTTCGACGTCGCGTTCGTGGTGGTGCTGCTCTCGCTCCTCATCCAGGGCTGGACCATTGCCGCCGCCGCCCGGCGCCTGCACGTTGCGCTGGCGCGCAGCGATCCCACGCCGCGCCGGGTCGAACTCGATCTGCCTGGGCAGCTGGCGCAGGAGATGGTCGGCTATGCGGTGGGGCACAACAGTCCCTATCTGCGGCGCCGTCTCGTGCCGTCCTGGGCGAAGCCGACCCTCGTCATCCGCGAAGAACGCATCCTGACGCCGGAGGAAGGCGGCGAGGTGCGCGAGGGCGACCACGTTTATTTCCTCGCGCCGCCGGAAAAAGCCCAGACGCTCGACCGCTTCTTCGTCGACATGCCGCCGCCGGCGTCACCCGATCCGTATCTGGTGGAAGACTTCTTCGTGCCGGGCGACGTCACGCTGGGCGCGCTGGCCGAAATGTACGGCATCACGGTCGCTCCCGACGATGCTTCAATGTCGCTCGCCGACTACTTCGCGAATCAACTCGGGCAGGCGCCGCAAGAGGGCGACCAGCTGCCGCTCGGGCCCATCGCGCTGGTTGCCCACACCGTCACCGGCGATCGCGTCACGACGGTCGGCTTGCAGCTTGCCGAGCCCGAGGCGGCACCGCGCTCGCTGGGCGGGCGACTGAAGACGTTGTGGCGGCGAATGCTTGCGCTGTTCCGTGGATGAGCCGCGGCTGATCGGTACCCTCTCTGATTTGGATAAGCGAAAAGCCGCCGAACAAGACGGTGGCCCAGAACAGATCGCCCGCCACGGTATTCTGCAGGAACGGCAGCGCTGCGATATAGCATTTGATCAGACCCTCGACGTTAGGGGCGTACATGCCGCTGAACGCCCAAACGGCAAAGTTTGTCGTCGCAAAGAAAGTCAGGGAACACGAGAGCAGGACCAGAACGACCATGAGCGGCGCGCGAAATCGACTCGACAGCAGTCCCACCAAGGCGGGCAGCGAGATCGAGACGTAGACGACACTCATCACGCGCCAATCGTAGAACCCGAGCACGGCATCGCTAAGCAACATCGCGGCGAATGGTACAATGAGGGCCAAGACTCGGACGCGGAGGACAGTAGCAGCGAATAGGGCGGACGCCGCGACCGGCGTAAAATTCGGCGCGTGCGGCATTAATCGCGCGATGACGTCGAGCCCGACGAGGGATGCGACCAGCAGCAACTCGGTCCAAAGGGCGGTAGGAACGCGGGTTCTGTTCGGTGACATCGCTATCATTGGCGTCATTTCCCTTGGTAGGTCGCAAAGCGCCAGAACACCACGTCCAGCGCCTGGACTTCGAACACTCCAAAACTCTTATCAGCATAGGTCGTATTGACCCAGAATTGCCAGTTCTTCTTATCCGTTCCACCGCCTTCGTTCTTCACATCATCGATCTGGGTCGGGAACACCGAGTTGCCTGAACCGGTATAGATGAACGATATTCCGTGCGGACGAGCCTTAGCGGCATTCATCACGTCAAGCACCGTGTTGCCCTTCGCCCATGGAAGATCGGTAATGATCTTGATGGTACCATCCCCATAGTCGACGACGAGGCGAACGGTCGGGCCCGTGCCTTGCGCCGCGGCCCAGTGGATCGCGGATCCTCCGGCCAGGACCAACATCGCGGCCAGGAGCGCTGCCGCAGAGCGTCGACTGACCCAATGCCAAAGGGTGACGATTGCCATCGCTACTGCCCTCCGATTGCGCGACCCGGGCCGCGGCCCCGGTGTATGACGCCGGCGTGGGCCGGGATTCTCGCATTGATTGCGCATTTTACCATGTTCGCTTCACGCCGTCACGGCACGCTGCCCATATCAGCGGCCAGCCCCCCTGCGATTTCCCTTCTGACCACTGACCACTGATTATTGATCCCTGTCACGCCAGCGCGTCCGCATCGGCCACGCTCAAGAGCTCCGGTCCGCCAACCGCAACCACCCGGCCGGTATCGATGCGCACCACCGTCGTGGCGATGCGGCGCAGCTCGCCCGCGTGATGGCTCACGTAGATGATCGGGACGGCCGTCTTGTCGCGCAGACGCTCCAGATAGGGCATGATCTCGGCCTTGCGCGCGGCATCGAGCGATGCCAGCGGCTCGTCGAGCAGCAGCAGTTGCGGCCGCGTCAGCAGCGCACGGCCGATGGCGACGCGCTGGCGCTCGCCGCCCGACAAATGTCCCGGCCGGCGGTCGAGCAGATAGCGCAGGTCGAGCAGCGTCACGATCCGGTCCCACTCGCCGTGGTCGCGCTCGAGCCCGCACATGCGCCGCCCGTAATCGAGGTTGCGCGTCACGTCGAGGTGCGGGAACAGGCGCCCGTCCTGGAACACGTAACCGATACGGCGGCGGTGCGGCCTCACGTTCACGTTCGCCTCGGAGTCGAACAGGAGCCGGCCGTTGCACAGGATGCGGCCGCGGTCGGGCGCGATCAGCCCGGCGATCATGTTGACGATCGAGGTCTTGCCCGAGCCCGAGGGCCCGAACAGCGCCGTCGCGTGGCTCGTCGTCTCGAACCGGACGGCGATGGAAAAAAGGCCGAGTTGCTTTTCGACGTCGAGTTCGAGCACGTCAGCCCCCGTGCAGCCGCGTGCCGGCCCGGCGCGCGAACCATTCGGAGGCCACCAGCGCGGCGAGCGAGATGACGATCGCCACGATCACCAGCCGCATGGCGGCGGCATCGCCGCCCGGCACCTGGGTAAACGTGTAGATCGCGGCCGAGATGGTCTGCGTCTCGCCCGGGATATTGGAGACGAAGGTGATGGTCGCACCGAACTCGCCGAGCGCCTTGGCGAAGCACAGCACCAGGCCGGCGATCACGCCGGGCAGCGCCAGCGGCAACGTCACGGTGAGGAACGTCCACCCTCCGTTGGCGCCCAAGGTCGCCGCGGCATCTTCCAGCCGCAGGTCGACCGCCTCGATCGAGAGCCGGATCGCGCGCACCAGCAGCGGAAAACCCATGACGCCGCAGGCGAGCGCCGCCCCGGTCCACCGGAACGCGAACACGATGCCGAACGTGTCGGCGAGAAAAGCGCCGATCGGCCCCTTGCGGCCGAACGAGATGAGCAGCAGATAGCCGGTGACGACCGGCGGCAGCACCAGCGGCAGGTGCACCAGGCCGTCGAGCAGCGCCTTGCCCCAGAACGATTTCCGCGCCAGCAGCCAGGCAATCGCCAGCCCCGGCGGCAGCGCGACGAGCGTGGCCACCACCGCGATGCGCAGCGACAGCTCGATGGCGGTCCATTCGTCGGGGGAAAAGTCGAGCACGCTTTGAACTCGCATTTTCGTCATGCCCGGCCTTGTGCCGGGCATCCACGTCTTGACGCAAGACGTGGATGGCCGGGACAAGCCCGGCCATGACGGCCTCTAGGATGTCGGCTTCACGAGGAACGTGAATCCGTAGGTCTCGAACACGGTCTTTGCCTCTTGCGACCGCAGGAAGGCGAGGTACTGCGCGGCTTCCGGCTTGGCGGTCGCGGTGAGCGCCACCGGGTAGACGATGGCCGGGTGCGAGTCGGGCGGGAAGGTGCCGACGATCTTCACGTTCGGCTCGACCTTGGCGTCGGTCGCATAGACGATCCCGAGCGCCGCCTCGCCGCGGGCGACCAGGATGAGCGCGGCGCGCACGTTCTCCGCATAGGCGAATTTCTTCTCGGCCGCCGCCCATGAACCGAGCTTCTCCAGCGCCGCCTTGGCATATTTGCCGGCCGGGACGAAACGCACGTCGCCGGTGACGATGCGGCCGGCACCGGCGAGGGAGGCGAGATCGAAGTTCGGCCCGATCGCAACGTTACCGATGTTGGAGTCCTTCGGCGCAATGAGCACGAGCTCGTTGCCGAGGAGGTTGAGCCGGGTGTCGTCCTGCACGAGCTTCTTTCCGACCGCATAATCCATCCAATCGAGGTCGGCGGACGCGAACACGTCGGCCGGCGCGCCTTGCTCGATCTGCTTCATCAGCGCGGGGCTTGCCGCGTAGCTCGCCACCACCTTGATACCGGTCTTTGCGGCGAATGCCGCGTTGATATCGCCGACGGCGTTCTTGAGCGACGCGGCGGCAAAGACCGTGACCGTTTTCTCCTGCGCGGTCGCCCGCGACGCGCCGGTCAACGCCACGGCGACCGATGCCGCGGCTGCGATCAGGAAGGCAACCGGATTCATCGGCATGGCGGTTCTCCGGCGACGGCATCCAGGGGCGCCGCGTGACGACCTTTTGTCTTTGGATTAAGGACCGCCGCAGGACCATCGTTCTGGGCGTTGAGCGGCGCGCTTACGGCGTGCCGGGCGTCGCGAAGCCGCATGATAACAAATCTTGCGGAGAACGGTAAAGCCGTTGTGCCTTGGGCATCCACGTCCTAAGCGAGCAAGACTTGGGGGGGCCGGGACAACCCTCGCCGCGTGGCCGCTCAAAGAACCATTGGTATAAGTTAAGTTCCTTCGTCGACTCGGGAGGCGCGGCCTGGCTGGTGGTTGCGCTGCTGTCGATGGTGGTGTGGATATTCTACGGCAGCCTAGCCGCGGCGCCGGCGATCGTCTGGGCCAACGCGCTGACCTTCGTCCAGGCCGGCTTTATCTTGGCCGTCAAGGTGCAAACCGGCCGCTAGTGCGGCGGATTTGAAGTTCCTATCAGTTCGCGGCAATCTCGTGTAGGAACTTCAAATCCATAAGCCGCACTAGAAAGTATTGATATTGCTAGTGTTCCTTTGATTCCGAAGTTCGCACTCGAGGGTGCCGCAAAGTGATGCGAACTTCGGAATCGGAACACTAGGTGGTCTCGAGAACGGGAATGCGATGACGGCCTTGCGTCTCATCATCGACGGCTTCTTCCGGTGGATCGATTCCGTCGTCGCCACGACCGTTGCCATGCTCGGGCGATTGGCATCGCGGCGCGGGGTGCGGCTCGTCGAGGAGGACAACGGAGCATTCGTGGTCAAGGGGAGCGGACGCGACGGATCCTCCGGTCTTCCCCTCCAGCGGCTGCAGTTCGCGGACGGCGAAGTGGTCGGCCCCGTACCGGACAAGCTCGCGGCGGCCTTGCGCGGCAGCCGCGCCGAGCTCGTCCTTCAGCCTGCACGGTTCCTGTTCCGGCCGCTCGAACTGCCCAAGCGTGCAGGGGAATTCCTCGATGGCATCGTGCGCGCGCAAATCGACCGGCTGACGCCGTGGAGCCCGAGCGACGCCGTGTTCGGCTGGACCAGGCCGGAAGCGGCCGGCGCAGACCGGATCGTGGTTACCGTCGCTGCAACGGCGCGCACGCTGGTCGCGCCGTACGTACGGGCGCTCGCCGGTCTCGGCGTCGAATCCATCGCCGTGTCCACGTCGCTCCCGAGCCCGGACGCGATCCCCATCCAGGTCCTCGACGAGAAGGGGCGCAGCGCCCTCGACGTCCGACGCGTTCGCAGCGTGTTCCTCGCCATTCTGCTGGTCGCGGGCCTCGGCGCGGCGGGGGCGACCGGCGCCGCCGCCGTAATCGGCCGGCAGCTCGAGGCGCGTCAAGACGCGCTCGCGCGCAAGATCGCCACCAGCCGCGCCACCGCCCTTGCCGGCCGCGAAGGTTCTCTCGACGCCGCCACGGCGGGCTTGCGCGCGCTCGAACGGCGCAAGCACGAGAATCCATCGGCCGTGATGGTGCTCGAGCAGCTCTCGCAGGTCCTCCCCGACCACACCTACGTCACCGAGCTCCGCATCGAGGGCGACAAGCTGCGGCTGGTCGGGGTGACACGCGATGCCCCCTCGCTGATCGGCTTGATCGAGCAGACCCAGCACTTCACGCGCGCGACGTTCTTTGCCCCGACGACCCGATCGCCCAATGACCCGGGCGAGCGTTTCCACATCGAAGCGCGGATCGAACCGAGTTTTACGCCGCGGTCATGAGCACCGATCATCCCATCGCTCCGTATCTCGCGCGCTTTCCGATCGCCGCGGTGTTCGCCTACGTGGCGGTGGTCGTCGTCCTTATTTTTGCCGTCTGGGTCGCGCTTGCCGACATCGCCGAGCGCCGCCAGGCCGTCGCCGCCGCCGCCGATATGCTTGCCCGGCTGGAAGGACGCGCACCGGTATCCTATCCAGATGGCGGCACCGCCACAGGCCCGGTCCCGACCGGCTCTCCCTTCCTCGAAGGTCAGACCGTGACGGTGGCGGGAGCGGCGCTCCTGCAGCGGGTCGCCACCGCCGTGACCCGCGTCGGCGGCAACGTCCTCTCTTCGCAAGTCGAGCTGCAGGGTACGCTATCAAAGGACGGCTACGTGAGCCTGATCGCAAGTTGCGAAATGGACCAGGCATCGCTACAAGCGCTGCTTTACGATATCGAGGCGGGGATGCCGTTCCTGTTCGTCGACCAGCTGGTGGCGCAGGCGCCGGTCGCTGCGAGCGAGGGCGGACGAACGCGCGTGCTGCTGGCAGTGTCCGGCTTGTGGCCCGGTGCAAAATGACCATTCAACGTGCCGCCTGTTGGCTCGCGCTCGCCGCCGGCGTCATCCTGGTCGACGAGGCGGCGGCGCAAACGCGCCTTTCCGCCATGCAGGCGGCGCTCGACACGAATACGCTTCAGGGCGGGATCAGCGCCCCCGATCCGGTTCCTGCCATCACGCCGGGGGCGGTGGATCCGGCCCGCGACGTCACCAGGCCGGGGAACCCGATCCCGAATCCGATTCCAGGTGCGCGCGAGCCGCGCGGCAATCCGTTGTGGGCGATCCCTCTGAAGTCCCTGGCAGTCACGCGCGAGCGGCCGATCTTCCTGCCCTCGCGCCGCGCACCCGCGCCGGCGGTAGCAGGTCCGCCGCCGGTCGAGCCCGTGCGGCCGTCGCCCCCGGCCGAGCCGGACCGTCCGCGTCTTGCCCTCGTCGGCGCAGTGGCCGGCGAGAATGAGGGCATCGCTATTTTTCTCGACCAGACGACGCGGGGCATCGTCCGGTTGCGGACCGGGGAAAATCACTCGGGATGGATTCTCCGATCGGTCAAGGGCCGCGAGGCGACGCTCGAGAAGAATCGCGAATCGATCCTGCTCGCCCTGCCCGCTCCGAGCGACCCCACGACGGCGGCTGGGCCTCCCGGCATGCCTGGACTTCCGGGCCCAATGGCAGTTCCCGGGGTACCTGGGGTACCTGGGGTTCCCGGTGTGCACGGAGTTCCCGGCGTACCTGGAGTTCCCGGCGTGCATGGGGTTCCAGGCGTGCCTGGGCTTCCAGGCGGGAAGGAGACGGAACTGTGACGCAGGCGAAGGCGGCGAGCACCCACGATGGCAGAATCTCGGCGAATTTGTTCACGTCTACGGGTTTGATCCAATCCAGGAGGTCATCGAAAGCTTGAACGCCGCCAACCGGGGCCGACCAAACCGAACGTATTATCCTTTTGCCCTTGGTAACGAGAATGGGCAGCGCGAATTCCACGTTGCCGCCGACACGTGCGGGAGCTCGTTTTACGGCAGCAGGGTCGGCCAATCGGGAGAGCAGAACGGGATTTCAATCGGATCGAGGACCGTGGAGATTCGCCGCCTCGACAGCTTGTTTGCCGACGGCAAGTTGCCCCCGGCCGACTACATCAAAATCGATTGCGAAGGATTCGATCCCGAGGTGCTTCGGGGAGCACGTAACTATCTCGCCCATTCCAATGTCTTGTGCGTCACCGTCGAGACGAACTTTGGCGTCTCGCCGATTTATCCGCGAACGCCTTTCGCCGACATCAATGATCTTCTCGTCGAGCATCGCCTGCTCGTCTTCGATGTGAATTTCATTCGTGCGCCGAGGCCCAGCTACGTGGCCGCGCGCGCGAAAGCACCCTGGCCCGCCGCCGATCCGATGCAGGACCATCCGGATCTCGATGTCGGTCAGCCCAGGACGTTCGACTTCGTTTTCTGTCGTGACCTGGTTTACGAGCATACCACCCCGCACGCATACATGACGCCTGCGAAGGCCATAGCGCAACCGACCATCGACATGCTCATCAAGAGCATGATCAACTTTGAACTGCACGGGTTGATGGATTGTGCCGTCGATGTGGCAGAGCATTTCCGGCCGATGCTGGCTGAACGCCTCGACGTCGACACTGCGATCAGCCATCTCGTGCAGAGGCCCCCGTACACGCGGAATACGGCCGAGGTGACGAGCGCGTTGGCATTGATCGCCAAGCTTCGAAGCCAGGCACACGACAGCGAAGCAAAACGCATACGGGTGGAGCAAAACCAGAAGCTGGGCTTGGTCAAATTCCTTGCTCCAGCACCGGTTGCGCAAATCAAACCGAAGGCTCCAACCCTTGTTTTGAAAATCGGATCGAAGATCTGGCGGGGCCTCGGCTTCCGGAAACTCTTTGGGCCCGGCAGTCGCGTGGTGCAGAGCCTGTCGGCAATGCGCAAACGTTCGGAGCCGTGATGCAATCGGAGCAAACGCGACGGGGTTAGCAGACTCCGTCGGGCGCGTCGGCAGACAGGTTGCCTCCGCAGCGCGTAGGGAAAGGGTTCGACCTTCACCCGCCGTTCCCGGCGCTATCGTCCAGGCCGCGGAATGACCTCGCCGATCGCTCCGGCGTCATAGGCGGAAAAGAACAGGCGCCCGTCCGGGACGGCGACGATGGCGCGCGGGCCGCTCGCGGCCACCGGAATCGGATATTCGCCAATGACCTCTCCCGTGGGCGACATCCGGCCGATCTTGTTGGCGAAGTTTTCCGTAAAACCAGAGGTCTCCGTCCGGCGCCACGGCGACGCTGCGCAGCGAGGCATTCGCCGTGCCACCCGGAATTCCGTGATCGCGCCCTCGCGGTCGATGCGGCCCAAGCCGTCGACCTTGGTCTGCACGAACCAGATGCTGCCGTCGGGATGCGCGACCATGGCGCGCGGCTCGCAATTCGGCGTCGGAATGGGATATTCGCGGATCTTTCCTGCGTCTGGGAATTGTTTTGCCCCCCGGAACCGTTTTCGCCACCGCCGCACCCCTGACGCAAGATTTGCGGGTTTCCGTCACACTAAGTGTAGCGCCGCGGCTACACCTGAAAACAGATTCGTGCCGGGCGCCTCCTTAACCACAATTTCAGCTTGACCGCGCTAGATGGAATCTTGCGATAACATAGTCCCTTGGGTGGGCTTGGGGAGAGTAGCGTGAGCTCAAACGGCCGTCATCGCCGCGCGTACCAGCGACGCGTCGGCCGGTCTCGCATCGCGGCATCGAGCGCGCGCGCGGGACTGGTTGCCGCCGCGGCTGCAGCGGTGCTGCTGACCGCTGGCGCGGCCGATGCCCAGTATTTCGACCCGTTTTTCGGACCGCGCTACAGCGTCCGATCGCGGACCATGGCCCCCGTCGGCCCCAACTATTCCAAGCCCAAGCGCAAGCGGGTCGAAGCCGCCAAGAAGGAACCGACGGTCAAGCCGCCGCAGGGTCCGCTGCTCATCGCCATCTCGATCCACAGCCAGCGCCTGACGCTCTACAGCAACGGCGCTCCGATCGCCCATGCGCCGGTTTCGACCGGCGTCCCTGGCCATCCGACCCCGATCGGCATTTTCAGCGTCATCGGCAAGGAACGGTTTCACCGCTCGAACCTCTACTCGAATGCGCCGATGCCGTGGATGCAGCGGATCACCTGGTCGGGGGTCGCGATGCATCAAGGCGTGCTGCCGGGCTATCCGGCATCGCACGGCTGCATCCGTCTGCCCGGCAGCTTCGCCCAGTACCTGTTCGCGACCACCCGGATGGGCGCGCGCGTCATCATCACGCGGGACGACGTCGCGCCGTTCGACATCGCGCATGCAAAACTGTTCGCGCCCAGGCCGAAGCCGGAAGAGGAGCCGCCGGGCGATCAGGTGCAGGCGATCGGACCGTTGATGATTGCCCAGAGCGACGACCCGGTCACGACGAGCGATGCCCCCAGGACCGCCGCGCGGAGCGCGGCGGAGCAATCGGACGCAATCAAGCTGAAGGGGTCGCTCGACCCCCGCATGACGCCGGCAGGAAGCAACGTCAAGCGAACGGTTGCGGCCGCCGAAGCAGGCGACATTGTCGACGCCCAGGAGCCTTCGCCGACGGCGACCGATGCCGCGCGGGCCGGCGAGGCCGCTGGCAGCACGAACAAAGGCGGACGCGCGGCCGCGACGGAAGTGAAAGAAACCCCGCGCATGAGCGATCCGGTCTCGGTCTTCGTGAGCCGCAAGGCCGGACGGCTCTATGTGCGGCAAGGGTTCGAGCCGCTGTTCGATACGCCGGTGACGATCCGGGAGCCGGATGCGCCGCTCGGAACGCACCTTTACACCGCGATGGACTTCACCGAGGACCGTACCGCGATGCGCTGGGTGGCGGTGACCTTGCCGGCCCGCCCGGTCGCCGAGCCGGAACAACGCCCCAGAAGCGCGAAAAGGACGCAGGAGCACGAGCGGGCCGCCCCGGTGCCGGCCGCGTCGCGGCTCGCGGCGAGCGCCGCTCTCGACCGCATCGAGATGCCGAAGGAAGCCCTCGACCGCATCACCGACCTGCTCTCCCCCGGCGCCTCGCTGATCATCTCCGACTATCCGATCAGCGGCGAGACCGGCAAGTACACGGACTTCATCATCCTGACGCGGTAAAGCGCGGCCGGATACTCGAAGCGCTCACCTTAGCCGGTGCGCGGCGGTCGATTTACGATGTCGACCTGCCGCGCAGCCTGCCTAGGAAGGCGATGTCCCGAGCCCGGACGACTCGGGTGCAAACCGACCGCACCCGAGCCGGCTCAAGACCCCGGGGTTAATTGAACACGCTAACCCAATCGGAGCCGAGTTGGCCGATGAGGGGGGCCGATAGGACCTGCGCGCCGCTCATCAGGAACGCCAAGACCTGGCCGTTGGTGCGCCGGAAGACGATATCGGCCGTGCCGTCGCCGTTCAAATCGACGACGCCCGTGTTCTGCCAATCGATACCGAGTGTGCCGACGATCGGCGCCGCTATGACCTGCGTGCCGCTCATCAGGAACACCAAGACCTGGCCGTTGGTGCGCCGGAACACGATGTCGGCCGTGCCGTCGCCGTTCAAATCGCCGACGCCCGCGTTCTGCCAATCGGTGCCGAGTTGGGCGACGATGGTTGCCGATTGAACCTGCGCGCCATTCATCAGGAACACCAACACCTGGCCGTTGGTGCGCCGGAACAGGATATCGGCCCTGCCGTCGCCATTGAAATCGCCGACGCCGGCGTTCTGCCAATCGGCACCGAGCTGGCCGACGATGAGTGCCGCGACGACCTGCCCGCCATTCATCAGGAACATCAACAGCGTGCCGTCGGTACGGCGAAACAGGATATCGGCCTTGCCGTCGCCGTCGAAATCGCCGACGCCGACGTTCCGCCAATCAGGACCGAGCTGGCCGACGATGAGTGCCGCCACGACCTGCGCGCCATTCATCAGGAACATCAACAGCGTGCCGTCGGTACGGCGAAACAGGATATCGGCCTTGCCGTCGCCATTGAAATCGCCGATGCCCACGTTCTGCCAATCCGTACCGAGTTGGGCGACGATGGGGGCCGATATGATCGACGAGCCATTCATCAGGAACTCCAGCACCTGGCCGTTGGTGCGCCGGAACAGGAGATCGGCGCAGCCGTCGGCGTTGAAATCGCCCAATTTTGCCTTCCCGCCGCATGCGGCAGGGGGCGGAGGGGCCGCGGAGGCGGTGACAAGAGCCCCGCGCGTGGTCCAGTTGAAGAATTGGCTCGTGCCGGTAACCAACTGATTGAAGCCCCAGGCGGCCGCGTCATTGGAGGGGTCGATCTGGGTTGCAGAATTGTCACCCCAGCGACACACGCTGCAGCCTGTGTATTGGGATGCCGAGGTTGCGATGAGGTCGAAAGTCCAGCCCGCCGACGACGCGTTCGCTCCGTTGAAGATCAGCATGGCAGCATTGCCGGCACCGGAACTATCCGATGGAACGGTGCGCGAGGAACTGATGAATGCCTGCGTCGCGTTCGTCGCAACCGACGGATTGAACAGGTGATCGTTATTCCCGGCAACCGAGGTGGTGTTGAACGTGAACAGTGGGCTCGTCCCCGTTGTCGAGAGCTGATAGAGCCGCCAGCGTGCAAAGCCGCCGATGTTTATGCTGTGGACGTTCCACAGATTGGTTCCGTTCTGAATGGTGGCCGACTGGAAGCGGCCATCGAGGGTGTCGAGCGTGGTACCGTTTGGTTGCGCGGCAGCGGGAGGACCCGACCAGACCGTGATCGCAATTGCAGCCGTGGTCACGACGGTGTCGGTTGCGGGAGAGGCGGAGGTGGTGAATGAATAGCGGGTGAGCGAACTCCCGCCGCCCGACCCTGACGACAGCAAGAAAGCCGTGTTGCTTCCATCCTGCACCAGCGTGGGGGCGGTATTGCCGGCCAAACTCTGGCTGACGCATCCGGCCGAGGTTGCGGCGCCCGTCAATGTAGGGGTCTTTGCAATCGACACGAGCGAATTGCCGGTAAAAGTATTGCCGAGAAAGATATTCGCCGTGAAGAACCAACGCGGGTTGGCTCCGTTGACCCATCCCGGGTGCGGGTAGTCCCAGAAGTGACCGGCCGACGGCTTGCAAAAAAAGGCCGCTCCCTGACTGAGGACAACGCGATATTGAAACCAACTGGTCCCGCTGGAATCCGTGGACACGGCAAAGTATTGGAATTGGTCGGTGTTGGTACTGTCATCGGATTCGACGGCTACGAAGAAGCGGCCCACCGCCGGGTCGAAGAGAACCTGGGGATCAAACAATGTCTGGGTGGACGGGATCGTAAAAGTGGCCCCGAAAAAGACCCTCAGTCCGACGCGACTCACGACCGCGCAGTTCGACTTGTTGAAAATGCCGATATCGACGTTCGTTACCGCGATGATATTTGTCGGGCCGGCCGCACCGTGAATGTCCGACGGCGTAAAGCCCGTTGCATCATTGGTTACACAGTTGGTCAGGACCGCTTCCGGCGCCGGGGCATTTCGCTGCGGGACCGGTTGGCTGTCGTCGCGAGGGCCGGGCAGCTTCTTGATCCGCGCCAGCTCGTCCTCGCCGATCGGTATCCGCGGGCGAGGCATCTGTATGCCCGGGGCGGAGTCGGGTATGGCCACACCGAGCGGCATGTTGAAGGTCCCGGCGGGTCCTAGGTTCTGAGTCTGGGCTACGATCTGCGCATGCGCAACGCCGGACATGCCGACAAGCGCGAGGCCTGACGCTAATCGAATAAGAAAGCTGCGTACTTTCATGTTTCACTCCCCCGATTTGCTGCCACTGCAAGCCCTTCATGAGACAGATCAGCCCCGATCTGTCGCTGTCGCGATTTAACGCTGAAGACTGCGGCTAACCATGTCCCGCCACGGTGGGTTTCATCGGCCGAATGGCGCTCGGGCGGGTTCCATCTGCGGCGCAGCCGTCCCCAGCGGAATCGGTACGATGTTCGGAATGACCCCACCCCTTGCGAACGGCTCGATGACGGGGACGATCCCATCCTTCGCGACCGGCTCGATGACCGGCATGGTCCCATTTCTTTGCGACCGGCGCAATAACCGCACCGTCGTTCGTATCCGCGGGAATCCCGGTCATGGCGATGATGATGAGACACGAAATTCGATGATTCTCGCTTGCGGGGCGCGGACCACCACGAAATTGGATTGCGCCAGCAATTGCTGGGCAACGTCGGGATGGCTTCCCGAGATGGGTGGCTCGGGTGCGAGCTGACCGCGCCCGAGCCGGCTCCAGACCCCAGGTTAATTGAACACGCTGATCCAATCGGTGCCGAGTTGGCCGATGAGGGGCGCCGAAAGGACCTGCCCGCCGCTCATCAGGAACGCCAAGAGCTGGCCGTTGGTGCGCCGGAACACGATGTCGGCGTTGCCGTCGCCGTCCAAATCGACGACGCCTGCGTTCTGCCAATCGCTACCGAGCACGCCGACGATGGGCGCCGACAGGACCTGCGCGCCGCTCATCAGGAACACCAAGACCGTGCCATTGGTGCGCCGGAACACGATATCGGCCCTGCCGTCGCCGTTCAAATCGCCGACGCCCGCGTTCTGCCAGTCGGTACCGAGTGTACCGACGATGGTTGCCGATAGGACCTGCGGCCCATTCATCAGCAACACCAATACCTGGCCGTTGGTGCGCCGAAACAGGATATCGGCCTTGCCGTCGCCATCGAAATCGCCGATGCCTGCATTCTGCCAATCGGCACCGAGTTGGCCGACGATAGTTGCCGATAGGACCTGCGATCCATTCATCAGGAGCATCAACAAGGTACCGTCGGCGCGGCGGAACAGGATATCGGCCTTGCCGTCGCCGTTGAAATCGCCGACGCCGACGTTCCGCCAATCAGGGCCGAGCACGCCGACGATGGGTGCTGCTATGACTTGGCCGCCGTTCATCAGGAACATCAGCAGGGTGCCGTCGGTGCGGCGAAACAGGATGTCGGCCTTGCCGTCGCCGTTGAAATCGCCGACGCCCACGTTCTGCCAATCGGAGCCGAGTTGCCCGACGAGGGGCGCCGACTGAAGCACCCCGCCAATCATCAGGTACTCCAGCACCTGGCCGTTGGTGCGCCGGAACAGGAGATCGGCGCAGCCGTCGCCGTTGAAATCGCCCAGTTTTGCTTTCCCGCCGCACACCGCCGGAGGGGGCGGGGGTGCCGCCGCACACGCCTGGAAAAAAATCGGGTCGTTATTGGCCGTCGACCGGCCGAAGGCGGCGCCGTTCCCCGTGAAGCTCCCGTAGAAACAGCTGCCGACCGCCTTCATCTGTACATAGTCGCCGAACACGCGCTGCCTGCCATCGCCGTTATCGTTCGCGGGCGACAGGAAGGTCGCCAACAGCTGGGTGTTGAACGTCGCCCCCTGATCCGTGCTGACCGCGAGAAAGGTGCTGAACTGCGGGAACCCGGCGACGATGCCGTTGAATGTGTAGTAGAAGACTCCGACCATCCCCTGGTCGGCGACGGCGACCGACGGCAAGGCGGCCTGCACCGTCCCGTTCACCACGAAGTTCTCGGGCCCGATAGTGACGCCGCCGCTGCCGTTGTCGAACACGCGCCGGATTGCGAGGCCATTGTTCCCGGCGGCATCCCGGTTTCCGTAGACGTAGTAGAGATCGCCCGTTGCGGGGTCGACCGCCGCGTGCAACACGCCGCCGAGCAGCGCATTGACGCCGCCGAACTTGGGCTGCGGCTGGGTACTGTCGGCGGTAGCCACGACGATGCCCCCGGGATTGCCGTTCAGGGCCCAGTTCCCGCCTTCGTCGACGGAGCGGTTCAGCAAGTACTGGATCGTTTTCGGGTTCGCCGCCAGCGTGGCGCAGTTCGTAATGCAGTTCTGATGCAGGCTGTAGATCCAACCGTTTTTTGGATCCTGGGCCAGCCGATGGCCGGGATTGATCGCGCCCGCTGCGCTCCCGACCAGCTTGTCCGATCCGACGGGAAACTGCGGCGGCACAAGGTTGACGGACGCGCTGACGCGCATGTTCACAGGATTCGTTCCGAAATCGTCGTAGGCGACGTACACGTCCTCGTTCGCCCCGCTGCCGATGCCGCGGTTGCGCAGGAGCCACGGCTGGTCGGCATTGTTGATGGATGTCGCGACCGAATTGGTACGCTGGGCTACGCCGCCGACGAGCCACCAGCTCCAAGACGCCGGGTCGGCCGGGTTCGTCGTCGACCCGGTGTACACGTTGGTAGGCGAGAACGTCAGGAACGTGCCGTAGAGCACGTTGTTGCGGCCGTAATCGAAGGCTTGGTCACAGGGGCAGCCGGCCGTTCCAGCCACGCCCGGCGGCACCGGGATCGTGAAGCGCTTCGTCCAGGTTTGGCCGCCGTCGGTCGAGTGCCAGATCGCCGCGGTAGCGCCCCAGCTCGAGCTGAACGCGCTGATTACGATCTCGTTGGGATTGGCGGGATTGATGGCGATGCTCGTCTCGCCGTCGTTGAAGGTGTCCGTATTCTTGAGGTTAGGATCGGTATTGTTGACGACGGTATCTACCACTCTGACGATACTTACGGCGCCAGTCTCGGTTCTTGTTCCAGGCGGTGAGCCGGCGGTGTCGCCGGGGATCGCGGGGCGGGAGTATGGCGTCGTGTCCTTGGGGGTGCTCCTGGTGGATTCGTCCGCCCACGAGAGCGTCGTTGAGGAAAGCGCGAGACCGAGTCCCGCAACGACGTTGAGCCAGAATTTAGACATGACCCCAGCCCCCGCTGTTACTATCGCTTGATTGTCGCGTTCGTTCCGCTCGGTTGTCAATGCGGAACTTCACACTTTCGGGCCGGCGAAATCAGTCGGTGAGCGCGGCCCGGCGAACGTTCGATATGGGAGCGCGACGCCTCGTTGCGGCGGCGATGGTGGCGGGCGCCCGGCTGAGTGGCGCAGGTTCGGTGCAGAAGGATGGGTGGTGATCAGGTCTCGGCTTAGAAAGATGTCGCCTTGGTAAGTAGTCGAGGATCGGAATCAAAGGAGCACTAGCAAGCATATGTTGCTAGTGCGGTTTTGGATTTGAAGTTCCTATACGGACCTTGCCGCACGATCTGATAGGAACTGATAGGAACTTCAAATCCACCGCACTAGTGCCGCCGATTTGAAGTTCCTACAGCGCTAGCGGCAAGTTCATTTAGGAACTTCAAATCGAAAAGCGGCACTAGAATCATATACTTGCTAGTGCCCCTTTGTTTCCGAAGTTCGTGTAAGAGAGTGCCGCAATGTGTAAGAGAGTGCCGCAATGTATCACGAACTTCGGAAACGGGGCACTAGTAGCGGTGCCCTGCTCGATTGTGGCTCGGGCACGGTGGCACTCTTAGTCTTTGGGGCTGGACAACGGTGTGTTTGCACCTCCGGGCCTCAGCAAGGGCGTCTTCATGGTATCCTCCGGAATCACCGGCCGGACATAGGGCGTAGTATCCGGTGGGGCGCTTCGCTCCGGGCGGGCGCTTCGCTCCGGAGCTGGGGGTGGCGCGGGCTTCGGCAAGGGCGTGTTCATGGCATCTTCCGGAATCGCCGGCCGGACATAGGGTGTAGTATCCGGTGGGGAGCTTCGCGGTGACTCCTGAGCGGGGGCTGGTGCTATTGCGGGCTTCGGCCCCTGGCTCATCGCAAGGCGCATACCGCCAAGCATGTCCGCCGCAGCCAGCACCATTGCCGCGACGTGGCCCACCGAATGCCACTTCATTCCGTGCTCCGTTCAACTTCCTCGGCAATCTCTTGTCAAAAACAAGTCTGCCACCCCTGTAACCTGGCCCGATTCACGCGCCCAAGACGGTCTTCGGCGCTTGCGCGGGGACCCTCGGCCATCATCGTCGCAACCACGGCAAAGCCGCAGGTGCTGATCGTCATCGATGCATAGCGTGAGCTGCGGGTACGGATTGCTATCGGGCGGCCGGCGCTCGGGCGGGTTCCATCTGCGGCGCAGCCGTCCCCGTCGGAACTGGTACGATGTTCGGAATGACCCCACCCCTTGCGAACGGCTCGATGACGGGGATGACCCCATCCTTCGCGACCGGCTCGATGACCGGGATGACCCCATCCTTCGCGACCGGCTCGATGACCGGGATGGTCCCGTCCTTTGCGACCGGCGCAATGACCGGGACGGCCATATCCGCGGGAACGCCGGCGGTCCCCGTCGTGGCCGGCCCGATGATGACGAGACGCGAGATTCGATTTTCGCCGCCGGGATCGCGGACCACGACGAAATTGGATTGCGCCAGCAATTGCTGGGTTACCTCGGCGTGGCTTCCCTTGAATGTCCCGCTGATCTTTTCATCGCCGAACGAGGGAGTGAGCCATTCGAGCTTGATCCCCTTGTCGGCAAACAGCCTGGTCATCACTTCGCGACGCGGAACATCGCGGACGTCGAAATCGACGAATGCGCCATCGGGACTGATGACGAAACGACTGTCTTGAACACCGGCGAACCCGACTGTGGCGTGAATACAGCCGACGACGGCGATCACGCAAAGCGTGCCGCATGCCCGAAAGGATGCGCGAAATCCATCCATGGTCGCTCCTGCCACTGATACGAACATGCCCCGCCTGTCGCGTGCAAGGCGTGTCGATTGCTTCGAAAGTGGTTGTACCTATGGGTGCCCCCAGAGGCAAGAGCGACGACCGAGACAGAGTGCGATGCATGACGTCAAGGCACGCGCGCATGACGCAGGAGACCTCTGCCCGGTAACTGTAGAAGTTCGACCTTTGAGGAAAGTCCGTCGACGAGGCTGTATCGACGAAAGGCCCTGTATGGCGCAATGCGAAATCGCGCCCCGGCGAGGTGTTTGCGAAATTGGCCGCGCAAAAAGAGTGCCGGATCGAAGAGGAAATTCCACATCGAGGGTCGAAAGGAGGTATCCATTCTCCGGAATGCATGCCCGCACTGGTACGTGGTCGCGCGATCCGTTGCGGTTCGATCGCACGCGGCGTCCGATCCGGAG
>WNGA01014437.1_pt1 | contig 20402 bp, 25 predicted proteins | sample 5400061 | NCBI WGS metagenome assembly WNGA01 (sample SAMN13153366, study PRJNA577476) | soil metagenome | isolation source: 100 cm soil or saprolite under grassland replicate 2 | place: USA:California | collected 2016-06-15
ATGCGGGGCTGGCCTGGCTGGCCCCGCATCGAAATAAATAAGTATTTACAAATCAAATAAATAAAAGCCGTTGGGATGAAAAATCAACCCCTATACTTGCATAACGGAAGAAGCCTTACGTTCGAGAATGCGCGCTATGCTCGACCAGCAAGGAGGGAGGTAGCGGTGGCCGCTACCTCCCTCCTCGCTATACCTGACTGTTACCGGTATTTTCTGGAAGTGAATTGGATGGGCTGAATCGATGTGAATCCCACCTAAAGTGAGCCATGATCATTGCACCAATGGGCCAAATCATGCACTTAAGCGACGAATTCGATCTCTGCAAAAGATACCGGTAACAGTCAGCTCGCTATACCTTGAGCTTGCATCAGGGAATCACACGATCTGAGGAATTGGCTCAGATTTACACGTCATCGGTTATTTATGGTTTTGGAGGGGTAATGCAAAAACCCCCTACATCACCGCGTCCGCTCTTTTTTACGCTCGCAGATTCAAAGCGTCCCCGCTCGCTGGCGCTCGCGTTGGACGGAGCCTTCGGCAGAGTGGTAGAGCCTGCGGCGCTGGTCGTGGTAGGCGATAATATCGTCAATGCTGACCAAATGGAGCTCAATGTGCGTTGCGTTGGGGTAGTCGGCCAAGGGAAGGGCCAGGATCTGCTCGGCGAGCGCCTGATACGTTTCCTGGGGCGTGTGGCGGGCGAAGCACGGGATCTGGACACTCCAGAGTCGGCGCCAGCGACCGCCCTCTTGTTGCACCAGCTTGAGCGCCAGGCCACAGGTATCAATCCCACGCGGCGTCCGCACGGTGGCCAGCCGATCCGCCAGCCACGCTTGTGCAGCCGGCACCACTTCAGCACGTGGTGTCGCGATGGGCCAGGAGGTAATGCTACCGCCAGCGCCAGCGATCGCGGCGGCGATCGTCGCCTGACGCAGCTTGTGCTTGGTGTACCAGCGTTGAAGCCCAGCAAACAGCGGCATCACTACCCCCATCGCATGTCCGTTCGGATATGCTCATTGTAGCATACCAGCCCACCTGCGCGGTGGCTAGTTGCGCCGATGTCGATCCGTTCCACCCCCAACACCTCCCGAATCGGCCCCGCTGCGCACGGCAAGGTCATGAGCGTGTGGCGCTCGAGAGTTAGCTAGCGACACGGGTATGCTATAATCGCGCTGCTGTTGGTCCTAACCGCGCAAAGCCGCCGGCGGGAACACCGACCTGGGCTGTATGCACGAAACAGAGGTAATGCGATCATGCCGAAGCCGAAGCAGGAACCGACCTGGCAGCCGCTCTCCCAGTTGCCTATGATCGCCTATATGATCGACGGCATGACCGATAGCGCAGAGGAGCAGCTGGTCAATCTCCAGCAGGCCGAGGAACGGCCGCACGTCCTGGACAATGCTACGCTGGACCGCCTCACGCGAGTCTACACCGAGCAGCAGGGCGACCTCTGGCTGTACGAAGAACAGCTCGCCCGTTGGCGGAAGCAGTCACCAACGGCGAGCCAGCAAGCGGAAATCGCCCGTCTCGATCAGCGGCTCGCACGGTTGCGCACACTGATCGCTGATCTCCTCGCACGGGCGCAGCAGTTGCGGCCGCACACGATCGATGCAATCCTTGCCAAATCCGACCTGGAACTCGGGCTAGATGTGCTCACCGGCAAGATCCGACCACCCACCAAGCCACGGGGACGACCCGAGGAGCCAGCTGGCGATCCGGAGGGCTGAACAAACGTACGTGCCTCTGGGGTCGCGGTGCTGCTTGTGCGCCGCGACGCCGGCGCTGCGATACAAGGCAGATCCAGGACACAATGCGTGTACGCCGCTGGCAGCGTACAGCATCGCTGGCACATATAAAGCGTGGATGAGGAGCTATGCCACGGTCCCGCCGATTGACCGCAGACGAAGCTGCCGAGCGCCTGGGCCTCAGTGTCGGCCGTGTCACCGAAATGGCACGCCAGCGCGAGATTGGACGGAAAGAGGGAGGCCGCTGGACATTTTCAGAAGCGGAGATTCGACGGGTCACCCGCGAGCGAGAAGATCGCGCCAAAGTGCTCAAGCTCCGCAAGCGTCTGGAGAACGATCGGCGCCGGCTCAACGGTCTGCCACCGAAACGCAAGCAACGGAAAAAGCGACCATCTCTTGACGACGATCTAGCGCCGCGGCGCCGGCGCCGACCGCGTACCATAGATGGTGTGCTCGCGGTATATAACGATCCACTCTATCAGCTTGATCGGCTCTTGGCACAAGAGCGGGCGTTGGAGCAGCACTACCAACTCCCGTTCCGAGCACTCCATCAAACAGAAGCCGTTGTGACACCATGCCAACGGTGCGGCCAGCCGCTCCTGTTCCTGATCTTCGGCGACCACGCCACCGACGCGGCCGGGCTAGATGCCTACGGCCGCCTGATGGAGCAGCCGATCCGCCAACACGGCGTGCCAGCCTACGTGCTTGGCCAGCCGAGTGGCGTCGGCGACGACGCAGTTTCGCTCTTGCGCCGCGTCTGGCCCGACGCCGGCGAGGTTGTCGAGATGACGCCGAACCGTTGGGAGGCCTTCGTCGCCGTGTTAAGCGCCGGCTATGGCTGCGGAGCAGGCACCGGATAGGCCGTACGGTAGTGCGTTGGCACGCTGTGAGCAGCCCCCCTCCCTGCTCATTGGACTCCCAGGAGGCAGCCATGGTGCTTGGAGAACAGACACCGGAGCAGCAACTCGAACAGGCAGCGCAGCTCATCAAAGCGGGTGATCGCGCCGGCGCGATCGCCCTGCTCGAACGACTCGCGCAGTCGCAGGAGTTGGCGATCACCGCTGGTCGCTCCTATGGAATGCCAAAGGATCTCGATGCAGCTGAGCGTGCCGCCTATGCGCTGATGCTGCTCATCCGGGTGCAGTTGAGCAGGCTCGATGAGAAATGGACCGACGACGTTTGGACGGTGGCCAGGCGTACCGTTGATCGCCTCCTGGCGATCGGCAAGATGATCAAGAAGCGCTACGAGACGAAGGTACGCATCCTCCTGGAAGCGGCGGATGCGCTGGCGATCCTCAGTGAAGACCAGGAGGCCCGCACGCATCTTCAGACAGCCAGACAGTTCTATGATCAGCAGCTCCGTCACCTGGCCGAGCCGCCCTACCCGCTTGCAGCGGCCGTCGAGCTGAAGCAGCTCAAGGAGCGCCTCGAACGTGAGTTGCTGGCTGAAGCTGTCGAGCATCAGATCACGTTCACGGTCGAGGCGGCCACCGAGTCGGAGCTGAATCTTATCCTGACCGCCTTGGAGCGTGGTCAAGGGGTTTGGACGATCCCCAAGCGTTACACCGTCAAGCAGACAACGAACAGCCCGCGTGCCGGCCGGCGCTTTCAGGCGACTATCAAGCTCGCGATTCGAGCTGCATTGAAAGATACCGGATAACGAGGCGGAACCATTTGACGGAGACCCTATCCATACACATACCCTGGCCGTAGGCGTGGAGCAGGCAGCGATCGTGATCACCCAGGGAACGAAAAACTTCTACTTCCTCGATCCGCCCGATCTCCCTGTGGTGGTCGATCGGCTCCGTGCCGCCGGGTATCGCGAAGCGCCCCACTGGTATCTGACGAAGCGCGGCGCTGGCCTGCTCATCACGCCGAAAACGCGCCGCACGGGATTCGACTTCAGGCTCTGGGCAGCCCCCGCAGTGCTCGACGCCTATGGCGAGCTATTCGAGCAGCTGCCGATTGAGACGTTTGTCGCGAGGTTGCTGCGCGACGGCTGGCAGGAACGCTACAGTCTCTGCCTCGTGGGCCAGAAGGTCGCGATCTCAATTGTGGAAAGCGCCGGCCGTACGGGGACCAGCTACCACCTGGACATTCGGGGGTTTCGTCCGCAAGTCGTTCGTGCGCTGTTGGAATCGATTGGGGTTGCGCAATTGCCAGGAGCAGCTCCACGGGAGGAACGACCGTGACGGCAATGTGCGTGGACTTGGCCTCATGACGCTTGTCGTCTCTGGGAAGAAATTTCCTCCCATGTCGTTGCGATCCAAAGCGCGTTATTCCGAAGTTGAACGAAGCGCTACGCGCAGGGATCCTCGCCCCCAGTTGTAGCCCCACCTCTCGCTTGTGTTGTGCCTCCGCTCATGTGACGATCCTTCTGTCAGTATCCATATCTAGTGACAGGAGGTGCTCCCATGACTCCGACCCCGGTTTGGCAGCGGATGCAGGAGGACATGCAGCTGGCCGGCTTAGCCGCTCGTACGCAGGAGTCGTATCTCGGCGCCGTACATCGCCTGGCCGACCACGCTCAGAAAGCCCCTGATCAGCTTACTGAAGCGGACCTGCGCCAGTATTTCCTCTATCTCCGCACTGAACGCAAGCTCTCTCGCAGCTCGCTCACGATTGCACTCTGTGGCGTCAAGTTCCTCTTTGAGCATACCTTGCAGCGCGATTGGCCCACCCTGGCGATCATTCGCCCACCAACTGAGCACAGACTGCCCTCCGTCCTCAGCCAAGCCGAAGTGCATGACCTGCTCAACCGCATTCGTGTCCCGCGCTACCGCATCTGTTTAAGCGTCATTTACGCCTGTGGGTTGCGAGTCACTGAAGCTGTCTCACTCACCGTCCCGCAGATTGATAGCGCCCGTATGCTGCTCCACATCCAGGCTGGCAAAGGCAATAAAGACCGCTATGTCCCGCTGCCCCAGCGCGCCTTGCAGCTCTTGCGGATCCAGTGGCTGACGCATCGCCACCCGCTCTGGTTGTTTCCCGCGATTGACCCAGCCACTGGTACTGTCCACACCGCTACGCAGCCCATGATTGTGGACGGAGTTCAGCGTGCCTTTCGTGCCGCAGTGCAGGAAGCCGGCATGCACAAGCACGCCAGCGTGCATACCCTGCGCCATTCGTGGGCCACGCATCTGCTCGAGGCCGGTGTGAGCCTGCGGATGATTCAGCAGTGGCTGGGCCACACCTCCCTGACGACGACGAGCCGCTATACCCATCTCACGCGCAGTGCGGAACAGCGCGCGGCCGAAACGCTCGACCATATCCTCGGCGATGTGTTATGACGACACTTGCCGAGATTGCCCGTCGCTATGGGCCAGCATATCGGGCCCAGTATGGCGAGCAGTTGCTCCCGAGTCAGCAGGCTGCCTTAACCGCGATTGAGGCGTGCCGGACGGCGGCCTTGGGTGGGCAGGTCTTTAGCTGCCCTGACTGTGGCACCGTGCGCTACAGCTATCACTCCTGCCGCAATCGTCACTGCCCGACCTGTCAGCATGACGCTGCCCAAAGCTGGCTGGCCGCGCAGCACGATCTGTTGCTGCCGGTACCGTATTTTCTGGTAACCTTCACGCTCCCAGCCGAGTTGCGCGCGCTGGCGTACAGCCATCAACGGCAGGTCTACACCCTGTTCTTTCGCGCCACGGCCGCGGCGCTGCAACAACTGGCCGCCGATCCGCGCTTTGTTGGCGGGCAGCTCGGCATGCTGGGCGTACTCCAGACCTGGACGCGCGATCTGCGTTACCATCCGCATATCCACTATCTCATTCCGGCGATTGGGCTGGCATCGGATGGGCGCTTCTGCCGCCCGCGCAACAGGGCTTTCCTGGTGCCCGTGCATGCGTTAGCGGTTCTGTTTCGGGCAAAGTTGCGCGCGGCACTGCGCCAAACTGGCTACACGGCCGAGATTCCAGCGGCCGTCTGGACCAAGCCATGGGTGGTCGACTGCCGAGGGGTCGGCAGTGGTGCAGCCGCGCTCAAGTATCTGGCACCGTATATCTTCCGGGTGGCGCTCTCGAACAATCGCATCGTTCGAGTAGCCAACGACCGGGTCACCTTCCGCTATGTAGATGGCGCAACCCATCAGCCCAAGACCTGCACGCTGCCCGCGTTGACATTTCTTCACCGCTTCCTGCAGCATGTGCTGCCGCGCGGCTTCGTGAAAGTGCGGTATTATGGGTTGTTCAGCCGGCGCCATCGACCGTTGTTGGCGCAACTGCGCGCTCAACTCGCGCTGGAGGAAGCCGGCTCCAGCGGTGTCGCAGGTGAGGGCAGAAGTGAGGCTGGGGCGGTTGTCCCTACACGGGTCAGACCAGCGGTGGAGCGCTGTCCGGTCTGCGGGCAAGGAATGCGGGCGAGCGTGCTGGTTCCACAGCGGAGCCGTGGCCCACCGGATGCACGTGATGCGGAACGAGTGACGAGTGGACTGCGCAGGGCAAGCGGCGAGCGCCGCTCGTTCGTGCTGTGCTACAATCACGTAACGTGAGGAGGGGGTGCGGTTACGGGTCACGTTGACGACCGACTGCCCAGGGTGAGGCCAAGAGCAGAGCATGCCGACGGTGAAAGGCGAGCCAGCGCGTGCCCAGTTGAGCGCAACCAGCGGCGATCCTTGCGCAGGTTCCCGGTTAAATACCAAAGGGGAGCGTGTTGCACATCGGCCTCGTTCAACGAGGATTGATACGGCGGCGCCGCGCCGTATCAATCCTTAATTCGTTCGGCCGCAACCCAACTCTCGTCGACACTCAGATTGGTGCCAATGAGCGAGGATGGTTCCAATGAGCGAGGATGGTTCCAATGGATATGAGGGGATCGCGAGCATTTACGTTGCCGGACGTGGCACCCGTCCCCTCGTCGGCGATGCGATCGGCGCCGCCACCGTCCGGGCGTGGGCACAAGCCTTTCCCCCGGGTGCGACAGTCCTCGACCTCGGCTCCGGCCCCGGTGAGCCGAGCACGCGGATCCTGCAGGAGGCCGGCCTCGCGACCTACGCAGTCGATGCATCATCAGCGATGGTCGCTGCATTCCGCGAGCGCTTCCCGGGCGTGCCGATCGAGCAAAACACGGTCGAAGCGTCTGAGTTCTTCGACCGGACCTTCGATGGTGTGCTTGCCTGGGGGCTCCTGTTCTTGCTCAAGCCAGTAGCTCAAGCGCTTGTCATCGAGAAGGTGGCGGGCGCGCTCAACCCCGCAGGGCGTTTCCTCTTCACGGCCCCGAAAGAGCCCCTCGAATGGTTGGATGCCATGACCGGCCGTCAGTCGCAGTCACTCGGGGCGCAAACCTATGAGCGATTGCTGCGCGATGCCGGTCTGACGTGGGTGGCCGAAGCGCAGGACGAGGGCGAGAACCACTATTACTTCGTCGAGAGGCGGCAGCCGAGCCGTGGCTTGGAGGGACGACCGCACTAGCGAATGGACAACTCACGCGTCCGCTCTCATTGCGGTCTAACGATCGTTGCAGCTGACGAACGATCTAAGGATTGCGCATGCTTTGCATGCGCTTTTGTTTGGCTCGTTCGCAGCTGAACTCGGGCGTTGGGCCACTGCTCATCACACTCTGTGTCACTTCCTGTCTCACAGGTATGTTACATTCTCATCCGACAACAGCGTGTCGTTGTGAACAGGAATGCCATATGCTTCCACTCGATAGCTATCGCTGGACTGAACTCACGCATGCCGGTGGTTCTGCCCAGAATATCCCCACGTTGTTGCGCCAGTTGGAACACGAGCCTGATCGTATGGCGCTCGAGTATCGACCGCATACACGCTTCATGACCACCATTGATTCAAAAGGAGGAGCAGCATGGCCAAGTATCTCATCTCCTTCCCCAGCGCGGCGATGGTCGTGCCAGACGGAGAGTGGGAAGCGGTCGGTCGCGACGCACATGCCGTGATCGACCAAGCAAAGGCCGCCGGCGTCTACGTCTTCGGCGGGGGCATTGACGAAGACGTGCCGCCCGCACTCGTCTCAGCCGACGGCACGGTTGCTGAGGGTGGCTACCCGTGGGCGCCCCCGCTCGACGGCGGCTTCACCGTGCTCGAATTGCCCTCTCGCGAGGAGGCCATTGCGTGGGCTGCACGCATCGCGAAGGCCTGCCGTTGCGACCAGGAGCTGCGCGTCTTTGGGTTCGACCCACAGTCCTGAGAGCGGTGTGTGCGCGGGCATTGCGTTGGGTGCGGCAGTTACGGCTGCTGTCGTTTACGTGTAATGCATCTTTGTTGTATTGGTTTACGTCTCTACTTCACCCTTCATTCGGTCGCAGCGCTCTACGGCCTAACAAGTGCATCGAGCCGACCGCCCACCAGCGGCGCTGGAAGTTGGGCAAGCCTCGCGCATCATCTCGTGCTGGTGTGGTCTCAGGCTACGTGGTCCTGTCATGCCTGATGCTGTCAAAGCGCTTCATGTGCGGCTGTGGTCGTGCGCTTGGGGTGTTCTCGTGCCACGCCAGCGTTGGAAACCTGCTCTTGTCCAGCAGCGTTGGGTGGCTCGGGTTCTTGGGCTCGGCCCAACACGCCCATGCAGTTGACGCCGCTTCGCGTCCCCAAGATCCTAGCTTTTTGAAGCATAGAATCGGCCCAAAGTCAGTACTGATCTAATGGTGGCGGCGCAACTGATGGGCAAACCGTTAGGATGCTATGCTTGTACCAAGCCGAACTCAATCTTGGAGCACCGAATCATGAAGGAAATGGTATACACGCTCGCCGCGTGGCGCGTGCAAGAAGGTCGACAACAAGCGTTCATCAGCGCATGGAAGGACCTCGGAGAGGCCTTCAACTCGCTGTCCGATCCTCCCGGCAAGGGAGTTCTCATCCAGAGTACGTCGGATCCCACGCTGTTCTACTCATTTGTTCCATGGAAGAGCATGGAAGCGGTGGAAGCCATGCGAAACGACCATCATGCCAGGGAGGGAATCAAAAGGCTCGAGGGACTATGTACGCAGGCCACCCCGGGGTCGTTTCACGTCGTCGCCGAATCGCCCTAGCAGAGCGCACTGACAAGAGGATTCCCACACGATGAAAAGGCAATGCAGCATCCTAACAAGTCGTTCCACCCGACGCGCGCGAACCGCCTTCAGCGGGCCGCGCGCGGGTGAACTCCGTCGTTAGCCAGCCTTTGAGCATTGTTGTTACGCTACTAACCAATGGTGCTAGTGATCAGATGACGAACTCAGCCAGCGAGCGTTTGTGCTCGGTGAGCCGCAACAGACAGTTGATCAGCGCCGCCAGATACCATAAGTGGGCTTCCAGATGCTCCTTGACGCGATGATACAACTTCTTTGCATGGAACAGCTCGGTCACCCAACTCAGGTTGGTTTCGATCGTGAAACGCTCGTTCCAACTCCCGCGCGCACAGCACTTGATGTTCTGCGTTGGGGCGTCCCTTTTACGAAAGCCCTGGTCGGCCAGCGCGATCGTCTCACCATCGTACCCAGTGGCCAGCGGGCGAAAGACGTTATCCGACTCGTTGGCGCTGCTCCAGCTCCAATCGACGACCTCACCCGCATCGTTGATCAGCCAGGCCAGCTTGATCCCGACAATCCAGCGCCCGTTCGACTTGCCTTTCTTGCCAATCTGGCGCTTGCTGCGGCCTTCGCGGCGCGGATGGATCAACTCGATTCCGTAGGTGTCCACCACCGTGAAGAAGGTCGGGTCAGCCAGAAAGTCAAACGCCAGCTCAGCATAGTCGCGCAGCAGCCTGGCAAGACGGCTGCGCTCGGGCAGAAAGGGAAAGTACGGTCGATAATTCTTGGCCAACCAGCGGTAGAAGGCGCGAAAGCGCCCACCTTTCAAGCTAAAGAGCAAGCCGATGGTGACAATCTCACTGGTGTAGAGACGGGCGTCGGAACGCTTGTTGACAGGCCTCAGTTGGTCGTCTACCATACAAAACAGGCGGATGATGATTTCGTCTGTCGGCATACCGTCCTCCTTTGATGTGATCTCAGCACCCACATCGTAGAGGACGGTTGTGCTTTGTGCAAGCCCTCTCTATCGCAGAGTCAACTAGCACCATTGGTTACTACACAAACAGATCCTTGTTTGTCGACCATAGGAAGGATAATATGCGAGTTTACTTTGCAGGACCGCTATTTTGCGAAGCAGAAAGAGTATTCAATCTGCGCTTGGCTGAAAAGCTGGAAGCAAAAGGATATCAGGTGTTCTTGCCACAAAGAGATGGCGTAGAGAGTGAGAAGCCTCCATACAATAAAATGCCCAACGCAAGGCTGGCTAACACCGCGTGCACCCGACTTGGGGTACACGCCGCGTTTTTCAGGCATTTTCTTGGCTCGAGGTTGGTTCCGTCAAAGTGGCGTTGTCTCATCCCACCCCAAGCGGGTAACGCCAGCCGTTAGCCGGACGCTTGATGCGGATCACGTAGGCACCTACTCTCATGCGAATCGCATTACTTGGAACGAGCGGCGCAGGTAAGACCACGCTCGGGCGCGAACTCGCCAGACGCCCCGGCTGCGTTTTTGTCGAGGTGGACGCCTTACAGCACAAGGCCAACTGGGTAAGAGCGACCCCAGATGAGGTCAGCGCGGCCGTACGCGCGGCGCTCGCTGGCAAGGCGAGCTGGGTCATCGATGGTACGTGCGAGCGCGAGGTTGGTGACTTTGTCAGCGCTCAAGCGGATGTCATCGTCTGGTTGGATCTGCCGCTGGCGGTCAAGCTGCTTCGCTTGCTTCGCCGGTCATGGCATCGGGTGCGAAGGCAGGAAGTTCTCTGGAACGGCAACACTGAATCATGGCGGGACGTTTTTGTCGGTCGCGATTCAGTCCTCATGCACCCGGTTCGCAAGCACTTCCCGCAGCGTCGTCACATCCTTGGACGCCCCGACGCTCACAAGATCGTTCGGCTGCGCACACCACGGCAAGTTCAGGAGTGGCTCGATGGTCTCGATTGGTCCACCTCTGTGCCTCCAGCGAACGGCGCCGGCTAACAAGGCGTTGCAGCAGACGAAGCCGGGCGGCAGGTGTTGGGCAGGCCTGGATCGTTGCCGCGCCGAAGGGCAGCTGCGCTGCCCTTCGGCGCGGCCTCAGTGGACGGCGGTATACTCAGGGCCCCGACTTCGCTGCTGAACGCCAAGTCGTTGGACCGCAACCACACAGAGGAAATTTCTTCCCGGAGATGTCAAGGGTCATGAGACTCTGTTGGTTAAATGAATTCTTAACCTGCATTATCGGCAGTTCAGCGGTGTCGATCGCTGTTTTGCCTGCGGTTTATGGAGGCAAGTGCTCTCACGAACCGCTGCATTCAGGTTAATGAACGGTTTAACCAAGTACAACAGCCCCCTACCTGCTGATGACCCGATGCTCGACAGCGCCGCATGGGTGTGGTACAATCGTTCTACCTGAGTTAAGGGCTATTACCTCAGCTACGATTTCGTGTAAAAAGAGGCCGCATGAGCACGCAAGCCCCCGACCACATCTCGGAATCACCGGCCCCACTGGCCCTCGGCCAGCCCTTCACACTTGACCAGATCATTGCGATCTGGTTCGACGCCAAAACCAAGCGGACCCGCAGCCACGAGACCGAGCGCGCCTATGCCGGCCGTCTCGCCGAGTTTCGCGACGTGCTCCGAGCGGGCGGCCTCGATCTCGACGGCGATCCGCACCAGGTCGCGGCGTTAGCGCAGGGATGGGCTGATCACACCGATCGCGTCGACGATGATGGCACATCAATATCGGTCGCGCCGGCGACCTACAATCAACGGCTGGCCATTCTCAGCTCGTTCTACACCTTCGCCCGCAAGCGCGGCTACCTGCACACCGAAAACCCGATCGCCCTGGTCGAGCGCCGGCCAGTCCAGGAGTATGCCAGCGCAACACCCCTCGACCCGGCGACGGTGCGGCAACGCATGAAGGCGATCGACCGTACCGACCTGGCTGGCAAGCGCGACTACGCGCTGATCGGGGTGCTCCTCCACACCGGCCGGCGTCTCGCGGAAGTCGCCGCACTCCACTGGGGCAGTGTCCAAATGGCTGATCCGCAGATCACGCTCACGTTTGCTCGGACGAAGGGTGGGAAGGTGATGCGTGATATGCTGCCCCTCCCGGTCGGCCGCGCTCTCCTGGCCTGGCTGCACGCGTTTTACGGCCTCCGGCTCGGCGACCTGGCGCTGAACACCCCCCTCTGGGTCAGCCTGTCAGCGAACAGCCGTGGTCAAGCGCTCAGCAACCAGGCGATCGGGGTCATCTGTGCCCAGCGCATTGGGACCTCGAAGGTGCATACGTTGCGCCATACGTTTGCGCGGACGATGGAGGACGCCGGCGCCAAGGTCAGCGAGATCCAGGCCCGCCTGGGCCATGCATCGCTGGCCACCACCGGCCGCTACCTGGCTGCACTCAAGCGCGCGGAGAACCGTCACGCCGAGGAGTTAGCCCGCATGTTTGGATTCGATGACGACGAGTGAGGGGGCTAAGACGAATGAGCGATACGTTTCCGATGAACCCGACGACGCCAGCCAGGCGGCCGCCGTCGCGCCGTGAGATCCTCTGGAACGAGCTTGAGGAGCTGCACGCGCAGCTCCAGCTTCCCCCGCCGACCGAGACCTACACGATCGAGGATCTGGAGGCAGTCGTCGCCCAGCTCCGGGTGCAAGTGGAGGAGCGCACGCATGAGTGAGCGGTATCCTGACGAATACTGGTTAGCAGACTTCGAGCGCCGGCTGAGCGATGGCCGCTTGCTCACCCGTGAGGAAAGCCTGGCACTTGTTGCGGAACTGCGCCGGATCCGGCTGGAGCGTAATGAGCTGCAGGCGGCCCTGGAGCCGCTCCAGATCCAACTCAGTCAGCACCACTACACGCCACGGCCAGATGAATGGTTCTACGACGTGCCGGAGATCTGCGACGGAGGACCGTGCGAAAGCACAGCGGTGCGCAGCGCATCCGCTGTGCAGCACGTGCGCCAGCGAACCATCGAGCAGCGGCAGGAATTAGACGACATGGGGCAAGCCTACCAGAAGTTGCGCGCTAAGCTCAACCAGGCCGAGGACGGCGATGGGCTTGCACCGTGGCGGCGGGCGTTGGATGGATAAACGATTGCTGTAGCGAAGGAGGCGCTGATGCACGAGCAGCTGATGAGCGAGCGCAGCACCCTATCATGTTGTGTTATCTACACAACTTCATTATCTGGTTCGCTTTCGTCGTACCGGCGCACCGCGTCAGCGTCGGATAATCGAAAATAGTCGCGCTGCTTACGTGCGGCATAATCCGGCGGTACCTCATTGGAGAAGTGGTATGGTCCCGCCTTATGCGCCTCGTTGCTCTGCTCAAGCCACAATCCGGCTGTGCGATCTTCTCGGCGGTGGTGTTGGTCACTGAAGACTAGATGCAGACCTCGCGGTAGGTGACGGCGCACGGAGCGCCCATCACGGATGCCACTCAGCTGCAAGTACTGCTGTTCCTCATACATGAGCACGACCTTGGCCGACTCCAGGCGCTCAAGCCGCGTTCGGAACTGCCTATACAGCTGGTCTGCTGCCACTGCTGCGCCGCCCATTGCCAGCGCGGCGAGCCCGGTTTCCAGCTTGACGAGTAGCTGTTCCTTTGTCCGTCCGGGCCCCTTGAGTCGCTGCCCCAAGTGCAGCTCGCACTCTTGCACAGCGGAAAGATGCACGGCCGTTTCCACCACGTCGCGCCACCAGGTCGGCTGCTCCAAGAAGGTCGCAGCGGCCGCTTGGCAGGCTTGCAAGCGTTCTTCTCCTTGCGCGTCCACGAGCTTGCGCAAACATTGCCGGCGCAGCGCCGCCACCGTCGGCTCGTGGTAGTCGTCGAGGTGGCGCACCAGGTGGACTGCGTGCCGGACCGGGGTCAGCTTGGCCTGTTCTAGCATGCCGTGGTTCCACACAGGTATGCCGATCATTGCGGCTGACTCGTCTTCATCTTCTGCATCCTGTTCTGTCGTGCTTGCGCCGAGCCCGCTGGACGCTTCAGCTTGTTCTGTTGTGCTATCAACACAACTTTCTTGCTCTGGTACGGGCACTGGCTCAGTGGGCAGGAGCGCCCACAGGAGTGAATAATCGCGCACCCCTGGCAGTGCGCCAAGGCGCGCCAAACGCTTGAGAGTCACATCGTCTACACGCTGTGCATGCTGGGCAACGGCAGTCAGGATATCGGACTGCTGAGTCGGATGCCAAAGCCCGGCCCACGTGGCGCCCAAACCGCCGTCACGCGTGCGCCATTCCTGGGCAAGCGCAGCTAAACTCACTAAAGGACCCAGCAGATGCGAGGGTAGAGAGGTCGTTTCGGCTTCTGTGTTCATGTTGTGATGATAACACAAATCAACAACTAGACAACGTCGTGCTCAATCTGCAAGCAGCTCCAGGAGGACTACTTACACGGTATTTTCGGCGGGTAGCCTAAGAACGTGTTACCGATGTGCGGCGAGATTTGCCCTATCATTAGGCCACTGGAATAGCGTCCAGAAATTCTTGGATCTGGTCGGGTTCCCAGGCAGGATAACCATCAGGGTCTGCCAAGTAGCACTGCCAAGCCCAGTTGAGCAGTCGGATGGGAGAATCGACGTTGGGATCCCAACCACCTCCAGCAGCTTCCTCCGGCGTATACGGCCGCGGCGCTGTCTCTACTAACATATCCTCGATAGTCTGCGTCACGCTGCTGTGGAGCCGCTCGTGGTAGAAGCCGTGGTAGTCCTCGACGATGCCCATCATGTGAGCGAAGCCGCGCCACTCACGATCGATATCTCTGGCAATCTCGGTGAAGCCTGCCGCCGCCGCGCGCTCAGTGAGGAAACGAATGCGCAGCCAGGTGACCGGGTGACTACTCAGCGCCAGGTCTTGGGGTTGCTGGTAGAAATCGTCGGTATGCAGCATATTCAGATAGTGCGAAAAGGCGTACAGGTAGCACGGTCCACCGATAGTAAAGCCGACTGCGTCGCAGAACAACTCTTGCGCCCAGGCGTACCAGGTGTTCACGATCCGCTGCCGGTGCTGTGCCTGATCCTCAGCGTAGCGGTCGTTGCGCTGGGAGAGCGGCCGAAGCATATCAGCGACATTTTCTTGGAGCTCCGCCACCAGATCATCCAACTCCTTCTTATGGCAGAGGTAGAGGAGGTGCCCAGTCTCGTGGAAGGACAACGCTAGAAAACGCAGCCCACGCTGGTGGACACTGGGAACGTAGTAAAGGGGTATCCCCATTTCTGAGAAGGGCCAGATCCCCCACTCTCCATCGCAGAACACTGGCGGGAAAGATGTTGTCTGTGGCTGAGCCTGGTGCTGCCACGCGATGATCCCCAGGCAGAGTCGATCGTCCACCTTCGCGCGCAGCACTGGCATGGCGAGATGGGTGCTGAGCAAGTCAAAGCGACGCTTACTATATTGCGTAATAACGAGCACATCCTCGAGAATATCGGTCTGCCCGATCTGCAGGTAGAGCAGATTCTGCTGCACCAGTGTATGCAGCTTTGCGCACACGGTCAGCAGCCGCGCTCGGTACGTCTGGAGGGTCTCCGGTATCCGAGCCTCACCAACCGCCCGCATCAGAACCTCGATATCACGCAGCAAATCGCGATTACGGCGCTGCAGCCTGTCACGCATGGCTACCCCTCCCCGAGTAGACCGGTAACGTCGGCGCGGACATGGTGTTCGACGAGGCGGCGCAGATCGTGAAGACACTCGACCAGCCTGGGCAGGTCGTCGGGATACTGCGATTGGACAAGCCGCTCCAGTTCCCCTATGGAAATCGTATACAGAGGGGCGCGTTCCGACCTGCGCTCCTTTTGCGCCAGGTAGCGAGTCGCGAGCTCACCAAAACGAGGGTCGGTTCCAACCGCTGTGCGATCGCGGCTTGTCTCGACGCTTTCCAATACGCGCTGAAAGCGCTGAAGGAAATCGAGCACCCGCTCACGGGCGCGCTGTACCTCATCGGCTCCGGCAACATCGGATCGCCCGGCGAGAACCAGTTTCGCATGAATCGAAAGAGTGGTAATGGCAGCGATCAGATCTTGGGTCTGTTCGAAGCTCGACGCTGTCAGCCAGTCACTCTTCATAGAATCCTCCTGCGCGGCGGCAGCGCGCCGCGGATACTAACGCAAACGCTTGATCTCCTGAGCGGCGCGCGCTGACAATTCCTCGTCAGTCCGCTTGAGCGGGAGCGGCAGCCGCTGGGCGACCGTCGGACTGGAGAAGTTGAGCTGGGCCGCGATGAAAGTCGCTTGGCCGGCCTCGACAAGGCTCGTACAGCGACCATTCGCGACGAGCGTGTATGGATCTGCAGTGCTCTGGGTCAGCGTAGCGGCGCCGGTTGCCGTAACCACCACTGTTTTGGCGTTGAGTTCGAGCAGCTTCCCTTCCAACGGGTTCGTGGCGCCCTCGCCCTCCACCTCCCAAAGCCGGATGGGCTTCGACGAATCCTTTCTCAGGTCCACCAGGTCAACCCGCGCCTCTTTGGTCAGCTTGCCACGCTCTTGCAATACCGTGATCGCCTGGTCCACCCCGTCAGTCTCCTTGCCACAGAAGCGTCCATCGCGGATCACCAGCAGCGACGCCAACGGCGCGGCCCGGTTCGGCAGCACCTCGCTGATTAACTTCACCAGGTTATCCTTGAGCTGCGTGGCGTTGATCTCCTCATGGTGATGATCTGGCTTGGGATAGACGTACGGCACAGTCAGGCAATCTCCGTCCTTCCCCGATTGGCGCGAGACGAGCAACGATAGGGCAAAGTGCCGCCGGTCGTGGCCAACGTCGATCACCAGAATCGCCTCATAGGGGCCGGCCTGATCGAAGCGATACGGCACAACGTCCATCTGCTGTACTACGTCGAGCGCACTCTTCTCGACGAAGTCACGCCAGCGGCGCCTGCCAAGCTGTAGGTCAAGAGTGTTGGTATGCTTATTCCGGGCCCCCTCGTTGAGCAGCTTCCACTCATCGCGCAGGGTTCTGGTGGTAATGCGCTTCACACGCCAACGGTCTAGATTGTACGCCACATCGTGGTAGGCCGTCGGCTCCTCGTTGAGTACAAAGACGACCACCCCATTGCGCCCATCCGCGCGCAGCTTCTCGATCGCGTCATCCAGCGAGTCATAACGCACCAGCTTGTATTCAACCTGACAGCCCGTCCACTTGTTGATGAAGCCGACCAGATCCCGCCCCAGCTGGAGGCCGATAGCCTCGTCGAACTGGCTGGGGACGGCAACATGAATCAGCCGGCTCATCGTTGGCGGCACGTAATAGCACCCTGCTCTGGCTAGATACTCAGCCCGCTGGCGGAAGTGCTCTTTATATGCCTCGATGGAGCAGGTAGCGGGCGCGAGCAAACGCTGCCCCTGACCAAAAATCAGGTCCACGAGTGGTAAGCTGTGTATGCGCTCCGCGGGAGGACGCCAGAAGGCGGAGGGGATCCCTGGTGCTACATGCCCCAGGGGCTTCGGCCCCAGCCCGCGCCAGAAGTCGTTCAGGATCTGCTGCCGCCGGCTAGGTGGGAACTTGTCAGCGGACTGTAAGGACCGTGGCAGGTCGTCGTTCATCACGCGGACGACGACTCGCTCCGCCGCCACCCAGACTGGCCGATCGTAGCCACTGAAGGAGACCCTAATCGCGGGGCCGTTCTCGTCGATGGTCAGACTTGGATAGACCTTCTGGTAGTAGTCGGCGAGCGAGGTGTAGGTCTGGCCCTTGACGCGGATCACCCCAGTCGTCGCGCAGGTGGTGTCGAACGGCGCCTGCTCGAAGTAACACTTGCCCCGCGACTCGCCGCGATCATACATCAGCGTCCCCTTCTGCCCGACCTGGCGGCTCGTCAGATCCTCGAACCACCGCTTGCGCCGCTGCCGTTCCTGCACAGGCACCGTCGAGTCAAAGAAGTACGCGAGGGTGTCTTTAGTGAAGAAGGCCGTGCCGACATCGACTGCAATGCCGATCCCCTCATCATCAATTGGTAGTGCGCCAATCTCATACCGTCGGTAGACCTGGATGCCATCGCTACACTGGCAAGGCTGCTGCTCATACCAGATGCGGGGGCTGTCGAGCGACCAGTACCGGCCCGAGCGCGCCAGCGTAGCGAACAGCGCCCGTTCGACCAGGAGCGCTAGATCTTCCCGGCTATCTACATCCGCGAAAGCCATCTTTTGGGATTCCTCGCCGGCGTCCTCAACTTCCAGCTCCCAATCCTCGTCAGCAAGCCGAATGTGCGGGATGGTTCGATTGGTGGCCACCAGTAGGGTCGGTGGGTCGCCGGTGCAGAGGATAGCGGCCATCCCGTACTGATAGCGTAACCGCCCGCAGGCGCGCTCCAGTAGGTCGTGCGAGAGATCAGGGCCGATCACCCTGGCACGCCGGATCCAGACGTAGAGCCGCGGCCCGGGGTTGACGATGCGGATGTTAGTCCCGATCATAACACACTCTCTCGAAGGCGCACGTTCGACAGACCGCCGGCTGGAGGCATGGCGTGAACGCCTCGGTGATTCCGCGCTGTCCGTAATTGTGCAGCGCGGCCATCCGTTCGATGTCCTGCTGGATACGCGCTCGGGCAGCGGCGATTAGCGACTGGTCAATAGGAAAATCAACGATATCCCCTGAACTCAGATGCGCTTTGCAGATCCGGAGATCCTCCACATTGCAGCCAAAGTGGTCAAGCGCCCACATACCGTACACCGCCAGTTGCAAGCTGTCGTCGCCACTCCCATCACTCGCACCGAGCTTCCAGTCAACCACTATGACACGCGTGTTATCTGCAAACGCGAGATCGATCTTTCCACCCACTGGACAAGGAAAACCAGCCAGCCTAAAAGGTTGCTCGACCAAGGATGTTGCTGCTATCCCCGCCCGTCGGAATGCTTCGTATTGGCTAGCGGTCGCAAATATGGAGAGCGCATGCGCCATGCGCTCCTCCGCCTCTTGGCAAAGCTGGTCGGCGTCGGGCTGGCGATAGTGATACTCGCGCAGCAATACCTTAGGATATGGCCCAGGATTCGCACCACCGTCAGGATACGCCTCTGAGTAGCGCCGATCCTCTTGGAAGATACGACGCGCGAAATGCACCAACTGCTGTGGCTCCCAGTGCGTGCCCTGCCGTGCCTTCTGAAAATATGTTTTGATCGCAAGGTGTAGTAGGTCGCCAGTGCGCATGTGCCGATTACTCAAGTCTTTGAGGAAGCGCAACCGCTGCTTCAACGGGTCTTGCTTCGCAGTTCGCTGATTTGCCCCATAATACAGGTTGTAATAGCGCAGCGAGCATTGTTCATGGGCCTGACGTCGGCTGTACGACCATGAAAGACCGTCCAGCACCGGTTGAGCAGGGGCAGCTTCTGCAAAGAGTGTTAGCTGTTCGAATGACTCATTGCCCATGATGGTCACCCCGTAGACGACGCAAGGAGTGCATCATCTGTTCCCATTCCTCATCGGTGATGCCGAGTTGCTGCGCTTCGCGTAAGAACTCCTGGGCCGCCTGGCTACCACTCACAGTTTTCTGGACCTCGGATGGAATCTTGCCAGTCAGGGCCAACAGTTCTTCAGCGTTGGTATTGAGCACCCGGCAAATGGCGACGATTGTATCGGCCGCCGGCGCCGGCAGGCGGCCATTCTCGATTTTGCTAATATAGGAGAAATCCCTCCCGATGCGCTCAGCAAGCTCACGTTGACTGATCCCTGCGCTGCGCCGCCGCTCACGAAGCGCTTCACCGAATGCGGTCATATATATCACCTTGTAGCTAAGATTTTCTGCCGGCATGGGCAGTATAACAGATGTTGAGTGGTTAGTCAACTCCAATTTTGTTGACTTTTTTAGGTTGCGGTTAAATGTTTGTTTTAGGCCTCGTGGGGCAGGATCTAGACGACCAGGAGCCGAATCATGAAGAGAACGGCCACACAGCCAACATCGAGTGGTCTGCGTGGTCGCGCCCTGCGGCGCATACGGCTGCGGCCATGCTGTAGCACATGGTATGCGGTCGCTGTCCGTTGACACCGCAAAGCCGTACCCGCATCCGTCAAAAGCTGTGAGAGTCGCGGCTCGCAACACATTGGTGTACCCCAGCGGCCAGCCGCACCGTCAACCGCCTGCCCCCACCACCGCGGCGGCAGCCGGAGCGGCGCCTACTGATTCCCTACCACCGCCCTTACACCGCTGTGGGAGATCGGCCCCGCTGGCGCGATGGACAACGCTTACGGCAGTGCGATGCTTGTGCATCACGGCACTGGCATGCCAACACAAGGTCTCCTCCATCTGCAATGGATGTACGCTGCCGGCAGCGTACATCCGTGCCCCAATCGCCCCCTACAAGCTACCGCCGACCCACCAGTACGGACACGTCCGCAGCCGGTCACAGTTGGTCGGGCCGTTAGCTCTGGTATAATCGCATCACGGCGATAGGGATGTGGAGCTGGCAGGGCACACCCAGCGCACTTGACCGACTAGCGCAGCAGATTCAAGCGCATCCTGCTTGCCTACGTACCTAAATTTTGCGCAAATTAGGCTACAGATCATCGGTAATAAACGCCGTATGGAAAGCAGCAGCGAGCGGATGGCGTTCATTGAGCATGATCTGTTCGACTTCACCTTGGGTGTTGATCTTCATCCCCTGTCAGTCCCAAAACGGGCAGGCTTATCCTGAGCGGCAGGGATGTGCCACTCAAGCAGCAGGAGCGTCGCAATGGTCCAGGGAGCATCACCAACGGCTAGCCACAGCTGCGTAGGAGCATGCGCTGTTC
>WNGA01014232.1_pt1 | contig 20401 bp, 18 predicted proteins | sample 5400061 | NCBI WGS metagenome assembly WNGA01 (sample SAMN13153366, study PRJNA577476) | soil metagenome | isolation source: 100 cm soil or saprolite under grassland replicate 2 | place: USA:California | collected 2016-06-15
TACTTCGGCAGCTGGCTGCCGGCGACGGCAGCGCTTGATCTCCCGGTCAGCGGCCCCGACCTGCGCGCCACGGGCGGCTCGCTCGGCGCGGGCATCCTGGCCGTGCTGCCCGAGTCGGCGTGCGGGATCGCGGAGACTGCCCACATCGCTCGCTACCTGGCAGGTCAGGGCGCTGGCCAATGTGGCCCATGCGTGAACGGGCTGCCAGCCATCGCCGAGGCCCTCGAGCAGCTCGCATGGCGGGGCCACGATGCCCGCTCGCAGCAGCGGCTGGTGCGGCTGCTCCAGCTCGTCGAGGGCCGCGGCGCATGTCACTTCCCGGACGGTGCGGCCCGGCTGGTCGCAAGCGCGCTGCGGGTGTTCTCGGCAGACCTGCGCCTGCACCTGCGCCGCGGCCCATGCGGCCGGGTCCACCGCCCCCCGATCCTGGCCGCGGCCGGGTCCGGCGCGCGTCCCGGCCAGGCCGGGCGGGTGGCGCGCACGGCAGCGCGGGTGTGAGGCCGGTGACCAGCATGAACTACCGCCGTGCGGCACAAACAGCCCGGCCAGGAACGCACCGTCTCCGGGTCAACCCGATCGCGTGCGCCGCTCACGGCGTCTGCGCCGAGCTGCTCCCCGAAATGATCAACAAGGATCCCTGGGGATATCCCATCGTCTCCGGCCATCCAATCCCGCCCGGCTTGCTCAAGCTAGCGCGCAAGGCGGCAGCATCGTGCCCCACACTGGCCCTGCTCGTCGAGCCCATCGACGGCACCGGTCGCTGACTGACACGTTTCCGGCCGGCTGGCCAACCGGTAACGTCCGAATGAGTCGTAAGAGCCTGCTTGAAAACCCCGGTTCGCTGCGCTGGTCGGCACGCCTCCGGCACGACGCACAGCGTGGCGCACGCGAGCGGGAGCGTGGCCTCAAACAGGCTGTCAGGCCGACAGAAGGGCAGGCAGGTGAGTACTGGTCCGCTGCACGGGGTGCGGGTCGTGGAAATCGCGAGTCTCGCCCCGGCGCCGTTCGGATGCATGATTCTTTCTGACCTCGGCGCGGCGGTCATCCAGGTCGACAGGGTCGGCGAGAAGCCACCCACGCTTGCCCCCGTCGACCCGCTGCGCCGGGGTCGGCGGTCGGTTGGCCTCAACCTCAAGGACCCCGCCGGCGTAACGGCGCTGCTGCGCCTCGTGGAGCGGTCCGACGTCCTGGTCGAGGGGTTTCGGCCCGGGGTTGCCGAGCGTCTCGGCTTCGGCCCTGATGTGTGCCTGCGGCGAAACCCGCGACTGATCTTCGCCCGGATGACCGGGTGGGGGCAGGATGGGCCGCTCGCGCGGTCGGCTGGCCATGACATCGACTACATCGCGATCTCTGGCGCGCTCCATCCCATCGGCCGCGCCGGAGAACGGCCCGTGCCGCCACTCAACCTGATCGGTGATTTCGGCGGCGGCGGCATGCTGCTTGCGGTTGGCGTGCTCGCCGCGCTTGTCGAGCGGGCAAGCTCGGGCGAAGGCCAGGTCATCGACGCGGCCATGGTCGACGGCTCGGCCCTGTTGACCACGTTCCTCTACGGCCTGCGGGCGGCAGGGATGTGGCGAGACGAGCGCGGTACCAACCTGCTCGACGGCGGCGCGCCGTTCTACGACACGTATGAGACGGCGGACGGCCGGTACGTCGCGGTCGGCGCCCTCGAGCCGCAGTTCTACGCCGAACTCCTGCGCCTTCTTGCCCTCGACGGCGAGGAATTGCCCGCGCAGTTCGATACCGCAGGCTGGCCCGTCCTGCGGGCGAGGTTCACCGAGGTGTTCAAGCGGCGCACCCAGCCTGAGTGGGCCACCCTATTCGAGGGATCGGACGCCTGTGTGGCGCCCGTGCTCACTTCTGGCGGAGCGCCCGGCCACCCGCACAACTCCGCCCGGGGCACCTTCACCGACGTGGGCGGCATCGTGCAACCGGCACCCGCGCCCCGATTCGGCCGCACACCTTGCGCGGCGCCGACGCCGCCCCCGCCCGCGGGGGCCGACACCGACGCTGTGCTCGCCGAGATCGGGCTGGCACCTGCGGAGATCGCTGACCTCCGCCAGCGCGGCGCCGTCGGCTGAGGTTCCCACGCCGTCACGGACGTTGAGGTTCCCGCACCGGTACGGGACACCCGTGCTCGGCCCATTACGCTACGGAGAGTAATTTCGCGACCGTTTTGTCTGCACAGCACAAAATTGACGCAAATGCAAGATTGCCACGTCACCGTCAGTCGGATACCGTGCCGATCATCAGTAGGTGGGGTGCCTCACGGGGGAGAATTGGCATCTTTCGGCCTACCGGGGGCATTTTTCCAAGCCAGGGGGATCAGGTATGCGCAGACTCGTCGCAGCAGCATGCGCAATGGGGCTAGGGCTCGGGTTCAGCGCGGCGTACGCCGCGTCCGCGTCCGCTTCGACGACGATCGTGGTAGGACCGGGACAATCGATTCAGGCCGCCGTCAACATGGCGAATCCAGGCGATACAGTTCTTATCAAGCCAGGCGTATATCACCAAAGCGTGCTCATTCGTAAGAACGGGATCACCTTGCGTGGCTCCGGCGACTTTCTCGGCGGAACGGTGCTTGAACCACCGGCGTCGTTCCCGAAGACCCTCTGCAATGCCGCGTTCGGCCGCACGGGTGTGTGCATCTTGGCGAAGAAGGTGAATACGAAGACGGGCGCCGTCATCGAACCGGTGCGCAACGACAGGGTGACCGCCCTGTACGTCGCCGGTTTCCCCGGCAACGGCGTGTTCGGCTACGGCACCCACGGCCTGCGTGTGACGCGGGTCGTGGCAGTCAACGACGGGGAATATGGCATCTCGCGGTTCGAGTCGACCGACACCGTGTTCGCCGACGACACAGCAGCGGGCAACGAGGAGGCCGGCTTCTACGTCGGAGACTCGCCCAGGGCCGACACTGTGGTCCGCGACAGCCGCGCTTTCGGCAATCAATTTGGGATCTTTATCCGTCATGCCCGCGGGATCAAGGTTGCCCACAATCGCGTGTGGGGGAACTGCGAGGGAATCCTGGTGCTCGACGATGGGCAGCCCGGTGGTGTGGGCAACACCAACGTGTGGCGCAACAGCGTGTTCAGAAACAATAAGTTCTGCCCCAAGCACGAAGAAACGCCGGTAAACCTGGAGGGCGGCGGCATCCTGCTGCTTGGCGCGACCCACACCCGGGTGGTGGGCAACAGCGTTGGCGGTAATGCCGGCAAGCAGATCAACTCCGGCGGAATACTGGTCGTCAGCGCCCACGCACTCACCAAGGGCAGCGATCCGCAGTTCGACGCGATCGTGGGGAACACGGCATATCGTGATCATCCGGCGGATCTTATCTGGGACGGCACAGGGACCGGCGTGAACTTCTTCGCCAACCACTGCAAGACGTCCGTCCCCGGTGGACTCTGTCACTGACAACCGGTGGACTCTGTCCCTGACAATGCGCCTCCGCCCCGGGGAACCCCGGGGCGGAGCAATCACGTCCGGCGAAGTGGAAGCTCTCGCAAATGTGGCCACCGCCACGGCCACAGCGACCAGATCCAGAAAATGATCTTACCCGAACGTCGTTCCTGGCCACAAAACCCGGCCGCGTCAGCCCGACATCGTACGGGCGCTGGCCCTGGTGACCCGGGCAGCCGAGGCGCGGTGGTATGAAGACCACGTCAGGCAGTGAGCGGACGGAGGCCGGGACCAGTGGCGGTACGTAGAGCAGTCGATCTTCTCGGCGGCGGTGACGTGCCTGAGACCTTCTGGTACTCGGTGAAGCGCCGACTGCTCGGGCCACCGATGGTCAACGAACAGCTCAAGGTGGAACGGCTGTCCCGGCCGCTCGCGCTGGGCGTCCTGTCCTGCGACGGTATTTCCTCCGCGGCCTATGGCACGGAAGAGATCCTTATTGAGTTGCTGCCGTTCTTTGGCCTGGCGGCATTCACCCTCTTGCTGCCCATGACGCTGGTGATCTTGCTAGGGATCGCCCTCGTTGTGCTCTCCTACCGCGAGGTGGTCAGCGTCTACACCCGGGCCGGTGGATCCTATGTCGTCGCCAGGGAGAACTTCGGCCCCCGCTTCGCCCAGGTCGCCGCCGTGGCGCTGCTGATCGACTACGTGGTCACGGTGGCGGTCCAGACCGCCGCGGGAAGCGCCGCGATCCTGTCCGCGTTTCCCTCACTTGGCGATCTGCTCGGCCCCAGGAACACGCTGTTGATCATCTCGTGCATCGCGATCCTGATCATGTGCTACGCCAACCTGCGCGGGATAAGGGAGGCGGGCAAGACCTTCGCGCTGCCGACCTACCTGTTCTCCGGTTCGGTGATCCTGATGATCCTCGCCGGCCTGTACCGCGAGGCGTTCGGCGGCGGGCTTTCGCAGGCCCACCCCAAGCTCCAAGACACCTACCCGATAGGCCACAACACATCCGGGCTGATCACCTTCGGCGCGATCTACATCCTGGGACGCTCATTCGCCAACGGTGGCTCGTCGCTGACTGGAATCGAGGCGGTCTCCAACTCGGTCAGTGCGCTCCGGCCGCCGGAGGGCCGTAACGCCCGCCAGGTGCTTGTGATCCAGGGATCCATCGTCGCCTTCCTGATCGGCGGCATCTCCTGGTTCGCGCACATCACCCATGCGACGCCCTACATCCACGGCTACCCGACGGTGCTGGCCCAGGAGGCCAAACTCATCTTCGGGCAATCCGTCATCGGCCAGGCGCTGTTTTTCCTCGTGCAGGCGGGAACGGCCACGATCCTCTTCACCGGCGGTAACACCAGCTTCAGCGGCTTCCCGTTCCTGGCCAGCTTCGTCGCGGAGGATTCGTTCCTGCCCAGGTGGCTGACCAAGCGAGGCCACCGGCTGGTGTTCTCCAACGGCATCATCGTGCTGACCGTGGTCTCCCTGACCCTGCTCCTCGTCGATTCCGTTCTACGCCATCGGTGTGTTCACCGGCTTCGCGATCGCCGGCTTCGGCATGGCCAGGTACCACATAAGGACCAAGGAGCAGGCCTGGCGGCGACGGCTTGTCATCAACCTGACCGGCGGCGTCTACACGGCGCTGGTCGTCGCGATCTTCGCGGTGGTGAAGTTCACCGAGGGCGCCTGGCTCGTCGTCATCGTCTTCCCAGTGCTCGTGTTCGCCCTGATCCGGCTCAACCGTGAGTACCGGACGGAAGCCGAGGTGCTTGAGAAGATCGGCGGCCGCAAGCCGCGGGATCCGCCGAACTACCCGCGCCGCACCGTGCTCCTCTTCGTGGATGACTTCGACCTGGCGACGATCTCCGCGCTACGGTATGCGCGCGGACTACGCCCCACCGGGCAGCGCGCGGTGCACTTTGTCATCGACAACGCGCAAGCGGACAGGCTGCGTGAAGACTGGTTGCGCGCCGACCGCGGGATCCCCCTCGACTTCGTGGAGTGCGCGGACCGGCGGCTGACGCGTGCCGCCGCCGAACTCGTCGCCGACGAAGCGGCCGGCGACGGCACCTTCGTCACCGTGGTGCTTCCCCGCCGCAGCTACTCACCCCTGCTCGGCCGGCTTCTGCACGACCGCACGGCGGACAAGATCGCGCGTGTGGTGAGCCGGATACCGAACTGCGCGGCCACCATCATCCCGTTCGACGTGGAAGCCCGCGTCGAGATGCTGCATGAGCGCCAGGCCGGCAAACCCGCCAAGATTCCCGTTCCGGTCCCGGACCCGAACGTCCGGGAGTACGAAGCGCCCCCACCGCCTCCCGGGGTCACGCCGATCGCCTCGCTCGCCCAGCCCGGCCGGGCCACGGTGCAGGGCCGGGTACGCATTATCGAGATCAGGCCGGTTGAACAAAGCTGCGTGCTCGCCTGCACGGTCGTGGACGCCACGGGTGAGCTGACCGCGCTCTTCTACGGCCGCACCCACATAACCGGGATGATCCCTGGATCGAAGGTCAAGATGCGCGGGCCGGTCGGCATCCGTGACGGTACCGCGATCATGACAAACCCCGCCTACGAGCTGCTGCCATAGGCTAGGCGCTTAGGAGGTAACGGTGGACGCCGGGAGAGCCAGCCTCGTGGCGCCCGGCCGCGGGTCACCCCGGCCGACACGACCGGCGAGGGCCGGGAGGAAGCGCACCGATGGAGACCAGTGAGCGCGTGACCGTCACCGGCCGCCACCGCGGCCGCCTGGCGGTTGCCCTGTGCGTCACCCTCGCCATTCTCGCCGTCGAGGTGGGCGGCGCGCTCCTCACCGGGTCCCTCGCCCTGCTCGCTGACGCGGGACATCTTGCCACCGACGCCGCAGGCATTGGTCTGTCGCTGCTCGCCGCGCACTTTGCCACCCGGCCAGCGACGACGCAGCGCACCTTTGGTTTCGCCAGGGCAGAAATCCTCGCCGCCACGTGCAACGCGCTGCTGCTTTTCGGCGTTGGCACGTTCATCCTCGTCGAGGGCGTGCGCCGCCTGATCACGCCGCCAACCGTGCGGCCTGGACTGATGATCATATTCGGTGTTATCGCACTGGCCGGCAGCGCCGTATCGGTTGGCCTGCTCCGCCACGGCCAGCGGGAAAGCCTGAACGTCCGGGGGGCCTTCATCGAGGTTGCCTCGGATGCTCTTGGCGCCGCCGCGGTGGTCGTGGCCGGAGTTGTCATCGTCCTGACCGGCTTCACCAGGGCGGACCCGATCGCATCGCTCGCGATCGGTGTGCTAATCCTGCCGCGCACCTGGCGGCTGCTCAGGGACGCGATTGATGTCCTGCTCGAAGCGACACCCAAGGGCGTGGACCTCGACGAGGTGAGGCGTCACCTGATCGAGGTGGACGGTGTCGCAGACGTGCATGACCTGCACGCCTGGACGATCACCTCAGGGATACCCGTGCTGTCCGCCCACGTGGTTGTGGAGCCCACGGTCCTGTCAAACGGCCAGAGCGCGCGAATGCTCGACATGCTGCAGGAATGCCTGCGCGGCCACTTCGATGTGGAGCATTCCACGTTCCAGCTCGAACCCGGCGGCCACGCCGATCATGAGCCGTCCGTCTGCCTCTAACGGGAATCGGTAGCGGGAGCCGGTAGCTGAACCGGCCGGGCGGAAACGGGCAATAACTGGTGTTCTGCCCGCTAGGCAGCAGCCGCTTTTACGTGGTACGCATTTGTGTAAATCAGCGCAAACGCACCGCGCTCGGCGCTGCATGCCGGACGCAGGGAGGCCACCGTGAGCACCTACGACCGTTACACCATCCCGGTCGAGCCAGGCACCTGGGACGTTCCGGCGGCCGGGGCCGCGAGGTTCACCTGGGAGTACGACGATGGGCGTGACCGGCTGCTCGACTTGTACCAGAAGGGCAAGGACAAGCAGTGGGACGCGCAAAAGCGCATCGACTGGGACGTCGATGTCGACCCCACCAACGTCGTGGGTCTTCCCGACGAGTTCAACCCGCTGTTCGGCACCCCCATCTGGGACAAGATGACCGAGCCGGAACGCGAGGAGCACAGCAGGCACCAAGGTTCCTGGCTGTTCAGCCAGTTCCTGCACGGTGAGCAGGGCGCGCTCACCGTCGCCGCCAGGATCGTGCAGTCCGTCCCCGACCTGGATTCCAAGTTCTATGCCTCAACCCAGGTCATGGACGAGGCACGGCACGTCGAGCTGTACAACAGGTTCATCCAGGACAAGATCGGGATGTTCTACCCCGTCAACCAGGATCTAGCCCGGCTGCTCGAGAGCGCGCTCAGGGACGGCCGCTGGGATATGCCCTACCTCGGCATGCAGGTGCTGATCGAAGGGCTCGCCCTGGCCGCGTTCGGTGTGTACCGCGACCTGACCACCAATCAGCTCGTCAAGCAACTCCTGGCCTACGTGATGCAGGACGAGGCGCGCCATGTGGCGTTCGGCAGGCTCGCGCTGCGTGACTACTACGCGGGCCTGACCGAGGCGGAACGTGCCGAGCGCGAGGCGTTCGTCGTCGAAGGCTGCTACCTCATGCGGGACCGCTTCCGCGGCCAGGAGGTCTTCACCCGGCTCGGGATGCCGCTGGACGAGTGCCTGGCCTACGTCGACAACTCGCCGATATACAAGATGTACCAGTCGCTGCTGTTCACCCGGATCGTGCCCTGCGTGAAGGACATCGGGTTGTGGGGCCAGAAGGTGCAACAGGCCTACGCCGACATGGGTGTGCTCGACGCGGCCAAGGGCGACCTCAGCGCGCTGATGCGCCAGGACGAGGAGATAGCGGAGCAGTACGACAGGGAGCTAGCCGTTCGCCGAGCCGAGGTGGACGCCGCGATCGCACAGGGTGGAGACGGCTAACGATCCGGGGTTTCGAGCCTGCTTATCCACAAAATCCCGATCACCCCTGTTGCGGTTCTTGACAGCCGGCCAGAATCACCAGTAGGGGGAGGCCCCCGGGTGGGTGGGCTCTATATGGGGGTCTGCAGGTCGCTGGGCGCGACACGTAGCGGCAGCCGTTATGGATCAATTGGGTTGTCCGCTTGCCTCTTGGCGAGGTGGCTGGCCTGCGGCAACTGGGGACCTTCGGTCCACGGAGTCGGGCCGGAGGCCGCTGGGTTCGTTGTTCGCTCTGTGTGAACGTTGCGTTAGCAATAAATCGAGCCAGATATCCGGGCCACGGCTCAACCCACCTGCCCGGCGTGGGGATCGTAATGATTTGCAGATATCCAAAATGATCGGCGAAGACGGTAAGCCCATACCAGTCACAGGTTGGAGTCTGGCGTACGAGGACGTGGTACCGCGCCAGGAGGGCCTGCGCGAGGCTCTGTGCACGCTCGGCAACGGCTACTTCGCGACTCGCGGCGCTGCGCCGGAGGCGAGAGCGGACGGGGTGCACTACCCCGGCACGTACGTCGCCGGCTGCTTCAACCAGCTGAAGACGGAGATCGCGGGGCGTGTCACGGAAAACGAGAGCCTGGTAAACGCGCCTAACTGGCTCTGTTTGACGTTCGCGGCGCAGGACGGGCCCTGGCTCGGTCTCGACGGCACCGAGATACTCGAGGACCGCCAGGAGCTAGACCTGCGCCGGGGAGTGCTCACCCGCCACAGGCGGATCCGGGACAGCGATGACCATGTCACGCGGGTCACGCAGCGCCGTTTCGTGCACATGGGCGCCGCACATCTCGCCGCGCTTGAGATGACGATCGTGCCGGAAAACTGGTCTGGGCGGTTGCGCATCCGCTCCGAACTCGACGGCACGGTGACAAATTCCGGCGTCCCCCGTTACCGGCAGCTCGCCAGCCGCCACCTCGTCCCAGTCGAGAGCCGGTGCCTGGAGACCGACGGCATGCTGCTTGTCGTGGAAACGAGCCAGTCGCACATCCGCATTGCCGAGGCGGCGCGGACACGGCTGTTCCGCAATGGCGCCCGCGCGGACGATCGCGGAACAGCGTGCCAGGAGCCGGGTCGGATCGGCCGCGAGTACGCGATCGACGTCGCGGCCGAGGACACGGTCGTGGTGGAGAAGACCGTGGCGATCACCACGTCCCGGGACCGCGCCGTCGCCGACGTGGGTGTCGCGGCGGCAACCTGGCTGGAGAGCGCTGGCTCATTCGACGAACTTCTCCGCGGCCATGTGCTGGCCTGGGCCCACCTCTGGGCTCGCTTTCCGCTCCAGCTTCGCGGCGGCGACGACGACCGCGTGCTGCCTGTGCTGCGGCTGCACTTCTTCCACCTGCTGGTGAGCGTCGCATCCAACTGCGTTGACCTCGATGTTGGCGTCCCGGCGCGCGGGCTGCACGGCGAGGCGTACCGCGGGCACGTGTTCTGGGACGAGCTGTTCGTCTTCCCCGTCCTCAACCTGCGGCTGCCAGAGCTGAGCCGGTCGCTGATGGCCTATCGCTACTATCGTCTGCCCGCCGCGAGGCGGGCGGCCATCGACGCGGGTCACGTGGGCGCCATGTACCCGTGGCAGTCCGGCAGCGACGGCACCGAACAGAGCGCTCTGGTCCATCTCAACCCGCAATCAGGCCGCTGGCTGCCTGACACCACCTATCTGCAGCGCCATGTCGGCATCGCCGTCGCCTATAACGTCTGGCAGTACTACCAGGCCACGGGGGACAGAGATTTCCTCGCCAACCAGGGCGCCGAGATCATCCTCGAAGTCGCCAGGTTCTTCGCCAGCATGGCCGCCTACGACCGTGAGCTGGACCGGTACGTCATCCGCGGAGTGGTGGGACCGGATGAGTTTCACACCAGCTACCCTGACTCGCCCAACGCTGGGATTGACAACAACGCCTACACCAACGTGATGACGACCTGGCTGCTGCTGCGCGCCGTCGAGGTGCTGGACCTGCTGACCGAGCACCGCCGCACCGAACTCACCGAGACCCTTGGGCTTACCGCGACCGAGCAGGAACGCTGGGAGCACATCTCGCGCCGCATGTACGTGCCGTTCCACGGCCAGGGCATCATCAGCCAGTTCGAAGGCTACGAGAAGCTGACAGAACTCGACTGGGTGGACTACTACGCCAGGTACGGGGACATCAGGCGGCTGGACCGGATTCTGGAAGCCGAAGGGAACAGCCCGAACCGGTACAAGGTCTCCAAGCAAGCCGACGTGCTGATGCTGTTCTACCTGCTGTCCGCCGACGAGCTTGGCGGACTGCTGCACCGCCTCGGCTACAACTGGTCCGCGGGCCGCATCCCTGACACCATCGACTACTACCTGGCCCGCACCTCCAACGGTTCGACGCTCAGCTCCGTCGTCCACGCATGGGTGCTTGCCCGCGCCAACCGCACGCAAGCCTTTGATGAATTTGTCGATGCGCTGCGCAGCGACGTCGCCGACGTCCAGGGCGGCACGACAGCCGAGGGCATCCATCTCGCGGCCATGGCGGGGACCATCGACGTCTTGCAGCGCTGTTTCGCCGGCGTGGAGACCCGTGACGATGTGCTGTACCTCAACCCGTTCTGGCCGGAACGGCTCGGCAAGCTGGAGTTCTCCGTCCTCTATCGCGACCATGTGATCACTTTGACCGTCGTGGACCACACCGTGGTCGTGCACAGCGGCCCAGGCAAGCTGCCGCCGGTGCGGGTCGGATGTCACGGGCAGGTGCGTGAGCTCAGCGCCGGGCAGACGCTGGAGTTCCGGCTCTGAGGTGCCTTGGCACCGGACTCTTACGGGATCATCTCACCTCGCGGAGGGGGCATCCGGCCGGGAAGCACCCTCCAGCGCGGCCAGCTGGGGTCCGGGGCCAGGACGGTCCGGCCCTGCGAGGCGGTCCAGCCGGGAGAGAATTTTTTCACCGCTGCGCCGCGCGGTCAGGCGCAGCATTGACGGCGCGGCTCGTGAGACCGCATAGCTCAGCCACGCCTCCGCGTTGACGGGGACGAGCGGCCGGCTGCCACGCACGGCGCGCATCACCGCGAGCGCCACCTTTTCCGGCGGGAAGGCCCGCAGCCCCAGCGCCCTGTCCGCCCCGGCCCGGAGGCGTTCCATCTGGGCCTCGCTCACACCCACGTAGTGGGCAGCCCGCGCGATCCCGGTATCGGTGAAGCCCGGGCAGATGGTCGTCACACCGACACCCGCCGACGAAAGTTCCGCACCAAGACAGTCGCCGATCATGCGCACGGCGGCCTTGGTCGCCGCGTACGCGGACAGCATCGCCGGCGGGGCGAACGCGGCCGCCGACGCGATGTTCACGATGTGACCGCCTTCGCCCCGCTGTGCCATCTGCGTGCCGAAAAGCCGGCATCCGCGCACCACGCCAAGCAGGTTCACATCGATGATGCGCCGCCAGTCCTCCTCGGTGTGCGCCAGGAACGGACCGATGACCGCGATACCCGCGTTGTTGATCACTACATCAGGCACCCCACAGGTATCGCCCACCCAGGCCGCGAACCGCTCCATCTCTTCCGGCGCGGAGACGTCCACCTGATACGGCTGCGCGGCACCACCGTGGGTGGCGACGTCGTCACACGTCCGCTTCACCCCAGCCAGATCCAGATCGGCGGCAATGACCTCCGCTCCGGCCTTGGCAAAGGCGATCGCGATGGCCCGCCCGATGCCGCTGCCCGCACCGGTTACGACCACAAGATGGCCACCGAACGGCTGCGCTGCTGGGCCCGCGTTGGCACGGCGCAGCCCCCGGGTGGCTGGTTCACCGTCGACATGATCGGCGAACTCGGCGATCCAGAGCGCCAGCCGCTCAGGGTGGGTGCGGTGCACCCAGTGCCCCGCCCGGATCTCACGGCGCCACAGCCTCGGTGCGTGCCCGGTGAGCGCCAGATAAGTGCGCCGGGCAATGAATGAGTCACGGGTCGCGACCACGACCTGGACGGGCACGTCGACCGGGACAGGCTCGCCGCGCGAGGCCTCCCGCCCGAACGGGCCGTGCATGTTCGCCCGGTAAAGCTCGAGGCCTCGCACGGCGTCCCCAGTGATCGTCTCGGCCGGATGGCCGGGCCGGGGCTGCACACCGGCGCGGGCCTGCAGCATGCGTCCCCAGCGCCTGCCGAGCCACGCGCGCCAGACGAGCTCGGGCAGCACGGGCAGCTTGAAGAACCCGATGTGCCAGGAGCGGCGCAGCTGGTTCGCGACGTCCGCGAGGCCGCGCGGCCCGCGCCACGCTCGGCGGCGCAGCCAGGCAGCGACCTGGTCAAGCGATGGGCCACCGACCGAGGTGAAGGAGGCGATCCTGCCCGCAAGGCGGGGCTCGGTCAGGGCCTGCCAGGCCTGAATCGAACCCCAGTCATGGCCGACCAGATGGACCTGGCGGCCGGGACACACGGCATCGACGACCGCGTGGAGGTCAGCGACCAGCCGTTCCAGCCGGTAGTTGCCGGTACCCTGCGGTGCTGTCGATGCCCCGCAACCGCGCATGTCGTAGGTGATCACATGAAAGCGCGGCGCCAGTGCGTCGGCCACCTCGTCCCACACCGCGGCGGTGTCGGGATAGCCGTGCAGGAGAAGGACGGGAGGCTGGCCCGTGGCACCGCGCTCCGTGACAGCGAGCCGCACCTCGCCGGTGTCAACGATGCGGTGCCGGGGTGAGTCCTGGCGGTGCTGCACCGGCCCTCCTCGTCCTGAATTGACGCTTATGAACTATCGAGTATCAGCGACCGTACGCCAGACAACGCCCGTTGGACAGCCTGGTCCGCGACCATCGCAGAGCCGAATCGCCGCTGCGACGTGCCCGGTGTGCCGCATCGAGGGGTAGCGAAGGCCGACCCGGTGCGAAATTCGCACCGGACGATATCTTCAAGATCGGCAGCGGGCCTTACGCATAGGCGAGATCTCAATCTAATCCGACCCCGGGCGTGATCGAATAGCGTCATGGAACGCCTCGCCAAGCAACTGCGCTTCCTGCAGGAAATCGACCAGTTGAAAGGCGTGCTGCGGCAGACCGCGCTCCTGGACCGCTCACGGCGGGAGAACTCCGCCGAGCACTCCTGGCATCTCGCCATGATGGCTGTCACCCTCTGCGAGTACACGCCGCCTGGAACCGACGTGCGGCGCGTCATCACCATGGTGCTGCTGCACGACATCGTTGAGATCGATGCAGGCGACACGTTCCTTTATGCCTCGGCCGCGCAACTGGCCCTCGCGGAGCAGGCAGAACGCGCCGCCGCGGACCGCATCTTTTCGCTGCTGCCAGCGGATCAGGCGCTGCTGCTGCGCGCCGTATGGGATGAGTTCGAGGAACGACGCACGCCAGAGGCTCGCTTCGCCCGGGCGCTTGACCGCCTGCAGCCGATGCTCGCCAACTATTACAACGGCGGAGGCACCTGGCTCAGCCACGGTGTCACTGCCGACCAGGTACTCGCCAAGGTGCGGCTCATCGAGGAGGGTTCCGCCGAGCTCGGCGCTTACGCCAGGCAACTCATTGCCGCCGCTGTGGGGCGCGGCATCCTCGCGCCAGCCCGCTAGGCAGATGTCCGCCCAATCGTCGCGCGGAGGCTGCCGCCTGGGCGGCCGCGCTCGACAGCCAGCATCTCCGCAACGATCGAGAGTCCGATCTCCGCGGGTGTACGAGCGCCAACGTCCAAGCCACACGGGGTACGCAGATCCGCCACGCGCTCGGCCGGTACACCGTCGGCACGCAGCTGGTCCATGACCCGTGGCGCGTGCCGACTACTGCCCAGCATGCCAACGAAGAAGGCGTCGGTGGCCAGGGCCAGCTTGAGCACGTCGGCCGCCCATGGCTCATCATGGTCGGATACGACGACCGCGTCGCGCGGGCCGGGTGGCTGTCGTGTCAGGTCATCGACTGGATCGGTGGGACCTTCGATCAGTCGGATCCGCCAGCCGATCAGACCAGCGAGCTCGGCGACACTGCGCCCGACTGGATTGTCACCCGCGACGATCGCGCCCGGCGACGGCTCAAACCGTTCGGCGAACATGTCGAGCACCTGCTGGCCACCGTGGCCGAACACCGCGCGGCGGCGAAGTGCGGCCGGGCTGCCGGACCTAGCGCCGGGTCGGCAGCTACCGGCGTGGCCGACAGCGGCGGACGCCAGCTCGGCCGCCAGGGCGGCTCCCGCGGTGTCAAACTCCGAACAGCCCAGCGTGCCGGCCACCACGCGGTCGCCGCTGAAGACCAGCTTGGCGCCCGGGTGCGAGGGCGGATTGCCTTCGACGGCAACCACGGTAACGAGCACCGCAGGCAGGCCTTGCCCAACCAGCCGACCGAGCGCCACCACCGCATCCGCTTCGCCACCTGCCACCGTGCTCCGCCTCCTCGCTTGTCCCGCCTCGCTAACACACGGCCAGCTTGCTCGCGGCATGAGCCGCCGTTAACGGCAGCCTAAGCGAGCTCATCGCACGCTCGGCCCGGTAGCTCAGCGCGCGGGCCGGGTAGGGAGGTAGTGTGATCCATTCCCTCGCGCGATTGTTCGGCCGTGACTCAAGGGGGGCCCATGACCGCAGGCGAGTGCCTGGCTTAACGCTGCGGCCCGCCAACCTGGCCACCCGTCTCGAGCGCCTGCGCTCGGTTGACGGCGCGAGCGCCGCTTACCGGCCTTGCCGACTGGTCAGTTTTGCACCGGGAACAGCAGCGTGTCGGCGTCGCGCACGCCGCCACCAACACGGCGGCCACCGCACTCTTCTGCGCGTCGCTGATCGCCAGGTCGGCCGGCCGCCAGCGCAGCGGCAAGGCGCTTTCGTTCACCGGCCTCGCGGTCGCAGGCCTCGGCGGGTACCTGGGCGGCCATCTGGCGTTCCACCTGGCCGCGGGGGCCAATCACGCCGAGCCCGTTGCACACCTCGCCTCCCTCGGCTGGCACGACCTGTGCGCGCTCTACGAGCTGCCCGATGGCAGGCCGGTGCGCCGGGAGTTCGGGTACATCAGCGTCCTGGTACTGCGAGAAGGCTCGTCGGTCAGCGCCGTCGCCGATCGTTGCGCGCACCTCGGCGGGCCACTGCACCAGGGCGGACTGGTCAGTGTGGGCGGTGACCGGTGCATCAGCTGCCCATGGCACGGCAGTGTGTTCCGGATTAGCGATGGTGTGCTAGTTCGCGGGCCTGCGACGTCACCGCAACCCGCATTCGACACTCGGGTGTCGAAGAGCGGGATGGTCCAACTCCACCCGCGGCTATAGAGCCGGATCGGGGTTGCAAACAGGCTCTAAAGTCGCCCGCCGGGTCTCCGCACGCGAAATGCCGCCCAAACGACCTTTCCATCGCCATCCAGAGGGCTCCAGCCCCACCGATCGCTACAAGATTCCACGACCTGCAAGCCGCGACCGGACTCACGCAAGTAGTCTGGCGGCCTACGCACCGGCGTACCGTCCCCGGGATCGGACACCATGCACAGGACATGTGCCAGCTGCAGGGTGAGACACACCCGAATGGGTCGTGCCCACCGGGAGCGTGACGAACGCGCCAGACCGTGGTTAAGCGCGTTGGTGACCAGTTCGGAGATGACCCCGGTGACGTCGTCACACAGGCCGGAAAGACCCCAGGCAGTGAGGGTCTCGCGGGTGAAATCGCGGGCTAGTTTGACTGACTCTGGGCGACCGCGCAGTGCGCAGGCCGTCTCGTCCCAGACCTTGGCGCGGCCGTTGCTGACCTGCGCTGGCCACGCGGGTAAGAGCCCAGCCAGTGCGGCGCCGTTCCTTAAGCCGTCATCCACGACCCCCAGGGCCTGCGAAGCGATCATCGCGGCTCCCGCCGAATGCGTTTGGCGGCACACGGGAAACGTCCGTCCACGCGCGTTATCATCTCTGGTAACGCTTGCAGATGCAAGGCCTAATGCACGTGCAAACGCGCTGTGCATCATTTTGATCGCTGATTTTGGAGGAGTTCTGGCCGCGCATTGATGCGGCGCGGTCGGGGGAAACGGAAGGAGTCTGGGGGGGAAATGTGATCGAAGGCCAGCCAGAGGGCGGTCCCACCGTCCTGCGTATTCTGCTTGGCAGTCAGCTGCGCCAGCTCAGGGAGAGGGAGGGGATAACGCGAGACGAGGCGGGTTATACGATCCGGGCATCCGGCTCCAAGATCAGTCGGATGGAACTTGGCCGAGTGGGTTTCAAGGAGCGGGACGTCGTCGACCTCCTGATCCTCTATGGCGTCACGGACGCCGCTGAGCGAGAGGCTCTGTTGGATCTCGCCGCGAAGGCGAACTCGCCCGGCTGGTGGCACCGGTACAACGACTTGCTGCCGAACTGGTTCCAGGTCTATGTCGGGCTTGAGGACGCTGCCACGCTGATACGGACCTATGAGGTCCAGTTCATCCCTGGCCTGTTGCAGACCGAGGACTATGCCAGGGCGGTCATGAGCGTTGGCCACGCAGGTGCGCCACCAGCAGAGTTGGATCGCAGAGTGCGGCTGCGTGCTGACCGCCAGAAGCTACTAAGCCGCCCCGGCGGTCCACGGCTGTGGGCCGTAATCGACGAGGCGGCCCTGCGGCGGCTGATCGGCGGGCCGGAGGTTATGCGGGCCCAACTGGACCACTTGCTCGAGGAACTGAAGCTCCCGAACGTCATCCTGCAGGTCATGCCGTTCCGAACCGGCGGTCACGCGGCCGAGGGCGGCCCGTTCACCCTGCTGCGGTTTCCCGAGCCCGACCTGCCTGACGTGATCTACGTAGAGCAGCTCACCAGCGCGCTCTACCTCGACCGGCGCGAGGACGTCGACAAGTACACGGAGGTCATGGAGCGGCTATCGGTCGAGAGCGAACCCCCAGAAAAAACAGCCGAGATCATAGACACGATCATGAAGGAGACTAGGTGATAAAGGCGTACAACGGGATGCCTGCGCGGTACTTGGACGGGGCGGCTTGGCTGAAGAGCCGCCACAGCAACTCACAAGGAGCCTGTGTAGAAATGGCCAAGCTGCCGGATGGGCGTGTCGCGATGCGGAACTCCCGCCACCCGGAAGGCCCGGCGCTCATCTACACCCGGGCCGAGATTGAAGCTCTGATCCGTGGTGTTCAGGACGGAGACTTCGACTACCTCATCGGCTAGCTGTACTGCCCACGGCTTCGCGCAGGACAGGGTGGGAGCGGTGGCCATCACGCAAATGAGGCCAGAGGTAATCCGCGCGAAACCAAAGCAGTCCGCAGCCAGGCGCCGGCGCATGACCGGAGCCAAGCTGACCGGAACCCGAGCTGACCGGATTTTTTACTCGGTCATGGCCCGCGCCGGGCGGTCCGCCGCCCGGCGCGGTGCTGGATGCTCCACGAGAGCAAGAACCCGGCTGGCCATGAACCGCGCCGTACGCACAGCTGTCCCACCGCGTGTTACCTCGCTCACTTCGACCATGCCGCGGCGGCTCACTACCTCGACCCGACGGCCGGCCCGGGTGGCAGCGACTTCATAGTTCCGGACGGCCTCGCCGGCGTCGATGACGATCTCGACCCAGTCACCCTTCACAGGCCGCCTCCGGCACCGCGGGGCCTCACGTCCCCACTGCGTTGTCGCATGTCACCGATGGTAGTTGGGTACCCAGCGGCAGCCGTTCAGGAGCCAAAAGGAAAACGGCTCACGCTGGCGCCTTCAGCCTCCTGCTCAGCCGAGCCTTGTGCCGACAGCGGGGCCGCGCCATCACCAGGCAACCGGGCCGCGCCATCACCAGGCAACGGGCCGGCGCCGTCCCTTTGTGCCTTGCCGGCCTTGTCCCCCGCGGGGCGCTCTCCCCCGGTGAGTGCGCCGAACAACCCGCCAAGGCCCTCAAGCGCCTTACCGACCTCGCTCGGCACAATCCACAGCTTGTTCGAGTCGCCCTGCGCGATCTGTGGCAGGGTCTGCAGGTACTGGTAGGCGAGCAACGGCTGATCGGGATTGCCGTCGTGGATCGCCTGGAAAACGGTGGTGATGGCGCGCGCCTGACCTCCCGCCCTCGCCGCTTGAGCCTCGGCATCGGCGTTCGCGCGCACCACGGCTGCTTCCGCCTCGCCCTGCGCCTTAAGCACCGCCGCCTGCCGCGCTCCCTCGGCGGTTAGGATCGCGGACTGCTTCGAGCCTTCCGCGGTCAGGATCGCTGCGCGCTTGTCGCGCTCCGCACGCATCTGCTTTTCCATCGAATCCTGGATGGACGGCGGCGGCTCGATCGCCTTCAGCTCCACGCGGCCCACGCGGATCCCCCACTTGCCCGTCGCCTCGTCCAGCTCGCGCCGCAGCTCGTGGTTGATCTGGTCCCGCGACGTCAATGTGGTCTCAAGATCCATACCGCCGACCACGTTACGCAGCGTGGTGACCGTCAGCTGCTCGACGGCGGTGATGAAGTTCGCGACCTCGTAGGTCGCCGCCTTCGCGTCGGTCACCTGGAAGTAAATGACCGTGTCAATGCTGACGACCAGGTTGTCCTTGGTGATCACAGGTTGCGGCGGGAAGCTGACCACCTGCTCCCGTAGATCGATGAGCGGGCGCAACCGATCCACCATTGGCACCACAATGTTCAGGCCGGCGTGCAGGGTCCGGTGGTAGCGACCGAACCTTTCGACGATTCCCGCCATCGCCTGGGGCACTACGCGGATCGTCTTGAACACGATGAATCCGGCAAGGGCCACGACGATGAGCACGAGAACAGCGGTAACAACAGTGCTCATGACGACTCAGCTCCGTAGGCGCGAAAACGGCGCCGGTGATCCCGGCGATGCCAGTGCCGCGTTGTGCTGAGGGCCGCTAGGAGGCCGATCCCAGCGCGGCGGCCAGCCGCCACACCCCTCGCACAAATGGCACTCACATTCGTGATACTAGGTCGAGATTTCGCCCTTAGTTAGAGCCTGTTTTGGAATCCCGGTTCGATGCGCTGCACGGCGTGCCTCCGGCACGGCGCAGAGTGGGTCAAAATCCTTACGCGTACGTAGCCCGCGCGGTCCAGCGGGCTTGCCGGTGCTCGATGGACAGTGGCACGCCAAAACACCTCGACAGGTTCCGCTCGGTGAACACGTGCGCCATCGGCCCCGAAGCGATCACGCTGCCCCTGCGCAGCAGCATCGCGTGGGTGAATCCGTCAGGAACCTCCTCCACGTGATGCGTAACCAACACCGACATCGGGGCGTTGGGGTCTTTGGCCAGGGCACCGAGGCGGCGCACCAGGTCTTCGCGCCCCCCGAGGTCAAGGCCTGCGGCCGGCTCGTCGAGCAGCAGCAGTTCGGGATCAGGCATCAGAGCCCGTGCTATCTGCACCCGCTTGCGCTCGCCCTCCGACAGGGTGCCGAACTTCCGGCGGATCAGATGCGCGCAGCCCAGCGCATCGAGCATCTCGACGGCGCGGGTCACGTCCGAGGAGTCGTACTCCTCCTGCCATCGCCCGAGAACGGCATAAGACGCCGTCAGCACCAGGTCGATCACCTTCTCGCCCGGCGGAACCTTCTCCGCGACCGATGCGCTCGAGAAGCCGATCCTTGGGCGCAGCTCGAAGACATCCACCTGGCCGAGGCGCTCGCCCAGGATCTCCACCTCACCCTCGCTCGGGAACAGCAACGAGGCTGCCACCTGCAGCAGCGTCGTCTTCCCTGCGCCGTTCGGGCCGATGACCACCCAGCGCTCGTCCTCGTGCGCCGTCCAGTCGATGTTGCGAAGAAGCATGTTGCCATCGCGCCGGACACCGACGCTGCGAAGCCGTAGCACTTCGTCGGACACCCAGCCTCCTCCCACCGGCGGACGCTATGTACAGGCTGCTAAGAACCTACAGCCAGAGAACCTACCGCGCGCCCAGCACGTTATGGCCATCTCCCAGACTCCAGCGGTACATCTGGCGCATCTGCTCCTGCCGGGCGCCAGACACCGCGAACAATGCGCGCGCGCTCGGGTCACCCGCGTTGGCCGTTGCCACCACCTCGGCATGACCGCGATCCCTGGCCACCTTGAGCGCGGCGTCGACCAGGGCGCGCCCATGGCCCCGGTGACGGAACGCGGTATCGACCTCGATGCGCTGGATCAGCATCATCCGCCGACCGTCCGGGCGCGGTAACTCGTAGCCGTACAGCCAGCCAACTGCCTTGCCGCCATCCTCGGCGACCAGCAACAGTGTGTACGGATC
>WNGA01004542.1_pt1 | contig 20400 bp, 17 predicted proteins | sample 5400061 | NCBI WGS metagenome assembly WNGA01 (sample SAMN13153366, study PRJNA577476) | soil metagenome | isolation source: 100 cm soil or saprolite under grassland replicate 2 | place: USA:California | collected 2016-06-15
CGCCCGCTCCGCAGTCCGCGCGAGGAGCGCCGTGACGTCCCCCTCCGGCATCGGCTGGAACCCGCCGGCGATCCGCAGCGCCTGCCGGACCCGGTCCTCCGACTCGCAGCCCGTCACGACCACGCTCACCGGGAGGCTCATCGCGTAGCGCAGGCACTCCTCCGCGGACGCGATCCCCTCGTAGACGATGCGGCCGTCGGCCATCGGCTTCATCCCGATGACGCCGATCTCCTGCTCGACGAGGCGCGGCAGCACCTGCCGCTCGAAGCTGTCGAAGTGGGCGTCGAGCACGTTGAGCGGCATCTGCACGGTATCGAAGCGGAACCCGTGCGCGTCGGCGGCGTCGAGCATCGCGAGGTGGATGGCCGGAGCCTTGTGGCCGGTGAAGCCGACGAAGCGGACCTTGCCGGCGCGCTTCGCGTCCGCGAGCGCCTCCATCGCGCCGCCCGCGCGGAAGGCGCGGTCGGGGTCGTCGCCGTGGATGACCTCGTGGAGTTGCATGAGGTCGATCCGGTCGGTGCCGAGCCGCTGGAGGGACTCGTCGATCTGCCGGGCGGCGGCCTCCTTCGTCCGCCCGTCGATCTTCGTCATGAGGAACGCGCGGGCGCGCCAGCCGTCGCGGAGCGCGAGTCCCATGCGCCGCTCGCTCTCGCCGCCGTTATAGTCCCAGCAGTTGTCGAGGAAGGTGAGCCCCCCGTCGATCGCGGCCCGCACGATGCGGACGCTGTCCGCCTCGGATACGCCCGCCTGCGCCATGTGGTAGCCGCCGAGGCCGGCGAGCGACACGACCTCGCCCGTGCGACCGAGCCGCCGCCGCGCGATCCCTCCCCCCGCCGACATCCCCGTTCCTCCACCGCACCCGACGGCCGGCGCCACCGTGGCCGCGAGCGCGAGCCGCAGGAAGTCCCGACGCGTCATGCGCACCCCTCCGCCCAAGATGGCGACGGCGGCGCCGCGCGGCGCGGCTAGGAGAGGCGCCGGAAGAGGTCGACCACGGCGCCGGTCCGGCCGGCCGCGCGTGCCCGGCCGCGCGCCCACTCCCGGAGCGCCTTGATCTGCTCCTCGTACGTCCGGAAGAGCGGGACCACGTCCTGCGCGACGCGGCGGAGGTCGACGCTCTCGAGCTCTCGCCCGAACGCGTAGGCGCGGTGGAGCCCGCCCACGACGACCTGCTCGAGCTCCGCGCCGGAGTAATCGCCGCACAGCTCCGCGACCCCGGCGACGTCCACGCCCTCGGGGTCGCGGCCTCGGCGACGCAGGTGGAGCGAGAGGATCTCGCGCCGGGCCTCGGGATCCGGCAGGTCGACGAAGAAGAGCTCGTCGAACCGGCCGCGGCGCAGGAGCTCGGGCGGCAGGCGCGAGACGTCGTTCGCCGTGGCGACGACGAACACCGGGCCGCGCCGCTCCTGGAGCCAGGTCGAGAACGCGCCGAGCAGGCGGGCGGCGCGCGCGTCGGCGCCGTCGCCGGGGCTCGAGCCGGCGAAGCCCTTCTCGATCTCGTCCACCCAGAGCGCGACCGGCGCGAGCGCCTCCGCCGCCTCGAGCGCCCGGTGCAGACCCTCCTCCGCGCCGCTCGCCCCGAGCACGCGCGGCAGGTCGAGCCGGAGGATCGGGACGCCGAGGCTCGCGGCCGCGGCCTTCGCGGCGAGCGACTTCCCGCAGCCCTGGATGCCGACGAGCAGGACGCCGCGCGGCGGCGGCAGGCCGTAGCGCGAGGCGTCCGGGTCGAACGCGAGCGCGCGCTCCTCCATCCACGCCTTGAACGCGGGGAGGCCGCCGAGGTCCTCCGCCTTCTCCGCCGACTCGACGAGCTCGAGCCCGAGGTCCCGCGCGAGGAGCCGCTTCTTCTCGGCGGCGATGACCGCCGCGCCCGCTTGACCGAGCGACGGGTCGCGGCGCAGCGCGCGCGTGAAGGCGCGCCGGGCCTGCGTCTCGGAGAGGCCCCGCGCCGCGACGAGCGCGCGGTGGCGGACCTCCGGGGCGACCGGCGCCGGCTTCTTCGAATGGGCCAGCCCGGCCTGGACCGCGTCGAGCAGCGCCGCGAGCTCCCCGTCCTCCGGCAGGGGCAGGCGAAGCACCGCGGTGTCGGCGGCGAGGCCGTCGGGCAGCTCGAGCCGGGGCGCCACGACGACGAGGCAGCGCCCCTCCCCGCCGAGGGCGGGCAGCGCGTCGCGCAGGTGGCGCGCGACGAGCGGGTCACGCAGCGCCACGTGGAAGTCGAGCGCGACCGCGAGGAACGGCGACGGCGCGCGGACGAGCGCGTCGAGGAACGCCGCCGGATCGCGAGCGCCCGGCGCGAGGCCCTCGAACCCGCGGTGGGCGGACCAGACCGCGGACCGTGCGTCGAAGGCGCGCGCCGCGGCGCCGCAGAGCGCGATCGCGCGCTCCTCCTCCGTCGTCACGAGATAGACGATGGGCGTCCCGGCCGACCAGAGCTCGGCGATCTCCTGGACGATCCCGATCATGAGCCCTCCACGTCGGCCGTGGCGCGCATCGCCTCCTCGAAGGAGGTCACGCCCCCGGCCACCTTGCGGATGGCGTGCTCGCGGAGCGAGCGGAGCCCGTCCTGGCGCACCGTCCGCTGGAGGACCTCGGGCGTCGCGCCCTCGGCGACGAGGTGGCGCAGGCGCGGGTTCACCCCGAGGACCTCGAAGATCCCGGTGCGCCCGTAGAAGCCGGTGTAGCGGCACTTCGTGCACCCCTCGCCGCGGCGCGCGACGAGCTTGCCCGCGTGGTCCTCGGGGTGCGGGACGCCGAGCGCGTGGACCTCGTCCGCGGTGAGCGGGAGGTCCGCGGCGCACGAGGGGCAGACCTGCCGGACGAGCCGCTGCGCCACGATCCCGGTGAGCGTCGCGGCCACGAGGAACCCGGGGACGCCGAGATCGCGCAGCCGCGCGATGGCGCCCACCGTGTCGTTCGTGTGGAGGGTCGTGAGGACCATGTGGCCGGTCAGCGCCGCCTGGACCGCCTGCGACGCGGTCTCCGCGTCGCGCACCTCGCCGACCATGACGACGTCCGGGTCCTGCCGCAGCACGTGGCGGAGCGCCTCGGCGAAGCTCGTGCCGGTCTTCGGGTTCGCCGCGATCTGGTTGAACTCCTCGTGCACCATCTCGATCGGATCCTCGATGGTCACGACGTTCACCTCGGGCGAGGCGAGCGCCTGGAGCGCGGAGTAGAGCGTCGTCGTCTTGCCGCTCCCGGTCGGGCCGGTGACGAGGACGAGCCCGTGGGGACGCAGCAGCCAGCGCTCGAAGGCGTCCCGCTCGTCGGGGAGGAACCCGAGCTCGGAAAGGTCGCGCACGAGCACGTTCGGGTCGAGGACGCGGATGACGATCTTGTCCCCGAAGGTGGTCGGGATCGTCGAGACGCGCAGCTCCATCTCCGTGTCGCCGCGGGCCGTCCGGATCCGGCCGTCCTGCGGGCGCTTCAGCGAGATGTCGAGCCGGCTCATGATCTTGAACCGGTTCGCGATGGCGCCGTGGACTGTCTTCGGAATGCGGTGGATCGGGTGCAGGACCCCGTCGATCCGCATCCGGATGATGGACTCCTCGCGCCGCGGCTCGATGTGGATGTCGCTCGCCCGCTGCTCGAAGGCGTAGTGGAGGAGGTACTCGACCGCGGCGACCACCGGCTCCGAGGACGCCTCGAGCGCGTCGATGCCGGAGAGGTTCACGAACTGCTCGAGGTTCGTGACGTCCGGCGCCGCCGGGCCCTGCTGGAGCTGGTCCGACGCGTCCGAGATCTGCTGGCGGAAGCCGTAGATCTCGGCGATGGCGCGGTGGATGTCCGCCGGGGCCGAGAGCACCGGCTCGATCTCGGCGCCGGTGAGGCCGCGCAGGTTCTCGAACAGCTCGCGGTCGAACGGGTTCGCGGCCGCGACGACGAGGACGCCGTTCTTCCGCTCGAGCGGGAGGACCGCGTGCTTGCGCGCGAAGGGGCGCGACAGCGTGCGCGTGATGAGGTGGGCGTCGAGCTTCAGCGGGTCGATCTTGCGGTAGGGGATCCCGACCGCCACCGCCACCGCCTGGGTGGCCTTGTCCTCGTCGACCGTCTCCGCGTCGCGGCTCGCGTCCGGGAACTTGAACGAGGCGAGCACCTCCACGGGCGAGATCTCGGCCCGCCGCAGCGCGCGGCCGCCGCTGCGCGAGGACTGGTCGCGCAGGAGCCGCGCACGCTGCACGTTCTCGCGGGCGAACGCGGTGCGCCTCGCGTCGTCGGTCAGGATCCCCTGCTTCGCGAGGAGATCGGCGACGTACTCGAGGGTGTAGTCGGTCGCGCGGAGGGTTCGGGCCACCGCGCGCGAGCATAGCCCGGGTGCCCCCCGCGCGCGAGCGCACGTCGGAGCACGGGTCTCCCCGTCTGGATGTCGTATGCCGCCCGACCGGGCGGCGATCAGATGGCTCAGCCGACCGGGCCGCAGGACGGAGCGGGGCCGCCGGAGCCGGCGGAGCCCGACCCGACCCGGGCGGCGGCGGGACGCGACATCTGGCGCGAGACCTCGGCGCTCCCGCAGCCGGGGCACCGCACCTCGGCCTCGTCGGCGCGGCGGAGGACGAGCTCCTCGAAGGCGTTCCCGCACGGCGTGCAGGCGTACTCGTAGATCGGCATGCGGCGGTGGGAGCCGCGCCGGCGCCGCAGGATTCAGGGTGCGCTCAAGGCCGCGCGCCGGCCCGCGCCGGGTCACCCGGCGTCCCTCCCCCGGCTCCCCTCTCCGAGCGGAGCACCTCCGCGGCCTCCGCCTGGATGGTGGACCTCGCGAGGTAGATGGAGGCGATGACGAGGATCGCCATGCCGGCGAGCATGAGGACGCCGAGCGCGAAGACGAGGACGGGGAACTGCGCCGGGATCCCGAAGAAGCCCGGCGCGAGCCAGAGGAGCGAGGTGACGACGAACGCGAAGAGCGCGGCGTAGTTGAGGATGAGCGCCCGGAAGTAGAGGCCGTGCCGCCGGTCGAGGACCGCGACCTGCGTCGCGATCATCGCGCCGCGCGACGGGGCGAGGTCGGGCGTCCGATGCTCGCGCGCGAGCTCGCGGAGCCGGTTCGCCATGCGCGAGATCTGGTTGTCGAGGCCGAGCGCGATGAGGCCGCAGGCGGAGACCATGACCGCCGGGGTCACCGCCGCCGCGATCTGCTGGAGCGGGTTCATCCCCGCACGGTGGGGCCCACCGGCCGGAGGCGCTACCGCGTGCGGCGGGCCCGCGGGGGTGCGGGGATGGGGCTCCGCCGGGCGGGCGGGGTGACGGGTGGTGGCGGGCCCATCAGCCGGTCGCGCTCCCGGTCGTAGAGCCGGATCGCGTCGCGGAGCACCTTCAGCCCCGCCGACCGCCCCTGCGGCTCGGACACGAGCACCTTCTTGTTCTCCAGCGCCTTGTAGTCCTCGAAGAAGCGCTTCAGCTCGCGGAGCTTGTGCGGCGGGATCTCCGAGATGTCGGAGTAGTCGGAGTTGCTCGGGTCGTCGGCGTGAACCGCGATGAGCTTGTCGTCCTGCCCCTTGTCGTCGCGCATCTTCATGACGCCGATGATCTTGGCGCGCATCATCGCGAGCGGCTGGATGGCCTCCTCGCACAGCACGAGCACGTCGAGCGGATCGCCATCGTGGCAGTAGGTGCGCGGCACGAAGCCGTAGTTCGCCGGGTAATGGACCGCCGAGAACAGGATGCGGTCGACGAGCAGGAGCCCCGAGCGCTTGTCGAGCTCGTACTTCACCTTCGAGCCGGTCGGGATCTCGATGATCGCCGGGACCGGATCCTCGACGTCCCGGGGGAGCTCCACGTCGTGCCACGGGTGCACCGCCACGTCCCCTCCTCCGCCGGCGGACGGCCGGGCCGCTAGATGCCGGAGCCGTGCGAGTGGCGCTGGTCGCGCACCTCGGCCTGCGTGACGCGCGTGCCGGGCGGCACGCTCGAGGTGAGCCACACGTTCCCGCCGACCGACGAGCCCTGCCCGATCGTGATGCGGCCGAGGATGGTCGCGCCCGCGTACACCACCACGTCGTCCTCGACGATCGGGTGGCGCGGGATGCCCTTCATCGGGTTGCCCTGCGCGTCGAGCGGGAAGCTCTTCGCGCCGAGCGTGACCCCCTGGTAGAGACGGACGTTCCGGCCGATCACCGCGGTCTCTCCGACGACGACGCCGGTGCCGTGGTCGATGAAGAACTTGTCCCCGATGGCCGCGCCCGGGTGGATGTCGATGCCGGTGAGCGCGTGCGCGTGCTCGGTGATGATGCGGGGGATGAGCGGGACGCCGAGGACGTGCAGCTCGTGGGCGATCCGCTGGTTCGTGACGGCGAAGATGCCCGGGTACGCGAAGATCGCCTCGTCGCGGCTCTTCAGCGCCGGGTCGCCCTCGTAGGCGGCCTCGACGTCGGAGCGGACGAGCGTGCGGATCGCCGGGACCTTCGAGAGGAACCCCTTCGTCACCTGCTGCGCCGTCTGCGTGCAGTGATCGCAGGTCTCGTAGTCGTGGCGTGCGCCGAAGGCGACGCCGCGCCGGACCTGGTCCTCGAGGTGGCGCATCGCGCGCGCGAGCGTCGCGCCGACGAAGTAGTGGAGGCTCTCGTCGTTCAGGTCGCTCGTCCCGAAGTAGCCGGGGAACAGGACCGAGCGGAGGTCCTCGACGATCTGGATCACCGCGTCGCGCGAGGGCAGCACGATCCGGCCCCCGGGGAACTTCGCGAGCTCCTTCGGGTCGGAGCAGAGCTCGTCCACCACCGGAGCGAGCGCGACGAGGTCGATCGCGGGGGTCTTCGCGCCGGTCACTTCGCCTCCTCGAACAGCCAGGTCGAGAGGTACCGCTCGCCGCTGTCGGGCAGGACGACGACGATGAGCTTCCCCTCGTTCTCCTTGCGGCGCGCGACCTCGCGCGCGGCCCAGGCGGCGGCCCCGCAGGAGATCCCCGCGAGGATCCCCTCATCCCTGCAGAGGCGCCGCGCCATGTCGCCGGCGTCCTCGTGCGTCACCTGGAGGATCTCGTCCACGAACTTCATGTCGAGCACGCGCGGGACGAACCCCGCGCCGATCCCCTGGATCTTGTGCGGTCCGGGCTTGCCGCCCGAGAGGACCGGCGAGTCCTTCGGCTCGACCGCGACGGCCTTGAAGGACGGCTTCCGCGCCTTGATGACCTGCGCGACGCCGGTGATCGTCCCGCCGGTGCCCACGCCCGAGACGAGCACGTCGACCTTGCCGTCCGTGTCGTTCCAGATCTCCTCGGCGGTGGTCTTCCGGTGGATCTCGGGGTTCGCCGGGTTCTCGAACTGCTGGAGGATGACGTAGCGCGTGTCCTGCGCGGCCATCTCCTCCGCCCGCTTGATCGCCCCCTTCATCCCCTCGGTCCCGGGGGTGAGGACGAGCTCGGCGCCCAGCGCCGCGAGGAGCTTGCGGCGCTCGATGCTCATCGTCTCGGGCATCGTGAGCACGAGCTTGTAGCCCTTGGCGGCCGCGGCGAAGGCGAGCCCGATGCCGGTGTTGCCGGAGGTCGGCTCGAGGAGGACCGTCTCCTTCCGGATCTTCCCCTCCCGCTCGGCCGCCTCGATCATCGAGACGCCGATCCGGTCCTTCACCGACCCCGCCGGATTCCGCATCTCCAGCTTCGCGGCGACGGTGGCCTTCGCGCCGTCCATGACGCGGTTGAGCCGCACGAGCGGCGTGTTCCCCATGGTCTTCGTGATGTCTTCGGCGATCCGCATGAGCTCACCTCGAGGTCGGGGACGTTACCAAAATCAGACCGTTCCGGTCGATGTTCGAATTGCGCTGTCTTAAGCCGGCGTCGAGCGGTGCGCCACGGGCGCGCCCGCCGGCTCCTCGCCCCCACCGGCGTCCGCTTCCTCCGCGAGCGCCGCGTCGATCTCCGACTCGGTGACGACCTCCACGGGTGTTCCGGCCGAGGCGACCGCCATCGGCGCGTCAGGCCCCTCCGGCTCGGCGCCGAGCGCGGGCGCCCCCGGCCGGTGGAAGAACTCGAACACCGCCGCAGCCTGCGCCGGACCGAAGCCGTCCACCTCGGCGAGCTGCTCCGCGGTGGCGTCCTTCACCCGGCGCAGCGAGCCGAAGTGCCGGAGCAGCGCCTTCTTGCGCCCCTCGCCGATGCCCGAGATCTCCTCGAGCACGCTGCGGAAGTTCCGCTCGCGCCGGAGCTTGCGGTGGAAGGTGATGGCGAAGCGGTGGGCCTCGTCGCGCAGGCGCGCGAGCAGGAACAGCTCCGCCGAGTTCTGCCGGAGCACGACCGGGTCCTTGCGCCCGGGGAGGAAGACGCGCTCCGGGCTCCGCGCCAGCTCCGACACGAAGCCGCGCTCCGCCCCCTCCGCCGCGTCGGCGAGCGCCTCCGCCCGCCCGCGGCGCGCCCGGCGGCCCACGACGCGCGTCGTCCCGAGCGCCGCCGCGTCCACGAGGCGGCTCTTCGCGAGGCCGACCATCTCGACGAACGGCGCGCCCGGGATGCCGGTCACGGGGGAGGTGGACACCCCGAGGTCCTTCGCCGCAGCGAGCGCCGCGTTGAGCTGCCCCTTGCCCCCGTCGATGACGATGAGGTCCGGAAACTGCCCCTCGGCGAGCGCACGCCGCAGCCGGCGGGTGATCACCTCGTGGAGCATCGCGAAGTCGTCCTGCCCCGCCACGCCCTTCACCTTGTAGCGGCGGTAGTTCTCCTTGTCGGGCTCGCCGTCCTTCATGGAGACGCCGGAGCCGACCGCGAGCGCGCCCTGGAACGTCGAGATGTCGTAGCACTCGATCCAGCAGGGCGGCCGCGCGAGGTGGAGCGACCGCACGAGCGCCGCGAGCGCCTTCTCGCGCCGCTCGTCCTTCTCGTGCCAGCTCTTGAACCCCTGCTCCGCGTTGCGCGCGGCGACCTCGAGCAGGTCCGCCTTCGCGCCGCGCTGGGGCGTGAGGATCCGGACCCGCTTGCCCCGCCGCTCCGCGAGCACGTCCGCGAGGGCGTCCACCGCGGACGGCTCGACCGGGACGAGCACCTCGTCGGGCGCCGCGTTCTGCTCGTAGTAGAGCGAGAGGAAGGACGAGAGGATGTCGGCGACCGGGAACTCCTGCTCGCGGAACGGGTGGCTGCGCGAGTCCTGCAGCTTCCCGCCGCGCATCGAGAGGACCTGCACGACGAGGTCCGGCCCCTCGCGCCACAGCCCGACCACGTCGCGGTCGGCCCGGTCGGCCATGAGCACGCGCTGCTTCTCGAGGCTCCGCTCCACCGCCTGGAGCTGATCGCGCAGCCGCACCGCGTCCTCGAAGTGGAGCGCGGACGCCGCCTCCTCCATGCGGGCGCGGAGCCGCTCCACGAGCTCGCTCTCGCGGCCCTCGAGGAACTCGACCGCGTCCTCGACCGCCTGGCGGTACTCGTCGACCGGCACGTCGTAGACGCACGGCGCGGGGCAGCGCTCGATCTGGAACAGGATGCAGGGGCGCTTGCGGTGCTCGAGGACGTGGTCCGTGCAGGTCCGCAGCTGGAAGTACCGGTTCACGACCCGGAGCGTCTCGCGGATGGACGACGCGGACGAGTACGGCCCGAAGTAGCGCACGCCCGGCTCCCGCTTCTCGCGCGCGCGGCGGACCTCGAGGCGCGGGAACGGGTGGCGCTGGTCGAGCCGGAGGACGATGAAGTCCTTGTCGTCGCGCAGCCGCACGTTGAAGCGGGGCTGGTGTTTCTTGATGAGCTCGTTCTCGAGGAGGATCGCCTCCTTCTCCGAGCGGGTGACGATGACCTCGATGTCGCCGAGCAGGTCCTCGAGGAGGGGAACGAAGATCCGATCGTCCCCGCTCCCCGCGTCGAAGTACTGGCGGACGCGCGAGCGGAGGCTCGCAGCCTTCCCGACGTACACGACGCCCCCCCCACGATCCTTCATGAGGTAGCAGCCGGGCGCGTTCGGCAGGTCCGCGAGGGTCCTCTGGAGGGCGGCATCCACCGGGGACGGGTTTATCGCGGATCCCGGCTCCGTTCACGTGTCGGCGCTTCCCCCGTCCTGCTCTCCTACTGTGACCTGGACGTGGACTTGGACTTGGACTTGGACCTGGACCTGGACCTGGCGCAGCTCGGCGCACGTGCGTTCCCGCCCGGGCGCTGGGCCTGGAGGGGTCGTCGTCCCTCGCTCCGGGCCTGGAGTCGCGCCCGGCGCCGGCCTGTCGTGAGGGCCCCGAAGCGCAGAGGTCGGGGCACGTCCGCACGTACCAACTGCGCGCGGGGGCGGGACCGACGCGCGCGCGGCTCGCTCAGCCGTTCTGCGCCGCGAGGACTGTTCGAAACGCGCGCAGGCGCGTCAGCGCTCTGCGCGCGTGAGTTCCGCAGCGGCGCCGTGTTCCGCTCTCGTCGCGCGCGACGATCGCAGCACGTCCGCCGGAGCGCCTGCGGCGACGCGGCGTCCCGACCGGCGGCAGCGGCTCGTTCCAGCGGCGCGGCGCGCGCTACGGCACGCAGCTCGTCGTCGGGCAGCTCGAGCCCGAGAGCGCCGTGCAGATGTCCGTCTGGAACCCGCAGGTCGGCACGTCGAACGATCCCGAGACCCGCCCCCCGTCCGGGAAAGTGAGATCGGCCGACCCGGTCACGCGCGCGCCGATCGTGTCGATCCGGACGCTCCCGGTCGTCGCCAACGGCGTGCCGTTCGGCTCGCCGCAGGTCGCGTCCGTCTTCGTGATGAACGCCTGCGCGACCGTCAGGTTCCCCTGCCCGTCGGGCGTCGGGCCGGCGCCCGCGATCGGGTAGGTTCCGGGCTGCACCGCGGTCGCGGTCCCACCCGCGACGTTCGCCCGCACGAGGAGCACGTTCACGATCGTCGCGTTCGCCTTCGTGCCGCACGAGTGGGTCTGCGTGACGAGGCTGCACAGCCCCGAGAAGCTGCCGAATCCGAGGACGAGCCCGGTCGCGCTCGCCGTCGTACCCTCGAACGAGCAGGTCGCCTGCCCGAGCAGGAGCGCGCTCGAGTCGACGGGCGTGAACGGCTGGCCGAGGACCGTGCCCTTGAACGTCGGGGGCGAAGACGCCGCGGGGGTGCCGGAGGAGCTCCCGCACGCGGCGAGGAGCAGGACGGCGGACGCCGCGGCGAGCGGGCGAAGCATGGCGGACCCTCCCCGCGCCCGCGAGGCGGACGCACGAGAGAACGTAGGGTCGCGATGGCTCTCGGCACCCGGCGGGCGGCCGCCTGCAGGGCCACCGTCCGGCTGCCGGCGTGCGAGCAACGGTGACTCCGGCGCGCCCGCGAACCGGACGGAGCGGCTGCGAAGGCGCTATTCGGGCGTGAGCTTTCGCGCCGCGAGCGCCCGCTCCGTCCCGTACTGCGGCGGAGCGACGCCAAGAAAGCGCGCGAAGAACGGCCTCGCCTCCGCCGCCCGACCCTGGCCGTCGAGCAGCTGGGCGAGCCCGTAGAGCGCCTCGGGGTCCTTCGGAGCGAGCCGCATCGCGCTCCGGAACCAGCGCTCGGCCTCCGCCGGGCGACCGCGATCCCGCTCGACGCACGCGAGCTTCGTCTGGACCTCCGGGTTTCCGGGCGCGAGCTGCACGGCCTGCTCGAGCTGGGGCGCGGCCTCGTCGAACCTGCGGGAGCGGGCGAGCGTCATCGCGAGGTTGTAGCGCATGACCGCGGCGCCGGGCTCGACCGCGACGGCGCGCGTGAAGAGCGTCACCGAGTCCTTCCAGTGGCCGACCTGGTGCCGCGTCGCCGCCCCGAGCACCGCGGCGACCAGCACCGCCGCCGCGACGAGCGGCGCGCGGAGCACCCGAGCGCGCTGCGCGAGCTCGGAGGCTTCGAAGGCGAGGACGGTGGTGAAGCCCAGGAGCGGGAGGTACGCGAACCGCTCCGCCCAGCCGGGCCACAGGCCGCTCTGCTTGAGCCCGAGGTACGGCGACAGCGTGACGAGGAACCAGCCCCACCCCACGAACAGCCACGGGAGCCGCCGCGCGGCGGCGGCGGCGACCACGGTCGCGGCCGCGAGCGCCGTCGCGGCGGCGACGACGGTGCCGAGCGGCACCTCCGACGGGAACGGGTGGAACGCGGAGAAGCCGACGGGCCAGAAGATCGCGGACACGTACCTGGGCACCGAGGCGATCGCGTTCGCGCTCCGCAGCGCCAGCGACGGCAGCGCAGCGTCGATGGTGCTCGTCCGCGAGGAGACGATGGCGAGCGCGAGGCCCGCCCCGGACACGACCGCGAGGGGGATCTTCTCGGCGAGGAGGCCCCTCCTGCGCATGGCTCCGCCCTCCGGGTCCGCGCCTCCCGGCGCGAGGCGGCCGAGCGGCCAGAAGTCGAGGAGGAGCGCCAGCACGGGAAACACGACGAGCCCGGGCTTCGCGAGCAGGCTCGCGGCGAGCAGCGCGGCGACGAGCGCGAGGCGCGTCGCGGACGGGCGTCGCGCGTGGCGGACGTACGCGAGCATCGCCGCCATCCCGAGCGCGGCCGAGAGCACGGTCTTGCGCTCCGTGACCCACCCGACCGCCTCCACCGTGATGGGGTGGACCGCGAACAGGAGCGCCGCCGCCGTCGACGCGCCAAGCCGGCCGGTCGCGGAGAAGAGCACGAGCAGCGCGAGCACGGCCGTCGCGCCGTGCAGCGCGACGTTGACGGCGTGGAAGCCGCGGGGGTTCACGCCGAACGCCTGTGCGTCCGCCATCAGCGACAGCCAGGTGAGCGGGTGGAAGTACTGGCCGCGCGCGTCGATCCGGAACGCCCAGGCGATGGAGGCGGGAGAGAGGCCCGCCGGCACGACCGGGTTCTCGTAGACGTACTCGTCGTCGTCGAACGCGACGAAGCCGTTCGAGAGGGCGCCACCATGCGCGATCGCGACCCCCACGAGGACGGCGACGCAGGCGAGCACGACGGACCTTCGCATCGGCCGCCGAGTGTAGGACGGGCCGTTCCAGCTTTCAACGAAGGGGCGGCGGCGTTCAGCGGCGCCGGCGGCGCTGCTGCTGCTGGTGCTGCGGACGGCGCGCGCCCCGCAGCGTCCCGAACGCGGCGGGGCTCGCGATGGCCCCGGAGCCGAGGACGCCCTTCATCCCGGCGGCCCGGGCGGGCAGCCCGAGCTGCAGGTCCTTGAGCGCGAGGATCCGATCGCGGACCTGCGCCGCCTTCTCGTAATCGAGCGCGGCGGCCGCCTCGCGCATCTCCTTCTCGAGCGCCGCCACGATCTCGGGCAGCTGCTCGGGGCGGAACTCGGCGCCCTCCTCCGCCGCGAGCGGCACGGTGACCCAGTCCGCCTCGACGACCGCCATCCCGAGATCGGTGATGTTCCGCTTCACGGTCTGCGGCGTGATGCCGTGCTCGGCGTTGTAGGCCCGCTGCCGCTCGCGCCGGCGATCCGTCTCGTCGAGCGCGCGGCGCATCGACGCGGTGACGGTGTCCGCGTACAAGATCACGCGCCCGTTCACGTTGCGCGCCGCGCGGCCGATGGTCTGGATGAGCGACACCGCCGAGCGCAGGAAGCCCTCCTTGTCCGCGTCGAGCACCGCCACGAGCGACACCTCGGGGATGTCGAGCCCCTCGCGAAGCAGGTTGATCCCGATGAGCACGTCGAACTCGCCGCGGCGCAGGTCGCGGATGAGCGCGCTCCGCTCGAGCGTGTCGATGTCGGAGTGCAGGTAACGGCAGCGGACGTTCACGTCGGTGAAGTACTCCGTCAGGTCCTCCGCCATCCGCTTCGTGAGCGTCGTGACGAGCACCCGCTCCCCTATCTCGGCGCGGCGGCGCACCTCACCGAGGAGGTCGTCCACCTGAGTCCCGACCGGGCGGACCTCCACCTCCGGGTCGACGAGCCCGGTGGGCCGGATGATCTGCTCGACCACGACGCCCTGCGCCTTCTCGAGCTCGTACTCGGAGGGCGTCGCGGAGACGTAGATCCCCTGGTTCACGAGCCGCTCGAACTCCTCGAACTTGAGCGGGCGGTTGTCGAGGGCCGACGGGAGCCGGAAGCCGTACTCGACGAGCGTCTCCTTGCGCGAGCGGTCGCCGCGGTACATCGCGCCGATCTGCGGGACCGTCTGGTGCGACTCGTCGATGACGAGGAGGAAGCCCTTCGGGAAGTAGTCGAGGAGGCACGGCGGCGGGTCGCCCGCCTTCCGTCCGGAGAGCCAGCGCGAGTAGTTCTCGATCCCCGAGCAGAACCCCATCTGCTCGAGCATCTCGAGGTCGAACATCGTCCGCTGCTCGAGCCGCTGCGCCTCGACGAGCTTGTTCGCGCGACCGAGCTCGCCGAGCCGCTCGCGCAGCTCGTCGCGGATTCCGTCGATCGCGCGCTTGCGGGTCTCCGGCGCCGAGACGTAGTGGCTGTTCGGGAAGATCGCCGCCTTGTCGAGCTCGGCGAGGGTGAGCCCGCGGAGCGGGTCGAACTCGTGGATCGACTCGACCACGTCGCCGAAGAACTCGATGCGGATCGCGCGGTCCTCCTCGTAGGGCGGGAACACCTCGATCGTGTCGCCGCGCACGCGGAAGGTCCCGCGGTGGAAGTCGGTGTCGTTCCGCTCGTACTGGATGTCGATGAGCGAGCGGATGAACCGGTCGCGCATGAATTCCTGGCCGCGCTCCACTTGCTGGAGGAGGCCGTAGTATGCCTCGGCGGTGCCGAGGCCGTAGATGCACGAGACCGACGCGACGATGAGCACGTCGTTGCGGGTGAGGAGCGCGTGCGTCGCCGCGTGGCGCATCCGGTCGATCTCGTCGTTGATGGACGAGTCCTTCTCGATGTAGGTGTCCGACGAGGGGACGTACGCCTCCGGCTGGTAGTAGTCGTAGTAGCTGACGAAGTAGTGAACGGCGGCGGTCGGGAAGAGCTCCTTGAACTCGCCGTAGAGCTGCGCCGCGAGCGTCTTGTTGTGCGCGATGACGAGGGTGGGCCGGCGCACCTGCGAGACGACGTTCGCGACGGTGAAGGTCTTCCCCGAGCCCGTCACCCCGAGCAGTACCTGGTGGCGGTCGGCCCGCCGGAGCCCGGACACGAGCTCCTCGATGGCCCGCGGCTGGTCGCCGGTGGGGCTGAACTCGCTGCGAAGCTCGAACGGCACCGGCCGAATCTAACAGGGGCCGGCCCGGCGTTCAGCGGCGGGTGGGCCGGCGGGGGGAGGACGGCGGCATGCCGCGCCCCGGGCGGCGTGGCGCCGCTCTATGATGCGCTCCGTGAAGACCCCGGCCCCGGCCCTCGTCGCCCTGCTCGTCTCCCTCTCCGCCGTCGGGTGCCGCGCCAAGCCGGACGAGTGCCGGCTGCCCACGATCGAGTGCGGCGGGAAGTGCGTGGACGGGGGCTCGGATCCGGCGAACTGCGGCGGGTGCGGGGTCGCCTGCGGGGCGGGACGGAGCTGCTGCGGGGGCGCCTGCTCCGACTTCATGACGGACGGCGCGAACTGCGGCCGGTGCGGGCAGGACTGCGGCGTCGGGGCGTGCAGCGGCGGCACGTGCGACCCCTGCACGTCCGGGACCCACTGCGCGGGCGACCCGTGGCCCTGGTGCCGCGACCTCTCCGTCGATCCCCTGAACTGCAATACGTGCGGCAACGCCTGCACGGCGCTCGCGAACGAGGCGTGCAGCGGCGGGGCGTGCGGCTGCTTCGACCCGGCGCACCCGACGACCTGCGACGCGCAGGCGGCCTGCGCGAACCTCGCGATCGACCCCGAGAACTGCGGCACCTGCGGCGTCGCCTGCACGCAGCCCGCGAAGACGAGGTGCAGCAGCGGAAGCTGCGCGTGCACGTCCGAGTCGCTCACGGACTGCCCGGGCCAGGGCTGCTTCGACCTTCAGACGGACGAGCAGCACTGCGGCGACTGCGGGCACGCCTGCGCGGCCGGCGCGACGTGCTGCACCGGAACCTGCACGGATCTCCGAGCGGACCCGTCGAGCTGCGGCACCTGCGGCCACGCCTGCCCCATCGGCCAGGCCTGCGCCTCGAGCGCCTGCGCCTGCAGCGACGGCACGAAGAAGACCTGCGGCGCGAACTGCTGCGCCGGCACCGCCTGCTGCTCGAGCGGTACGGCCTGCCAGACGGAGCACACGAACGGCGTCGGCGGCTCGCGCGGCGGCCTCTTCTACGACTGCAACCCGCTGTACGTCCCGGGGAGCGCGACGACCAAAGCCGCAGCGATCGCCGCCGCGGACGCGTGGGAGCTCGGGGTGCAGGACTACGACGGGATCGTGTGCGACCCGAGCTGCTTCGGGCGCCGCACCGGGACCAACAAGTTCGCGGTCTGGTGCTACGGGTCGAGCCCGTTCGCCGGCCACGCGACGGCCTTTCCGACGGTGACGCTCTCGTGTCCGGACAACACAGGGGTTCAGAACTGGAAGTGATCTGAGCGAGCGCACGGGCGGCCAGGCGGCGCCTCGGACGCTCGCCCTTCGAGGGTCTCCCCAGGCGTGGCAGCGCCCTGTTTCCACTCGACTTCTTTTCGGGAACCGCCTAATTTTTCGCGGTCCCGGCCCCGGCGAAGGCACGGGAACGACCGGGATGGGCCCCGTTCGCAACACAAGAAGTGGAGTCCAGATGGCAAGTGGTATCGTGAAGTGGTTCAACGACGCGAAGGGCTTCGGATTCATCACCCAGGACGGCGGCGGCGAGGACGTGTTCGTCCACCACACCGCGATCCAGTCCGAGGGCTTCCGCAGCCTGCAGGAAGGGCAGCGCGTCGAGTTCGAGGTGAAGCAGGGCCCGAAGGGCCTCCAGGCGGCGAACGTCCGGGCGGTCTAGCCCGGCGCGCCTCGCAGCACGAGGAGGCCCGGCCACCCGGCCGGGCCTCGTTCATTCTCTGACCCCCGACCGAGGAGCGACGGATGGCCTTCAACCCCGGAGCAACGAAGCGACAGAAGGAAGCGGCGCGCAGGGACAAGCAGCGCCGCAAGGACGAGAAGAAGGAGCAGCGCAAGCGCGAGAAGGCGGACAGCCCGACCTCGCCGATCACGCCCGGCGAGGATCCGGACATCGCGGGGATCATCCCCGGCCCGCAGCCGAAGGTCGAGGAGTAGCGCCGTACCCCCGCTCACGGCCAGGTGAGCGTGCAGACCGCGCGCGCCGAGCCCTCGGCGCACTCCGCCTCGGCGCGCGGCGACCCCCGTCCAGTTCGAGCAGGACCTCGGGCGATCCGCGGACGCGGAGCGCGAGGAGCCGGGTCACTCGACGTCCCACCCGGTGCCGTCCGGGCCGTCGAGGAGCGCGACCCCCTGCGCGAGGAGCGCGTCGCGGATCGCGTCACCGCGCGCGAAGTCCTTCGCCTTGCGGGCCGCGGCGCGCTCGGCGATCCGCGCCTCCACCTCCGCGCCGTCGATGCCGCGGCGGGCCGCCGCCTTCTCGCGGATCGCCCGGAGCGCCGTCGCTGGCGGCCGCTGGAGCAGCCCGAGGGTCGTGCCGATCTCGCGGGCGTCGCGCGCGAACGCCGCGAGCGCGGCCCGCTCGTCCGGCGCCTTCTTCCCCCTCTTGTCGGCGAGGACGTTCGCCGCCGTGAACGCCTCGGCGAGCACCGCCAGCACCTGCGGCGTGTTGAAGTCATCGTCGAGCGCGCGGCGGGCGGCCTCGACGATCGTGCCGCCCTGCCCGGCGGGCGACGCCCCCTCGGCGAGCCGGTCCACCTTCTCGAGCGTCTTGTAGAGGTACCTGAGGCGCCGCTCCGCCTCCTGCAGGATCGCGTCGGAGTAGTTGATCGGGTTGCGGTAGTGGGTGCCGAGCAGGAACAGCCGCATCACCTCGGCGTCGAACTTCGCGAGCACCTCGCGGATCGTGAAGAAGTTGCCGAGCGACTTCGACATCTTCTCGCTGTCGATCTCGACGAAGCCGTGGTGCATCCAGTAGCGGGAGAAGGTCTCCGCCGTCCGGCCGTCGCCGTACGCGGCGACCGACTGCGCGATCTCGTTCGTGTGGTGCGGGAAGACGAGGTCCTTGCCGCCGCCGTGCAGGTCGATCGGCGCGCCGAGGTGCGCGAGCGTCATCGCGGAGCACTCGATGTGCCACCCGGGGCGCCCCTTCCCCCACGGCGACTCCCACGCCGGCTCGCCCGGCTTCGCCGCCTTCCAGAGCGCGAAGTCGAGCGGGTCGCGCTTGGCCTCGCCCGGCTCGACGCGCGCGCCGGAGAGGAGATCGTCGAGGTTCCGCTTCGCGAGCCGGCCGTAGTCCGGGAACTTGCGGACGGCGTAGTAGACGTCGCCGTTCGCGGCCGGATACGCGAACCCCTTCGTGACGAGGCGCTCGATCATCGCCATGATCTGCGGCACGTGGTCGGAGACCTTCGGGGCCGCGTCGGGGCGCAGGTTCCCGAGCGCGTCCATGTCCTCGTCGAAGGCGCGCGCGAACCGGGCGGCGAGCGCCACCGGGTCCTCGCCGCGCTCGTTCGCGCGCCGGATGATCTTGTCGTCGACGTCGGTGAAGTTGCGGACGTAGTCGACCACGTAGCCGCGCGCGCGCAGGTGCCGCACGACGACGTCCCACACGACGTAGCTGCGCGCGTGCCCCACGTGCGAGAAGTCGTAGACCGTCGGCCCGCACGCGTAGAACCGGATCTTGCCGGGCTCGAGCGGGACGAGCTCCCGCTTCTCGGCGGTGAGCGTGTCGTGGATGACGATCGGCATCGGCGGGTCCATCCTCAGGAGGCGAGGTGCTTCAGGAGCGCGCGGAGGTTCACGAGCGCGAGCAGGGCCAGGATCGCCGAGCCGACGACCGGGAGCCACTTCTTGCGCGGCCGGTCGCCGTCGCGCAGGACGAGCCAGCGGTCGCCGAGCTGGGCCCCGCGCTCGCGCATCGCCGCCACCGCCTCGCCGTAGTCCGCGGACGACCGCGCCGGCAGGATGCGCCCCTCGAACACCGGGGGGCCGCCGCGGCCCGGACGATCGACCACGAGGTTCGTCCCCGCGAGCCGCCCCACGGTCCGCGGGGCCCCCGTGCGCGCCTCGGTGACCGGCACCGCCTGCGCGAGGTCGCCGCGCACCTGCACGAGCCGGTTCTCGCGCGCGAGCTCGAGCCGGTACGCCCCGGGGCCGCCGAGGTCGATGGGATCGCGCGAGGAGAAGAAGAAGGCGACCTCGGGCGCGAAGTCGGCGAGCAGCCAGCCGCAGAAGGCGAGCGCCACGAGCGCGAAGATCGGGTTCCGCGCGAGGAGCGACGAGCCGCGCCGCGGCGGCGGCGGCTCACCCCCCCCGCCCCCGGAGCCGGCGCCGGCCTCCCCGTCGAAGAACGCGTCCTCTCCGCGCCGGCCCTCAGACATCTCCGACCTCCCTGAGCGCAGGGCCCGCCGCGCGGGCCCGGAGTCGAAGGGTCATCGCGCCCCCCGCACGAGGAGCGCCACCGCGTGCGCGGCGATCCCCTCCTCTCGGCCGACGAACCCCATCCCCTCGCCGGTCGTCGCCTTGACGTTCACCTGCGCGGGCGAGACGCCGAGCGCCTCGGCGAGGCGCGCCCGCATCTCCTCCGCGCGCGGGGCGACCTTCGGCCGCTTCGCCGCGAGCGTCACGTCGCAGTTCCCGACGCGCCAGCCGCGCTCCGCCGCCTTGCGCGCGATCTCGCGGAGGAGGAGGAGCGAGGAGACGCCCCTCCAGCGCGGATCGGTGTCGGGGAAGTGCCGCCCGAGATCTCCGAGCCCCGCCGCGCCGAGGATCGCGTCGCCGATCGCGTGGGCGCAGACGTCGGCGTCGGAGTGGCCGAGCAGGCCGTCGCCCTCGAACTCGACCCCGCCGAGGACGAGGCGGCGCCCCGCCGCGAACCGGTGCGTGTCGTAGCCGACGCCCAGCGCGACGGGCGCCTCGAGCGCGGCCCGGGCGCGCTCGAGATCGGCGGGCCCGGTGATCTTGAAGTTGCCCGGCTCGCCGGGGACGAGCGTCACGGGCGCGCCGAGCGCCTCGACGAGCGAGCACTCGTCGGTCGCCGCCGACGCCGCGGCGCCCGCCGCCTCGTACGCGCGCAGGAGCACCTCCCGCCGGAAGCCCTGCGGCGTCTGCGCGAGCCACAGCGTGCGCCGGTCGAGCGTCTCGGCGACCCGCGTCCCGCCCTCCGCCGCGGCGCGCTTCACGGTATCCGTGACGGGCAGCGCGGCGAGGGCGGCGCCGTCGCGCGCCGCCGCCTCCGCGACCCGGCCGACGAGGTCCGCGGTCGCGAACGGCCGCGCCGCGTCGTGGACGAGGACGACCGCGCTCTCGCCGGCGGCGGCGAGCCCGTTCCGGACCGAGTCGGCGCGCGCGACCCCGCCCGCGACGGCGCGCCCGGGCTTTCCGAGCCCCTCGAGCTCGGCCCCGCCGCGCGCCTCCTCGCCGGGTGGGACGACGGCGACGAGCTCGTCCACCGCCGGGCACGCGGCGAGCGCGCGCGCGGCGCGGCGGAGCACCGTCTCGCCGCCGAGGACGAGCCACTGCTTCGCGGCGCCGGCGCGCACGCCGGAGCCGCCCGCCGCCACGATGCCGGCCACCTTCTCGCCCCGGATCATCCGCGCCTCCTCGCGCTCGGGTCGCCACGCGC
>WNGA01007057.1_pt1 | contig 20391 bp, 19 predicted proteins | sample 5400061 | NCBI WGS metagenome assembly WNGA01 (sample SAMN13153366, study PRJNA577476) | soil metagenome | isolation source: 100 cm soil or saprolite under grassland replicate 2 | place: USA:California | collected 2016-06-15
CGCCGGCCTCGAGCCCGATCGGCGCACGGCATTGCGCGAGCTCTGCAGGGAGAGGCTGCCGGAGCCACCGTTCGTAGTCTCGGCGAAGGCCTGGGTGGCGCGCGGCGCGGCTTGACGCCTAGTAGCGCTGTCAGCCGAGTAACAAGTTGTTACTTGGCGCAGACTTGGAGCCGTGAGAGCCGTCGTGCAGCGGGTAGCGCGCGCGTCCTCCACGCCCGGCGGATCGATCGGCGCGGGGCTCCTCGTCCTGCTCGGCATTGGCCACCGGGACGACGACGACTCGGCGAACGCGCTCGCCGCGAAGGTCGCGCGTCTGCGCATCTTCGAGAACGAGGACGGGAAGTTCGACCGCTCGCTCCTCGACGTCGGCGGCGAGGCACTCGTCGTCTCGCAGTTCACGTTGCTCGGCGACACGAGCAAGGGCAACCGTCCCTCGTTCTCGCGCGCCGCGCGCCCCGATGTCGCCGAGCCCGTCTACGAGCGCTTCTGCACGGCGCTGCGTGAGCTCGGCGTCGAGGTGGAGCAAGGTGTCTTCGGCGCGCGGATGGCGGTCGAGCTCGTCAACGACGGGCCGGTGACGATCGTGCTCGATGTTGGGCAGGTCGCCGGCTGACGCGCGACCGCCTACCCTTCGAACAAGCGCTCTGCCTGCGCAATCCACAAGCCGATCACCACGTCTCCCGCTAGTTCAAGGGTCCCGTCAGCTTCTCGCCGAAGCCCGACGCGACGAACGATCATGTTGCTCAGCGCGCGTGATGTCGTGCCCGTCACAACAGCGAACGTCAGGCCGGCGAGTTCCGGCTGTCGGGGCAGGAGCGGTCTAGCGAGCGCGTACGCGGATCCGAGAAGTGCTCCGGCGGCGAGTGAATACGTGAGGAGTTGTGCCGTGCCAGGCTCGTCGTGCGAGCGATCGCGAAGACCCGCCAGCGTCAGCAGCCGCCACTCGGCAGCTGCGGCCAGCGTGAGGGTCCCAGTCGCCGCAACCTGAATCTGCAGCCGTCTGGCGAGCGCTCGCCTCACGTGCAGAAGAGGGTATCGCGGGGCCAGTGACGGCCCTAATCGACTGACGGCCTCCGCTCGAATCCGTGGCGCTGCTATTCTCAGTTGACCACATTTCGAGCAGTTGCGAAATGGGCCTGCGGGGCCCATTTTTTGTGACAGGAGCATGGCCCAGACACACGAGAAGGAGAGGGAGCTGACGCGCGAGATCGCCCGCAAGGTCGAAGCTGCATTGCCTCTGACCGAGGTGCTCGCGGTCGAGCTCACGAAGCCGGACGGGTTCACCGTCTTCATCGACGACCCCGGCGGCGTCGACCACGCGCTCTGCCGGCGCGTCACCGACATCCTCGCCGACTACCGCCGCGAGTGGGAGATCGCCGTCTCCTCACCCGGCACCGAGCGCCCGCTGCGCAAGCCGGCGCATTACCAGCGCGTCCTCGGTCGTCGCGTCAGCGTCCGTACGGATGCGGAGCTCTCCGGCCGCAGGCGCTTCAAGGGACAGGTCAAGGACGCGGACGACAAGGCTGTGACGGTCGGCGTCGAAGGCGGCGAATACACAATCCCGTACGAGCAGATCGTTCGGGGCAATCTGATCGACGAAGGGAAGTAGAGAGATGTCCAGGGAGATCATCGAGGCGGTCCGGACGATCGAGCGCGAGAAGGGGATCGACGGGGACACGCTGATTCAGGCGCTCGAGGACGCGCTCCTCGCCGCCTACAAGAAGACGCCCGGCGCCGCGCGCCACGCTGCCGTTGAGCTCGACGGCGACGGCGACTTCCGGGTCTACTCGATCGAGATCCCTGCCGACCTCGAGGTTCGCCTGCTCGAAGACGCGCGCGAGCGCACGCTCGACGAGCTCGAGCGGCTCGAGGAGGAGACGGGTGAGAAGAACCACACGCTGCTCGCGGACGAGGACCTCGACCTCGACTGGAGCCAGGTGCCCGACGGCCAGATGCGCCGGCAGGACGTCACTCCCGAGAACTTCGGCCGGATCGCCGCGCAGACCGCGAAGCAGGTGATCCTGCAGCGCATCCGCGAGGCCGAGCGCGAAATGATGTACGACGAGTACATCGACCGCGTCACCGAGGTCGTCACAGGGATCGTCCAGCAGGCGGGCGACCGCAACAACGTGCTCGTTGACCTCGGCAAGGTCGAGGCACTGCTGCCCCGCTCCGAGCAGGTCGACGGCGAGCGCTACGAGCAGGGCTCGCGCATCAAGGCCGTGATCACCGAGGTGCGCAGCGGGACGAAGGGGCCGCAGGTGATCCTGTCGCGCCGCGATCCCGAGCTGATCAAGACGCTCTTCGAGCTCGAGGTGCCGGAGATCGCGGACGGTCTCGTCGAGATCCGCGGCGTGGCGCGCGAGCCCGGCTACCGCTCCAAGATCGCCGTCGAGTCGCACGCGCAGGGCGTCGATCCCGTGGGCGCGTGCGTCGGCCCGCGCGGCTCGCGTGTCCGCATGGTCGTCTCCGAGCTGCGCGGCGAGAAGATCGACATCATCCCGTGGAATACCGAACCGGCGCGGTTCGTCGCGAAGGCGCTGTCGCCCGCGCGCGTCCGCGAGGTCTATCTCGACGACGAGAAGCGCGACGCGACCGTCGTCGTGCCGGATGACCAGCTCGCGCTCGCGATCGGCAAGGAGGGAATGAACGCCCGACTTGCGGCGCGGCTGACGGGCTGGAAGATCGACATCGTCTCGGACACCGAGTTCGCGCAACAGGAGGCCGACGCGGCCTTCGGCGGCAGCGATGCCGACGGCGACTTCACCGGCCGCTGCGCGGCGGTGCTCGCAAACGGGAAGCGGTGCCCGAACACGGCGCTGCCCGGGACCCGCTTCTGCGGCGTCGCGGCACACCGTGAGCTCGCCCGCATCGAGGCCGAGACGGGCGAGTACGCGCCCGGGACGGTCACGCCTGCGTCCGAGACCGCCGAGGCGGCCGAGGACGAGTCCGGAGAGACGGACGGCGGCGAGCCGTCGGCCGTCGAGGAGGCCGCGCCCGTCGCGGCGCAGCCGACCGGTGAGGGCGGGGAGCCCGAGCCGGTCGCGGAGCAGCCGAGCGAGGAGCCGGTGGAGCCGCAGCCGACGGAGCCGTACGAGCAGCCGGCACCCGTGGTCTCCGCCGTTCCGGCCGAGACGATCGCCGTGGCGCCGCCGCTCGAGGACGAGGCGCCCGAGGCCGTCGCGGACGTGGCCGAGCGAACCACGGTTCCTGCGGAGGACGAGACTCCTGCGGCGTGACGGCCGCGACCGCCGAACCGGTTCGGAGCTGCGCTGGGTGCGGCGCGCGCCGGCCGCAGTCCGAGCTGATCAGGTTCGCGTCCGTCGACGGCGTGCTGGCGCAGGGGCGCCGGCTTCCCGGCCGTGGCGTATACACGTGTCCGCGGCTTCCATGCTTCGAGCGGGCGCGCGCACGGCGGGCGTTCAACCGCGTCCTGAGACGGACCGTCGAGGTTCCAACGGCGCTACAGCGCCTCTACACTGATCCCTCGCATGCCACCTCGTCCAAATAGACCAATCAGGCCTCGCGGCGGCGGCAGCGCCCGCGGCAAGCGGCGCGTCGTCATCGAGGGCGGCGGCGCAGCGCGTCCGGGAGGACCCGGGTCGCGCCAGCAGCGCGGCCGCCAGGACGTCGGCCCTCCGAGGGAGCGTCGCGAGGCGGCACCGCCGCCGACCGGCCCCGTGACCGTCCAGTCGGGCGTCACCGTCCGCGACTTCTCGCAGGCGCTCGGCGTCTCGATGGGCGAGTTGATCAAGATCCTGATGGCCCTCGGCCAGATGCGAACCGCGACCCAGTCGCTGTCGGACGAGGAGGTCGAGCTGATCGCCACCGAGCTGAAGCGCGAGGTGACGATCAAGCACGTCGGCGAGGAGGAAGAAGAGCCGGAGGTCTTCGAGGACGCCCCCGAGGATCTGGTCGACCGTCCTCCCGTCGTGACGATCATGGGCCACGTCGACCACGGGAAGACGTCGCTCCTCGACGCGATCCGCGAGACGGCCGTGGTCGCCACCGAGGCCGGCGGTATCACCCAGCACATCGGCGCGTATCAGGTCAACGTCGACGGTCGCCGGATCACCTTCCTCGACACCCCCGGCCATGAAGCGTTCACGGCCATGCGCGCACGCGGCGCGAAGGTGACGGACATCGCCGTCCTCGTCGTCGCCGCCGACGACGGCGTGATGCCGCAGACGAAGGAATCGATCTCGCACGCGCGGGCGGCGCAGGTGCCGATGGTCGTCGCCGTGAACAAGGTCGACCTGCCGGATGCGGATCCGAACCGCGTTCGCGGCGATCTCGCCGGCGAGGGGCTGCAGCCGGAGGAGTGGGGCGGGTCGACGCAGTTCGCCGACGTCTCCGCGAAGACGAGACAGGGGCTCGACGAGCTGCTCGAGAAGGTGCTGCTCGTGGCTGACGCCGAGCTCGAGCTCACGGCGAACCCGAAAGCCGACGCATCGGGGCCGATCATCGAGTCGCGACTCGACCCTGGCCGCGGCGCCGTGGCGACGATGCTCGTCCAGCGCGGCACGATCAGGGTCGGCGACACGCTCGTCGCAGGGGATGCATGGGCGCGCGTGCGGGCGCTGCACGACTTCCGCGGCGAGAAGCTCGACGAGGCAACACCCGGCGTCCCGGTCGAGATCCTTGGCTTCGACAGGCCGCCGGCCGCGGGAGAGCTCGCACGGGTGGTGGAGAACGAGCGGCGCGCGCGCGAGCTCGCGCATCAGCGCGGAGAACGCGTGCGACGCGAGCAGCTGACGCAGCGGACCGCGGGCGCCGGCGTCTCGCTCGAGTCGCTGTTCGCCCAGATGCAGGAGGGCGCCGTTCAGGATCTGAATCTGATCCTGAAGGGCGACGTCGGCGGCTCGGTCGAAGCGGCTGTCTCCGAGCTCCAGAAGATCCAGCATCCGGAGGTTCGCGTGCAGGTGATCCACCAGGGCGTCGGCGGCATCACCGAGAACGACGTCAACCTCGCGATCCCCGCGGGCGCGTTGATCGTCGGCTTCAACGTGCGTCCGAGTGCCGAAGCGCGTGCGCTGGCCGAGCGGAACGGAATCGAGATCCGGACCTACCGCGTCATCTACCAGCTCACGGACGACATTGAGCAGGCGCTCGTGGGGATGCTCAAGCCGATCGAGACAGAGGTGACGCTCGGCGAGGCCGAGGTTCGCGCGACCTTCCGCGCTTCACGCATCGGCACGATCGCCGGCTGCATGGTCACTACGGGCGTCGTTCGCCGGGGCGCTCAGGTTCGCGTCGTGCGCGACGGAACGGTGATCTACGAGACGACGATTGCGTCGCTGCGCCGAGTGAAGGACGACGTGCGCGAGGTGCAGGAGGGATTCGAGTGCGGCATCCTGCTCGAGAACTTCAACGACGTCAAAGAGGGCGACGTGCTCGAGGCGTACGAGACGCGTCAGGTGGAGCGGACGGCTCTGAGCGACGCCCCGGCGACTCCCGCACCGACCTCGTAGCAACGTTCCCACGCGTGCGCCGCGCCCGGATGCTGCCGTGAGCGCGGGCTACGTCGGCATCCTCTCTGCGGAGTTGCACTTTCCCGAGGCAGGGTCGCTGAAGGGAAAGCGCAAGTTCGTGAAGTCGGTGAAGGCACAGCTCCAGAATCGGTTCGGTGCATCCGTCGCGGAAGTCGACCATCACGAACTCTGGCAGCGCGCACGCATCACGCTCGCATGCTCCGCACGCGATCACCGCGGAGCGCAGGCGCTGCTCGACGACGCAGTCCGCTACCTGAACGGGCAGGAGTTCGAGTGTCTGCAGGTCGAGCGTCGCGTGGTCACGCTCGACGACTGATCAGCGGAGCCGCAGCACCCAGAGGCCGGATCCCAGATCGGACGCGAGCACGATCCGGGGGCCCAGTGGGTCGACGCCCCAGACGGCCGTGCACTCGCGGCCCGGGCAGAGAAGCGCCTCCCGGTCGCGACTCGGTTCCGGCAGGTAACGCGCAACAACGTGGGGGCGCGACGGGCGCGTCAGGTCGACGGCGACGACGCCCTCCGAGTACCAGGAGAAGTACGCGGTCGTTCCGACGATGCGGGGGTCGTGCACGCTGCGCGTCAGCGTCATCCCCGAGATGTCGCCCATGCGGCCGCCGGGGGCGTAGCCGAGGGGCGCGGTGATCGTCGACAGGCGGCGCGGGCGCGAGGGGTCGGAAACGTCGTACACCGTGGGGTGCCCGCCGGCCGTTTCGTGCGTCTCGATCAGCAGCTGTCGGTGCTCGTCCAGTGCGGCGGAGTGGGCACAGCACTGATCGGCACGGGTTCGACCGAGGTAGCGAGGGAGCGTCGGGTCGGTGATGTCGAGGATGACCGTGCCGAGATCCCAGTAGGAGAGATAGGCGCGCGTGGCCGCGGCGTCCGTGATCACCGAGTGCACCAGCGTCCCGCGAGTCGCCTCCGCGCCGAGCTCCTTGATCGCGCCCCAGGAGCCGACCTGCTTGGGCGCGCGCGGGTCGGAGACGTCGAAGATGCGGAAATCGGGCTCGCCGCCTCGCATCTCGGCGCGCGGGATCGCCGTGTAGACGTACGCGCGTCCCGCGGGCGCGGCGAGCCAGATCTCGTGCGACCCGCTCGGCCGCGTCCGGACGAGCGCGAGCTTGCGCGGCCGCGCGGGGTGCGTGACGTCGTAGAGCCCGAAGCCCCGGAAGCCGGGCGAGTCGCGGCGGCAGCGTTGGAACGACGTCACCGCCACGTCGCCCGTGTACGCGGTCGTCCGGACCCGTCGCACGATCGTCTTCTCCGTCCACGTGCCCGCGACGCGGCCAAAGGTCGCGAGCTGGCGCGGCCGGCGGAGGTTGCGTACGTCGAACACGCGCACGCCGAGCGACGGGCACGACCGCGCGCCGCGCTCGCTCGACAGGTATGCGTATCCCCGATGCGCGAAGACGTCGGCGGTGTAGTAGCCGCGAGGACGCACGTGCGCGACGAGCTGGAAGCGCTGCGACGAACCGACGGACGTCAAGGCAAGCAGCAGCGGGAGGAACGGGACGACCGCGAGCGCGCGCTTCACTGGTAGGCGAGACGAGAGGCGCCGTAGATAGGTTAGGCAGCCGTGACGGAGCGCATGCGCCGGGTGAACGAGTCGCTACGGGCCGTGCTCGCGGAGGCGGTTGGGGAGCTGAAGGATCCCCGGATCGGGTTCGTGACGGTCACCGGCGTGCAGACGTCGCGCGATCTTCGCCAGGCGACGGTGTACGTCAGCGTTCTCGGATCGGAGACGAAGCGTGCGAAATCGCTCGCGGCGCTCGACGCGGCGCACGCTGTCCTGCAGGCGAGGCTGGCGCGCGAGCTGAGGATGAAGCGGACTCCGCAGCTGACCTTCCAATACGATCCGTCGGTCGAGCAGGGCGTTCGCATGTCGAAGCTGATCGATGAGCTCGTCACCGGCACAGACGACGAACAGAGCTGACCTGGAACGGGTCGTCGACGCGCTGCGATCGAACGAGCGCTTCCTCGTCACGACGCACGAGAACCCTGACGGCGACGCGCTCGGGTCGCTGCTCGCGACGACGCTCGGTCTGCGGCAACTGGGCAAGGATGCGTTCATGTACCTCGCGCCGCCGGCGCCGCTGCCGCGCGAGTACGGCTTCATGCCGCTGCAGGAGCTGAGTCGCGCGCTCCCACCGGACGCCGGCGATCGGGTGCTCGTCGCCGTCGACTGCGCAAACGAGAGCCGGATCGGACCGGACCCCGCGCTTCTCGCGGCGGCGCAGTTCACGATCGACATCGACCACCACCACGACAACACACGCTTCGGCGACGCCAACCTGATCGTCTCTGACGCCTCGTCGACGGGTGAGGTGGTACGCGACGTCTTTCGCGAGCTCGGCGTCGCGCTGACTCCCGAGATCGCCGAGGCGCTCTACATCGCGCTCGTGACGGACACGGGTCGCTTTCAATATGCGAACACGACGCCGAAGTCGCTGCGGCTCGCGGCCGAACTTGTCGAAGCCGGAGCCGACGTCCATCGCGTCTTTCAGGGCGTGTACGAGAACGTGCAGTTCGCGAAGGTCAAGCTGCTCGCGCGGGCGCTCGAACGCGCGCAGGTCTACGAAGGCGGCGCGGTCGTCGTCTCGTATCTCCTGCGGAACGACTTCGGCGAGGTGGGCGCGGCCGAGCCGTATTCCGAGGGAATCATCGATTACCTACGTGCCGTCGAGGGCGCGATCGTCGCCGTGCTGATCCGCGAGCCGCCTCGCTCCGACGGGCCTCCTCGGCGCGTCTCGCTGCGCTCGTCGACCGACGAGATCGACGTGTCCGCGATCGCGCGTCAATCCGGCGGCGGCGGCCATCGGCAGGCAGCCGGCTTCTCGAGCGCGGCCACGATCGAGGAGATCACCCAATTCGTGCGCCGCGAGTACAGCTCGATGCGGCACGCGAGCGGCTCACGGCCGACCGCTCGCGACGACGCGGGCGGCTGAGCTTCGAGGAGGCGCGGCCATCGTCGCGCGAGCTCTCGAGCCGGCGGGGATCGTCCTCGTGGACAAGCCGCCGGGCCCTTCGTCGTTTTCGCTGGTCGCGGCTCAGCGGCGTCGGACCGGTGCTCGCACCGGACACGCGGGAACGCTCGATCCGTTCGCAACCGGGTTGCTCCTGCTGTTGTCCGGTTGGGCAACTATACTTCAGGGATGCTTCGTCGGACTCGACAAGCGCTACGTCACCGACGTCGACCTGACGCACACGACGTCCACCGGCGATATCGAGGGGGAGCCGGCAGACGCGCAGGAGGTGCCGGGCCGGGAAGAGCTCGAACGGCGGCTCGGGGACCTCCGGGGGGACGTCGAGCTGCCGATCCCCGCCGCGTCGGCGGTGAAGATCGGCGGTGAGCGCGCGTACCTGCTCGCCCGGCGCGGGGTGGAGGTGGACATGCCGCTCCGGCGCTCGCACGTCGCGTCGCTCGACGTCATCACCTATAGCGAGGGCACTGTGAGCCTCGACCTGCGTGTGAGCTCGGGCACGTACGTAAGGGCGATCGCGACAGCGCTCGGCGGGCACTGCCGGTCGCTCCGCCGGCTCGAGATCGGCCCGTTCTCGGTCGACGAGGCCGACCCCGATCGGCTGATTGCGCCCGCGGACGCATTCGCCCGGCTACCGCCGGACGCGCAGGCGCGCGCTCCGGAGAAAGCGCTCGCGCGGCTGGGTCTCGCGTGAACGTCGCGCACTCGCCGGCCGAGTTGCCCCTCCGTGAACGCGCGGTTGCGCTCGGAACGTTCGACGGCGTCCACGTCGGTCACCGGCGCGTGCTCGAGGCGGCGGTCGCCGCGCCGGGCAGCGCCTCCGTCGTGACGTTCGACACGCATCCGCGCGCGGGCGGCGCAACGGTGACGCCGTTGCTCACGACGCTCGAGCGGCGTCTCGAGCTCGTCGCCGCCGCGGGGATCGAGGACGTCTTGGTACTGCCGCTCGAGGACGGGCTCGCGACGAGCGATCCCGCGGAGCTGGCGGCGAGGGTCCTGGAACCGTTCGGCACCCGGGTCGTCGTCGCCGGTCAGGGGTTCCGCTTCGGCCGTGAGCGGCGCGGCGACCTGCGGGCGCTCGCCGGCCTCGGGCTCGACGTCCGCCCCGTGCCGCTGGTGGAAGGCGTCTCCTCGCAGCGAATCCGCGAGCTCGTCGTGGCGGGAGAGCTGCGCACCGCCGCACGGCTGCTCGGGAGGCCGTTCGAAGTCGAGGGGACGGTGCACGAAGGCGACCGGCGCGGGCGGCTGCTTCGTTTTCCGACCGCGAACCTCGACGTTCCCGATCGGCTCCTGGTGCCGCCGTACGGCATCTACGCGGGGGCTGCGCGCGGGCACCGGGCGGCGATCTCGATCGGGGTCAATCCTCACTTCGGTGCGGGCGAGCGTCGGGTCGAGGCGTTCCTGCTCGACTTCGAGGGCGACCTGTACGGCGAGCGGCTCGTCGTCGAGCTGTGGGCGCGGCTGCGCGACGAGCAGGCGTTCGACGACGAGGCCGGCCTCGTTGCACAGATCGCGCGCGACGTCGCCGCCGCGCGCGAGGCCGTGCGGCCAGGTTGAGGCGTCCGGCGGAACGCAGGTTTTCACTCCCGCGCGCGTCGTCTTCGTTGTGACCCGGACCGCGGAGCCGAGCGAGGAGTCGGCGCACGAGACAGGAGGCCTCCGCTGTCTCGGCTGCGGCGTCGTCTACGCGCCGCCCGAAGATCTCGGGGACGGAAGCACGCCGGGCTGTCCGGCCTGCGGCCACGTCGCCTGGGTCGCGTCGAGCGTGCCCGTCAGCGAGGCGCCTGAACGGCCCCGCTCCGGCGCGGGTCGGCGGCGGCTCCCGTCCGACCGACGAGGCTGACGCCGCCGAAGTAATGGTGGGGCGCCGGCCAGCGCCGCACCGGCCGCCCGCGGCGCTCGAGCTCGGCCAGCGCGGCCTCGTCGACGCCCGGCTCCGCGTTCACGGTCGCACCGGTGGGATGAAACCGTGGCCGGTCGACCGCGAGCTGCGGTTCCAGGCCCTCGTCGAGCACGCCCGCGAGCACGAGCGCCAGCGCCGCGCGAAGGCGCGTGCCGCCGGCCGAGCCGATCGCGACGGAGAGGCCGTCGTCGTCGAGCGCGAAAGTGGGAGCCATCATCGACTCCATCCGCCCGCCGTTCGGGGCCCCGTCGACGAGCAGGTCCACTTCGCCGAGCATGCTGTTCAGGTGCAGGTCGAGGCCGGAGACGTAGTCGCCGGAGCCGAGGCCGAGGCTCGTCGTGAAGACGCACGCATTGCCGTCCGCGTCGACGACGCTGACATTCGTCGTATGCGTGGCCGCGCCGCGGAGGTCGAGGACGGGGACGAGCGTCAGGACGCGGTCGGTCTCCGTGAGGCCGCGGAGCGGGGGAAGAGCCGCGAGTAGCTCCGGCACGCTGGAAAGACCGCCGCGCGTCAGAACGCGATGCCCGTGGTAGGCGACCTCGACCGGCTCGCGCCAGACGGCCTCGTACGCGTGGAGATCGGAGCGCGTGATCGCGCCGCCTCGCTGCCGCATGAGCACGAGCAATGCTTCCGCGAGCGAGCCGTCGTAGGCGCTCCGTCCGCCCTCCTCGGCAAGGAGCGCCAGCGCCTTCTCGAGCGCGGGCTGGCGCAACGTCTCACCGGCCTCGAGCAGCCGTCCGTCGTGCGTGAAGATCTCGCCGCCGCGATCGAGCGTCATCACGGGCGCGAGCATCACGAGGCACTTCGCGTGCGCAGAGGTGAACTCCGAGCCGACACGTGCCACCCGCATCGCTGGCTCGAGCACCTCACGCCACGGCAGCCGGCCGAACCGCTCGTGCAACGCTCCGAGCCCGGCCGGAACCCCGGGAACAGCGCACGACGCCGCTCCGATCGCGTAGTGCACGAGCTCCTCTCCAAAGGGGACGGGCATCTGCACGAGCTCGGCCCCGTCGCCGGTCGGGACGTCGCAGAAGCAGTCCAGGTTCCACGCGCGCCCGGCCTCGGCGTCCCAGTAGATCGCGTGCCCGCCTCCCAACAGCCCCGTCATGATCGTCTCGGCGACGCAGGCGACGGCCGTCGCCGCGACGGCCGCGTCCGCCGCGGAGCCGCCCGCCTCCAACACTTCGGCGCCGGCGGCTGCAGTCGCCGGATGCCCCGCCGCAACCGCTGGCCGAATCCGCATTTCGGCTACCCTAGAGCGGACGGCAGCCTCGGCCGCACGCCTACTTCCTTGGACGGCGCGCTGGGACTGCCGAGTCGTAGAGGTCGGTTCAGGATGATCTTCGTTGTCGGGGTGCGATGGGCGAGTGCGAGACAAGGACGCAGGGAGCGCCAATAGTTCACGTATTGGCGCGACCGAGGACGCAGGATCGCGCCGCCCAGCGCGGCCCGACGACACAAGTGTCATTCTGAATCGACCTCTCAACAGAGAGGAGATCGATGAGCCTCACCAAGGAAGAGAAGCAGCAGATCATCCAGGAGCACGGCCGCGCACCGTCGGACACGGGCTCGTCCCAGGTCCAGATCGCGATGTTGACGCGCCGGATCAACCAGCTGACGGAGCACCTGCGGACGCACCGGCACGACCACCACTCGCGCCGGGGCCTGCTGAAGCTCGTCGGCCGGCGGCGGAGGTTCCTGAACTACCTCCAGCGGACAGACGTAGAGGGGTATCGCACGCTGATCAAGGAGCTGGGGCTCCGCCGGTAGGCAGCCTCGGAAAATAGGGGGTGGAAGTTTGAGCGAGCGCCGGCGAAGGCGCTGACTCAAACCTCCACCCTCGTGGAACGGAAGTGGAGGAACACGAGATGGCAATTGCCACGGAGCGCCACGCCTCGGTCTCGGTCGAGATCGGCGGGCGTGAGCTGACGTTCGAGGCCGGAAAGCTCGCCAAGCAGGCCGACGGCGCCGTCGTCGTCCGCAGCGGCGACACGATGGTGCTCGCAACGGCGCAGGGGCGGATGGAGGCGCGCGAGGGCGCGGACTTCTTCCCGCTCACCGTCGACGTCGAGGAGCGGATGTACGCCGCAGGGAAGATCCCCGGCGGTTTCTTCAAGCGTGAGGGTCGGCCGACGGAGCGCGCGATCCTGACGGCGCGCATGATCGACCGCCCGATCCGGCCGCTCTGGCCGAAGGGCTTCCGCAACGAGGTGCAGGTGATCTGCACCGTCCTCAGCGCTGACATGGTCGTGCCGCACGACATCCTGTGCATGAACGGCGCGTCCGCCGCGTTGATGCTCTCGCCGCTCCCGTTCATGGGCCCGGTCGGGGCCGTTCGCGTCGCGCTGGTGGACGGCGAGCTGATGATCAACCCCACGCTGCAGGAGTCGGAGGAGAACTCGGAGCTCGACCTGATCGTCGTCGGCACCCGAGAGGCGCTCACGATGGTGGAGGCCGGCGCGAACCAGATCCCGGAGGAGAACATCCTCGAGGCGCTGGAGATCGCGCACCGCGAGATCGTGAAGCTCTGCGACGCGCAGGAAGAGCTGCGCGAGAAGGCAGGGAAGCCGAAGTGGGTCGACGCCTCGCTGCGGGACGAGATCGAGCGCGAGCACGGCCGGCTGATCCACGACAGGATCGCGGCCGGCGGCCTGCGCGAGGCGTCGACGGTCGTCGAAGAGCTGATGGACGAGCTCGCTCCGCCGCTCTCGATGGACTCGACGGACGAGGACATCACGCGCCAGGTGCAGGTCCGCTCGTCGCTGCAGATGCTGCTCGAGAACGCGCGGCTCGCCGCGGTCGAGGGCCCGGTGCGGGCGCAGTTCGAGGACGACCTGCGCGCGTTGACCGAGGCCGAGCAGGACTCGAAGGAGCTGAAGTCGGCGAAGCGGGCGCTGCTCTTCGAGCGGATCATCGAAGGGGTGGAACTCCCGTTCCCGGTCGGACCCTCGACCGAAGGTGCCGAGGGCGCGCCGCTGAAGGATTCGCTGACGAAGCAGTTCGTCAAGCGCGCGGCGGAGTCGATCTACAAGGACCTCGTCCGCAAGAAGATCGCTGTCGAGAAGCGCAGGCCTGACGGCCGCGGCTCGGAGGACATCCGTCCGATCTCGGTCGAGGTCGGCGTCAACCCGCGCGCGCACGGCTCCGGCCTGTTCACGCGCGGCCAGACGCAGATCCTGACGTCGCTCACCCTCGGCACCGCAAAAGAGGGGCAGCGGATCGACGACCTGTCGCTCGAGCAGGAGCGGCGCTTCATGCATCACTACAACTTCCCGCCGTACTCGGTCGGCGAGACGGGGTTCATGCGCGGGCCGAAGCGCCGCGACATCGGCCACGGCGCGCTCGCGCAGCGTGCGCTCGAGGCGATGATCCCGGGCACCGACGAGTTCCCGTACACGATCCGCCTCGTGTCCGAGACGCTCGAGTCGAACGGCTCGTCGTCGATGGGCTCGGTGTGCGGATCGACCATGGCGCTCATGGACGCCGGCGTGCCGATCAAGGCCGCGGTCTCCGGGATCGCGATGGGCCTCGTCAAGGAGGGCGACGACTACGTCATCCTCACCGACATCCAGGGTGCGGAGGACCATCTCGGCGACATGGACTTCAAGGTTGCGGGGACGCGTGACGGCATCACCGCCCTCCAGATGGACATCAAGATCACGGGCGTCACGGCCGAGATCATGCGGAACGCGCTCGAGCAGGCGAAGCGGGCGCGCGAGTTCATCCTCGACAAGATGCTCGAGGTGATCCCGGAATCGCGCGAGCAGCTTTCGATGCACGCGCCGCGGATCTCCACGATCAAGATCAACCCCGAGTACATCGGCATGGTGATCGGGAAAGGCGGCGAGACGATCCGCGGGCTCGAGTCGGACTACGAGGTGCAGATCGACATCGAGGAGGACGGGACGATCCTGATCTACGCGACCGACGCCATGAAGGCCGAGGCCGCGATGTCGGCGATCCAGGGCCTGACGAAGGAGCCGGAGGTCGGCGACGAGTACCACAGCGCCAAGGTCGTGAAGACGACGCAGTTCGGCGCGTTCGTCGAGCTCAAGAAGGGCACCGACGGCCTGCTGCACGTCTCGAACGTGGGCCCGGGCCGGGTCGGCCACATCGAGGACGTGATCTCGCGCGGCGACGTGCTCGACGTCCGCGTCCAGGAGGTCGACAAGGAGCGCGGCCGGATCGGGCTGAAGCTGATCGCGAAGCACGAGAACGGCAACGTCGTCTCGCCCGAGGAGCTGATCGAGCGTGCGAAGAACGCGCCTCCGCGCGAGGAGCGCGAGGAGCGTCCGCGCGGTCGCGACGGCGACCGCCGCGGCGGCCGGGGCGGCGGCGGCCGCGGAGGCCGCGACCGCGGCCCGCGCGGCGACCGCGACTAGCAGGATCCAGTCGAATGCCGGGGCGGCTTCGGCCGCCCCGGCGTTCTTTCACTCGAGGCGGCGGAAGTACGATCGCCGTGTGGCGGCCGTCCTGCTTGCGGCGATCCGAATCGTGCTCGCGGTCGCCGCGCTCCTGCTCGCGATCGCGCGCGGCGTGGATGCGACGGTCGCGGTCGCGACGGCGGGCTTCGGTGCCGTCATCTGCGGCTTCGCGATCGTCTCGATGCGCAGCAAGCCGCAGCGACGCGTGACGGACCCGGGCGAGCCGCCTTGGCGTACCGCGCTTCGCGCGACCTACCCGAGCACGATCGGACTCACCGGGCTCTCGATCATCTCCCTCGTCTTGCGCCCGCAACTCGCGGCGCTCTGCGCGGGGCTGCTTGCCGCACTCGCCCTCGCCACGCTCGCCTTCGTCGCGCAGGTGGAGTGGGCCCGAAGAACGTCGGCCGAGAGCTGAGGCTGCGCATGGCCGTGCAAGAAGCTGCGCTGCGGACGACGAAGTACGGACTCGTCTACGAAGGCGACGGTTGGTTCGTGCTCAACGCGCGCGAGAGCCGGTGGCGCGACTACGGTCGGTTGGGCGCAGCGTGCAACTTCGAGGGGAAGCGCCCGTTCAAGCAGCTCGGCGCAGGCGACGGCCCCTCGGTCGTGCTCGCGGTGGGCGCGCGGAGGTCGCAAGGGTCTCGTGTACGAGGTCGACGCTGCAGCGCAGGCACGTGGGGCGGGCGTCGATCGGGAGACGAGGACGCCTGCGGAGGCGTACGCGAGGTTTCCCCGCCCGTCGCGGACGGCCTATCGCGACGGCTGGTTGCCGGACTTCTGACGTTCAAGCGGGGACGACAACCCCGAGCTCGAGCAGCTTGCGGAGGAGGCCGACGCCCGCGCGCTTGACGGCGCTCGCCTCGGCGGTGAGATCCGTCGTAACCTCCTCGAGAATGTCGCCCAGCGTCCGGTCGGGACGCAGGGCGCGCACGATCCGCGCAGTGTTCGCGTCCGGGTCGAGCTCCTGGTGCAGGCCGACGCCCGGGGCGAACGCGAATGGGCGGGCGAGAAGATCGGGTGTCCCGGCGAGGAAGTCCTGCGCCTCGAACAGCCTCGCCACGTGTTGCGCCGCGGGCTCGAGCCGGCCCGAGGGCAGCTCGAGGGTGCGCACCCAGTTCGGCCCGCCGCGGCGGCGCAGCACGATCGCGCCGTACCCGATCGCGTCGATCCCCTCGTCTCGGTAGTAGTTCGTCCATCTGTTCAGTCCTTCCCGGTACTCCTCGGGGCTCGCGGCGTCCCGGTTCCAGACGGCGGCGCTCGCGAGTGCGTCGTCGGTGCGGCTATGGAGGACGAAGCCGTCGCAGCCGGAGCCGGCGAGCCAGGTGGCCGGCCGTGGCGGATCCTCGCCGCCGTCGATCCAGCTGACCATCACGGTTGCAAACGCGCCGTCGGCGAGCACGTCCGGCAGCGCGCGCACGAGCTGCTCGGAGACGCGGTCACGGCCGAGGCCGCTGTCGCGGAAGAGATAGTCCGTGTCCGGCGAGACGACGTAGGGCGGATTCGCGACGACGAGGTCGAAGCGCTCGCCCTGCACCGGCTCGAGGAAGCTGCCGGCGCCGAACTCGACGTTGTCGATGCCGTTCAGCGCCGCGTTGAAGGCGGCGAACACGAGCGCCCGCTCGTTCACGTCCGTCGCGACGACCTGCTCCGCGTGTGCGGCGACGAGAAGCGCCTGGATGCCGTTGCCCGTGCCGACGTCGAGCGCCCGCGCGACCGGCCGCCGCACGGTCAGGTGCGCAAGCGTCGTCGACGGCCGATGCACGCTCGCCACGTGGTCCCCCTGCCTCTCGCGTGGAGGGTCCGACGCGATCAGCAGCTCGTCGTGCGGGACGATGCGGACGAGCGGATGCACCTCGTCCGCCACCGTGACCAAGCCGAGCTGCTCGAGTAGGTCGAGACCGAGCGGTGCGAAGTCCGCCTCTGCCCGTCGGCGGGGGACCGGCGACCCGAGGACGAAGAGTTCGACCAACGACGCCAGCGGCGACGGCTCTTCTGCGAGCCGGCGGAGTTGAACTGCGAGCTCGAACGGGTCCGAGACGAGCTCGTCGCCGGCACGGAGCAGCCCGCGTACGCCGCCGGCGTCGAACCCGCAGCCGTCCAGGAACGAGCGCAGCCTCCGGACGCCCTCACCCGACCCGACGACAGGAGTCGCAGCGACGGCGGTCACGGGAGTCACGCGGGGACGCAGTTGCGTCCCCGCGCCAGGAACGTGCTACGCGACGCCGCCTCGGTCAAAGGTCTCGCCGTTGTAGTCGATCTTGGCGAAGTTGAGCGAGAACTGGTCCGTCGGCACGGCGTCGTCGGCACCACTCGTGTTGTACGACGTGACGAGGACGTCGTCGAACTTCACCTTGTAGAAGTTCATGCTGCCCTGGTCGGCCATGCGGCCGGTCAGCACCGCGCTCGGGACGTGCTTGCCGGTCGCACAGGACTTGAAGAGCACGGGCGACGCCTTGTTGAAGTTGGCCGTGAAGTGGATGTCCTGCATGATCACTTTGCCACCGGCGCCGCCCCCGCCGGCGGGATCGCCGACGATCGACTCGCCCAAGCTGAACGACAGGATCTCGATCTCGTCCTTGTGCTCGCGATCCATGCTGTCGCCTGGGATGCCGTCCATCTTCAGGAAGTAGTCGACTGCTGCCATCACCCTCCTCCTACGCGGTCAACGTCAAGGTGAACTCGGCCGTCCCGTCGCCGCCGAGCTCCCGCGGAGACTGCTTGGCGACGTAGGTCCCGCTCACGCCGACGTAGCGGCCGGTGCCGCCGACGATCGCGAACGGGGTCTCGTGGACGCCGGCGGCGCCGATCCCGAGGATCGTGCCGTCAAACAGGTCGAACGTCTGGAGCTGGAGGACGCCGCCCGTGCCCGCGAGGTTCGCAGCGCGGAACGCGCCCAGCTCCCGGCCCCGGCGGTCGAAGATGCGGCCGCGGGGTGTTCGCGCCGCGGTCGCCTCCGGCAGCTTTCCGGGCTCCGCGTCGTGCACGATCTGCCGCCAGTTGCGTCCGTGCAGGACGACGGTCTTCGTCTTCCGTCCCGCCGCGTCAGGCACCGCCGCGGGTACGGCTGCGCGCTCGCCGAAGAGCTTGCCCCCGGCCGCTCCGAGACCGACCGCACCACCGGCGAGCAGCGCGAGCCGCTTCAGCGCGCCGCCACGGGTGGTCTTGCCGACCTCGTGGTTCGTACTCATAGTCACCTCCGTCGTTCGTGCCGGAGGCGGCGGAGCTGCTCGCCCGCACACGACCGTCCCCCACCTGCCGGTCCCTCATGGGGACCTAAGCACGCTGTCTCGGCGATTTCAAGCTCGGGTCCCGTGAGCCGCGGCGGCGATCCCCTACGATGCGGCGGTGCAGAAGTACACGATCTCGGAGCTGGATTCCGGCGAGCGCGTGATCACGGAGCGTGTCCCGAGCGTCCGTTCGGTCGCGCTCGGCTACTGGATCGGCGCCGGCTCTCGGGACGAGAAGGAGGACCGGGCCGGGGTCTCGCACTTCCTCGAGCACCTGCTCTTCAAGGGGTCGGCGTCGTATTCGGCGACCGAGATCGCCGAGATCTTCGACGGCCTCGGCGGCGAGCTGAACGCGGCAACGTCGCGGGAGCACACCGTCGTCTACGCGCGCGTGACCGACGCGCATCTGGAGACGGCGATCGAAGTGATGACCGACATGGTCTTCGCACCGACGTTCGCCGATCTCGATTCCGAGCGGGAGGTCGTGCTCGAAGAGATCGCGATGTACGAGGACACACCGCAGGAGCTCGTGCACGATCTGTTCTCGGAAGCCGTGTTCGGACCGCATCCGCTCGGCCGGCCCGTGATCGGCACACGTGACGTCATCTCGTCCGTTTCTCGCCGTGCGCTCGCCGCGTACCACCGATCCATGTATCTCGGCGGCAATGTCGTCGTGGCTGCCGCAGGGAATCTCCAGCACGAGGAGCTGGTACGGCTGCTCGAGCGCGTGCAGCGGCGGGGCGAGGCGACGCCGCCGAAAGGCGTACGCGTTCGACGGCCGCTCGTGACGGCACCGCCGCCCGGGCTTCGCTTTCAGCGAAAGGACACGGAGCAGTACCACGTCTGCGTCGGCGCGACCGGGATCGGCCGCTCGGATCGGCGCCGCTTCGCGGCGAGCCTGCTCGACTCGATCCTCGGCGGCTCCGCCTCGTCGCGGCTCTTCCAGGAGATCCGCGAGAAGCGGGGGATGGCGTATGCCGTCTACACGTTCGCGTCGCAGTACACCGACACCGGTCTCGTCGGGTTCTACGTCGGGACGCGCGAGGAGAACCTGAACGAATGTCTCGAGATCGCCACGCACGAGCTTTCGGAGGTTGCTGCCGGCCGGCTGCGCGCGAACGAGCTCGAGCGCGCGAAAGAGAATCTGAAGGGACGGATCGTCCTCGCGATGGAGTCGACCGCGAACCGGATGAGCCGGCTCGGCAAATCGCTCATCACCGACACGGAGCTGCAGTCCCTCGACCGGGTGATTGCGGAGATCGACGCGGTCGAGCCAGCCGAGCTGGCGGAGCTCGCATCGGTCCTGCTGGCGCCCGAGCGGCTCTCGGTTGCGGGCATCGGGCCGGACGAGGAGCGCTTCATGAACGCGGCCGACCGCGTCAATCCCGCGCTGACCCTCGCGGCCGCGTGAAGCTGACGCTCTTCGGAGCCGGTGGCAAGGTGGGACGCGTCCTCGGGCCCGCGCTCGAGGCGCGCGGGCACGAGCTCGTCGATCTCGATGACGCCGAGGCGGCGGTCGACTTCACGGCGCCGGAGGCGGTCGTTCCGAACGTGCTGCGCGCCCTCGACGCCGGAGTTCCGTGTGTGATCGGCACCACCGGCGCCGATCTCACAACTGTGGACAGTCGCGCGCGGGAGGCAGGCCTGCCGGTCTTCTTCGCGCCCAACTTCGCGATCGGCGCCGTCCTGATGATGCGTCTGGCAGCCGACGCGGCGCGCTACCTGCCGCGCGCCGAGATCGTCGAGGCGCACAACGAGGCGAAACGGGACGCGCCGTCGGGCACCGCACGCGCGACCGCCGAGCTGCTCGGCAACGACGTGCCGATCCACTCCATCCGGCTGCCCGGCCTCGTCGCGCACCAGGAGGTGTTGCTCGGCGGCGAGGGGCAGTTGCTGACGATCCGCCACGACGCGTTCACACGCGATGCCTACGTTCCGGGCGTGCTCCTCGCGCTGGAGAAGCTGCGAACGCTGCCGCCCGGGCTCACCACGGGACTGGAAGCGCTGCTCTGACGTGCATGCGACCGAGGTGACGATCCGCGAGCTGTCGCCGCGCGAGGCTCTTCGGCGGCGTGCGGAGCTCGCGCCGCTGTGGCCCGAAGCGTCCCGCGACCGGATCGACGAGATCCTGCCGCGGCACGCGGCGCGGGACGGGTTTCGGTTCCTCGCTGCCTTTCGCGACGACGAGCAGCTCGCGGGATTCGTCTACGGGTATCGCGGCGCAGCGGGGCAGTGGTGGCACGACCGCGTCGCGCGGGCGCTGGGGCGGAAGGGGAGCGCCCGCTGGCTGCCGCGCGGCCACTTCGAGTTCACGGAGCTGCACGTGCGGCCCGACCTCCGCCGCCGGGGGATCGGCGGGACGCT
>WNGA01004935.1_pt1 | contig 20385 bp, 17 predicted proteins | sample 5400061 | NCBI WGS metagenome assembly WNGA01 (sample SAMN13153366, study PRJNA577476) | soil metagenome | isolation source: 100 cm soil or saprolite under grassland replicate 2 | place: USA:California | collected 2016-06-15
TGACCCGCTGCACCCTGGTCGCGGCCAGGCCGCTGCCGTCCAGGCCCTTGGCGGGCGCCCGGGTGGTCACGCTGGCGTCGCTGCCCACCAGGATGCGGGCCTTGTCGTGGGCGGCCGCCCGGGTGGAGGCGACCAGGACGCCCGCGTAGCCGAGGATGCCGAAGGCCAGCGCCGAGCCGGTCACCAGCAGCAGCACCAGCCGGGGGGCGGCGGCCAGCCGGCGCACGGCCAGGAACACGGCCGGCCGCGGGCGGCCGCCGCCCCGGAGCGGCCGGGTCCCTCCGGCGAGCAGCCGGCCGGCGCCGCGGGCGGCCAGGCCGGCGAGCCCGGCGATCAGCAGCAGCGGGAACAGCACCAGGAAGCGGTCCACCCTCGCCGGCTGGCCACCGGCCTGCACCGGCTGGCTGCCGCGGGTCTGCAGCTCGTAGAGGGCGGCCGCGGCCAGCACCAGCAGCAGCACCTCCCAGAGCGGCTTGGCCAGCAGCTCGCGGAGGCCGGCCCTGGACCGCTCGCGCTCCTCCGCCTGGACCGAGGCCCACGTCACCACTGCCAGCAGCAGCAGGCCGACCGCGAGGGCGACCAGCACCTCCCGGTTGGCCGCCGCCAGCGCCTGCGGCTGTGGCTCGCCGGTGGGGGTGAGAACAGCGGCGAGGCCGACGGCCAGCATCCAGCCGAGCGCCCCGCCGGCCAGCAGCGGCAGCGCCGCCTCCACCACCGAGCGGGCGGCGAGCTGGGCGCCGCCGACGCCCTGGGCGGTGAGCAGCAGCACCTCGCCACGGCGGCGCTTGACCCCGTACAGGCCGGCGGCGGCCAGCAGCGCGAGCGCCAGGATGCGGCCGGTCACCGAGATCGTCTCGACCGGTCCGGTGAGGGCGACCTCGGTGGCGTGGGCGCTGGCGACCGCGTTCGCCAGCGGCGAGCTGGCGGTGGCCTGCCGGGCGGCGAGGACGCTCACGGGATCGGAGACGTCCAGCCGGACCCGGTCGATCTGCGGCACCAGGGTCTCGACCGTCGGCACGGTGAGCCGTCCGGGTGGGAGGTAGTAGTTCCACTCCAGCCGCGCGGAGGCGCCGAGCTGCCTGCCGAGCTCGGCCAGCAGCGCCGGCTCGGCCAGCAGCAGCGGTGGCGGCTCCTCACCGACCTTCCTGACGGCCAGGGCGCCGGACAGGGGTGACCAGAACGGGTCGAGCGGCCGGTCACCGCCGGTCAGGTCCTGGTAGATGCCGGCGACGCGGGTACGGGCCCGAGGTGCCGCGCCGACGGTGACGGCCTGGCCGGGGCGCAGCCGCAGGGCCGTCGCGACCGACTCCGGCAGCCACACGCCGTCCGCGGCCGCCGTCCCCGGCGCGGTGGCGAGCCGGCGGACGTGGCCGGCAAAGCCGTCCCTGGCCGCGAGCTGCACTGGCGCGACCCTTTCCACCGGGGCACCCCCCTGGGGTTCCCCGGACCCCTCTGCGGGGGCCACCTGGACCGGTGGGCCGAGCACGGTCCTGACGGGCTCGCCGAGCCGTGGGACCCGTCCCGCCACGACCCCCTCGACCTGCCTGGATAGAGCCGCCAGCTCGTTCGGCCCGATAGGCGAGAACATGACGACGGACAGCGCCGGGACGCCGCCGATCTGGCCCAGGTCCTGCTGCAGGGCGGCGTCCCCGGCGGCGGGGAGGAACAGCCGGGTCGAGACGGTGACAGCGGCGAGCACGAGGGCGGCGCCGGCGACCGCCAGCGCCACCCCCGGGAAATGGATCAGCCGGAACGGCGTCTTGAGCAGCATCCCACCAGTCGGTCGACTGTATCGGGATCAGACCTCGCGGTCGAGGACGCGGTCGGCGACCTCTTCGAGGGCGCCCCGGACCGGCCACGCCGGTAGGGCGGCGAGGGCGGCCTTGGCCGCGTCGACGTCGGCCTGGGCGGCGCGGCGGGCCTCGGCCATGGCCGGCGAGGCGCGCAGCAGGTCGAGGGCCTCGGCGACCGACCGGTCGTCGTGGTCGCCGTCCAGGACCGCCGCCAGCCGCGCCGCGCCCGGCCCGCCGCGGCGGAGCAGGTACAGCACCGGCAGGGTCCGGACCCCGGCTCGCAGGTCGCCGCCTGGCGCCTTGCCCGCCACGGCGGTCTCGGCGGTGATGTCGAGCAGGTCGTCGCCGAGCTGGAAGGCGCGGCCGACCCGTTCGCCGTACTCGGTGAGCGCCTCGACCACGTCCGCCGGCGCGCCGGCCAGGCGCCCGCCGAGCCGGCAGGCGGCGGCGATGAGCGCGCCGGTCTTGTCGGCGAGCACGGCCAGGTAGTGCTCGACCGGGTCCTCGCCGGGGGCGGGGCCGCGCACCTCGCGGATCTGGCCCTGGACGAGCCGGGCGATGGCCCTGGCGAGCACGCGGGTCGCCTCGGCGCCGAGCCCGGCCGTCACCTCGGAGGCGCGGGCGAACAGGTAGTCGCCGGTGAGCACGGCCACCTTGTTGTCGTAGCGGGCGTTGGCCGAGCGGGCGCCGCGGCGCACCTCCGCCTCGTCCATGACGTCGTCGTGGTAGAGGCTCGACAGGTGCGTCAGCTCGATGGCGACCGAGGCGCCGACCAGCCGAGGGTCGCCAGGATCGCCGGTGTGGCCGGCCAGCAGCACCAGCGTGGGCCGAAGGCGCTTGCCGCCGGCGGCGACCAGGTAGCTGGCGGCCTCCTGCACGAACGGGTCGGCGGTGACCACCGCGTCCCGCAGGGCCTCCTCGACCTGGACGAGGCCCGCCCGGACCCGCGCCTGGATCTCGGCCAGGCCGGCGTCCGGCGTCGTGTCGGGGTCGGCGGCGCGCACTACCCGAGGATCCTCTCGGCGGTCCTGGCGGCGCTGACCAGCACCTCCGGGGCGAGGCCGATGGCGATGGTGAGCCCGCCGGCCAGCCCGAGGGCGAGGCCGAGGGCGGGCGCCCGGCCGGCCGGCGGCTCGGTCTCGCCGGCCGGCTCCTGCAGGTAGGCCACGACCAGCACCCGGAGGTAGAAGAACGCGGAGATCACCGAGCTGATCACCGCGACCACCACCAGCCACGCGAGCCCGGCCTCGATGCCCGCCAGGAACACGTAGTACTTGGCCCAGAAGCCGGACAGCGGCGGGATGCCGGTGAGGGCCAGCATGAACAGCGCCAGCAGCGCGCCCGCCCACGGGTGGTGGCGGGCGAACCCGCGGTAGTCGTCCAGGTTCGACCGCTCCCCCGGGGCGCCGCCTCCCAGCCGCGAGGCGTACTGCACCACCATGAACGCCCCCATGACCATGAAGGCGTAGGCGAGCAGGTAGAACATGGAGGCGGAGATGCCGGCGGGCACGGTGGCGGCCGCGGCCAGGCCGACCAGCAGGTAGCCGGCGTGCGAGATCGACGAGTAGGCGAGCATGCGCTTGAGGTCGCTCTGGACGACCGCCAGCGCCGCGCCGACCAGCATGGTGACCACCGCCACCGTGGCGATCACCGGCCGCCACGACACCACCATGCCGCCGAGGGCGCCGGCGAACACCCGCAGGAAGACCGCGAAGCCCGCCGCCTTGGTGCCCGCGGCCATGAACGCGGTCACCGGGGTGGGCGCCCCCTGGTAGACGTCCGGGGTCCACATGTGGAACGGGACCGCGGCCACCTTGAAGAGGAAGCCGACCGCGAGCAGGCCGATGCCGGCCAGCAGCAGGGTGCCGTCGCCGGTGGGGTCGACGCTCGCGCGGGCGATGCCGAGCAGGTTGGTGGTGCCGGTCGCCCCGTAGCACAGCGCGATGCCGTACAGCAGGAACGCCGAGGAGAACGCCCCGAGCAGGAAGTACTTCATCGCCGCCTCCTGGGCGGCCATGCGCCGGGTCGCTCCCGTCATCACGTAGAGGCTGAGCGACAGGATCTCCAGGGCGATGAACACCACCAGCAGGTCCGAGGCGGCGGCCAGCAGCACCATCCCGGTGAGCGCGAACAGCAGCAGCGGGAAGACCTCCGGCGGCGCCTCCTCCTCGGTGGACTCTTCCCGACCCACCGGGGCACCCCCTTGGGGTTCCCCGGACCCCTCCGGCGCGCCGCCCTGCGCGGCCATCAGGGTGGCGAGGGCGCCCACCGCGAGCAGCACCAGCCTCGCGTAGCGGGTGATGCCGTCCAGCGAGACCGCGCCGTCGAAGGCCACCCTGGCCAGGTCCCAGTTCCAGGCGGTCAGCCCGGCCGCCACCGCCAGCCCGGCGAGGGTGAGGCCGGCGAGCACGCCACGGCGAGCGCCGGGCCAGAAGGCGACGACCATGAGCAGGACCACCCCGGCGCCGGCCAGGGCCAGCTCCGGGGCGATCGCGCGCCAGTCGACCCGCGGCAGGGGCAGCGGCTCGGCGGTGGCTTGGGCCAGAAGCTGCACGTGGCTCCTCCGGGGTCAGGGACTCGTCTGTCGGGTCTGCTCGACGACGCGCTCGGCCGACGGCTCCACCCGCTCCAGCAGCGGACGCGGGAACAGGCCGAGGACGACGATGGCGGCGACCAGCGGGGCCAGGATCGCCCACTCCCGGCCGGTGAGGTCGCCGACGGCGCGGTTCTCCTCCCGCTCCAGCTTCCCGTGCCACATGCGCTGGTAGGCCCAGAGCAGGTAGACGGCACCGAGGATCACCCCGGCGGCGGCGAGCACCGCGTAGGCGCGGTTGGCCAGGAACGCGCCGAGCAGGGTCAGGAACTCGCCGACGAAGCCGACCAGGCCGGGCAGGGCGACGGCGCCGAGGGTGATGACCAGCATGATCCCGGCCATGCGGGGCGCCGACCGCTGGAGCCCGCCGAACTCGTCGATCCGGCGGGTGCCGCGACGCTCCTCGAGCATGCCGGTGACGAAGAAGAGCCCGCCGATGAGCAGGCCGTGGGCGACCATGTAGAACACCCCGCCCTGCAGGCCCTGGACGTTGAGGGCGAACACGCCGAGCACGATGAACCCCAGGTGCGACACTGACGAGTAGGCCACCAGGGTCTTGAAGTCCCGCTGCACGGCCGCGACCAGCGCGCAGTAGAGGATGCCGATCACCGCCAGCGTGAGCAGCAGCGGCTGGAGGTCGCGGGCGGCGTCGGGGAACAGCGGCAGCGAGAAGCGCAGGAACCCGTAGACGCCGAGCTTGGACATGACGCCGGCCAGCAGCACCGTGGTGGTGGTCGGCGCCTCGGTGTAGGCGTCGGGCAGCCAGGTGTGGAACGGCCACACCGGGGTCTTGATGGCGAAGGCGGCGAAGAAGGCGGCGAACAGCCAGCGCTGGGTGGCCGGCGCCTTGTCGAGGTCGCGGAGGGCGTCGTAGTCGAAGCTGGGCGTCCCGGTGGCCTTCTGGTGCAGGTACAGCAGGGCGATGATGCCGACCAGCATCAGCAGGCCGCCGAGCAGCGTGTAGACGAAGAACTTGACCGCCGCGTAGACCCGCCGCTGCCCGCCGTAGGAGCCGATCAGGAAGTAGGCGGGGACCAGGACCGCCTCCCAGAACACGTAGAACAGGAACAGGTCGAGGCTGACGAACACCCCGAGCATGGCCGTCTCCAGCACCAGCAGCAGGGCGAGGTAGCCGCGCAATCGGTCCGCCATGCGCCAGGAGCCGGCGATCGCCAGCGGCGTGAGCACGGTGGTGAGCAGCACCAGCGGCAGGCTGACCCCGTCCACCCCGACCCGGTAGCGGACCCCGAACGACGGCACCCAGTCCGCCGCCACGCCGAGCTGGAAGCCGGCCTCGCCGGCGCGGAAGCGGACGGCGACGGCGACGGCCAGCGCGAGCGCGACCAGGCTGGCCGCCAGCGCCAGCCAGCGGACCAATTCCTGGCGGGAGGCGGGCACCGCGGCGACGAGGACGGCCCCGGCGAGCGGGGCGAACAGCGCGGCGGTCAGCAGCACGGCGACGGCTCCAGGGCTGGTCGGGTCATGGTCGGAAGACGAGGAAGGCGACGATCAGCACGGCACCGCCGAGCACGCCGAGGGCATAGGAGCGGACCAGGCCGGATTGCAGCCGGCGGCCACTGCGGGCCCCGGCACCGACCAGCTCGGCGACGCCGTTGACAGCGCCGTCGATGGCCCGCTGGTCGACGGTGACCGCCAGGAAGGCGGCCACCGCACGGCCGAGGGTGACGGTGAAGAACTCGTAGACCTGGTCGACGTAGAGCCGCTCCGCCAGCGTCCGCCAGGCCGGCGCGAAGCGGACCCGCATCGCCAGCCAGTCGACCCGGCCGCTGCCGTACAGCAGCCAGGCGGTCCCGGCGCCGACCGCCGCCATGCCGGTCGCGACCGCGGACAGCCAGAACGCCGTCGCCGAGGTGCCCTCGTGGGCCTGGTGGCCGAGCACCGGCTCCAGGAACCCCTGGAAGCGGCCGCCCGCGCCGGTGAAGGTGCTGAGGGCGAACCCGGCGACCACGGCCAGCACACCGAGGACGACCAGCGGCACGGTCATGACCGGCGGGGACTCGTGCGGGTGGCGGCCGTCCGGCCAGCGCCGCTCGCCGAAGAAGGTGAGGAACAGCAGCCGCGACATGTAGAAGGCGGTCAGGCCGGCCGTGAGCACGCCGACCACCCAGGCCAGCCGGCCGATCCCGCCGTGCTCGAAGGCGGCCGCCAGGACCTGGTCCTTGGAGTAGAAGCCGGCGGTGAACGGCACGCCGACGATCGCGGCCCAGGCGAGCACGGTGGTCCAGAAGGTCACCGGCATGGCCGCCCGCAGGCCGCCGAAGTGCTTGACGTCGACGTCGTCGTCGTTGCCGTGCATCACCGACCCGGCCCCGAGGAACAGCTGGGCCTTGAAGAAGGCGTGGGTGACCAGGTGGAACATGCCCGCGGCGTAGCCGATCGGCCCCAGCCCGACGCCGATGAACATGTAGCCGAGCTGGGAGACGGTCGAGTAGGCGAGGATCTTCTTGAGGTCGTCCTGGCCGATGGCGATCAGCGCCGCCAGCAGGGCCGTGAGCGCCCCGACGACCACCACCACCGTCTGGGCGGTGCCGGAGGCCTCGAACAGCGTGTGGGTCCTCGCCACCAGGAACACCCCGGCGGTGACCATGGTGGCGGCGTGGATCAGGGCCGACACCGGCGTGGGGCCGGCCATCGCGTCCGGCAGCCAGACGTACAGCGGGAACTGGGCGCTCTTGCCGGTGCAGGCCAGGAACAGCAGCAGCGCGACGGCGGTGGCGGTGCCGGTCGCCAGCCCGCTCGCCCGGCCGAAGACGTCGTCGAAGTCGAGGCTGCCGACGGTGGCGAAGACCAGGAACATCGCCAGCAGGAAGCCGACGTCGCCGATGCGGTTGGCCAGGAACGCCTTCTTGGCGGCGGGTGGCGCCCAGACCTCCTGGCGGTCGTCGGGCTCGCCGGGCACCAGCCGGCCGAGCGGGTTGACGACCGGCAGCGGACGGTTGAACCAGAAGCCGATGAGCAGGTACGAGCACAGGCCGACCCCCTCCCAGCCGAGGAACATGACCAGGAAGTTCTGGGCGAGCACCAGGATCAGCATCGAGGCCACGAACAGGTTGAGCCAGGCGAAGAACGTCTCCCGGCGCTCGTCGTGGGCCATGTAGCCGATCGAGTACAGGTGGATCAGGCTGGAGACGCCGGTGACGACCAGGGCCATGACGGCCGAGAGCTGGTCCCAGCGCAGGTCGAAGGCGACCCGCAGGTCGCCGGAGGTGATGAAGTTGTAGCCGCGCAGCACCGCGGTGCGGGTCTCGGCGTCCCTGCCGAGCAGCTCGAAGAAGGCGGCGACGGCGATCGCGAAGGCGGCCGCGACCATCAGGGTCGCCAGCCAGCCGGCCAGGGCGCGCAGGCGCTGCCCGAGCAGCACGTTGACCGCGAAGCCGGCCAGTGGCAGCAGCGGCAGCAGCCAGATCAGGCGGATCGCGCCGGTAGCGTTCAGGGCACCGTCACCCCTTGAGCAGGTTGACGTCGTCGACCGAGGCCGACGAGCGCTTGCGGAAGATCGCGACCAGGATGCCGAGGCCGACCACGACCTCGGCGGCGGCCACCACCATGACGAAGAACGCCAGGATCTGGCCGTCGAGCGTGCCGTTCACCTTGGCGAAGGCGATGAACGACAGGTTGACCGCGTTGAGCATCAGCTCGACGCACATGAACACCACGATGGCGTTGCGCCGGATGAGCACGCCGGCGACGCCGATGCCGAACAGCAGGGCCGACAGCAGCAGGTAGGCGCCGGGACCGACCCTCATGGCCGCCGCTTCCCGAGGACCAGGGCGCCGACGGCCGCGACCACCAGCAGCAGCCCGGCGGCCTCGAAGGCGAAGACGTAGCGGGTGAACAGGATGCGCCCGATCGCCTGGACGTTGCCGCCCTCGTTGGCCTGCGCGAGGCTGGCCGGCGGGGTGTCGAACACGCCGGCGAGCAGCGCCCCGCCGACCGCGACCAGCAGCAGCACGGTGAGCACGGCGGCGGCCGGCCGCTGGCCCCTGATGGTCTCCTTGAGGACCTCCTCGTTGCCGACGCCGAGCAGCATGAGCACGAACAGGAACAGCACCATGATCGCGCCGGCGTACACGATCACCTGGACGGCGGCGACGAACTGCGCCTCCAGCAGCACGTAGAACCCGGCCAGGCAGAAGAAGTTGACCACCAGCAGCAGCGCCGAGTAGACGGCGTTGCGGTTCAGCACCATGCCGAGCGCGGCCAGCACCGACACCGGGGCGAGCACCGCGAACACCACCAGCTCGGCCTGCTCGGCCGGGGTGGTCTTGGCGAGCAGGGCGGTCACTTGGGCCGCCCCTCGTCGGCGGGCAGGTCGCGGAGCAGCGCCCAGACCGGCTCGGTCGACTCCTGGGAGACGGACGCCTGGGGGCCGTAGCGGGCGATCGTCGGCGGGCCGTCCTCGGCGTCGACGTGGGGGGGCGGCTTGGCGCCGGCGGGGACGGGGGCGAGCAGGTCGGGCTTGTCGTAGACGAGCCCCTCCCGGGTGGGGGAGGACAGCTCGTACTCGTTGGTCATGGTCAGGGCGCGGGTCGGGCAGGCCTCGATGCAGAGCCCGCAGAAGATGCAGCGGTTGTAGTTGATCTGGTAGATGGCGGCGTAGCGCTCGCCCACCGACCAGCGCGCCTGGGGGGTGTTGTCGGCCCCCTGGACGTAGATGGCGTCGGCCGGGCAGGCGTAGGCGCACAGCTCGCAGCCGATGCAGCGTTCCAGGCCGTCCGGGTAGCGGTTGAGCAGGTGGCGGCCGTGGAAGCGGGCGGAGGTCGGCTTCTTCTGCTCCGGGTACTGGATGGTGTTCCGCCTGCGGAACATGCTGCGGAAGGTGACCGACATCCCCTTCAGGATCTCGCTTGGCATCATGGGCTGGAGCCTCCGGGGGCGGTACGGTCGCTGCCGGCCTCCTTCTCGGAGGACGGCAGCAGGAACGAGAGCAGCAGCAGGGCGACGACCACGCCGACGGCGATGAGCTGCGTCTGGCGGGAGATCCTGAAGTCCACCACCAGCACCACCGCGGTGACGGCGACCCAGCCGAAGGCGACCGGGATCAGCACCTTCCAGCCGAAGCTCATCAGGCGGTCGAAGCGGAGCCTCGGCAGGGTCGCCCGCAGCCAGATGAACAGGAACACGAACAGGTAGACCTTGGCCACGAACCACAGGATGGGCCACAGCCAGGGCAGGAAGTCGGGTGCCGGCCCGTCCGGCCCGCCGAGGAAGGCGGTGGTGGCGACCGCCGAGACGGTGATGACGTTGAGGTACTCGGCGAGGAAGAACAGCGCGAACTTCACCCCCGAGTACTCGGTGTGGTACCCGCCGACCAGCTCCGACTCGGCCTCCGGCAGGTCGAACGGGGCCCGGTTGGTCTCGGCGATGCCGGACAGCAGGAAGACCAGGAACAGCGGGAACTGGAAGATCACGTACCAGCGGGGGATGAAGCCGGCCAGCGGGTCGCCCTGCTGGGCGGCGACGATGCCGGCGGCCGACAGGGTCCCGGCGGTCATGAACACCCCGACCAGCGACAGTCCCTGGGCGATCTCGTAGCTGATCATCTGCGCCGAGGAGCGGACCGCGCCGAGCAGCGGGTAGTTGGACCCGGACGCCCAGCCGGCCAGCACGAGGCCGTAGACCTGCAGGCTGCCCATGGCCAGCACGAACAGCAGGCCGACGTTGAGGTCGGTGAGCTGGGCGCGCTCGCTGCCGAAGGCGGTGCCGAACGGCAGCACCGAGATCGACAGGAACGCCGGCACCATCATCACGACCGGGGCGAGCCCGTACAGGACCCGGTCGGCGTTGCTGGGCCGCACGTCCTCCTTGAAGAACAGCTTGATGCCGTCGGCGAGGGTCTGGAGCACCCCGAACGGCCCGACGCGGTTGGGGCCGACCCGGGTCTGCATGAAGGCGACCACCCGGCGCTCCAGCCACACGGTGAGCATCACGCTCACCATCAGGAACGCGAAGATGGCGACGACCTTGACCAGCAGGATCACCACGTCCCACAGGGTCCCTGTCATGCCGCCGCCTCCTCGACCGCGGTGACCGTGACCCGCAGGGCCGGGGCGGGGCCGAGCAGCGCGCCGAGCGCCAGGTCGGGCTGGTTGGCGGGGACGAACGCGCAGCCGGGGGCGACCGTCGGCGCCACCCGCACCGGCAGCCGCGCCGTGCGGTCGTCGCCGAAGTCGACCTCGGCGGTGGCGCCGTCGGCCAGGCCGAGCCGGCCGGCGTCGTCCGGGTGCAGCTCCACGAACGCGCCCGGCGTCTCCCGGTTCAGGTCGTCGGCCCCCGCCAGCAGCGAAGCGCCGTCCAGCAGCAGCGGGTAGGTCACCAATGCCAGACCGTCACTTGGGCCGGCGAGCTCGACCGGCTCCGGTGAGGACCGTCCGGGGGGGTCCGGCTGGGGGGGTCCGGGGGACCCCGAGGGGGTCTCCCGGTGGGTCGGGGTGCTTTCCGCCCCCCCGGTTGGTCGGGTCCGGAACCGCGCGGTCTCGGCCGTCACCGCGGCCAGGGTGGCAAGGCCGAGGTCGGTCCCGAGCCGCACCGAGAGCTGGTCGGCCAGCTCCCAGACGGCCTGGGCGGCGCCGCCGACCGGCACCGCCGGGTGGGTGGCCTGCACCCGGCCCTCCCAGTCGGTGAAGGTGCCCTCGGTCTCGGCGTGGACGACCGCCGGCAGCAGCACGTCGGCGTGCCTGGTGGTGTCGTTGGCCTGGTGGTCGACGGCGACCACGAAGGCCCGCTCCAGGGCCTGTTCGGCCAGCTCCCGGGGCCCGTGGTCGCGGACCAGGTCGACCCCGGCGAGCACCAGCACGCCGAGCTCGCCCTCGGCGGCCGCCCTGACCATCGCCAGGGCGTCCAGGCCGGGCGCCTGCGGCGGCTCGACGCCCCACGCCTCGGCCAGCTCGGCCCTGGCGCCGGCGTCGGCAAGCGGTCGGCCGCCGGGGAGCAGGTCGGGCCTGGCCCCGGCGTCCAGGGCGCCCCGGTCGCCGGCCCGGCGCGGCACCCAGGCGAACGCCGCCCCGAGCCCGTCGGCGAGCCGAGCGGCCGCGGCCAGCCCGCCGCCCGCGGCCCCCCGCCACCCGGCCAGGACGATCACGCCCCGGCTCGTGCCTCCCGGCCCCCCGGCGCCGCTGGGCCCGGCGGCGCCGCGGACCAGGCGCCCGGCGTCGCCCTCGCCCCGGCCGAGCCGGTCGAGCGCCTCGGCCTCGGCGCCGGGCTCGGTGGCGACCACGGTGGCGAACTCGGCCAGGCGACCGGGCCGCGGCCCGACCGCGACCACCTTGACGCCGCGGCGGAGGGCCGCCTTCCGCAGCCGCAGGAACAGGATCGGCGACTCCTCGTGCGGGTCGAGGTCGACGACCACGACCGCCTTGGCCGCCTCCAGGTCCCGGTAGGTGGGGGCGCCGCCGGACCCGGCCGGCACGCCGGCGACCCTGGCGGCGGCGGCCGCGTCGGCCTCGCCCTCCGGCCACTGGCGGGCGTCGACGTTGTTGGTGCCGAAGGTGACCCTTGCCAGCTTCTGCAGCGCGTAGGCGTCCTGGTCGCTGAGGTGGCCGCCGACCAGCACCCCCACGCCCCTGGCGCGGGCCGCGCGGATGCCGTCGGCGGCCCGGCGCAGCGCCTCCGACCAGGAGGCGGTCCGCAGGCCGCCCCCGGACGCGATGTGCGGGATCAGCACCCGCTCGGGGGTCTGCGCGTAGGCGAACCCGTAGCGGCCCCGGTCGCAGTTCCAGGCCTCGTTGACGTCGTCGTTGTCGCGCGCGAGCTGGCGGGTGACCAGGCCACGGCGGGCGTCGATGCGCAGGTTGCAGCCGGCGGCGCAGTGGTTGCAGACGGCGTCGGTCGAGGTCAGGTCGAACGGGCGGGCCCGGAACCGGTAGGACGGGGAGGTGAGCGCCCCGACGGGACAGATCTGCACGACGTTGCCGGAGAAGACGCTCTCGTACGGCTCGTCGGGGTAGATGCCGACCTGCTCGAGCGCCCCCCGCTCGAACAGCTCGATGAACGGGTCGCCGGCGACCTCGCTGGAGAAGCGGGTGCAGCGGGCGCAGAGCACGCAGCGCTCGCGGTCCAGCAGCACCGTCTCGGAGATCTTGATCGGCTTCTCGAAGCGGCGCTTGGTCTCGACGAAACGGGTCTCCCCCGGCCCGTGGGCCAGCGTCTGGTCCTGCAGCGGGCACTCGCCGCCCTTGTCGCACATGGGGCAGTCGAGCGGGTGGTTGATGAGCAGCAGCTCCAGGGTGCCCTCCTGGCCGGCCCGCGCCACCTCGGAGGTCTGCTGGGTCTTGACGACCATGCCGTCGGTCACCGTGGTGGTGCAGGCGGTCAGCGGCTTGCGCTGCCCGGCGACCTCGACCAGGCACTGCCGGCAGGCGCCGAGCGGGGCGAGCAGCCGGTGGTCGCAGAAGCGCGGGACCACCACGCCGATCTCCTCGGCGGCCCGGATGACCAGCGTGCCAGGGGCGACCTCGAGCTCCTGGTCGTCGATGGTGACCTTCACGGTGGTCGGCCTGTCGGGCATGGGGCTCCTAGTGGGCGGCGGCAACGACGCGGCTGCCCGGGAACGGGCAGCCACCGCCGCTGACGTGCTCGCTGAACTCGTCGCGGAAGAACTTGAGGGCGGAGACGATCGGGCTGGTCGCCCCGTCCCCGAGGGCGCAGAACGAGCGGCCGAAGATCGCGTCGCAGATGTCCTTGAGGGTGTCCATGTCCTCCTCCCGGCCCTGCCCGGTCTCGAGCCGGACCAGGATCTTGCGCATCCAGTCGGTGCCCTCGCGGCACGGCGTGCACTTGCCGCAGGACTCGTGGGCGTAGAACTCGGTGAAGTTGAGGCAGGCGTTGACGATGCAGACGTCCTCGGACATGACGATCACCGCGGCCGTGCCGAGCAGGCTGCCGGCGGCCGCGATGCCCTCGAAGTCCATGGGCGTGTCGAGGTGGTCGGCGGTCAGCATCGGGGTGGAGGAGCCGCCCGGCGTCCACGCCTTGAGGGACTTGCCTTCCAGCATGCCGCCCGCGGCTCCCATGATGACGTCGCGGGCGGGCACGCCGAGCGGGAACTCGAAGTTGCCGGGGTTGCGGACGTCGCCGCTGACGCTGAACAGCTTGGGGCCTGGCGACTTGTCGGAGCCCATGGAGCGGAACCAGTCGGCGCCCTTGGTGACGATCCAGGGGACGGTGGCGATGGTCTCGACGTTGTTGACGGTGGTGGGGGCGCGGTACAGGCCCTCGACCGCCGGGAAGGGCGGCCGCAGCTTGGGCTGGCCGCGCTGGCCTTCCAGGGAGGACAGCAGGGCGGTCTCCTCGCCGCAGATGTAGGCGCCGGCGCCGCGGTGCAGCACCACGTCCAGGTCGAACCCGGAACCCTTGATGTCCCGGCCGAGCAGGCCCCGGTCGTAGGCGGCGTCGATCGCGGCCTGCAGGCGGCGGCCGGCCCAGCCGCACTCGCCGCGCAGGTAGATGAACGCGGTCCGGCAGCCGATCGCGTAGGCGGACACGATCACGCCCTCGACCAGGGCGTGCGGGTCTCGTTCCAGCAGCTCCATGTCCTTGAAGGTGCCCGGCTCGCTCTCGTCGGCGTTGACGACCAGGTAGGTCGGCTTGCCGGTGCCCTTGGCCAGGAAGCCCCACTTCATCCCCGTGGGGAAGCCGGCGCCGCCGCGGCCCCGCAGGCCGGAGTCCTTGACGAGCTGCACCAGGTCCTCGGGGGCCTGGGCGAAGGCGGCGTCCAGGCTGGCGTAGCCGTCCAGCTCGACGTACCGGTCGAGCTCGTGGGCGCGCGCGTCGCCCCAGCGGCTGGTGAGGACCCGTACCTGCTCGGTCACTGGTCCTCCTCCCCCGGCCCCTGATCCACCGGGGCACCCCCTCGGGGTTCCCCGGACCCCTCCCGGTCCACCGGGGCACCCCCTCGGGGTTCCCCGGACCCCTCCCGGTCCACCGGGGCACCCCCTCGGGGTTCCCCGGACCCCTCCGGATCCACCGGGGCACCCCCTCGGGGTTCCCCGGACCCCTCCGGCCGCTCGGGGGGCTCGCCGAGGCCGGCGAGGCGCCAGTGGAGGGCGGCGGTCGAGGGCTCGGTGACCGAGCCGTCGGCGGCGAACGTCGGCGGCGGCACCTCGTCCCGGAGCAGCGCCTCGACCAGCCGCAGCGCCTCCTGGACGGTGAGCCGCTCGTAGTTCTCCGTGTTGACCTGCACCACCGGGGCGCCGTCGCAGGCGGCCAGGCACTCCACCTCCTCCACCGTCACCATGCCGCTCTGGTCGGTGCCGCCGAGCGGCACGCCGAGCCGCTCGGTCAGCGCCGCGGAGATGTCCCGGGAGCCGCGGAGCTGGCAGGACAGCGTCTTGCAGACCGACACCAGGTACTTCCCCACCGGGCGGCGCCGGAACATCGTGTAGAAGGTGGCCACCGCGCCGACCTCGGCCCTGGTCAGCCCGAGCAGGCTCGCCACCTGCGCCACCCCGGCCGGCGACACGTAGCCGTCCTCCGCCTGCAGCAGGAAGAGGATCGGCAGCAGGGCCGAGCGCCGCTGCGGGTAGCGGGCGATCAGCTCCTCGGCGCGGGCCAGGCTCTGGTCGGACAGGGGCACGGCGGTCGCGGTCTCCCTTCTAGCGGTCGACGCCGCCGAGGACCGGGTCGATGGAGGACAGGGCGGCGATGACGTCGGCGACCAGCAGGCGGCCCTCCATCATCGGGGCGGCCGACTGGAGGTTCACGAACGACGGGTCACGGACGTGCACCCGGTAGGGGAGGTTGCCGCCGTCGGAGACGACGTGGTAGCCGAGCTCGCCCCGCGGCGACTCGACCGGCACGTACACCTCGCCAGGTGGCACCTTGAAGCCCTCGGTGACCATCTTGAAGTGGTGGATGAGGGCCTCCATCGACTCGCCCATGATGTGGCGGACGTGCGCCGGCGAGTTGCCGAGCCCGTCCGGGCCCAGGGCGAGGCGCGCCGGCCAGGCGACCTTCGGGTCGTCCACCATCACCGGGCCGTCGGGCAGGGTGTCGACGACCTGCTCGACGATCCGCAGGCTCTGGCGCATCTCGGCCATCCGCACCTGGTAGCGGGCGTAGACGTCGGCGCCGGTGGCGGTCGGCACCTCGAAGTCGTACTGCTCGTAGCCGCAGTACGGCTCGGCCTTGCGCAGGTCGTGGTCCAGCCCGGCGGCCCGCAGCATCGGCCCGGTGACGCCAAGGTCGATCAGCCGGTCCAGCTCCAGGCGGCCGATCCCCCTGGTCCGCTCCAGCCAGATGGGGTTGTTGGTGAGCAGGGTCTCGTACTCGTCGGCCTTGCCACGCATGTCGGCCGCGAACACGCGGATCTTGTCCTCGGTGCCGTCCGGGAGGTCCTGGGACACGCCGGCGGGGCGTACCCAGGCGTGGTTCATGCGCAGGCCGGTGACGTCCTCCAGGATGTCGAGGATCTCCTCCCGCTCCCGGAAGCCGTAGAGCATGATCGACAGCGCTCCCAGCTCCAGCCCGGTGGTGGCCAGCCACACCAGGTGGGAGCTGATCCGGTTCAGCTCCATCATCAGCACCCGCAGGGCCTGGGCCCGCGGCGGCGCCTGGATGCCGAGCAGCTTCTCGACCGCGAGGCAGTAGGCGGTCTCGTTGAAGATCGGCGACAGGTAGTCCATGCGGGTCACGAACGTGACCCCCTGGACCCAGGGGCGGAACTCGGTGGACTTCTCGATGCCGGTGTGGAGGTAGCCGACGACCGGCTGCAGGCTGGTGACCTCCTCGCCGCGCAGCGTGACCACCAGCCGGAGCACCCCGTGGGTGGAGGGATGCTGCGGGCCCATGTTGATGACCATGACGTCGTCGTCGCCTTCGGTGGCGGCCCGGGCGGTCACCTCGGCCCAGTCGCCACCGCCCATGGCGATCACCTGCTGGGCGCGCCGCTCGTTCATGCTGACGTGCTCGGCGGCCGCCGCGGGCGGCAGGTCGTGCGCCTCGCCGGGCCGCACGACCACCTCGTCGACCAGCTCGTTGGTGGGGGGTGACTCGCTCATGTGCTCGTCCAGCCCCCCTTGTACCGCCGGGTGTCCGGGGACGGGATGTGGGCGTCGATGTACCCGACGTCCACGCCGCCGAGCGGGTAGTCCTTGCGCTGCGGGTAGCCCTTCCAGTCCTCGGGCATGAGGATCCGGACCAGGTTCGGGTGGCCGTCGAAGCGCACCCCGAAGAAGTCGTAGACCTCGCGCTCGTGCCAGTTGGCCGTGGCCCACACGCCGGTCACCGAGGGGACGTGCGGGTCGTCGACGCCGACCCGGACCTTGATCCGCAGCCGCATGTTGTGGTCGAACGAGTAGAGGTGGTAGTCGACGCAGAGCCGCTCCGGGCGGTCGTCGAGCTTCAGGTAGTCGGTCCCCGAGAGGTCGGCGAGCAGCCGGAAGCGGGCCGCCGGGTGGTCGCGCAGCCAGGTGGCGACCTCGACCAGGTGGGCCGGGTCGAGCTCGACGGTGACCTCGCCGCGGTGCCCGCTCACCTCCTTGACCGCCTCGGCGAACCGCTCCCGCAGGCCGGTCAGCACCGGCTGGAGCGTCTCGGGAGGCTGGAAGGCGGTCTCGGCCCCGGCGCTCACCCGGCCGCCTCCTCGAGCGTCAGCTTCGACCGCGGCTCGCCCTTCCGGATCTTCTCGTGCAGCCGGATGATGCCGTCCATGAGCATCTCCGGCCGTGGCGGGCAGCCGGGCACGTACATGTCGACCGGGACGATCTTGTCGACGCCCTGGACGATCGCGTAGTTGTTGAACATGCCGCCGGAGGTGGCGCACACCCCCATGGAGATGACCCACTTGGGCTCCGGCATCTGGTCGTAGATGGTGCGCAGCACCGGGGCCATCTTCTGCGACACCCGCCCGGACACGATCATGAGGTCCGCCTGCCGCGGCGAGGCCCTGAACACCTCCATGCCGAAGCGGGCGAGGTCGTAGCGACCGGCCCCGGTCGCCATCATCTCGATGGCGCAGCAGGCCAGCCCGAAGGTGGCCGGCCACAGGGAGCCCTTGCGTGCCCAGTTGGCCAGCTTCTCCACGGTGGTGACGAGGATGCCGCCTGGCAGCTTCTCCAGCCCGCTCCCGGTCTGCATGGTCAGTCCCACTCCAGTCCGCCGCGCTTCCAGTCGTAGACGTAGGCGATCCCCACCAGGCCGACGAAGATGCCCATCTCGACCAGGCCGAAGATCTCGAGCTGGCGGAACACGACCGCCCATGGGTACAGGAAGATGACCTCGACGTCGAAGACCACGAACAGCATCGCGGTCAGGTAGAACTTGACCGGGTAGCGCTCCCCCTTCGGCAGCCGCCCCGGCTCGATGCCCGACTCGTAGGCCGAGTACTTGGCCCGGGTCGGCCGGTGGGGCGCCAGGAACGCCGACACCACGATCGACAGGACGGCGAACGCGGTCGCCAGCACGAGCATGGCCAGGATGGGGGTGAAGGCACCGAGGTTCACGGGCAGCCTCCAACGGTCCTCGGAGAGGGGGCCGGCGACGGAGCGGCAAGCCTATGGCCGCCTACGGAGAGCACGCAAACCCGGGCGGGCACGAACCTCACCTCGAAGGGGCGAGCCGCACCATGGCGCGGACCACGCGGTCGGTGGTGTCGCCCCTGGCCGGCTCGTAGAGGTTGGCCAGCAGCTTGAGGACGAGCTTCATGAGCGTCGGACGGGGCAGCCCGTACCTGGTGGCGAGCTTCATGAACCGGGGGTCGCCGATGAGGCGCACGAACAGGCGGCCGACCGCGTAGTAGGACCCGAAGCGGCGCTCGACCGCCGAGCGGTAGACGGCCAGGCGGGTGCGGTCGCCGCTCTCCAGCACGGCCAGCGCCGTCTCCGCCGCGAGCTGGCCGGACTCCATGGCGTAGTCGATGCCCTCGCCGTTGAAGGGGTTGACCAGCCCCGCCGCGTCGCCGACGAACAGCACCCCGCGGTACAGGGGCGGGTGGCGGCTGGCGCCCATCGGCAGCGGGGCCGAGCGCGGCTTGGCGACCGCGTCGGCGGGGGCGAAGCCCCACTCCGGCCCCACCGTCGGCACCCAGTCCTCGAGGAGCCGCTTGTAGTTGATGTTGCGGAAGTGGGCCGAGGTGTTGAGCAGGCCGACGCCGACGTTGACGGTCCCGTCGGCCAGCGGGAACACCCAGCCGTAGCCGGGCAGCAGGTCGTCGCCGCGCCGCAGCTCCAGGTAGGAGTCGATCCAGGGGTCGACGTCGCGCTCGGCCCGGTAGTACTGGCGGATGGCCACGCCGATGGGGCGCTGCTCGTCCCGGTTCAGGCCGAGCGCCTGGGCGAACCGGCTGGAGGCGCCGTCGGCGGCGATCACCACCTCGGCGCGCACGTCGACCGGGTCCTCGCCGTCGCGGCGCAGCACGGCACCCCTGACCAGGCCGCGCTCGACCAGGGGGGCGACCACCTCGGTGGTCTCCCGCAGCTCGGCCCCGGCTTTCTCGGCGGTGCGCGCCAGGAGCTGGTCGAGGTCGGTGCGGGGCCTGGCCAGCCCGAACGACGGGTACTCGGTGAGCTCGGGCCACGGCAGCTCGATGACGTGGCCGCCGCCGTGGACCTTGAGCCCGGCGCTCCGCGACCAGCTCTGGTACTCCGCGCGCAGGTCCATGGCGTCGAGCTGGGCCACCGCCCTCGGGGTGAGGCCGTCGCCGCAGACCTTGTCGCGCGGGTAGCTCTGCTTCTCGCACAACAGCACGCGGGCGCCGCCCCTGGCCAGGTGGAACGCGGTCGCGGCACCGCCCGGGCCGCCACCGATCACCAGCGCGTCGTAGGCGTCGCTCACCTTGCCTCCTAAAGGAGCTCGCGCATGACCAGGACCACGGGATCCCTGAAGGCGATCAGGTCGGACGTCACGGTCATACGCGAGCTCCTTTGGTGGGCCGCGTGCCTTTGTGAATCCATGCACAAATATGCTGTGTGGAGTGTAGGGCGACCGGTGCGTCGCGGCAAACGGACCGGGCCCATGCGCCGTCCCCTTCCCCATGGCCTGGCGCTCGAAGCATAGTTCGCCAGAGGTCGTCGGGGTACAAGAACGCCGTTCGGCACTGGAGGAGCGTTTGGCCTTGACACCGGCGTAGTTCAAGGGGCCGGCGACGATCGTGACCGCGATGGTTCCCAGCTCGGCGCAGTCGGCGTTCGAACTGGAGAAGTAGTCGCGCTGCGCCGCCGCGACGACGCCGATGACCAGCCAGATGACGACCAGTAGTGACCCCATGCGCCCCATCGCTACCTCCCATGCCGGATACAGATCGCTACGTTGACGACAGGGCGGCCTCCAGCCCTCCCCGTTTCACAAGTTCGGCCACCCAGGCAAGCAACCAGCGCCGGAGGTCCTCGCGTGCTCCCGGGAGGTGGCCGCTCCAGACACGATGTCGTTACGGCACCATCATCGGAGCAACCAGTGGCACGCCGGCGCGCTACCAGTAGTGCCGACGGCCGCCAACCGGGCGCCCCATCGATCCCAGGATCCACAAGACGGCGCCGACGATGAGCACGATGATCCCAAGCGTCTTCAGGATCGCGACATCGGCGATGAAGCCGATGACGAGCAGGATCAAACCGAGAATGAGCATGCTGCTGTCTCCTCCTGCCCACCCCTATGCGTCCTGCGCCGAGGACCTGGCCGACCGGACTCTGATCGTTCCCGCGCCGAAGTGTCAATCCAACCTCGCCGGCGCGTAATTGTTCAGGCCTGCCGCCGCAAGGGCGTCAACAGCCGACGCTCGTCCGGCCCCGTCCACAGGGGGTGGCTACGGACCGGCGGTGGCGCGGTGGAGGGCGACGATGCCGCCGCTGAGGTCGCGCCAAGCGACCTGGGTGAAGCCGGCCTGCTGGAGCCAGGCGGCGAGGCCAGCCTGGTCGGGCCAGGCCCCGATCGAGCGGGCCAGGTACTGGTAGGCCTCGGGGTCCGAGGTGAGGCGGCGGGCGGCGACGGGCATCAGCCGGGTGAGGTAGCGGCGGTACACGCCGCGCAGCACCGGCACCACCGGTT
>WNGA01005688.1_pt1 | contig 20378 bp, 18 predicted proteins | sample 5400061 | NCBI WGS metagenome assembly WNGA01 (sample SAMN13153366, study PRJNA577476) | soil metagenome | isolation source: 100 cm soil or saprolite under grassland replicate 2 | place: USA:California | collected 2016-06-15
CAGAAACGCGGCTGCAGCTCGGACTGTCACGGTCGCGTGCCGGGTCGGGCTTCCCTCCAATTTCCCTCCAGCTGACGCGCCGCCGACGGCGCCCGCGTTCCCCAGGCCGGGGCCGAGGATGCTCTCGATCGGCATGGCGATGGCAGCCGACTCCAGGGCCCGGCTAGCTCCCCGCCGCGTCTGCGGCAGGCAGCTCGGAGGTCGTCGCCTGTGCGGCACAGCTGCGTAGTGCTGTACGTGCACTTTCGTCGTCGCCGGCCAGGCGCCAGGCACGGTAGCCGCGAGGCCACGGAGGCTGCCGCGCAACATGACTACGCCGTGTCTGGCGGATGGTCCACGGCGACCGGCAGCGGCTCCTGATGCGTGGCTGCGAGCTTGCTATCACCAACAACGAAGTCACGCAGAACGAGCCGGTCCTTCCCTACAACCGCAACGAGGCCTGCGAGCAGGTCGGGCCGGATCGCGATGCCCGAGCCACACGTTCGAGGCCAGGCAAGGTAGTAGTCACTCACGTCGTACTCAGCCCGCCAGGTGACGAGTGCGAGCCCGACGCCATTGTGATCTTCATAGCTACAGGGCGGTCCTGGCCGCAGGCCGAGCAGCGCGATGAGCGACGCTGTGGGGACCAGAAGTAAGCGTGGGACGCCGAGGCCGTGGCGCCCGTCGCCCACCAGTTCCAAGTCGTTGTCGATCCCCACAAGGGGCTGGCTTGCGTCAAGTGCCGGTCGCCCAAGAACGGCCGCGTCAACTTCTGCTCGCCACAGTCGGAGATCACCGGCGGTGACGGGCGGCAAGGTCAACGCTCGTGGATCATTCGGCTCCCGGACCTCAAGGACGCGGTAACGCCTGGCGACCAGGTCGTCGCTGTCGCGACGCCGGTCGCGATGCCTGACAGCGCGCTTCTCCACGGTCCCGAGCCAATGCCAGCCGCCGTATGGCCCATGCTCCACCGTGGTCAACGCGGTGATTGGCTCTAGAGCGAGGGTCGCCAATAGGAGACCGTCCTTTTCGATCGCTTCTTCCACGTTGCCGCCAGAACCTCCGGCTGCGCGTTCGCGTATGCGCTCCCAGGCCTCATGACCGGCGGCGGGTGGTGGTGCCAGCGGAGGTCGCGGCTGCCGGTGGGCTTCGAGGGTGAGCGGCACGGCCGGATCGTCGAGGAGCGCCGCCGCTAGGTCGTCTTCCCATGCGATCGGGTTGGCGATCGGCTCGCCAGCCGTTAGCAAGGCTGCGCGACCGCCCGCGGCGACGGATTGAAGGGTCTCCTCGATGGTCTGTTCAGGAGCGAGGAAGGCATCAGGCCAGCGCTTTCCGAGGCGATCTGAGAACGTGTCCAACTGTAGGTTGACGCGCTCCTTCAGCGTGTCGCTCCTGAGCGCTGTCGCAGCCCTTGCGCGGACGGCGTCCCGCAGGCCGTTCAAGATCCGCTCGCCGCGACGAAGCCGCCTTCCAACGACCGACTCGACGAGTCCAGCGAAACCGGCGGGCTCGTCGCCATGCTCCTTGTCTGAGTCGTCGGGAGTCCACAGGCGATCCCGGGGCTGTCGGAGCAGCCCCGCGTCGGCAGGTGCTGGTGGGGCTAGGGAAGGAGCGTTGCCGGTGACCATGCGACGCGCGACGGCCCGAGCAGTAAGGAATTCACGGGTCACCAAGGTCCGGAGCGGCGTCTGACACGCCACGCGGACGGGATTGGCCATGTCGTCGGAGGAGTCGATCACACTCAGGAGCCACGTGAGAGTGGCCGGATCGGATATCGCGCCGAGCGTGACGGCGAAGGCGGGTGCGGCGATAGTCGCCCGCTCGTCGAGAAGCAGTTGTGCCGCCAGGAGGGCGCGTCGCTTCTTCTCCCGGCTTGCATGGGCAAGCCCACCTAGTGCTGCCAGGGCGAGCGCAGCTTCGAGATCGCCGGGTGCTGGCTCGCCGCTGTCTGGGCTCGCAGGGGCATACGGATGGGTCGGATCATCGGATGCGTCGACCCTGGGGGCTCTCGAGGCGATGACGGCGAAGGCTTCGTCCCACGCATCGAAGGCCACAGCGGTGGCTGACCGATCTGGGCACGTCAAGGCTTCGGTCACGAGCGCGTGTATGAGTGCCTGCGAGATTCCGTAGGTCCCGTAGCGGGAGGTCGCAATGATGCGCTCGATTTCCTCTGCGACCACGGCATTGGCGGTCTCGGCGTCGAGCGCGGTGGCTTGATCGAGCGACTCGATCTCGGTCTCGCCGCCGAAGGTCAACCATCCGCCGTGGCCGCGCGTGCGCGTCCACGTAAGCGCGTAGGCGAGCGCCGCGAGTCGAGCTGCGCCGTGCCGTTGGAGGCCCTCAGCGATCGACCGCAGGATGCCAGACCGTTCTCCTAGTCCTGACCCGTCGGCGAGTGATCGAAGGGCAGACGCTGCGTCCTCTTGTCGACCCTGGGCCAACAGGCCGATCAATCGGTAGCCGATGACGTTCGCGAAGCGCTCCGCCGTCCACTCCGGTGCTCGAGTGCCGTACGGCTGGTTGCGCCAGGCTCGAATCGCCCGGGCGAGACCCGGCAGGCCAGGGGGAAAGGCGCGGCTACCGCATTGAGCTTCGCGACCTGCTCGTCGTCACGTGCGATCAGCTCATCGCTGTTGCTGTAGCTGTACCCGGTTGGGCGTTCGTCCGCGCGGGCGAGCAGCCAGACAAGTAGGCGTCGAGTCGCTGGTCGCATCGCCTCCGGGGCGCGCGCGAGGCGCCCGAGTTGCCTTGCATCCGCCCGGTCGAGGGGCGTGTCGAGGGTCAGGCGAAGCGCTCCGGCGACGACGGGATCAACGTGCTCATGCCACTCGCGCCACACGTCTTCCAGGGCTTCGTTCAAGAGCGAGTTCGGGTCGTTGCACTCGGCGAGCAACTGAGGAACTGCGAGGTGGACGGCGGACACTGGGTCAGCCTTGGCGAGCAGTTCCCACCAGCGGGACCACGCGTGGCGAGTCTCCTTCAGATCCGTGTGCATCGGCACGCGCTCGCAGAGCGCCTGGGCGGCGGCGATGCGGACTCGGGCGGCCGCTGGATCGGTCTCGATCAGCGCCGGGAGCGGATCGAGCACCTCGTAGATCGTGATGTCCTTGTGCCACCCGTAGGCCGTGAGGAACGTGCAGGCTTCGTGCCAGAGAGCCTCGGCTCGTCCTCGGTCCCCGGCCGCCACTGCCAGCCTCGCCGCAAGGAGCCGGTACTTCGCCAGGTCGGAATAGAAGCGCCGCGCGGAGCCTTTTGCGATCTCGTTGTCGATCACTGCATGCGCGGCGTCGCGCCGGGCCGGCGTTGCGCCGCCGACCGCGATCCGAAGCACCAGGTCCGGTGGAACGGGCCCGCCCAGTTCCCCGTACAGCGTGGTTGTGATGGAGTCGCTCACCTTGCTCAGCACCCGTAGTCCCTCGCGCCACTGCTCGTCGTCGAGCATGCTCATGGCTCGGCTGACCGTCCGCGCGATCACGTCGTGGAGCGAGTACAGGTCGCATGAACGAGGATCACCGGCGAAGGGTCTGAGGTCGCCGGTCAACAGCTGGAGGGCTTCGAGCGCGATTCGGCCTCGTTCCGTCGACGCGGCCGCGTCTGCTTGAGACAGCGCGAGGACGAAGCGGAGCCAGCATGGGTACCAGCCCTCTCCAACGACCACGGCTTCGGCCGCGCTGATCCCAAGTGGATCCCGGCGGGCCGCAAGCGCGCACGCGTCCAGCCAGGCGCCGATCTGGCCTTCCTCCCAGCGGACGGAGCGTTCTTGGACTCGGCGTGTGAGCTCAAGCAACCGTTCCCGAGCCCGTGCGACGTCTGTGCGCTCCAACTCCGCAGGATTGACGCCGAGAGCCAACAGCCGGTGTAGCGATCCGCTCGGGATCCCGTGTGCGGCTGCGGCGGTGGCCCACAACCGTGGCGACCCGAGCTCGTCGTCCGATTCGGGGTGCTCTACCAACTTCTCAGCGATTGCTAGGCATGCACTCCCGGGGCGCTCGAGCGAGTGGACGAGGCGAATGGCGCCGTCCCACCCGTGCGTATCGAGCAGCGCATCGATGACGTCGCCCGCTGGCAGGTCTTGGTGTTCGACCGCTTCGGCGAGACGACTCCAGTTGATTGCGGCCGTGAGGTCCCGCTTCTCGCTCGGCTCGTCGTCGGCGCCGTCGCCTGGTTCATCGTGCGTGCTGTCAGAGGTCGAAGTGGCTGCTGACTCCATGCTCGCGCTGGCGGCTGCGAGGCGGAGTCGCCCGCGCAACCATGCGAGCGCCACCGCTCGGTCGGACGCGTCGCCATAGGAGGTGTTGTCGCGCTCCGCTTCGCGCAGGTACCCCTCCATGTAGGCACGCCATGGTGCTGGGGCGCCGAGCGCATCGACAGCGGCGCACATCTGCAGTCCGGCGCGGGCTGGCATGACCAGGCGGTCGTCATCAAGGAGGCGCGCTGCGACCGTGTTGGCGCCGAGGAGCGCTGCCGGAACATCCGCGAAGGCCACGAGCGTGGAGTCGAACCTCTCCGTCTGGTACGACTCCGCGGCACGGGACAGCTCCACGTACCGGACGATGGTCGGCCAGTCGTCGAGTCGCGCTGCCGCGCCGACGGCCGTGGCGAGGTTGGCGTTGATCGTGGACGCTGCGAACCCTGCGGCCACCGCCTTCGTTACGAACGATCGACCGACCAGGCTGACGATTCGTCCATCCTGGCCGGACTCAGCGAGGAGGGGCAGCAGCGAGTGGAACGCCCGAGCGTCAACAAACAGCCCCTTTCCCTCAAGCCAACCGGTGATCCGTTCCAGCAGTGCGGTTCGGGCGGGGGCGTCGTCCTGGAAGGGGGTCCGCAGGTACCTTGCGAATGACTCGTGATAGACGCGTATACCGCCCTGGGTCGCGCGTTCGATCAGCACGGGCCCGAGGACCTCAAGCGCGCCCTCGACGCGATGTGAGGCGTCCGGCCTGATCTCCCGGAGTTCGGCGCGTGTGACTGCGAAGTCGATGAGCGCGATGACGTCGGCGACCCACCCTGCCTCGCCGCCGAGGGATTGGTAGAGGTGGTCGTAGTAGTTCTTCAGGGTTCCATCGAAGGGCGGAAGCTCAAGAACGGCAGCCGAGGGATCGGGGCGAGTCTCGATCGATCTCATCGCCTCGCGGCAGAGGTAGGTCGCATACAGGGCGTTCCCTGCGGAGCGTTCGGCGAGGGCAGCGAGGAACGACGCGACCGCTTCGCGGTCTTCCACGAGCGGCGTTGCACCTGCGCGGGGCCCAACGCTGTCCGCGGGGACGAGGTCGAGTCGACCCGCGAGCAGGTGAAGGTCCTGTTCGGTTAGGCCCGGGAGCGTTGCGGTCACGGCACCGGCCTCTTGGAGTGGACCGAGGTGAGGTCCTGGTTGGCTCAGGACGATGACGACCGCTCCGGGGGGTAGGTCCAGCGCCGCGAGCGCTTCTGACATGCTCTTCGACGGATCGAACGACCCCCCGGCGCGAGCGCGAACGCGTGTGATGTGGTCGATGCCGTCCACAACGAGGGCAATCCTGCGATCCGGCTCCAGATCGACCGACCGGCGAAGACAGCCGACCAGCGCGTCCTCATCCGCTGCAAACCGTGGACGCTGATCCGTTACGAGCCTCTGGTCCGCCTCAGCAAGCCGTCCGACGAGGCTTCCGAAGACGGCCTCCGTAAGCACGCGTTCGAGTCGCTCGCCGTCGGCATCACCCAGGTAGCAGTAGTGCTCCGCAATGAGCCAGCCCTCGTCCGACAGCACGTCCAGAAGCTGCTGGCAGACCCACGACTTGCCGTGGCCCGGCGGTCCTACGACGAGCAGGCGGCCCCCTTCGCTCGCGCGCTCAGTTGCCACATCCACGAGGCGTTGGACTGTGGTCGGCCTCGGCACCTCGAGGGTCCGATCAACCGGATGCGACCGTGAGACCGCTCCAAAGTCGCTTCTGAGCTGCGCTCTGCGGAGGAGTTCGTCCACCGTCGGGACGAGGAGGCCCTGCCGCGACGCGCGGGCCGCGGACACCATGGCTGCGGCGACGTCGACAGCGGTCCGGTCAGCGTTCGGGAACGCCTCGGCGCCGACTTCCGCGCGGACGCGCGTTAGCAGCAACTGCTCCGCGAGATCAGGGTCGGTGAGATCCAGGCTCGCCCGCGGAGCCCCGACTTCGACGACGAGGTGTTGACACGCCCACTCGAGGTCGTCGTACGTCAGCGGCGTGTCTGCCGTGAGGAGGAAGGCAAACGACCGCTCTGTTGAGCCATCAGCGTCGCTGCCGCGCTGCTGCCAGAGCGCCAGCGCGTCGAAGCCGAGCCTCACCGTTCGCATCCCCGGAAGGAAAGGTCCGGCGTCGATGACGGGCGGTTTGAGCACGGCCATGAGTCTGGGGTCGGTCGGGGCCTGATCTCGGAGCACGACCCGAAAGGTCAAGTCACGAGCCTCGCGGTCGACGGCATCCCGATCGGTGAGCATCGAGGCGAATAGCCGATCGAGCCGGAGCCCTCTGCGGTCGGTCGTGAAGGTGTCGAGGGTGAGGGGACGATCTTCGTTGTCGGTGTGCTTGAACTGGGTTCGCTCGCGACTCTCGGCTACATCGGTCGTTGTCAGGTCGTCGAATCTGTCGTCGACGAAGAACTTCTCGTCACAACGAGCCTCGATCACCCTCCCGAGGAGGATGTCTACGAAGCGACACGCGACGAGGAGGTCCTGGTACTCGTAGCCCCGGTGTGCCGGCGCAAGTCTCGACATCGCGGTCACGGAAGCACAGCCACCACGGCTATTACCGCGTGAAGCAGTGCGCTGTCGCCAACAATCACGATGAGGTTCGGGTCGCGGATTCGGTCCATGCCGTGTCAGTCAGCTCACCGCGTCCGGCCCCGAGCATCCCCCTCGAGTCGTAATAGACGCAGCACGCGCGAAGCATACCAAGTACGTCCGCCGGACAGACCCTAGTGCGTCAGAGCTGCTTCGATGGTGAAGAACCGCGCGGCCTTCCTGGCCCTGGTCGTCGGGGTGTCCTGGCGTCGGCGAGTTCCTGTTCAAGCTGGTTAACGGGCAGTCGGCGGTAGGTCCGGACCATCACGCCAAGACCCTCACCGTCTACGGGCGCCTGGCAGACAAGCGCCGCGAGGATCTGCGCACGACTGGTCTGCTCCCCAGCTTCTTCAGCTAGCGCAAGCAGCATGTTCAGGCGCTCGTCCACCAGCTTGGGCCAGCGAACGAGCGTGTTGCGTGCCTCCGAGTACCTCACCAGCTCGGTCATGGTTGTAGCATTGTAGTACGGTTATTATATAATTACTCTATGCCGACTGCCCTTCCGTCCCCGTCGAACCAACCAGAGCAGCTGTCACTCGCTGCGGTGGCCAGTGCCAGCGGTCAAGCAGGCGCCGGCCGGAACGCTCCGCTGTCCATGGTGCGGATCGCTGGACGCGAGCTGCGGCCGACCGTCGTGTTCGACACGTACTGGCGCTTCGCGGCGGAGCGGCAGCGGATCTACGAGGCTCGGCTTGCCGGCACTCCAGGCCCGTGGACCGCGGATCCGATCCTGCGCCGCCATCGGTTCACGAACTGCTACCGGGCTGCGGATCGGGTCAGCCAGTTCCTGATCCGCGAGGTCTCCTACGCGGGCAGCCAGGAGCCTGCGGAGGTCGTGTTCAGGACGCTGTTGTTCAAATTGTTCAACCGGATCGGCACCTGGAGGTTGCTCGCGGGGGCGGGAGCGCAGCCGTCATGGGCGGACTTCTCCCTCGAGGCCTACGATGACGTGCTGACGCGGGCGTTCCAGTCGGGCGTGCGGCTCTACTCCGCCGCCTACGTCATCCCGCCGCCTCGCCTAGGCGCGAACCGCAAGCACACCAACCACTTGCGGCTGCTGGCGCTGATGCTGCGCGACGGCGTCACCGAGCGTCTCCTCGCAGCGGCCTCCATGCGCGCGGCGTTCGAGGTGCTGCGCGGCTACCCGTCGATGGGGGACTTCCTCGCCTACCAGTTCCTGATCGACCTGAACTACTCCAGCGTGCTGGACTTCGACGAGAACGACTTCGTCGTCCCAGGCCCGGGCGCCCTAGACGGGATCCGCAAGTGTTTCGGGCCGGCGGCGGTCGGCATCGAGCCACAGGTGATCGGCTACATGGTCGACCATCAAGAGGCGCACTTCGAACGCCTGGGATTGCGCTTTGGCGGGTTGCGAGGTCGACGGCTCACGCTAATCGACTGCCAGAACCTGTTCTGCGAGATCGGCAAATACGCGCGCCTGGCTCACCCGGACGTTCGGGGAAGCAGCGGACGAACACGGATCAAGCAGCACTACCGCCTGGACCCGACGCCGTTGAGCGCGTGGTTCCCGCCCAAGTGGGGGATCAACCCGCCAACGCCCCCTCCTGTGGCCATGCCCGCCTCGCCGGTGGAGAGCGAGGCCGTGCGCCTTCCAGCCACTGACATCAACGCGCGACAGGTCACGGTGGGCCGTGGATGAGGCTGCCGACCGCGCGTATTGCCTGCCGGCTTATATTGCAGGATCCATACCGGGGACCGACTGGATCGTGGTGCGCAAGGTGGGCCGTGGGACCTTGGGGTCGATCTGAGCGTAAGCACCGATAACCATGAGTTCGCCCACCTGCAACTCGGTCTGCTCGCCAACGTAGTGGAGCAGGCGGCCAAGGCCAAGGTAGTTGCCGTAGGCACGCTGCACCAGGTACTGGCTGCGGTAGTGGGCCACAGGGAAACGCCATCGCCCCAGTATCTTGGCCGGGACAGTGGATGGGCAGGGGCTGCGCTACGACGGTCGCGTCCTTCTCGGAAGCGTCGAAGGCAGTCCCGTTGGCGGCGGGAGAGGGGGTCGGGAAGGTCTCGCCAGGGGCGGCGAGATTGACCTCATAGCGCGCGGCCTTGGGCACGCTCGTCCTGAGCTCCGTGCGCAGCTTTCGGATCAATTCAGCGAGCTGGTCGATGTGCTGTCCTGCGGCTGGGTAGGCGACCAGCCGGCCGAAGTAGGTACCGTGAACGTTCGCGGGCCAGCGCTTGAGGGTCGGGTAGAGCCGGCGGTACCGCTCGGTGAGCTGCTCGTAGCTCTTCGAGGTGGCAGCGATACCGCTGGGGAAAATAGTGTTGGCGACGGTCTCAACGGGCGGGAGCGAAAGATCTGCCAGCAAGCCGTCCACGGCCTGCCGCACCGCGGGGTCTTCGGCGGTGGGATCCTCAATCTGGGTGACTTGGTGGAACAGGCGGTGCCCTGGCGCGTCGAGTGCGAGGCGGACCGCTGCAAGCCAGGCCGCGGAGACCGTCTGGGCTCGGATGGGGTCTACGGCCAAGCGTGCCTGCATCCGGCATTCCTTCCGATTATGCGCAAGGAAGACACAATAACCGTATGGGCCAAGTCAGGGGAAGAAGACCCCGCGCCTAGGGCTCACCACGCTGAGCTGGAGCTGCCAGCTGCCGGCGGGATCGGCGCCCTGTGCCGCAGCGGACACGGTGTAGACCGCGGGGGGAGCTTGAAGGGGAACATCCACGACGAACCGGCGCCCCAGTTCTGATTCACCCACGAAGGCGAGCGCGTCCTGGGCGCTAGTGGCTGCCAACTCTGGTGGCAGGGTGAGTCGCCAGTCGGCGCCGCTCGTCGCGGGGGGGACCTGGATGATGAGCCGGTCGCCGCGTTCGGCGTGGATGCAGTGGCCGTGGAGGCGCCGACCGAGCAGCCAGACGTTGGAGCGCCGGTCGGCACGCCGCGGCGCCAGCGTGTCGAGCTGGTCCTTCACCTTGCCGACTGGAACGGCGGCCCACGCCTTGGCCTGGGCGGCCGTGGCCAGGTGCAGGCTGTGCAGGTGGCGGGCGGTCCCTCGGTAGGAGGTGCCCAGCAGCAGCGCGATGCGGTAGACGTCCTGAGGGGTGCGCACGTGGGTGAGGCCGAGGCGCTGCATGGCCCTTCGCACGGCCCGGCGTGGCATGAGGAACCATGCCGCGAAGGCCTCGGCGAGCAGCTCGTGCTCTGGCCAGGGCCGGCCCTTCCCGAGCGCCTCCAGGTCGCCGTCCACCGTGGTGGCATGGCCAAAGGCGTGGTGGCCGAGCTCGTGCGCGGCGGTGTGCCGTTGCGTCGTTTCGTCCAGGTTGGCGTTGACCAGGATCCCGACCGGAGCGTCGGGTGCTGCTTGGTAGGCGCCAAAGAGTTTGGGCATGGGCTGCACGCACAGGACGACGCCGGCGCGGAGGATGGCCTCGAACACGTCCACCCGCTCGGCCCTGTCCAAGCCCAGGTCGTTGAGAGTCTGGCCGGCCTGGATCTGGGCGATGCGGTGCGCGGCGGTCCAGCTGGTCATCGAGGGGGCCGCCTCCGTTCGGCCTGGCCGTGGTGGCGAAGGAACTGCGCGAACCGCAGCACCTCCTCGCGGTCCTGGTCGTTGAGGTCGGTCATCGCCCGCGTGAGCGCCTGGAGGGTGTGGTCGGCGGCGGCCGGGTCATCGGCCTCGTCCAGGAAGTAGCCGGTCGGGTAGCGGTACAGGCGGGCCAGCTTGTGCAGCTCCAGGCTGTCCACCTTGCGGGTGCCCCGCTCGATGTCGGAGATCGCCGTTCGCGGGATGCCGGTGTGGTCGGCCACGTACTGCTGGGAGTAGTTCAGGTACTCGCGCACCTCCCGCAGGCGGCTGCCCAGCTTCTCCCACGCCGGATCCCGTGGCTCGCGCGTCACGCCGGCTCACCTGCCCCGCGCCCCAGCTCGTAGACGGTCTCTACCACTTGCCTGGCCAGGCGCCGCACGGACCGGAGGTTGTGGGCGGTCTGGAGGTTCGCTGGTAGCCGCACCCCGAAGCGCTTCTCGAGCGCCGGTAGGACCTCCGCGGCCAACACCGAATCGATGGGAAGCTCCGGCCCCCGCCCCTGCAGATGCTGGCGCAGCTCCTCGGGCGACAGGCCCGTGTCCTCGTCCTCGCTGAGGAACTGGATGATCGCCGCTTCGACCTGGTGCACGGTCACCATGGCGCGCCCTCCACGTCACTCGTTCCTGATGTCGGATCTTCCGACAAGCTTTGTCGTATAGTAAGGCATGTCGGCTATCCCGACAACCATAGTCGGGAAGTAGGACGGTGCATGAAAGGGGAAGTCGGTGCACCTTGGGGACTATCAGCGCAGGACACGTCGGACCGATCAGCGCCAGGGAGCCGAACCTGAGGACGTCATCGCCCACCTCCTCGGCCTCGTCAGCGAGGTCGGATCGGTCGCGGCGCAGTACCGGAAGACGCTGCGCGACGGCGCGGCGCACCTGGAAGCCAAGAGCCGCATGCGGGAAGAACTCGGAGACGCCCTGTGGTACCTGGCCGCGATGGCCACGACGCTCGACCTGGACCTAGAAGACGTCGCCGTCGCCAACCTCGAACGGACCGCCGACCGCTGGCTCGGATCCGAACCAGGGCGAAGAGTCCTGTTTGACGCCGCATTCCCCGAGCAGGAGCGGCTACCGCGGCGCGCACGCTTCGACTTCGTCACCCACGTTGACCCGCAGGGCCGGGCGGTTACCCGGCTACTGCTTGACGGACGGCAAGTCGGCGACGCGCTCACCGACGCTGCGCACGTCAGCGACGGCTACCGCTTCCACGATGCGTTTCACCTCGCCCATGCCGCACTGCTGGGTTGGTCACCATTGCTGCGCAAGCTCCTGGGCACGAAACGCCGCAGCGACCCTCGCATCGATGAGGCCGAAGACGGCGGACGTGCCATCGTCATCGAGGAAGGCGTTGCCGCGCTCGTGTTCGCCTACGCCGCCTCCCACGACTACCTGCGTGGCGTCCAGCGACTCGACCAACACCTGTTGGAGACGATTCGCAGGCTGGTCGCACCGCTTGAGGTTAGCATCCGATCCGCCGCGGACTGGGAGCAAGCCATCCTTGCAGGCTTTCGCGTGTGGAACCACCTGCGCGACCACGACGGCGGAAGCGTCCTGCTCGAGATGGAGCGTGGAACGTTGGAGGTACTGGCCCCGGAAGGCTAACGGCATCTATGTCGAGCAGCACCTCAGGAGCGAGCGATGCGACTGCGACCCGGAGCGCTGATCGTCCTCGAAGGAATGGACAAGACCGGCAAGACCACACAACGCGACCGGCTCGCGTCCCTGCCCTGGGCAGGCCCAGCACCGATCGTCACGCACATGCCCTCAGGGCTCACGGCGATCACCGAGGCGATCTACCAGTTGACCGAGCAACACCCGATCTCTTCCTCCCTGGCCCGCCAGTTGCTGCATCTCGCGTGCCACGCTGAGAACGTTCCGCACCTGCTCAACGCCCGCAGCGCGCACGCCGTCCTGATCGATCGCTGGTGGTGGTCGACCATCGCCTACGGATGGTTCGGCGCAGGCTTGCGATCAGAGTTCGACGAAGAAGCCTTCCTGGCGGTCATCAGCATGATCTGGAGCGGCCTGCCTGCTGATCTGGTGTTCTTGTTCCTCACGCCCCACAGACATGACGTCCTGAACCAACCCCCCGTCATGCAGGGCTACCGCTGGCTGGCGAACCGTTACCACGAGATCGCCGTCGAAGTCCCGCACGCCGACCCCGATGCCACCACCGACTTTCTCCTACGCCAGATGCACGAACGTGGACTTGTCAGTGCCTGATCGGCAGACGTTCAGAGTAGGGCGTCGTCCCACCAGATGGGTGCCTTCTCGGCTGCCGGGGCAACGGAGGATGTGCCCTGTTGCAGTTCGCGGGCGGCCGCGAGCAGGAGGTCGCCGTCGTCCAGCGGTGGCGCGAAACACCAGGTCCAGCTCAACGGGGCGGGGCGGCCGGCCGGGTTCGACCCACCGCAGGGCGTGGTGGGCTGCCCAGCGGCGAGGCGCTGGTTGGGCCCTGCTGGCGGCGGTGGGCGCGCAGGCGGGCCCGCCGCCGGCGCCGCCAGGTGGGGGAGCGTCGCCCCAGCAAGGCAGCGTCCAGCCAGGCCGCGTGCGGAGGCGTTCGTACCCGACGGCCTCCTGCGCCAGCCGTTCGCGAGCCGACCGCGGCCGAGTGGGCCGAGTTCGAGGCGCACTTCGGCAAGCGCACCATAGAACTGGGTTGGTGCCGCCGCCCCTACGGCACCGCGTGCGTCCAGGAGCACGCCTGCATCCGCTGCCCCATGCTCGAGGTCGCCCCGGCGATGAAGCCACGGGCTGCTTGAAATCCAATCCAGCACCCGCGCGCGCCTGGAACTCGCCACCGTCCAGGGCTGGCTCGGCGAGGTCGAAGCCCTCGAGCTCAACCTGCACCACATCGGGGAGAAGCTCGCCCAAGTCGAATGCGCCCAGGCCCGGCAGCCACAGATCACCAGCGAGCTGACCTCTTGGTCTGATCTCACCGCAGGCCGGTAGGTCCAGGATCTCCGCAGGGCCAGCCCACCGATCCGGTCGCGCAGTCAATCTCCGCCAGGTCTATTCCAAGTCCAGCAGGAACGCGGTACCATATATCGTCTTCTATATAGGGGAGCTGGTCGTGGGTCAGGAGCCGCGCCTTACGCTCGCCACACGCGCGGTGCTCCACGTGCTGGCGGACGGCGACACGGGGCACTTCGGGCTGCAAATCGCCAAGCAGACCGGCCTGCCCACCGGGACCGTCTACCCCATCCTGGTTCGCCTCATGCAGGCCGGCTGGCTCGAAGACGACTGGGAAGACATCGACCCGACCGTTGAGCAACGGCCACCACGGCGCTTCTACCGGCTCACCGCCAAAGGCCGCCTGCGCGTCGAAGCCTTCCTCAGCTCGCGAGGGACGCTGGTCCCCGGGTGGCAGGCCCAGCCTGGGAGGCTGATACCGTGACGGTCCCAGGGGTGCTGCTTGGCGTCCTTGCCGTGGGCGTCCTGCCCCTCGCACTCCAGGAGTTCCAGGAGTGCTGCCCATGGCTGGCTGCCAAACTGGTGTCGTGGGCAGCCGCTCGCCTCCCCGAAGCCGACCGGGCTGTCTACGAGGCTGAATGGACGGCAGAGGTCGCAAGTGTGCCCGGCAAGGTGACGAAGCTACTTCGGGCGCACGGCTTCGTCCTGGCGGCCCTGCGAATGCGCCGCCCCCTGCGTGACCGGCGGCAAGCGGGCGTGCGCCGGCAAGCAGGCCTCCGTCTCTCCCTGCGGGTGGACGCGCCGGTCCATGGTGCCGCGACGATCACGGTGCCACGCCCCATCGCTCTGGTCGCGTTTCTGCTGGTCGCAGCCCTGGCAGCTGCGCAGTTCTGGCCACAGCCACCTGCTCGCCACCCAGCACGAGTGGCAGATCAGGTCGATCTTGATCCACAGAAGGCCCTATTGCTTGAACCGGGCGGGGCCGCAAGACGGCAGTTCACCGTTGCAGCACCGAGCATCGCCGCCCTCGGCGTGGCCGCCTCGGTCGACGCGCCGGCAGACGGCTCGAGGCCTCAAGCACCAATACTCGTGATGGTGCTCGAAGACACCAACCATCGGATGGTGGCCGAGCGCCGCGTCGCGCTTCGCAACAACCAGTACACCGTCGTCTCCTTCGACCCTGCACTCCCCGTTCGAGCCGGCGCAACCTATCGGCTCTATGTCTTCAACCCAGGGGTTGGAGGTTGGAGCCTTCGGATCTACCGCGCCCAAGGGCAGAACCAGCTCGCGATGCTCGTGCAGGCTCAGCCGTAGTCGGCGCACCACGCAAAGCTCTGCTGTGCCCCTCACAGGGGGTGCGCAGTCCTGACACAGCTGCTGCTTGACAGGTGCAGAGAAGGGACGGCTACCGCGGCATCGCCACCCTCGGAAACGGCGAGGTCCGCATCGCCATCCTCAGAGGCCTGGACATGGCCGCCTGGTTCGCCGAGCTCGCCGGCCTCGCCACGGCGATCGGCGGCCACCAGGCCGTCCTCGACGGCGAACTGGTCGCCCTAGACCCGGCCGGCCCGACTTCACGGCGCTGCAGCAGCGCATGCGCACCCGACCCGTCGGCCTGCGGGACCCGTGCCGGTCATCTACCTGGCCTTTTATGCATAGCCGATCGCTGTCCGGTGGGCGCCTTGGACATCGTCGCGCCAGCATGACGGGCCCGCCGCCGGCGTACCTGAGCGCTTTCCTCTCCTCCTGACGTATAAACCGAGCGAGATACTTGACCGGTTTGCGGACCCTATATTAGGTTCTGAGTATGACCCGTAGCCCAAGGATCACCCTGCAGACGTTGAGGATCCTCAGCGCCCTGCTCCAGGACGACGCTGACCACTACGGGCTGGCGATCGCGAAGCAGGTTCAGCTGCCCGTCGCGACGGTCTACGTGGTGCTCGCCAGGCTGGAGCGGGCGGGCTGGCTTCGCAGCGAATGGGAGGACATCGACCCGGTTGAGTACGAGCGCCCACGCCGGCGGCTTTACCGACTGACGCCACGCGGTCGCCTTGAGGCGCGGCAGGCACGCGACCGTGCCGCCCAGTCCCTCTTCCCGGGCTGGCAGCCGTTCCCGTCCCCGGGCCCAGGCGGGTCGTCGGCATGAGGCGGACCGCCGAGTTCCTGCTCGGTGCCGGGGCGGTGCTCTGGGTGCTGGCCAAGTTCGTGTTCGGCCAGGCGATCGTCAACGAGCTCTCGGAGCTGTGCCCGTTCTGGGCCAGCAGGATCGTGCGCTGGGCAGCCCGCCGCCTGCCGCGCCAGCAGGAGCGGTTCGAGGAGGAGTGGCTCGGCGTTCTCGAAGAAACCCCTGGAAAGCTGACCAAGCTCGTTCGGGCGTTGTGGTTCGTCGTCACGCTGCCGACAATGCGCCGCGCGCTGCGCGAACCCCGCCGTGGCCGCATCGCCGGCCTCCTGCGATCACTACGGGTACGAAGCGTGCAGCGCGAAGGCCTGCCACTCACCTCGGCGGGCGCGCTTGCCGGGACTGTGGCACGGCCCGTGGCCATCCTGCTCACCGGGGCGCTGCTGCTGGGTGGGCTCGCCGCCCAGCCCCGGTCCTCCACGACCTCGCCTCCGCCGTGGTCCGGCGGAAGCGCGTACTGGGCTCTTGGCGGCTCTCCGGGGCCGGCCACCCGCTGGTGGCTGCCGGGCCTGGCCTCCGGCAGCGACACCAGGGCCACCCTGGTGATCGCCAACCCCGGGTTGGTCGACGCCTACGTCGACATCACCGTGCACCTGACACCGGGCTCCCTGCACCTGCCCAGCCTGCGGAACGTCTTGGTCAAGGCCCACTCAACCGTGCTCAAGGACACCAACGTCCCCGAGATCATGGACCTCAGCTACACCGCCGAGGTGGTGGCCACCCAGGGCGCCGTGGTCGTCGGCGCGCGCATGGATACCCACCTCGGCACCCGCCGGCAGCGCTTGGTCGTGCCGGCCCAGCCGGCGATGCGCTCGTCCTGGGCGTTCGCGGGCTACCTGAGCGGCGAGGAGCGTCTGGTCGAGCTGCTGGTGACCAACCCCAACCCCAACCCGCTGTCGCTGATCGTCGAGGGCACCAACGACCAGGGCGCATTCAAGGTGGCCGGCTTCGACCTTCCCGTCGTGGATGGCGGCATCGACGAGGTCTTGGTCCCGGTTACTCTCAACCTCGGTGGCACGGGCGGGTTCGCGTTGCGGGTGCGCTCCCAGGACGGCTCCAAGTTCGTCGCCGCACTGCGCTACGGCGTCGACGCCGGGCCGATCAACACCACCCACTTCGACCTCGGCGGCAGCGGGCTGGACCTCCGCTGGGTGGCGTCGTCGGTGCCCGCCTCGCGCCGCCTTGTGCTCACCAACACCGCCAGCAGGCCGGTCACGGCCACCATCTCCGGACTAGGCAGGCCCGGCGCCGGCGTCGCCACCCAGGCCGGCCACCGCAACGTGGTCACCATCCAGCCGGGGCAAGTCCGCGTCGCCGACGTGCCAAAGAACGCGAAGAACCTGCTGCTGGTCGCGGACGCCCCTGGCCTGGTGGTCGCCCCGGTGTGGAAGGGCCAACTCGTGCCCGGTGCAAGGCAGGAGGCCCCAGCGTGGCCAGGCCTCCCGCTTTGCATCGACGGGAGGCCCATCGTCGCCGAGATAGGTCGCGTGCGAGTGGCCTGCCTGACCTGAGGGCTTCGCGGGCCGCTGCGAGCCGAGTCGCCGTCGGAGGATCCTTCTTGCCGCTGCTGTTCCCGACGGGCGGCTGCCATCGCCACGCTGGCGACCCATCGCGTGGCTGTCCGCCGTGCCGGTCGCGCTGCTGGTCGGTCCGATCGCGGTCCTGTCCTGGCCGCTGCGCGGCCCTGCCCTGGTCAGGCCCGGGAACTGGAACCGGCCCACCCCAGGGGCGCTCGCGGTGCTCTCTCCAATGGTCGGCGGCCTGATGCTGCTGTGCGGGCTCGCCTGCGTGCTCGCGCTGGTAGCTCGCTTCCGCCGCGCCAGGGGCGTGGAGCGCCAGCAGCTGAAGTGGTTCATGTTCGCCGCCGCGGTCACCTTCGTGGTCTTCTGGGGCGCCGACCAGCTCGGGGCGCGGCGTCCAGCTGGGGTTGGCGGGCGCGCTGTTCGTCGTCGCCGCCGCGATCCCGGCCGCCGCCGGGGTCGCGATCGTGCGCTACCGGTTGTACGACATCGACCAGCTGATCAGCCGCACCTTGCTCTATCAGCGCGCCGTCCTGCTCGGCGGTGTCTACGCCGGCACGGTGCTGGTCCTTGGGCAGCTGTTCGGCGGGCTCGGCGCCAAGCCGCCGAGCGGGCCGTGGCCGTCGCCACCCTCGCCGTCGCCGCGCTGTTCCAGCCCGCCCGGCGCCGCACCCAACACGCCGTCGATCGGCGCTTCAACCGGCGCCGCTACGACGCCACCAGGACCATCGATGCGTTCAGCCTCCGCCTGCGCGACCAGGTCGACCTCGACACCCTGACCGCGGAGCTGCTCGCCGTGGTCAACCTGACGATGGAGCCGACCCATACGTCGCTGTGGTTGGACCTCCCCCTGCCGCCCAGCGCCGCACCCTCTGGAGCTGACGGCGCCACGACCGTCCTCTGCGGCTCCCACGGCCTTGGTGTGGCGACAGGTCACCGATCGTCTATTTTTGGTGTGCCTGGTGGGCTTGTACCCTTCGTAACGATACTGGGACGCTGCCGGTGCAGGCTGCTGGCCATGATGCCCGACAAGGCGGCGGCTCCTGGGAGCCGAGCGTGGGCGGCGTCCGCGGTGGCGCTAGCCAGCATCGTCCTGGCCGCATTGGCGCTGCTGCTGTTCCCCGCACAGGAACACCAGGAACTCCTGCGCTTCCTCGTCGCCAGCGGCGGGAACGCGCTCATCATCGCCGCCTGCACCACCGTCGGGCTCCTGATCGTCACCCGCCGCCGCGGCAACGTGATCGGCTGGACCTACCTCCTGCTCAGCCTCGCCTACGCGGTCGGCGAGTTCACCGGCGCCTACGCCCTGAGGGCACAGACCAGGAGTCCGCCGCTGCCCGCTGGGGTGTGGGCGGCGTGGATCACTGATCCGCTCTGGATCGCGGCCGTGCCCCTCGGCGGGATCCTGCTGCTGTTGTTGTTCCCGACCGGCCAGCCACCCTCACCACGCTGGCGCTTGGTCACCCGGGTCGCCGCCATCGCCGGCCTGATCGCTGGCCTCGCGAGCGCGCTGCACCCCGACGCGCTCCACAAGTACCTGCCGAGCGCCCGCAACCCGGCCGGGATCCAGAACGCCGGTCCACTGCTTGACGTGGTTCTCCTACTGGCCGGTGTCGTGCTCGTCGCCTGCCTGGTCGCGGCCGTGGCCTCGCTGCTGGTGCGCTGGCGCCGCGCCCGCGGGATCGAACGCCAGCAGCTCAAGTGGCTCGCCGACGCGGCCGTCCTGCTCCTCATCGTCCTGGCTGCCGGCTCGTTCCTTCCCCACCTGCTCTACCAGGCCGTCGTCCTGGTCGCAGCCTTGCTGCTCCCGACTGCGACCGGGACTGCGGTCCTGCGCTACCGCCTGTACGACATCGACCGGGTCATCAACCGCACCCTGGTCTACGGACTGCTGACCGCCCTGCTCCTGGGCGTGTACGCCGCCGGGGTCACCGCCATCGGGGGCCTGCTGAACCCGCTGGGTGGAAGGTCCTCCCTGGCCGTGGCCGCGTCCACCCTGGCGGTGGCCGCGCTGTTCCAGCCTGCCCGCCGACGCATCCAAGCCGGCGTCGACCGGCGCTTCAACCGGCGCCGCTACGACGCGGCCAAGGCCGTGGCAGCCTTCAGCACCCGCCTGCGCGACCAGGTCGACCTCGACACGCTGACCGCCGAGCTGCTCGCCGTGGTCGACCAGACCATGGAGCCGACGCGGCTGTCGCTGTGGCTGCGACCAAGCTCGACCGCCACGCCCTCTTCCTCGGCGGCGAGATCGTTCCCGTCTGCCGCCCCAGCCCCTGGACCCGCGGCCACGCCGATACGGTCCTCCTGAGGCACGGGCAACCCCAAGGAGCAGACCTCGAGCGGCTTGCCGGGGACCGTCCGGTGCCGCTGGTCTCGGGGCGCTGCCGGTTACAGGCCTTGGGGGTGGTGGGACAGCCAGGCGGCGTGGCGCGCCTTGAGCCGGTCGCGTTCGGCGGGGGTGGCCAGGATGGCGTCGGCGCCGCCGTCGTAGGGGGCGTACAGGCGGCGCAGGCCGGGGTCGGCGATGGTGACGTTGTCGGCCCGCTCGTCGGCGACGGCGGTGAGCAGCCGGTCCAGGCAGCCGGGCTGCCAGGCCAGGCGGCTGGCGTACAGGAACGACCAGGCGGTGAGCTCGGGGTGCTCGCGGACGGCGGTCCAGTACGCCGAGTTTGGGTGCAGCCGTGCCAGTTCGGGGTCGCGCGGCGGCGGGCCGGGGTCCCAGGCGTACTGGGTGGTGACGACCAGGACGTCGCCGCCGGCCAGCAGCTCGTCGAGGACGGCGTGGTGGCGGTCGAGCACGGTCTGGTGCTCGGCGGGGGTGTCGGGGTAGCGCTTGGCGCCGGGCAGGGAGTGGAACCGCACCCAGCGGTCGTGGTAGTAGCCGCGGTAGAGGTGGGCCAGCGGCGGGCACGCCGGGCGCCGACGTGCCCACAGCGCCGACAGCCACGCCGGGTCGACCGGCGCGGCCTCGGGCCGGGCCGGCGTCGCGGCGCCCGCCGCGTCGCTGGCGGGTGCTGGGTGGTGGTTGGCCATGCCGGGAGTGTACCGGCGTGTCCGTGACGTTTCTCCGCTTTTTCGTCGTGCGCCACGGCACCCTCGCCTGGCATCCGCTGGTCGTGGGGCTGGGTCGGTGTCGCCTGCATCGTGGCGCACGAGCTGTCGGGCGAGGTGGGCCAGGGCAGGGTTGCCGGCCGGCGTCGGTCGGCGGGCGACCCCGCGCGGGCCACCCGGCCGTATCGGTGGGATGCCGATCCTGGGGAGCCGCGTGCGGCTACCGCGGCGTCGGCCGGCTGGGCTGGGCGTCGAGGCGGGCGCGGCGCTGGGCGGGGGTTGGCACGGCCCGCATCACCAGGCGGGCCCACCGGTTGAGCGGCGGCGGGTTGGCCTGCACGTACTCCAGGAAGGGCAGCAGGAAGCCGGGCCCGAACA
>WNGA01006459.1_pt1 | contig 20377 bp, 13 predicted proteins | sample 5400061 | NCBI WGS metagenome assembly WNGA01 (sample SAMN13153366, study PRJNA577476) | soil metagenome | isolation source: 100 cm soil or saprolite under grassland replicate 2 | place: USA:California | collected 2016-06-15
GCCTGTCACGATCGAAGTCAACAAAGTCGTTTTCTTTATGAATAAAATCGATTCCGTAGTTGTCATTACTTTCACTGAAAATGTGGGTGGTGAGTGGTGAGTGGTGAGTGGATTCCCTACTCACTACTGACAACTGACTACTCATCGCATCACTTTGTTTTACTATTATTTGCTGATCAGGCTTCACATTCTTTAAAATATTTTCTCTTCCACCAGGCCACACAACAACAACTGAATCTATTTTATTTGTTTTGCCCAGACCGAAATTTAAACGATTATCTACTGTTGATTCAAAACCACGCATTGGCATTTGTTCCTGGTAAGCAATAGTATTATTATAATGAACTGTTACTTTAGCACCGATACCAAATTTGTTTTTGCCTTCTCCTTCCAGTATTACTTTCAGAAATTTATTTTCAGGATGTTGCTGTACACTTTCATTGCGGTAAATAAAGCAGGGCATGTTTACATTGTTCACTGCCAAATCTAAATCACCATCATTATCTAAATCTCCATAAGCAGAACCATTGCTAAAGCCTGGTTCATTTAAGCCCCAGTCTTTTGCTTTGTTTGTAAATGTTAAGTCTCCATTATTGCTGAAGGCGTAATTGGAGATCGCATGTGAAGGAATTAAATCAATCAGCTTTTTGAAATCAGTTTTACCTGATGTTACTTCTCTAAAGAATTCCCGGTTTGAAATATATTGTATATAATCTTCGTTGGTTAAATCCTGGTATATCCCATTTGCAATAAAAATATCTTTCAATCCATCATTATTCAAATCGGTGATCAATGCACCCCAGCTCCAGTCTGTTGCACATATACCAGCCATTCTTCCTATCTCACTAAAAGTGTTATTGCCATTATTTAATTGTAACATGTTGCGGGTAAACTGGTGATAATAATCGTACTTCAAATCCAGCTGATATTTATCCCAGTTTTCAAAAGTTATTTTTGTTTTTATACCTGCTTCATCTTCAGGCAACATTTCAGTAACAAAAATATCTGCATTACCGTCGTTGTTGATGTCAGCCATATCGGCACCCATTGATGCATTGCTGATGCTCATCATTTCATCTTCAAGCATTTCCTTAAATGTACCGTCATGCTGATTGATGTAGAGATAATCTCTTTCAAAAAAATCATTGGATACATAAATGTCTTGCCAACCGTCATTATTTATATCTCCGACAGTAACACCAAGTCCAAAGCCAATAATGCTTCCATAAATGCCGGCTTGTGTACTTACATCTGTGAAATGATTACTGTCATTACGAAACAATTTGTCTCCGCCAACAGAATCACGAATATTTCTTTCATTTTGCTGAAGATTAAAGCTGCCAATTGCTTTAAAAGAATTATTTAGTAAAAACATATCGAGATCACCATCATGATCATAATCGAAGAAGGCTGCATGTGTTGACAATCCACGATCATCCAAGCCATATTGATGTGCTTCCTCAGTGAATGCAAGATTACCATTGTTGATGTATAATTCATTCTGCCTGTTATCTCCTTTTATATCTCCACTGTTGCAAACATAAATATCAAGAAAGCCATCGCCATTTACATCAGCCATGCTTACACCGGTTGACCATTTTCCTTTTTTGCCGATGCCCGCTTTTTCGGTAATGTCTTCAAACTGAAAATTTCCTTTGTTAAGATATAAACGATTGGGCAACATGTTCGCAGTAAAAAATATATCAGGTAAACCATCATTGTTGATATCACCAATTGCTACTCCGGCGCCATTGTAAAAATTACGGTAAGTGTAAATATTGAATTTATCATCGTAAGAAAGATTATTACTAAAGTTGATATGCGTTTGTGACTGTTCCAATTTTGTAAATAAAGTTTTCTGTTTTGGTTTATTCGTATTACATGCATTCAATAACAACATAAGGAATATAAGTAAAACTGATTGTTTAGTGTTATTCATTAAATATCTTGAGATTATGGTCAGACCGGGACAGCCTGTTCCGCCAAAGCGGAAGTCAGACCACATACTGAAGTTTGGCTGATGAATAGAATAGCTTGCAGTATAAGAGTCCCCCTGAGGCGCAACAGAAGATCTATAGTAGTAATGCAGTCTGGCTCCAAAAAATTTTTTGTATAAAAATCGTATGTATCGTTTACTTCGCATTCTCTTTTTTCATTTGCTTCTCTACTAATAAATCTGTGTAATCAACTTTTACAAGCATGTCATCATAACGGCCAATTGTGATGCGTCTGTTTCCATCTACCTTTACGTAAAGTGTTCCTTTTTCTTTATCATCTATTTTTATGAATGGATTTCCTTGCCTATACCATGCTTTATAAAGTTGCAAAACATCCGGCAGCAAACTATCTGCATATAATTGCTTGTTCCATGGTGCCCACGCATCATATTGAAAGTTGACCCGCATTTTGTAAATTTTGTTTTGGTAAAAATCGGGATAGAAGTTCATCGAGGTTCGGTGTTTAAGTTCGTTATTTTTTAATTTGTATAAAACGTACATATTGTTTTCTCCGTCTGTAAATATTCCTTTCTTATTCATCTCCCAGCAATACGTAAAGAATTGTTTGTTTGTCATACCGAAAAAAATGCCGAAGAAAATACTATCAGCTCGTTTGCCACTTTCTATTTCATTTTTCATTAGTGTCTCATATTGCCTGAAGCCGCTGTCTGTGCAGTTTGCAAGAAAAAATGCGCATGGCAACAAACAAAAAAGTAATTTCATATTGCTCATTATTTGCATTGAACTATCTGAATTTTATCATTGTTTTTTGCAATCAATACAATTTTCTTTTTCTGAATTTTTAAAATAGCAATATCTCTCACCGCACCGATAGAAAAAAATTCTGAGCGATCTTCATGTACTGCCACAAAATTTCCTTTACCATCACCTTTAAGAAATACTCCATAACTCGCATCATAAATACCTACTTCAGGCTTTGACTGATAAAAGTTGCCTCCCATTAAAATATCAAGGTTTCCGTCTTTGTCAAAATCATCTGCAGCAATTCCATACATCGGTGATAATTGCGCTTCTGTTGGTAATGTCTTTTTTGTAAAGGTCCCGTTTTTGTTGTTGATAAAAACGCTGCTCTGCATTGTGAATGCATCCAGTTTTATTGCTTTATCTAATTGTTCTTTTGAAAAAATGTCTTCCATCGTTTGTTCTTTGTAGTCCGCATATTTCAAATATTTTTTCTTTAAAGATGGAAGTACACTTACCAAATCATGTCTTAAGAGCATTGGATATGCACTGTCTTTATTGTAACAGGTAACGATTTGTTCAACACTTCCGTTGTTATCAAAATCGCCTACATACATGCTCACTGGTTTTGTTTCACTTGCTTTGAATCTTGAATTGAGTCCATGATTGCCTGCGATGATATCAGGATAGCCATCATTATTAATATCTGCAATTTCAATCCTGTTCCACCAACCATTGCTTTTGCTTAATCCTGCTGCTTCTGTTGTTTCTTTTAATTTTCCATTTTCATTGTGCAATATTTTTATGGGTATGTATTCTCCTGCAACTACCAAATCTGGTTTGCCATCCTTATCATAGTCAAACCATTTTGCATCGGTTACCATACCTGCCTCTTTAAGTTCAGGGGCTGTCTTTTCTGTTACATCTGTAAAAATTCCTTTGCCATTATTTTGCAGAATATAACCTTTACATGGATAGCCATAAGCTAGTGGTTTTAATCTGACACCAACAAATAAATCCAAATCATCATCTCCATCATAATCTGCTGCCGAAACACAACTGTTGCTTTCAAAAATATATGAGGGCAGCACTTGTGGAGATTTAATAAAATTCCCTTCGCCATCATTAATATATAAGCGGTCAATCAATGCAGTGGAGTTGGCAGAAAATTCATTACCACCACTGCATACATATAAATCTTCGTCACCATCGTTGTCTGCATCAAAAAAAAGTGCATCAGTATCTTGTTTATATCTCCTTTAGCAATGCGAGGTCCTTGTGTAGAGAGCATTTGAAAGATGAGCCGGTCACGATCAAAATCCACAAAGTTGTTTTCTTTGTGAATGAAATCAATTCCGTGGTTGTCCTTACTTTCACTGAAAATGTGAGTGGTGAGTGGTGAGTGATGAGTGGATTCCCTACTCACTACTGACAACTGACTACTCATCGCATCACTTTGTTTTACTATTATTTGCTGATCAGGCTTCACATTCTTCAAAATATTTTCTCTTCCACCAGGCCATACAACTACTACAGAATCTATTTTATTTGTTTTACCCAGACCAAAATTTAACCTGCTATCTACTGTTGATTCAAAACCACGCATAGGCATTTGTTCCTGGTAAGCAATAGTATTATTGTAATGAACAGTTACTTTAGCACCGATACCAAATTTGTTTTTGCCTTCGCCCTGCAGAGTTACTTTGAGAAATTTATTTTCAGGATGTTGTTGTACACTTTCGTTACGGTAAACAAAACAGGGCATGTTTACATTGTTCACTACAAGATCAAGATCACCATCGTTATCTAAATCTCCATAAACAGAGCCATTACTGAAGCCTGGCTCATTGAGGCCCCATTCCTTTGCTTTGTTGGTAAAGGTTAAATCTCCGTTATTGCTGAAAGCGTAGTTAGGTATGGCATTGGAAGGAATAAGATCAACAAGATGCTTTACAATATTTTTTTCTTTGTTCAGAATTTGTTGGCGTATATCTGCTACAGCACTCGCAGTGTATTGAATATAATCCTGATCAGTAATATCTTTATAGATTCCGTTTGCAACAAAAATATCTTTATAACCATCATTGTTAAGATCAGTAATTAATGCGCCCCAACTCCAGTCAGTAGCACATGTGTTGGCAAACCTGCTTATCTCACTAAAATAAACTTCATCTCCAGTTTCTGAATTATAATGAACAGGGCCAGAATTTAATTGCAATGAATTTCTTACAAACTGTTTGTAATAACCATTTGCAGTATCAGCTATATACTTGTCCCAGTTCTCAAAATTTGTTTTTGTTTTTATTCTTGCATCATCTTCAGGAAACATATCCGTTACATAAATTTCAGGATAACCATCATTATTAATGTCAGCAATATCAGCGCCCATTGAATTCATACTTATTTCACGAATATATTTTTCAAGTGACTCTTTAAATACGCCATTGTGCTGATTGATGTAGAGATAATCTCTTTCAAAAAAATCATTTGACACATAAATATCCTGCCAGCCATCTTTATTCACGTCAGCAATAGTAACGCCTAAACCAAAACCAATTTTACTGCTGTAAATACCAGCTTGCAGTGTTACATCCGTAAAATGATTTCCTTCATTCCTATATAATTTATTTCCGCCTAATGAATCAATAATTTTTCGCTGATCTTTTATTAAATCATAGTTGCCAACAGAACGAAAAGAATTATTGAGCAGGTAGCAATCCAAATCACCATCATTATCATAATCAAAGAAAGCGGCATGAGTGGATAAGCCACGATTATCTAAACCATATTCATGCGCATGTTCAGTAAATGTGAGATTGCCATTGTTAATGTACAATGCATTGCTGCGATTCTCACTTTTCAAATCACCCGATTTACATACATAAATATCAAGCCATCCATCACCATTCACATCTGCCATAGTAACACCTGTTGACCATACACCATCTGACCTAATTCCAGCCTTCCCTGTTATATCTTCAAACTGAAAATTGCCCTTGTTCAAGTACAATTTATTTGAGTGTTGATTAGAACAAAAAAATATATCAGGCAAGCCATCATTATTTATGTCACCAATAGCAACACCGCCACCGTTAAAAAAATTGCGAAAAGTGTAAGGATTAAATTCCTCAGAGTAAGTAACGTTATTAGAGAAATTGATACCTGTTTTTGTAGAAGGAAGAAGTGTAAAAAGAGTTTTGTCTGACCTCTCTTTTTTATTATTGCAGGAAACAATAATTACTGCGACCTGCAAAACAAGTAAAAGGAAAAATTTATTACGCAATAACAACCGATTTCGTTCGAACCTGTTCCTCAACATCATTAAAATGTTAATTGCACTAATAGTTTTAATTCAATATAAATGCGATGTAAAATAATAAAGCAGGATTAATATTAACTATCTTTTTTGTGAGAAAAAACCTGGTATCAGGTATCGTTGCTGTGCATGCTTGTATTGTTTAATCATGCATGATCGACAGCACACTTTTAATTTAAATGCAGGCGACCTCAAAAGAATGCAGGCGAATGCATTCGCCTGCATTCCTTAGACAAGGATTAGTACTGCTTGTTTTATGAATACAATCCGGGTATTTAATATCCAGGATTTTGCTTTAAATTTTGATTAGCATTAAGTTGAGTTTCCGGTATAGGAAAAATATTAAGGTGATTGCTGCCATTCGGTCCTATATTATCAACAGGATCCGCAGGATGGAATCTCCACGCTTTATTGTAGCTTCCAAAACGTATCAGATCCTGTCTTCTGAAAGTTTCAGCAAACATTTCCCTCCCCCGTTCCGCTAAAAAGAGATCCGCAGTAAGTGTAGGAAATGGATCAACACCGCCATGCTCTGTCCTTATTTGATTAACAAGTGCTAAGGTAATAGGGTCGTTCCAGTTATTATTTTTCCTTGCAGTGGCTTCTGCCTCTACCAGTAGAATATCAGCATACCTGAAAATGGCCCAGTCATTGTCCATATTCCGTGTCATCCCTTGATAAAATTGCCATTTTGCTATTCTTGCACCTGATTGCCTCCAGGCACTAGGCTGCAATTCATTTATATAAGGAGTAAGAGTAACAGGTGGCCCATCGGGATCTGTAGCATCTGCTCCACCATCTGATACCCTGGAACCGTCAGCAGCATATTGAGGGCCAACAAGAAAATTAGACAATCTGTTATCCAAAGTACCTGTAACAGGAGTGCCTTTTGGATCAAGACCAACAACGGTTCCCTGCGGTCCGGGATTTTGAGCTGGATCTATATAGGACTGATAAAATTCCTGGACAGTAGCAAAACCATTCCAGGGTTGTTCACTAATATTATAAGTCGCTGAATTAGAATTGTTCAAAGTCATCATATCCAAATTGAAACCCTGATTAAAAACATGATCATAAGGTATTGCCCAAATGAATTCAGAAGATCCTGTATTATTCTTTACAAAATTATCAGCATAATTAACTGCCAGTTTATATTTACCAGAGTTAATGATCGAATCACAGGCAGCAATTGATTTGTCCCATTGTGCACCTGCCCCATATACCTCGGCATTCAGGTATAATTTGGCCAATACCGCATATACCACATAACGGGTTACACGTCCGTATAAGGGGCCATCTTCAGGACCCGACACCGGCAATCCTGCAATATTGTCAAGCAATTCTTTTTCAACAAAATCGTATACCTCCTTTCTGGTATTATTCGCAGGAGGTGCCGTATTTGCAAAATCTGTAACGATCGGAACATTACCAAACATATCGAGCAGCCAATAATAATAAATGGCACGTAAAGCCTTTAATTCTGAAATATAAGTTGGAGCCGTGACAGAGGTACTCTTTGATAATTGTAATAAAAGTTTGTTACAGGTGGTGACCCCTGAAAAACACATATTCCATGTTCCATCTGGTACAGGGTCCGTAGCATTATAAGTATGGGTTTTTAACCGTACCCAGTGACCTCCATCGCCCCAGTCAGCACCACGCTGTGGTACCACTATTTCATCGGTTGTAACTTCATTTAAGGGAAATATGGAACCGCTACCGCCGAAGCCGGTAAGAGGCGAATAGGCAGCGCCTACAGCAGAAGCCAGTTCGGGATCTGTTTTATAAAAATTATCTGAAATAATGGTGTCATACAACAAGGCCTTTTCGTCGAGTTTTGTACATGATCCTCCAACCAGCAGCAATCCGAGGATTAAAATTTTAGTTATAGATATAGGTTTCATATTATTATATAATTAGATTAATAAAAATTAATTTACTTTAAAATCCCAGGTTAACTCCCAGCGTAAAGGAACGAGTATACACCCAGGTTTCTCTTCTATCAATACCAGGGGCCAGCACATTTGGTCCGTTATAATAGTCAATATATCTTACTTCAGGATCTACTCCTGTGTAGTCAGTTATTGTAAATAAATTCTGCCCTGAAATATATATCCTGAGGCTTCTGAAGCCACCGTCCGTTTTGGCGAGTTTTACATTGTAACCTAAAGTTGCATTATCCAGTTTTACAAAAGAGGCCTTTTCAACATCATAACTGCTATATATCTGTGCATCATTTAATTTAGGATTGAAATACTTGGTATTCACAACATTATAACTGGATGCAATAAGGGGGTTTTCGTAAAATGCGCGGAAAGTATTAATCAACTGATGTCCAATTGAACCTCGCAGGAAGAAATTAAGATCAAAATTTTTATACCGGAAAGTATTCGTCCATCCAAATTCAAATTTGGGAAGACCATTACCGATTACCGTTCTAACCGGGTTTTTATCTGCAGTCACTCCTTTACCGGTACCATCATCAAACAGGTATTTGCCATTTGCATCCACGCCAATATAACGGTACCCCCATAGAATACCAATAGGCTGTCCTTCAACTGCTCTTGTTAGTTGAGTTGCTTCCTGGCCCGGGGTTCCCAAAGTGGTTGCTCCAACATAAGAGCCTTTGAGCGATGAATCCAGCTTTGAGAGCACAATATGAAACCTTGAATAAGTAGCCCCTGTGCTCCAGGTGAAGTCCTTGTTTCTGATTACATCATAATTCACGGCTGCTTCAAAGCCTTTATTGCTTAATTCGCCAATATTTTTCCAGGTATTATTATACAATGCGGGCGGGGAAGGCACAGTGACATTAAATATAAGATCTTTGGTTTTCCGGTTAAAATAATCCAGTGTACCTGTTAACCTGTTATTCCAAAGGGCAAAATCTAGACCAATATCAGTTTCTTGTTTTCTTTCCCATTTAAGATCCGGGTTGGGATTCGCAGTACCCTGGTAAACCTGTGCATAAACACCATTTCCAGCATAATAGGTACCGTTAATACTTAATCTTTCAAGAGATAAATACGGGCTTGGCGGAAGCGACCCTGTTACTCCATAGCTACCTCTTAATTTCAGCGTATTTACAACCGGTATATCTACCAACTTTTTTATATCCAAACCCACACTTACGGCAGGAAAATAACCCCATTTGTTATTTTCACCAAATTCAGTTGATCCTTCCCTTCTTAAACTGGCGGACAAAAAGGCAATATTATTATAATTAAGATTTAACCTTCCAAAAAAGGCTATTAATTTACTCCCGTTCTTATAACTGCTTAGAGTACCAATACCATTTTGAAAGTCAAGCGCGGCTGCTAAATTTTCTCTTGATGCATCTGTAACAAAATTGCCGCCCTGCGCACCAAATCCCTTATTCAGGAAATCCTGATAGGAATAGCCTGCGACAGCAGCAATATTTAAATCTTTAAATTTTCCATCATATGATAATGTATTTTCATATAACTGATTAAAAGATTTATCCTCCTTTTTGAAGGCATATCCATGACGTCCGAATCCGGTGGCAACTACCAGATAATTCCTTGAAATAAATGCAGTAATTGGCAGATATGCTTCCTGATAAACGCTGCTGGTTTGCTGAGCGTATCGTACCAGGAATTTTAGGCCTTTAACAAATTGATATTCTGCTGATCCTGAAATATTGAATCTTTGAAGTTCAATAGTGTTAGTATTTTGCTTTAAAACAGCAACCGGATTAGAATAATCTATAAGATTAGACTCAAAAAAACCTCCGCCCGTAAGATCATACAGCGGGTCAGTACTATATACAGGTGCCGTTGGATTAAAAATAGTAGCATATTTAAAGGCATCGGGAAAACCTACTTGAGAAGTTCTTCTTGTGGAGCTTATACTAAAATTAAAAACGAGTTTATTGTTTAGTGCTTTTTGAGTCAGGTTTAAACGTCCGTTTATCTGTTTAAATCCAGTTCTGATAGCAACACCCTGCGCCTCCCTGTAATTAACAGAAGCATTGTAAGTAGTACCTGAATTACCACCTGAAAAAGAAAGATTATGGGTATGTGAAATAGCTGTTCTTGTAATTTCGTTATTCCAATCAGTATTGGCACCATAATCTTTTCCTTTAAGAGTAGTGTCAGCACCGATTCCCGAAGGTTGAATGAAGGCCCGAAATTCTTCACCAGTCATGTGATGAGTAAACTTTATTGGGCTTTCTGCCGTAACAGAGCCGTTATAGGTAATTTGTGGTGTTCCACTTTTACCGCTCTTTGTTGTTATAATAATTACACCAGCAGAACCGCGTGTTCCATAAATTGCAGCGGCAGAACCATCCTTCAGGATATCTATACTGTTAATGTCATTTGGGTCAACAGTATTTATGTCTGCTCCAACCTGACCATCAACAACGATCAGAGGTTGTGTATTGGCACCCAAAGTTGCAAGCCCCCGCAGACGGATTGAAAAACCTCCATTCGGGTCACCCCCAGGCCGGGATATTGAAAGACCCGCTACTTTTCCCTGCAGCAATTGCGCTACATCGCTTATATTGCCTTTATTAAATTGTTCAGCCTTAACTGTAGTAATAGAACTAGTAACCTCCCGCTTTTTCTGCGTTCCATAACCTGTTACTACAACTTCGGAAAGTTTATCAACACTTTCCGCCAATTTTACATCAACTACATTTTTATCACCTACTGTAATTTCCTGGAGAGCAAAACCGATATAAGAGAAAACCAGTACGGATGCATTTGCCGGAAAATTAATAGAATAAGTGCCACTGGCATCTGTAGTTACTCCTATGCCAGTACTTTTTACCTGTACACTAACTCCCTGAATAGGCGCACCCGTGGTTGCATCTGTTACCTTGCCCGTAATTTTTTTGTTTTGAGCAAGAAGAATTTGAGCAGACAAAAAAACGAGAGGTAAGAGGACATAAAGCCTCTTTAGCAGTTGTTTGGTTTTCATGTAAGCAAGCTTTAGTTGTTAATAGTTTCGTTACCGAATTTATCTATTTTAAACATTATGCAAGGTATTAAAATGATAATAATTGGGCATTAAAATGTTAACGACTGCAATTTCTTTCAAAAGCCTTGGGAGTTCCTTGGGGAAATAGTCAGAGCATATTACTCAAACTATTTTTTTATAAAAGTATAAGGATCAAATTCTATAAAGTCGTTCACTTTTATATCAATTGAAGCAACTTTATTATTTTCCGTTTTAAACTTTAGCGGAAATATGCCAAAGGCTGGGTGACTATAAGTAATGAGCCATTCGTCATTGTCCATGTATTGCAGCCTCGCTGTTAAATTATTATGGTTATTGAATTTTATCTTCAGGTCATTGTCATCTGTGGTTATTATAATGGTTCCGTACAGTTCATTTGCATAAGTTCCTATATAAGCATTAAGTGGTAATGCTGATTTGTTGCCTTTAACCCTTGCTTTTAGAGAATCAATTTTTAAAAGCTCTTTATTTTGCTCTTTTAAAAAATCATTAAGCTGCTTTTTACTCCGGTTTACATAAGGCATGTTCATATATGCATCGAGAATCTGGTATCGTAGTAATTCAAAAAAGCCTTGATTATCGTTATTGGTTAAAATGGTAATTCCTAATTTTTCTTCAGGAACAAAACAAATGTTGGTTACAAAACCATCTGCACCTCCTGTGTGCCAGAAGACCTGCCTTCCACTATAATCCCTCTGAAAAAGACCCGGTGAATATCCAAGGAAATGTGAAGGATACACAGAAGATTTTGTACTACTGATGATTGTTTGCATTTCCCTTGTTGTTTGCAACACTGCCCATGGTAAAATTTGTTTTCCCTCATAACGACCACTGTCAATCTGCATCAACAACCAATGCGAAATATCCTTTACACAACTTACCATGCTGCCTGCAGGAGCAAGATTATCAATGTGGTCATACGGCAATTCAACAAGGTTTTTGGAGAATGTATTGGTATAAGGTTTTGCGGCGTCCGGCATTTGCTCCATGCCATAACCAAGCGTATGTGTATTGGTCATGCCAAGTGGCTCAACAATGCTGTCATATACATAAACTTCCCATGGCATACCGCTTACAACAGGAATAATTTCACCCGCTGTTAAAAAGCAACTGTTGCAATAACCATAACTCTGCCGAAAATTCTGAGATGGTTTTAGTAAACGCATTTTGTTTATGATCTCCTGCCTTGAAAATGATGTATTCCAAAAAGTAAAATCTCCCTGGAAAGTTTTGGTGCCAAGATGATGGCTAAGCATGTCGCGTATGGTTACCAGTTGTGTAGTAGTTGTATCATACGCCCGATAATGTGGAAAGTATTTTGTGATCTTATCATTCAATGATAATTTTTTATCGTACTCCAATTGAGCAAGTGCTGTAGCCGTAAATAATTTACTATTGCTTGCAATCATGAAAAGTGTGTTCTCATCTACTGGTTCTTTAGATTGCACATCCCGCACACCAAAACCTTTCATTGCAACCACTTTTCCATCCTTTACAATGGCGATGGCCAAACCCGGAATATCCCAGTCTTTCATGCCCTGCTGAATATAGCTGTCTAAACTATCGGTAATAAATGATGGTTGTGTGTAAGTGTAAATGGTGAACAGGCAAAAGATAATTAGAAGCGAAGCGATCTTTTTCATAGCAGGAAAATTAATAAGGGGAAGATAGGATTATTTTTTTGCAGGCTTACGGCATTATGGAACAGGTTCCTAACTTTAATGAGCACATGAAAGCTACTAAGAATGAACGGACCGTCAGAGTAGAGAGATAAATAAAAAATTTTGAAAGATTCTGAAAGGAAAATCCTTAAATTCGTTATCTAAACCTTAAACCATATGCCAACCCAAATCACAGATATTACTTTTTGCCTGTATTGTATATTCCTCACTGCTTTAATAATTTCAGTTGCTTATAGTGCTCATCGTAAGAGATAAGAATGATTGAATGTGAGGATCAAAACAGGCAGATGATTTTTAACGAAAGAATTTCTATTCGCAGAAGACAGGTTCTTCAGGGTCTGTGATTATAATATTTTTCTCATGTTATATCCAAAAGTTTTACCGCATCAATGTTCATTGTAATTTATGTAGCCGGCTACATTCACCGTCATATAAACTTCTCATTAGGTTCTGCCTGATATTGTTACCACAAGGAGTTAATAAAGGCGGAGTTATTGTCGCCTTAAACAAAAATATATCTTATGAGATGGAAGCTATGTCGGAAAGTTGTTACGTAATCTAACTATATTGTCAACGTCCTCTTAGTCGCCTTTTTTTATTTATTGGTAAAGCCTTCATGCATTTTCTTTCGAATGAAACTGCACCGAACTGATAAAATTATCGTTCTTACAATCTTATTGTTGCCCAGGTTTTTTTGGCATTACAGCTTTAGGTTGTTTTGGTGGCGGTAAAACATTATTATTTTTATTCGTGGTATCTTTTGGCATTTGGCTTTCAGGGGCAATATCTTCAGGTTTTATATTTGGTATTTCCTGATCATCATAATCAGAAGAATTTCCATTACCTACATCTTCGCCTTCCGCTCCTAAGTTGCGTGGCACGTTGTTTATCCAGTCGTAGCTAATATCATTTTGCATCACTTCTGGTTTTGCAAAAGCGGCTGATTTATCAAAAGCAAGTGTTTTATCGGTAGAGGCTTTGCTGTAAAAGTATCCCCATACCGGCAAAGCTGCTGAAGCTCCTTGTCCAACTACTGTATTGGCAAAGCGTATAAACCTGTCATCACAACCTGCCCACACACCGCAAATCAATTGCGGTGTATAACCCATAAACCATGCATCACTGTTATCATTGGTGGTACCAGTTTTGCCCGCCACTTCACCGGAAACGCCAAATCTCCATATACTTTTACCCGTGCCATATTGCAATACACCCTGCATCATACTTATTACAGAATATGCCGTGACATCACTGATAACTTCTTTTCGCTGCGGCACAAAATTTTGCAGTACATTACCATTTTTATCTTCAATGCGTGTAATGTACATTGGCTTTACGATGAAGCCCCTGCCGGGAAACATACTATAAGCTTCCATCATTTCGTAAAGTGAAATTTCTGCTGCGCCCAATGCGATGGAAGGATAAGGATCTATCTTAGATTTTACATCGCAATTACGCAGGAATTCAATAAAACGTTTTGCGCCATCGTTTCCCTGCGTGCCCAGTTGCTGCATAATGTAGGCAGTTGCGCAGTTGCGTGAAAGCGCCAGCGCTTCAGCCATTGGTATGGTTGCACCGGTGCATGTTTTATCTGTTGCAGGCACAACACCAAAACCTTTAAAGTCCTGCTGAATATCTTCTACCATTGTATTGGGCGTAAATCCTGCATCTTCAATAGCCAGGCTATACAACAATGGTTTGATAGTAGAACCAACCTGTCGTTTTGTATTAATATTTACGTGATCGTATTTGAACGTTTTAAAATCAATGCCGCCAACCCATGCCTTTACTTCACCACTTAAAGGATCCATCGCCATAAAACCTGCCTGTAGCATCTGGCGATGATACTTGATAGAATCATAAGGTGTCATCACAGTATCTTTAGAACGGTTGTTGTTCCATGCAAATACTTTCATGGGTGTTTTAACGAGGAATGATTTTTTTACGTCTTCATCACTGGCGCCATCTTTTTTCATATTTTTCCACCGGTCGCTTTGCTTCATTGCAGCATCAAGAACGTTTTCATGACCTTTCCATACAGTTCCTTTTTTTACATCACTTTGGGAGCTAAGGATCTTTTGCATGTAGGAAATATGTTTTGCTACAGCTTCCTCTGCATATAACTGCATCCGTGGATTAATAGTAGTGTAAATTTTTAATCCATCACGATAAAGATTGTAAGAATTTCCATCTGCTTTTTTGTGATTCCTGGACCATCTCTTCATATCCTCACCAAGCACCATTCTAAAGTAAGGTGCAAGACCTGCAGTTTCATCCAGCTTTTTATAATTTAATTTAATTGGCGGAATTTTTATAGACTCACCTACTTCTTTTGATAAATAATTATTTCTCACCATTTGATCTATTACAGTATTTCTTCTTTCTCTTGAGTTGGCAGGATAAAGACGCGGATTATAAGTAGTAGGAGCATTTACCATGCCTACCAATACCGCAGCCTCATCAACATTCACCCGATCCGGCTCTTTCTGAAAAAATGTTTTGGAAGCATTGCGAATGCCGAATACATTATCACTGAAAGGAACAGTGTTGAGATAAATAGTTATGATTTCTTCTTTCGTAAAATTCCGCTCGAGTTTAATGGCTATGATAGACTCTTTTATTTTTTGAATCAGCCTTGTAATAATATTATTGCTTGGCTTAGTGGTAAATAAATTCTTGGCAGTTTGCATCGTAATGGTGCTTGCTCCACCTTTTGTTCCTAAAGAAAAAACAGCACGTGCCAGTGAACGCGGATCAATACCGTTATGATCATAAAAACGTTCATCCTCTGTTGCTATCAATGCTTTAGTAATATAAGGACTTATGTCTTTATAATTTACACTTACCCTGTCCTCAAGATAATACTTGCCCATTAGGGTTCCATCATCCGCATAAACCTCGCTGGCTAATGATGCCGAAGGATTTTGCAGGTCTTCAATCGAGGGCATTTTCCCGAATACTCCCCAATTCGCTAATAAAATTATTAAGATGCAGGATGCAAGACCAACAAAAAATAAACCCCAGAGGATTTTTACTGACTTTTTCATAGTTGCAATATGATAAACGCAAGTTATAGTATTTATTATATCGTGGGATTTTTATGGAACAAGCTTTAGCATTTCTTACAAACTTTCACATCAATGAACTCAAATGAGTTAAATGATTTTTATGATTCCAATTTCAGCTATCCATATAGTGCATGTATATAACTGCCAGGTCTTCTATTGCATCAGCACTCCATTTATTTGAACCAAAACTAATATTGCCTATAGGTCCATCTATCGCAATATAAAAAGCAAATGGTGTTCCAGAATGATCATCATCAGGCAGAGGCACTGCCGTTACTTCATGCTGATGATGATTATAAATTGATATGAAAACTAAAAAGATCAAACGTATTCATGGAAAAAAATCCACAAACATTTTGCCGGAAAACTTTTTAAAGTGTAATCGTAATATTGAAAAGAAACAAGATTTGTGAAGGTCGGAATAATCTTTGTCAGGGTACAATTACAATGAGTATTAAGATAGCTTTAATTTAATCACACTCCTTTAACTAAAATCATTTTTGTTGTTGCTGATTTTTGCCTGATGCTCTTGGCAGAAGCATATTCTGTAGAGTTCCACCAATGCTTTACACGGGCAACATTTGGGAACTCTAAAATTACAATTCTTTCAGGTTGCCAATCGCCTTCTAAATTTTCAGTTTCTCCTCCACGAACAATAAATTTTCTATCATAGGCGGCAATGGAAGATGGAGTCAATTTTTTGTATTCTTCATATTTTTCTGTGTCTGTTATTTTGACCTCTACAATAATATAGGCTGGCATAACTTGAGTTTAAATTATAAATAAAAATGGACAAAAGAGATGTTGCTGATGTTCCTCGCTGTGAACTTTTAGAAAGCAAACCTAATATGACCCGGCGGAGCCAGTAGGTAGAAATTTTCCCTTTAATATTTATTTGTCTTTAGGTTGTTTCACTTGTCCGGGCGTCAAAGCTAATGTTTGATGAGTCTCAAGTCAAAATTCTTTAAAAGCCAACGCTTTTATAATTTGCAAACAATTAAAACACTTAACCAATTCTCTTTTAAAGATTCTACATTCGTCCCGAATTTTTGAAATTAATTTTGATCGCATTTATGCAGTCTAACCGTTCTCAAATCAGAACAGTGAATGTGACGCGTTATGTAACACCATTACGTGAAGGTGGCTCTCTGCCTGCCATTTCTGAGGCAGACGATGACTTTATGTATGTGGTAAAGTTTCGGGGTGCAGGACAAGGTGTGAAAGCGCTAATTGCTGAATTAATTGCAGGGGAAATTGCACGGGCACTTGGATTGAAGATTCCTGAAATTGTTTTTGCTAATCTCGATCCTGCTTTTGGCCGTTCAGAACCGGATGAGGAAATTCAGGATCTGCTGAAAGCCAGTACAGGTCTTAATCTCGCTCTTCATTTTCTTTCAGGCGCTATCATGTTTGACCCGGTGATCACGGCGATTAATGAACAACTTGCATCAGAGATTGTATGGTTTGATTGTTTTGTTACCAATGTGGATCGAACTGTCCGCAATACAAACATGCTGATGTGGCACAAAGAATTATGGCTGATTGATCATGGAGCATCGCTCTACTTCCATCATTCCTGGCAGAATTTTGAGGAACATGCACGACGGCCGTTTGTGCAGGTGAAAGATCATGTACTGTTGCCGCAGGCAAGTGAACTTGATAAAGTTGATAAAAAATTTCACAAGATTATCACTCCTGAACTTATTAAATCTATTGTTGCCTTAATTCCTGACAATTGGTTGACAGATAATTTCTCAGATGAATATGCAAATGAAAAACGACAGGTTTATATTCGATTTTTAGAGACACGGCTTGAAGCATCAGAAATTTTTGTCAAAGAAGCGAAATATGCAAGAAAAGCACTTATTTGAGTATGCGATTATACGGGTTGTACCACGCGTTGAGAGAGAAGAGTTTTTCAATGTGGGTGTGATTGTTTATTGCGCTGATCAAAACTTTTTGCAAACAAAGTTTGGGTTAAACAAAGAGAAACTTTTGGTTTTTTCTGATGAAGTGGATATAGAAGAACTCGCAAAACGCCTTTATGCCTTTGAGCAAATTTGTAAAGGAGCTACAGAAGGAGGATCAATTGCCAAACTTCCAATCGCTTCACGTTTTCGCTGGCTCACAGCTACCCGCAGTACAATTGTGCAAATATCACCAGTTCATCCCGGTTTATGCGAGGATGCGCAGGAAACTCTTGAAAAGCTTTATGTGGAACTCGTTAAATGAATTTTTTTTCTTCTCCTGATTAAAATACTTCACTAAACAGAATAAGATGCGCACCAGATAAATTACTTGTTTGTTTCTTCGTTGGTGCGGGTACTTGTCATATCATCACCACTGCCACCTGAAACATCGTCTCTTCCACTTAAAGCACCTGCTTCTTTAAGGTCCCGAATGTCATCTCGTTTTAAGCGGGTTTGATCCGCAATGTTTTTTTTCTCTTCTTCACTTATACTCGTTTTTGTCTTTTGTGCTTGCCTGCTTTGACCTTTATTTTCTGCACTTCCACTGCCCTGCTGTGTTTTTTGAAATGATTTTTCCTCTTTATTTACGTTTGACATAAGTACTCCTTTTTAAAACAATTCAACCACAATGATAATGCCACTATAGGAGCATTATCTAACTCTTGATATACCTCTCACTCTTACATTTTTTTTATTCGCGGAGCAGAACCGCATAACAATAAATTAACAGGCATTCATAATATTTTTATTTTTGCAGGAAGGAATATGGGTAATTTAAATTTCATTTTTAACCATTTAAATTAACACTTATGTCAACAGCAGAAGTTGCAACTATGACTACACAAGAAGTTGCCAATCGCTTTAACGAACTTGCCCAACAAGGTAACTGGATGCAGATCCATGAAGAATTGTATGCAGACAATGCCGCAAGCATTGAACCTCCTCATGCCCAAGGTTTGCAGTCGGTGGAGGGAAAAGAAGCTATTAAACGAAAAGGCGAAATGTTTCAGTCAACTGTTGAGGAAATGCATGGTGGCTACAGTTCTGAACCTTTAGTAGCAGGCAATTATTTTACCGTAGCAATGGGTATGGATGCAACCATGAAAGGAATGGGGAGAACCAAAATGGATGAAATTGCTGTGTATGAAGTGAAGGATGGAAAGATTGTGAAAGAACAATTTTTCTTTTGAGAAAAAAGTTTTTTGAAAAATAAAAGCGATGAATATTCTTCATCGCTTTTATTTTTAGTTCAATTCAAAATGAATTTACTACGTGGATTCTTTAAAGTGTTTCCATCAAATAAACAAGTTCATGGCGGAATGTATTTACTCCTGATAATTATCTGAAAAAAATTCTTGTTTCTTCAGCATGTTCTTAAATTTATTATTCTATGTAGCAAAAAAATCTATTTGGTAAAAAGTCCGCAGAAACATTTCTTTGCCTTTTTTCTATCAAAATTGTCAATTATACAATTTATAATTGCTTTCATAAATTTAAATAAGAATATAAACACGCATGAGAAAGATTGCTTTGCTTATTTGTTTCTTCGCGATTGTATGTTTCTTTTCAAATTGTACAAACGAATCCAATAACCGCCGCGTTTTAGTTTTTGCGCTAACTAAGGGATACCACCACGAATCAATTCCTTATGGCATCGCAGCCATTAAAAAATTAGGAGAGCAAAATCACTTTGAAGTTGATACCACTACAGATGCTTCTATGTTTAATGATAAAGACCTGAAACAATACAGGGCAGTAATTTTTTTAAGCACTACCGGTAATATATTAAATAGCGATGAACAGGTTGCCTTTCAAAGATATATAGAAGCGGGTGGAGGTTTCTTAGGTATTCATGCAGCAGCAGATGCTGAATACAACTGGGCATGGTATAATAAATTAGTAGGTGCTTATTTTAAAAGTCACCCTAATGATCCTAATGTAAGAAAGGCTACCATTGTTGTTACAGATACTGCAAACCCTGCAACGAAAGGTTTGCCTGCAAGATGGGAGCGCACTGATGAATGGTATAATTATAAAAATATAAGTGCTGATATTAAAGTACTCGCAACGCTTGACGAGGAATCATACGAGGGAGGTGAGAATGGTAAATATCACCCTGTTGCATGGTATCATCAATATGATGGTGGAAGAGCTTTTTATACAGGAGGCGGACATACAAAAGAGAGTTTTAGTGAGCCTTTGTTTTTGCAACATCTGGCAGCAGGAATAAATTATGCAACGGGTGCTGACAGTGTTAAGCTTGACTATTCAAAATCTTATGCAGTGAAAGCTCCTGAGGAAAATCGTTTTACAAAAATTATTCTCTCCAATGATCTGAATGAGCCAATGGAGTTGGCAGTTGCTCCCAGTGGTTTTGTTTATTTTATAGAACGATCAGGCAATTTTTATGCTTATAATCCTACAGCAAATACAACAAAGCTCGTGTATAAATTTCCCGTGCTTCCTGATACCAAAGAGGCTTTTGGCAATGGTCTTTTAGGAGTTACCATTGATCCTGATTTTAAAACCAACAAATACATTTATTTCTTTTATACGCCCAATAAACAACCTGCGCACCAAAACGTTTCAAGGTTTACAATCATAGGAGATGATTCGCTTGATCTTGCTTCTGAAAAAATTATTATTCAAATTCCCATTG
>WNGA01004547.1_pt1 | contig 20375 bp, 19 predicted proteins | sample 5400061 | NCBI WGS metagenome assembly WNGA01 (sample SAMN13153366, study PRJNA577476) | soil metagenome | isolation source: 100 cm soil or saprolite under grassland replicate 2 | place: USA:California | collected 2016-06-15
AGAAGTACGGCCAGCCCGGCGCCCGCAAGCGTTACCAGTTCTCCAAGCGTTGAGCCGCTGCCAGTTTCGACAAACCCCGTTGGCTCCGGCTGGCGGGGTTTTTTTTGGAGTAACCAGTAATCAGTAATCAGTATCCAGTTTCCAGTGTCGAACGCGCCAGTTGCACGAAACGCCAATGACTGATTACTGATTACTGAATACTGATTACTGATTACTCATCACCGATCCTTGCATAGTGAAGACGCATCACTGAGATGAAAACAGTCGCCATCATCGGCGCCTCCGGCTATTCCGGCGAGGAGCTCGTCCGGTTGCTGCTCAATCATCCCTCGGTCGAGCTGACCGCCGTCACGTCGCGCCAGAACGCCGGACGGACGGTCGCGCAGGTCTTCCCCCGGTTCGCCAGCCACGCGCGATCGCGCGCGCTTCGCTTCACCGAGCCGGACGCGCAGCGCCTTGCGACGCAGGCCGAAGTTGTTTTCCTGGCGCTGCCGCACGGCGTCGCCGCGGAATTCGCCGCGCCCCTGGTGCAGGCGGGCTGCGCGGTCATCGATCTCAGCGCCGACTTCCGTCTCAAAAGCGCCACGATCTACAAGGAATTTTACGGCCACGATCATCCCGCACCCGGCCTCCTGAGCAAGTCCGTGTACGGCCTCCCGGAGTTCCACCGAGCCGACATTCGAGCCGCCCGGCTCATCGCCTCGCCCGGTTGCTACCCGACGAGCATTCTCGTGCCGGTCCTGCCCCTGTTGCGCGCCGGGCTGATCAAATCCACCGGCATCATCGCCGATTCCCTCAGCGGTGTGAGCGGCGCCGGGCGCAAAGCCGAAATGGACTACCTGTTTTGCGAGTGCAACGAGAGTGTGCGGCCCTACGGCGTGCCCCGGCACCGGCACCTTTCCGAAATCGAAGAGCAACTGACCTTGGCCGCCGGCGGACCCGTGAAAATCCAGTTCACGCCTCACCTCATCCCTATTAACCGGGGCATTCTCACCACGCTCTATCTTGCGCCCGCGCAGCACTTCAACACGGCGGACCAGGCCGCGGCCCTCGGGGAAAAAATCACCGCCTGCTACGCCAAGGCTTATGGGAACGAGCCCTTCGTCCGCCTCCTCGAAGGCGGAGCGCTGCCGGACACCAAAAACGTGGCCGGCACCAACGTCCTCGAGATCGCCTGGCGACTGGATCCACGCACCGGCCGGCTGATCGTCATGAGCGCGTTGGACAACCTCCTCAAAGGCGCCTCCGGCCAGGCCGTGCAATGCATGAATATCCTGTGCGGTTTCCCTGAAACCGCGGGCCTGGTCTAGAGCCTTTCGGAGGTCGGCTTGGTGAAACAACACCTGATCTTAAAATGAAAAACTCGACCCCCGTCTGCTCTCCCATCGACTTCACTCTCATGATCCTGCTTCTCGCGAGCACAGGCATGGCTCAGGAAAGATCGAAGGAGGGAAAGATTGGCGGCACCTACTGGTCCGCGCAGCGACCAAACTATCCCCCGTTGCCCGCCAATCCATTTCCTGATCTGCCCGTCGACGAGATCGCCCCTGGCACCTACCTTTACGACGACCGCGATGTGGATTACGTGCAGCTCGAAGCCGAGGCGAGTGCAGCATCGAAGGCGAGCGAATCAGAGGCCGCATCGCTGCAATCCTCCGAGTCCGGAGGCGGCAGCCCGCCAATGATGATGCAGGGCGGCGGGCTGTGCCTGCTCACACCTCAATTCGATGGAGGCAACGTGGTGTTGAAGATTGCCGGCGCTGAGGAAGGCGCGCGCTATGACGTGTTCGTCTGCACCAGCCTTTCACCACCCCTCCAGTGGAGCTTTGTGACGCGTGGGGCGGAGGGCCAGACGAATCTGCCATTCGCCGCGCCCGCGGGCGCTGTCGCCTTGTTTCAACTGGGCACGATGCAGGACACCGACGGCGACACGCTTACGGATGCTTACGAAGCCCTGGTCAGCCACACGGACCCAAACGTGGCGGACACTGTAGAAACAGCCGGAGCGAACGCCGCGTTGGTGGCGGTGCTGACTCCGGAGCAGCCGCTGCTCTACCTCCATACGTACAAGTTGAACCTCCAGAACACTCTGCTCAATAATCCCAACCTCTGCGATTTTCCGAATTCCTTCCCCACCGAAACCGTCACCGAGTGGAGTTGGACCAACTTCGCGGGCGGAACCTACCGGGGCACCTCCAGGGTTCACTATTGCGACCCGGCTACGCAAACACCCCGGACGACAGTGGGGGTGACGGAAGGAACTTGGGAGTCCAACGACCGTTCTTGCGTTCGCGGCCAGGTCGACGACGGGCCTTGGTCGGACTTGCTTTGCAGTCCCGCCGACGGGCCCATTCCGCCGCCCAGGAATGAGCGTTGGGTCAAGGTCAGCCTTTCACGACAAGTTGACATTGACAATTTTTCCTTCGGACAAAGCGAAATCAAGGAGGCGAAAGTGCGCTTGGAGACGCGCGGGCCCGCATTCTCCCTCAGGCAACGATTCTGGCGCATCCATGCCACAGCTAGAGACTACGGCGACAACTCCACCCCCGGCGGTTCCGAAGTCGCTCCGCAGCTCATCCAGGTGATGGACAAAAACCTCAACAGCGCCGGCTATGCGTACTTTTTGCTTCAGGACGGCACGACCAACGACGTCACGCCGAGCTTGCCGCCTCAGTTCACCAATTACTCCTTTACAGTCAACACGGATGTGGCGGACTTGAGGATTTTCTTCAACGGCCAGGATTTCACGGATGCCGGGCCGGTCGCCTGGATCGGCCAGCGCATCCCGCTTGTCTGCCGATTGGTTCCTGAAATCCCCGAAATCGCCACGATTACCAACTACCAGTGGAGCATTCAAGGTAACATCATCTCGAACTGGATTGCCACGTCCACGAGCGGTAAGGCTTACTTTGATAACGTCTTTACCAACGCCGACATTACCTACTATTACTGGAAGCCCGGAACAAGTTTGGAGGCGCGGTGTTTGGTTAAGGTCGAAGGCATCGAAATGGTCGCCAAAACCACCTTTAACGTGCTCGCGCCAGGCGGCGGGATGACGGCGCAAATCTTGAATGTCGTGAAAGTGGACAACAATTGGACTTCGTTTCCGAATGTCGCTCTCCATTTCGGTGATCAAAATGGCTTGCCCGGGATCCGTTTTACTCGCTCGGTTCAGGGAGATTGTGCCTGGCTGCAAATTGCGACGATACTGCGCCGCAAAAGGAGTTCGATTGACGGCACATGGGCGCGGGTTTCAGGAACAGGACTGGATGGAGACTTCCCATATCCGGTCGCCGGGTTGGCTGTTCAGACGAGCGACAGTCCTGGATCGCCAGTTTTCGGAGAGACAGGTGAAACGACCGCCGGCGACCAGTTCAAAATGTTCTTGATGTTTCGGCCTAATGGGTTAGCCGGGATTGGGGCGATATATGTTCCTATCGCACGGATAGGTTGGAGCTGGGGCGGTCATGCGATTCTTCAAAACGACCAATGGAGCTTGGTTCCAAACAGTTCCAGCGCCACCGTCGATCCAGCCGCGATTGACCCACCGGCCTATCCCGAATGGGAACTCCAAATAGATCCAATCTTCCTAGACAATTGGCAAGACGAATGAATTGGTCATCGTTATGTAATGCACTCGCGATTGCGTTGGGAGCCGGGCTAGCGTCGGCTGCCCAACCGCTTCCTCCGAATGCTGACGGCACGTTCAGGTTCACCGCGCCAGTGTACACACTGGAAACGAGTACTAACAGGCTCTTTCGCAAAGAAGAGTCACCGCTCGACAATCCGTTGCCCCGAGAGACTCTCCCTGCGCAAGACGACCCGGAAAGCGCTTGGGGCCCAATCTCGGGCGGCTATCAACTTTGCCTTCGCTTTGAGAAGGAAGTGTTTCAGGTCGGAGAACCCATTTTAGCTTCGATCCTTGTGCGCAACGCATCCGATGGATTCTTGGGAGATGCTGTAGGTATTCCCGGCAGCACACAATTTTTCCTCAGCGGCGAAAGAGGGCAGGAAGTGCGGGCAAAGCTAGGGCTACCGCCTGCAACAAAGCGTCGCCAGTTCGCCCTATGGCGAGGAACTCAATACAAGTTCAAAGTGCCTCTTTCGGAGTTTTTCGAGCTGGATCGTCCTGGCCTATACACCGTCACCGTCCACAAGCAAGTCGGTGAGTCTCGCGCCGCGCCTAATGTCATCATGTCAGGCATAGCCACGATACGCGTTGTGGAGGCAAAGAGAGCGTCCGCCACCCCGGAGCGCAGTGGCGCGTCGGGTTTGCCGGTGACGGTTCGGCCGATCGACTCCACGCCGGCTTCATCCACCGGAAGTGCGGCCGGTCCTTCATCCGTCACCTCCTCTTTTCCCGGTCAAACGGCGCGCGTTTCTCCGCCAGGCGCAGCCGCGAACGCCGGATCCGAATCGTCGGGCGACACAGCATCTGCGGAAGCCAAGCCACCGGCATCAAGCGAGAAAGGGAGAAGTATACTGGGAAGCTTTGCCCAACCAGCCAAAATTGCCGCTTCGGTTCTGGTGCTGCTGCTCGGTGGAGCAGTGCTGGTATTCTTCGCGGTGCGCCGCGCCCGGCCGCGTGCTTAGCGGGTGCTTAGCTGGAGGGCCGCAGGCATGAGACACTGGCAAACTCACGCCACGGCACTTGCCGCAGCCCTCGCCGGCAGGGCGGCCTGTGCTCGCGCGCAACCTTTTCCACTTGTTCTCGATCCGCGCGCCTTTTCCACGTCATTGAACCGCTTCAACGCTCCGGCGCCGGTCCGCATTTTCCGGAAAATTTTTGTGGCATAATCGGATTCCTTTGCTATCTTCGCGCACTCTTGAACGGGCAAGAGGCACCGGATTCGCCTGCGACGCGCTTGTTTTTGGCGATCCAAACCATCCCGAATCAGTCGTGAGCACGAACAAGAAACCTGTGAAGAAAAGCACGCCCGCAGCCAAAGGCAAGCCGCGCACCGTGGCCACCGCAGCAGCGATCCTTGGCTTGCCGTCCACTCGGGCCGCAAAGAATGCCGACGGCTTCTCGCCCGGCCGCAACGTGAAGATCAAGTCCGAATGGACGAAATACTACCAGCATCTGCTCGAACTCCGGGAGCGGCTCGTCCACCAGATGAATGGCCTGGCCAAGGAGTCCGCCGAGGAAATGGCCGGCTACAGCCTCCACATGGCCGATTCGGGCACGGACAACTTTGACCGCGACTTCGCCCTCAGCCTGCTTTCCTCGGACCAGGACGCCGTCTACGAAATTGAAGAGGCCCTCAAGCGCATCGAGAAGGACACCTATGGGGTTTGTGAATTGACCGGCAAGCCGATCCCCCGCGCCCGGCTGGACGCGATCCCCTGGACCCGCTTCACCGTCGAAGCCCAGGCCCAGTTGGAACGCGAAGGCGCCCTGCGCCAGAAGCGCCTCGGCGCCCTCGGCACCATCGACAACGTGGGATCCAACGAAGTCGAATCGGAAGAGGAAGAGGCCGAAGAAAAGCCGGCCAAGGAAAAAGAGTGATTTATGCCGCGTGAGATCATCACCATTGAGTGCACCGAAGCCAGGAAAGAGGGCAAATCCCCCTCCCGCTACACCACCACCCGGAACAAGAAGCTTAAACCCGAGCGGCTCGAGATCAGGAAATTTAACCCGGGCCTCCGCCGCCACACGATGCACAAGGAAATCAAGTAACCTCCCATGCCCCGCAGAACAAACACGGACAAAAAAGAACGCCGTGGCCGCAGCCTGGAGCGTCGCACTCCCCGACCCAAGCCGAAGATCGACTTCACGGTGGACGCCCTGGATTACCGCAACGTGACGTTGCTCCGGCAGTTCGTCACGGACAACGGCCGTATCCTGCCCCGCAAATACACCGGCCTGCCCGCCCACTACCAACGCCGGCTCAACCGGAGCATCAAGCGCGCCCGGCAGATGTTGTTGATGAAGTAGCCACTTTCCATCCCGCGAGGCGTCCTCGCGGGATTTTTGGTCAATTCTCATTGCAAATTGTTTGCAACTAGAAGCTGCCTTGGCTATCCTGTAAGCATGAACCGCAACGTAGGGCAGGCGTCTCGCCTGCCCAGCGCCGAAGGCGCGTCTCCGTTGGGCCGCTGCGCGGCCAGGGCAGGCGAGACGCCTGCCCTACGCTGTTGCCGCGCCGGTTCATCGCCTCAAGGCACGCTGAATTCGGCGTCCGGCTGCGCCCTCAAGCGGAGTCGGCTCAGCATCGTCGCGGGCACCGTCCTCACGCTGTTTTTCGTCGGGCCCGCTACGGCAGCGGGCGCAGCTTTGCGCGTGGTTACGACGCTCCCGCCGATCTATTGCCTCACGGCCAACGTGGCGGAAAATCTTGCGAGGGTCGACAACCTCCTTCCGCCCGGCGCTGCCGCGCACGACTTCCAATTTACGTTTGCTGAACGCCGCAAGCTCGAGCAGGCGGACCTCGTCATCGCGAACGGCCTCGGGCTGGAACCGTGGCTCGAGAAGGTATTGGCGAAGTCCGGACCCAAGCGAGTCGTGCGCTGTGCGGCGGGCCTGGAAGCCGACAAGGATTCGCCCGCAGGCCGCGCGCCCAATCCCCATGTCTGGCTCGATCCGATTCTGGCCTGCGGCATGGCCACGAACATCCTCGTGGCACTTCAGGAGGCGGACCCCGCCAACGCCTCCGGCTACGCGACGAACGCCGCCGTTTTCGCACAGCGCCTCCAGAAGCTGGATGAAGAATTGCGCGCCGGCCTCGACGCCCTTCCAAGCCGAGCTATCATCACTTCGCACGATGCATTTCCCCACCTGGCTCGCCGCTACGGCCTGGAGGTCGTGGGCGTCATCGAGGAGGTCCCTGACGTGGATCCCTCGCCCGCCCATCTGAGCAGGCTGCGCGCGACGATCCAAAAGCACGGCGTCAAGGCTCTGTTCGTCGACGCGCATGAGCACGGGCGACGTGCGCGCCAATTGGGCCGCGATTTCGGTGTCTCGGTCGGCGTGCTCGACACGTTGGAGCAAGCCCCGTTGACTCCGTCGGCCTACGAAGAGGGGATGCGGCGCAACCTTCGCGCTCTGCAACAAGCCCTCAAGTGATCATGCACCTGCACGACCAACCGCACGGTCAACCGGCGCGCGAATGGGCCGCGCCCGCTATCGAGGTCCGCGACGTGCGCGTCCAACTCGGCGGCCTGCCCATCCTGCGCGGCGTGAACCTCCGCGTGCCGGCCGGACAACTCATCGCGCTCATCGGCCCCAACGGCTCCGGCAAGACCACGCTGTTGCGCGCCCTGCTCGGTCTGCAGCCGATCCAGAGCGGCGAAATCCGGTTGCTGGGCGAGCCGGACCTGCGGCAGGCGCTGCCGAGGGTCGGCTACGTCCCGCAGCGGCTCGAACTGGAGCGCAGCTTCGTGCTCAGCGTCCGCGAATTCCTCGCCTTGCGCCTGCGCGAAACGCGCCACTGGTTCTGGCTAACGAAACGACGGACGGACGAACTGCTCCACTCATCGCTGGCCGAGATTGGCGTCGAGGCCCTGCTCGACAAACCGCTCGCCGGCCTCTCCGGAGGCCAGCTCCAGCGCGTCCTCATCGCCTTCAGCCTGCTGCGCCGGCCCGAACTGCTTCTCCTCGACGAGCCGACCGCAGGCGTCGACGCGCCGGGCGAAGAAACATTCTATGACCTCATTGCCGGCATCCAGCAACGCAACCACATGACCGTGGTGCTCGTGTCGCACGACCTCTCGATGGTCTGCCGCCACGCCCACCGCGTGTACGCCCTCAACGGTGTCATCTGCTGCGAAGGCACGCCGGAGGAAGTCATGAGCGCCGAATCGCTCAAAGAGGCTTTCGGCATCCACGTCGCTCCCTACCACCATCATCATGCTCACTGAAGTCTGGATGCAACGAGCCTTTCTGGCGGCGGTTTTTCTCGCGCCACTGTGCGGGTTGCTCGGCGTGTTCGTGACCGCCCGGCGGATGGCGTTTTTCAGCGACACCATTTCGCACGCCGGCCTGGCTGGCGTGGCGCTCGGGGTGTGGCTCGGGATGGTGGACCCGACCGTGCCGCTCATCGCCGTCAGCCTAGCCGTCGCAGCGGCGATTTTTTGGCTGAAGGAAAATACCTCCCTGGTGACGGACTCCATCATGGCGCTGCTGCTTTCGGGTTCGGTCGCGGCGGGCATCGTGATCCTGAAGAAGCTGAAAACCAGGCCCGGCGACCTGCACGGGTTCCTCTTCGGCGATATTCTGGCCGTGGGCTGGCCTGATGTCTGGCAGGCCGCGGCGATGTTCTTGATCATCGGCGCCGGGTTTTTCTGGCGCCTGAGCGACCTGAGCCTCCTGACCGCGCACGAGGAAATCGCCCGCGTCTGCGGCGTGCGGGTGCGACGGTTGAACTACGTCTTCGTGATCGTTCTCACCCTTACGGTCGCGCTGACGATTCGATTGCTGGGAATCATTCTAGTGACGGCCCTCCTGGTCATACCGCCAGCCGCCGCGAGCAACCTCAGCCGCAATCTCCGTCAGCAGATTGTTTTGAGCGTCGTCGCCGGACTGCTGGGCGGCATGGGCGGCATCGTGCTGGCCTGGCACTTGAACGTGCCTTGCGGCGCCGCCATCGTGCTGGCGTCCCTCGGACTGTTCGTCGTGACTCTCGTGGCCGGACGCCTGCGCGACGCCTCCTTCAACCGGCCGGCCCCGGCCCGTTCAACATGAGCGAAGGACACCCCGATCCATCCGCCCGCGCCACCGGTCTTCTCGAGTTGGCCGAACGCCTCCGGCGAAAATCGCGCAAAGTCACCGGCCCGCGCCAGGCGATTCTCGCCATCCTGCGGCGCCATCCTCACCCGTTGAGCATCCGGGAGATTTTCAGCGAATTGGGCGCGGGCGATTGCGATCTGGCGACTGTTTACCGGTCCATGCACCTGCTCGAGGAGATGGGCATGGTGAAGCGTTTCCATTTCGGCCGAGGCGGCGCGCGCTTCGAGCTGCTTGAAGAAGGCGACGACGGCCATCATCACCACCTGGTCTGCGTGGAATGTTCCCAGGTCGTCGAGATCGAGGACTGCTTCCCGACGGAACTCGAGCAGCGCATCGCCCGGCGCAATGGTTTCAAGTCCGTGACGCATCACCTCGAATTTTTCGGGGTGTGCCCGGGGTGCCAGTGAGGTGCGAACTTTGGCCTGCGGCAACGGACACTGGACCTTGGGCGGTGAAGCGACGTGAACAATGGGCGCGCACTGCAATTCAGGAATTGAACAGTCGCGGAGCGACCGGAGGAAGGTAGCCGTGGGCTTCAGCCCACGGATTGCCGGACAAAACGGGCAGCGTCGCGGAGCGACGCTTGAAGGAACGCTCGCTGCGCGCGCCCCTTCTCAAGCGTCGCTCCGCGACGCGCTGCCATTGGTCCCGCAGTCCGTGGGCTGAAGCCCTACCGTCAGAGCCTCGCTCCGCGAGGCCTATTGTGCGCTCGGAAAGACAGTCTAAAATCGGAATTGTACCCATCGTATGCGCAGGCCGCCCGCCGACAGGCCGCGCGCCGACGCTTGAATTCGCCCCGTCCCGCAGGCACGCTGCGCGCGCGATGAAGTTCGCCTTGAACGCTGCGCTGCTGCTCGCGGGCCTCCTGCCCGCCGCGGCCCAGGCGCCATTGAGCCGCATGGATCGATCCTGGATGTTCGGCGCCGAATACGTGCAGCTCGACGACTGGGCGCGCGCCAACGGCGGGCAGGCCCGGTGGGTCGTCCCCAAGCAAGAGCTGAAAGTCGTCTTCCCCACCGGCTCGCTCGGCTTCCTGGTCGATGCGCGGAGGATTACGCTCAAGGGTGTCCACGTCTGGCTTTCCGCGCCCGTCGTGCTGCGCGGCTCGTCGGCCTACGTGGCGGCGGCGGATTTCACCAGCACGATTCATCCGCTGCTGTTCGCGCCGAAGCCCGCCTCGGGGCGCCCGGTGCGGACGATCGTCCTCGACCCCGGCCATGGCGGCAAAGATCCCGGCAATCAGGAAGGCCGGCGGCAGGAAAAACAATACACCTTGCAGCTCGCCAAGGACGTTCGCGACCTGCTGACCAAGGCGGGCTTTCGCGTTTGGCTCACGCGCAGCTTCGACAGTTACATTACCCCGGAGTCACGCCCGCTCATCGCCCGCCAGCGCGGGGCGGACCTGTTCATCAGCCTGCACCTTAACTCCGCCGACGGTCCCGGTGGTTCGGCCGTGAAAGGCGCGGAAGTTTACTGCCTGACTGCGGCCAATGCCTATTCCACCAACGATCGCGGCGAGCTTGGCCGGCGCGAATGGCAGAGTGGCAACCGCAACGACGCGCGGAACATCCAACTGGCCTACCAGATCCAGAAGGCGCTCGTGGAGAAGGCCGGTTCCGAGGACCGCGGCGTCAAGCGGGCCCGCTTCGCCGTGCTCAAGCACGCCGAGATGCCCACCGTGCTCGTCGAAGCAGCGTTCATGACGCACCCCGGCGACGCCAGGAGAATCTACGACACAGCTCAGCGCCGTTCCCTCGCGCAGGCCATTGTGGACGGCGTGCAAGCTTACAAACGGCTGACCGAGCGGTGAGGACCCTTTCGTTTACGGCCGAGGGGCCGTGCGCATCCCGACACTGCGATGAACGTCCCCGATCGCTCTTGGTCGGCTGCTGCAAAGTAGGGCAGGCGTCTCGCCTGCCTCGCGTTGGCGTAGCCGACGCGCCGCTCGCGCTGGCGCCCTCGCCGGGCAGGCGAGACGCCTGCCCTACCCTGGTCTCCCCCGCGCTTGGAACTCGTCGCCTCGCAATTCCAAGCTGCGCCCGCGAGGCCGCCGGAAGCTGAGCCGACCGGAATCTTGAATTTTTTTGCAGGCCAAAATCGGCGACGATACGTTCAACCCTGCGATCGCTGACTGTAGACCCGGCCTGTACGTCAACAGGCTTGAAGTACTCCTGAGACAATGACGCCGAATCGTCACACGAACTTTCTTTCAATAATTTGCCCGCCGGGAGAGTCTTGACAAAGCGCCTGGCGTCGCAGGGCCATCGGAGGATCGGCCCGGCCCGGCGCGAAGTATCGAATTGCTTGCCATGAAATCAATTAAGCTCATCTTCGCGGCCGCGGCGTGCGCGGCGATGGTTTCCGCCCTGCCCTCGAACGCCGCGGAGGCGAAAAAGAAACCCGACGTCGCGGCCGAAGACGACCTGTTCGCGCAAACGAAAGTGCTCAAGCTCCGCATCGACCTCTCCCCCACCGCCCAGGAGGCGCTGCGAAAGGAGCCGAAGACTTACGTGAAGGGGACCCTGCGCGAGGGCAGCCAGGCCTTCAACGACGTGGCCGTGCGGATGAAAGGCAGCGGCAGCTTCCAGGGCCTCGACAAGAAGCCGAGCCTGACGGTCAAGATCAACGAGTTCGTCCAGGGCCAGAAATTTCGCGGGCAGGCGAAATTTCACCTGAACAATTCGGCGCAGGATCCCAGTTACCTGTGCGAGGCTCTCGGCGGGCAGATTTTTCGGGATGCCGGCGTTCCCGCCGCGAGGACCGTTTTCGCCCGCGTCGAGTTGAACGGCCGCGACGTCGGGCTTTACGTGGTCGCGGAGGCGGCGAACAAGGACTTTCTCTCCCTCAATTTCAAGAAAGCGAAAGGCAATCTTTACGAAGGCTCCAACGACGACGTGACCGACAAGCTCGATAAGGACTCGGGCGATGACTCGACCGAGCAGCCCGACCTCAAGGCGCTGGCGAAGGCGGCCCAGGAGTCCGACCCCGCCCAGCGTTGGAAGAAGCTGACGCCGGTGCTCGACATCGACCGTTTTGTCACCTTCGCCGCGATCGAAGTGCTCGTCTGGCATCGCGACGGCTATTCGATGGACCGCAACAACTACCGCATCTATCACGACCCGGCGTCCGACCAGATGGTGTTTTTGCCCCACGGGATGGACATTCTGTTCAGCAAGGCCAACGGTCCGCTCTGGCCGGAGTGGAAAGGCCTAATCGCCCGCGCCGTGCTGGAAACTCCGGACGGCAAACAGCGCTACCGCGAGCGGATGACGAAACTGCTCACGACTGTGTTCGTGCCGGGACCGCTGCAGACGCGCATCCAGGAACTGGCCTCCCGGGTCCGCCCGAGTTTGACGGACAAGGACAGTTTGAAGGCCTTCGACGCCGCCGTCACCCAGTTACGCGACGTCATCGCGCAGCGCGCCACCTTTGTTGAGGGAGAACTTAAAAAGCAGCAACAAGCTGCCGCACGGTAGCGACTGGACTGCCCTCTCCCAAAGCTGACGGTGCTCGCTCCTGTCCATGAACCGGCTCTTGCAAGGAGTCCCGCCTTTAGGCGGCAGGACGTCCGACCGGCTAAAGCCGGGACTCCGTGCCAGCAGCCGCAGTTCATGGCCCCAATGCGCGATTTGGGAATCGAGGAGGCTGCCCATGAAATTCAGGGAGCCTCCGGCTATGGAGTGCGGAGGCCAGCGCAGCGCGACTCCACTTTGGATTGTTTATTTCGCTGGTCGGGATAAGCCAAACCGCCGTCGCCGCTGCGCTTTGCCGGCGCACTCCAGATCGGCTGCACCTGGGTGAACGGTCGATGCCGAAGAGTCGCATAGCAAAAAGAACCGCGCCCGTCACACTGCTGCCGCTGCTCGCAGCGGTGGGACTGAATGCGGAACTGTTCAGGGCTCCGGCGCACGCCGCTCCGGCGCCCACTCCGGGCCACGAGCTTTTCGCAGCCGGCCCCATCCGCACGTTCAAGGTCGAACTCACCGAGTCCGCCCTCGCGACGCTCAAGAAGAACGAACGCGCCTATGTGCCGGCGACGGTGACGGAAGGCGGGACGGTGTTCAAAGAGGCGGGTGTGCATCTCAAAGGCATGGGCAGCTTCCAGCCGTTCCAGCAGAAGCCGAGCCTGGCGGTGAAGTTCGACAAGTACACACCGGACCAGCGTTATCTCGGCCTGAGCAAGATTTTCCTGAACAACTCGGCGCAGGATTCCACCTATCTTGCCGAGTTGATGTCCACGCAGATGTTCCGCGACGCTGGACTGCCGGCCGCGCGCGTCACCCAGGCCTTCGTCGAACTCAATGGCCGCAAGCTCGGCCTCTACGTGCTCATCGAGGCGATGAACAAGGATTTTCTCCGGCAATACTTCAAGAACGCGAAGGGTAATCTCTACGAAGCCTACCTTCAGGACATCGATCAACAACTCGACCTGGACGGCGGCACGGACGATGGGCAGGCCGATCGCAAGCGCCTGCTGGAAATCTGCAACATCTCCAATCCGGCGGAGCGCTGGAGCAGGCTGCCGGAAGTGCTCGACGTGGACAAATACCTCTCGCATTGCGTCCTGGAGATGTTCGTCGCGCACACGGACGGTTACGCGCTGAACCGGAATAATTACCGGCTCTACCACGACCCGTCGACGGACCGCTTCACGATGATCCCGCATGGACTGGACTGGGGATTTCTGAACGCGGGCGCGCCCGTCCAGCCGCCGCCCAACAGCATCATCACGCGCGCCGTACTCGGCACTCCTGAAGGCCGGAAGGCGTTTCGCGAGCGCCGCAGCCAACTCTTCACCCAACTGTACCGACTCGACCTGTTCTCCAATCGCGTCGACAAAGCCGTCGCCAACTTGAAAACCGGCGCCCACGATGAAAGCGAGGCGAAACAGTTCGACGATTACGGACGCGAGATGATCCGGCGTATCGCCGCCCGCTATCAGGTCGTGTCGAACCAACTGGCCGCGCCAGAGCCGCAGCCGCTGCGATTCGACGCGGCCGGCGTGGCCCAACTCACGGGCTGGCGCCCGCTGAAACGCTCCGGCGACGCCGTCCTGGATCTCGCGCAAAGCGAGGGAAGAAGCGTGCTTCACATCAAATCAGCCGGCGAAGGCGCCGTGGCATCGTGGCGACTGCGAGTGAGCCTGCCGGCGGGCCAGTTTCGATTCACAGGGGACGCGCGCGCGGAGAGGCTCGTTGTGGATTCCAATGATCCGGCTGCGGGCGCGGGCCTGCGTATCTCCGGCGGCAAGCTGGCCGGCAAGCTCACGGGCGACGCGGCATGGACGACGCTGGAGCACTCGTTCGAAGCGGCCTACGAAGGTGAGGAAAAGGAACTGGTGTGCGAGCTGCGCGCGCGCCAGGGCGAGGTTTGGTTTGACGCGCAATCGCTGCGGCTCATCCGGGCGAAGTGAGGGGGGCAGCAGCCCTTTCAAAAACCGTAGCGGCGCTCTATTAGCGCGTAGGTGTTTAGCGTCCGCGAGGACGCTCGAAAATAGCCCAGCGATTCATCGCTGGGCATTCGAACCGCCAGCCCTTCTAGTCCCGCAGGGACGGAAGAATCCCTCGCTCTGCCGTCCCTGCGGGACTCCGAACGCCGACTACCCACAACCCAGCGATGAATCGCTGGGCTATTTTCAACAGGTCCCTCACGGGACGCTAAATAGATACGTGAGCGCCGAACACAGCGCAGATTTAGCCCAAACGCGGCGGTCACAGACGGCCGCTACAACCACGCTTGGTGTGTTTTTCAACGGTCTTTTAGGCATCGTGGTCCGTCCGATTCATCCGAATATCAGGATTTAAGATTCGTCTATCTTGAAGATATAAGTTGCACCCGCGCGGCGCTCGTGTAATTGTTCGCGCGAAGTTTATGAAAACCTGCACCTACAATTCAATGACGCTCGGACCGAAGGCGGTCGTCGCTACGGCGACAACGCACGAACGGTCGAGTCTGAGCGTCGTGCGCTGCCTTTGGGCGTTTATTGCCCTGCCGGCACAGGACCCCAAGGGCTATTTGCGCAGACTCCGGGTGAGCAGGTTCTAAGAAGACAATAGATAGATTTTCAAACCCTGCTTGCCGAGTGGTAAGCAGGGTTTTTTGTTTTGGCAACGATGGCAACGGACACTTGAAGAATACGAAATGACAGTTCGACCGGCCTGGCTGAGCGCGTGGTGATGTTTTCCGCCGCCAACACGTTTCGGATGCAAGCGGACCTCCGTCCGCCGCCGGCAGCGTGTTGCCTGGCGCGGGCGCCGCGCAGGTCGAGAGACGCGATACGAATTTACAATCTAATGGGCTTCCCTGGAGGTGTGCCCCTAAACACCGAAGAACCGCCGTGAATCCGCGGGTTGGCATCGAAAGATGGCAAGAGGTGTTTGTTCTTTGTTGAAATGGCAAGGGCCGGGGGCGCGCGAGCGCTCCCGGCCCATTTGATTTCCTTTTCTCCATTCCGCCATTCCCCCATTCCCCCATTCCCCACAGGCCGCGCGCCAGCTTGCGCAGCAGAGTCTCCAAAACTCCGCCCGCTCGGGGCAGCACCGAGGCGGCTTGCCATTCTTATTTACGATTTACGATTTACGATTTACGCGTCGATCACACCGAGGCACCAACCGTCGGTCCGGCTCGTAAATCGTAAATCCTCCCAGGGGTCGTGGCAGACAAGCAATGCACCTGCCCTGCAAGCAGGTTGATGCGGGAGCGTTACCCGCCGACTCCACCACTTTCTCGATTGCCGATTTCGGATTGCGGATTGCGGATTGTGATGACGGATTGATCCGGCACGCCGCTTTGCAATCCATCGGCAAATGCCAATTCAAACTCGGCAATGTTCACTGCGGGGAACTCGACCAAAGCACAGAGCGGAGCCTCATAAACTCCTCCAGGTGGGTGCAACTCCCACCCCCGCTACCAATTTCGGATTCTCGATTGCGGATTTCGGATTGTAAGCCAGTGATGGGCCGTGCGGCCTCAGGCCGTGCCTATCCGCAATCCGCAATCCGAAATCGGCAATCCAGGGGGAGGCGTTCCGGCTGCCGGCCTGTAAATCCGGTGTCGCAAAACCAGCCGGAAGCGACGACTGGAGCGTTACCAGCGCCTCCCACCACTTTCCGGATCCGTAGCTCAACCAGCGGAGCAACCCGTTGTCTGCGGGAAGGCTGAGGGTGCAAGTCCCTTCGGGTCCGCCAAATCTCCCCGCGGGACGCCGTCCAGGGACGGCGCGTCCTGCCTCCAACCGAACCAAAGCCCCCCGGCGCCTTCCAAATCGCCGGGGGCAAACCGCGCGTAGTGTAGCAGCAACATGCCCGGCCTGGGACCGGGTGATCGCAGGTGCAAGTCCTGCCGTGCGGACCACTTTTTTTATTGCTCAGTCGGATAACAGTAGTCCACCCGCCTGTTAAGCGGGATGGTGCTGGTGCAACCCCAGCCTGAGCAGCCAGATTCGATTCGCTCGCGTAGCTCAATCATAGAGCGCGGTGCTTCTAACACCGGAGATGGAGGTGAGATTCCTTCCGCGAGCGCCAGCTCGATTTACGATTTGCGATTTACGATTTACGCGATGCACGCCGTGCTGGACCTCTAACGACCTCGTAAATCGTAAATCGTAAATCGCAAATTCTTCGGAAGGCAGGCAGATACAAGCTGGCTGCACCTGTCTCGAAAACAGGATCGGCAATGCCGAGGTCGGGGCAGTACCGACGCCTTCCGCCATTGTCTCAACCACCACAAATCACACGCGAAGGATCCACCATGAACCTCAACCCATTACCGACCCTCGACTCAGAGGCGCCAACACGGAAGCACGAGGAAACGACCACTGCGGAGGCGCGCGAAGCCGAGTCCGCGTCTCTCGCGGTGCCCAGCCCGGCACCGGCCAACTCTGAACCGAGCCCCTCCGAACGCCTCTACGAGGCTTATCGCCTATGGGCCTTCACAGGACGCTGAAGAGTTTTCAACCACAACCCCAAACCAAAGGAACACCATGCGACTCGTCATCCGATACCAAAGCCAGTTGCTCTTTCGCAAGAGCTACAAACCCACCCGATTCACCCGGGGCCGGATCCGCCCGAGAGGCCTCACCTTTCGGCCAACGCGGGCCGGACCCGCCGAAAAACGAGTATGAAAACAAGCTTTCTCTTCCGTAGCTCAAAAGCAGAGCCCCCGCCTGATAAGCGGAAGACCGCGGAGCGTTACCGCGCGGAAGGACCAATGGAGCCGAGGGGGATTGGAGGGTTGGAGTGCTGGAGTGATGGACCAAGGCGCTCACATTCTGTAGCCGCCGACGTGAGGAGGCGGATTCGTGGGGGGGTCGAGGGACTCCCCCTCCTCACGTCGGGGGCTACCACCGATCCGTAGCCGCCGACGTGAGGAGGCGGACACGTTCCCCTGTTTCGACCATCCGCCTCCTCACGTCGGCGGCTACTTCGCGTGTGAAACATCCGGGTTTAGCAGCAGCTACAATACTTCGAGCCGCTCTCGTTGGTCCTGGAATTCTCTAGTGCGCTACGACCGCCACTCCGAGCCCGTTCGTCAGCGTCGCCGATTCCAACCGGGCAAATGTGTAACTGTTCGTCCGCGAAGGATCCTTGAGAGTGCCCGTGAGTGTCGAGGCGCCCGGCGCCCAAGGCACAACGATGTGCGGGCCACCTTCCGCGATCCATTTCTCGACCTTCACCGCAGCCGGATTGTAGAGAGGGAAAATAATGGCCTGCTTGTCCGGGAAGAATTTGCCCTGTGCCTCCCTCTCGCGAATCATAAGCCCCGCTCCGTCTTCGAGCGCGTAGAGGGACGCCGAGACGCGACCGCCCTCCTGCTCCACGATCATCCCGTAGAGGCGGCTGCCGAGTCCAGTCTGCTTCCAGTGGCTCACTTCGACCTTGGCTGCCGGATTTGCACCGGGAGAGTATTCGCGCGCATCGACTTCCGTTCGGCTGCCGCCGCAGCCCGCCAGGAGCGCGACCAGTCCGGCCAACGAGAGCGCAAGACCGGCCAGCGAGAGGAGAAGAACATTTCGCATAGGCCCTGATTCGGTTGGGCAATTTTTGCCGCATCCATGCGGCAAGAACTGCCGTACAGTCCCGGCCTTTGCATTCCAAGCTTAAACCGCGCCACCTGGAAGCTTGGTGGGCCTCCCACTTCATTGCCACGCGCGGTTCGCCCACAGTGAGTCCGCTTCAGACTCCTTCTCCCCCTTGGGGAGAAGGCCGGGATGAGGGGGTGGCCCGACACCAAGAGCGACGCCTGCTGCAAGCGTGGCCGGCCACCCCTTCACCCCTACCCTCCCCCTGAACATGGTAGCAGCCGACGTAAGGAGGCTCACTCTTCTTCGGGGAAAGGAAGTCAGAGCCTCCTTACGTCGGCTGCTACGGTTCAGGGGTTCAAAGCGCGAAGTTTTGCTTGGGAGAATTCTCACCCCAACTCTCTCCCCCCGATGGCGGAGAGGAAGCCGATGCGCCTCGCGCGTTCGTGAGCCCGGCTCGACTCGACCCTTTTTCTTCCGCTGGATGGTGTAGTCAGTCTGCACGCCTGTCTGAAGCACAGGAAGTGTTCGTGCGATCCGAACTCCAGCGGCCAGACTCAAACTGGAGTGTTGGTGTAATGGAGGGATGGGATTGAAACCCCTCGCCCATTATTCCACCACTCCATCAGCCCATTCCCATGTATGACCACCACCGAAACATCCGTCAGCATGATCGCCTCGGCCCATTCGTGGATCGAGGGCGAGTCGGTCCGCCAGCTCTACGCGGCCGCGAAGCTCGAGGGCGTCCGTCGCGCGATAGGCTTTCCCGATTTGCACCCCGGCAAGGGCGGGCCGGTCGGCGCGGCATTCATTACTGAGGACGTGATCCATCCGTTACTCGTGGGCGGCGACATCGGGTGCGGCATGGCCCTTTGGCGGACGGATCTGCTTCGCCATAAGGCGAGGCTCGACCGCTGGACCGCGCTTCCATTCGACCTCGAAGAACCCTGGGAAGGCAACACACGCGAACGCCTTGCGAGTGCGGGTCTGCTTACGACCCAATTCGCTGAAGCTTTCGGCACGCTCGGCGGCGGCAATCACTTCGCCGAATTGCAGGCAGTGGAGAAGGTGACGAACCCTATGGCCTTCTCTTCCCTCGGCCTTGCGAAGGATGAGTTGGTGCTGCTCGTCCACAGCGGCTCGCGAGGCCTCGGCCGATCGGTCCTCGAAACTCACATCGAGGAACATGGAGGGGCTGGCGTGGACGCGACTTCCAGCGCGGCGACGCGCTACCTGCTCTGTCAGGACCATGCCGTGCGCTGGGCCGAAGCCAGCCGGGCGCTCCTCGCCCAGCGTTTTCTCGATACGCTCGGCGCGACCGGCGAATGCATCTGGGACGGCTGCCACAACAGCATCACGCGCGTCTCTTCTCCCTCCCCCCTCAACGGGGAAAACATCACGCCCGTCGTTTCTCCCTCTCCCCTCGGAGGGGAGAGGGCCGGGGTGAGGGGTGAGAGCGGGTTTGATCACCTGAGCGAACCAGTCTCCCTCTGGCTCCACCGCAAAGGCGCCGCGCCTTCCGACGGCGGCGCGCTGGTCATCCCCGGTTCGCGCGGGACGTTCAGTTACCTGGTGCAGCCGTGCGGCGATGGCGCCTCGCACGCGTGGTCCCTCGCCCACGGCGCGGGCCGCAAGTGGACCCGCAGCGACAGCCGCGCTCGCGTGCGCGAACGTTTTCGGCCGGCGCAGCTTGTTCAGACCGGGCTCGGGGGACGCGTCGTTTGCGCCGACCGCAGCCTGCTCTACGAGGAAGCTCCTCCGGCCTACAAGAATATCGAGCAAGTGATCGAGGACCTCCTCGACGCGGGGCTTATCACGGTCATCGCCACGCTGCGTCCCTTGCTCACCTACAAGATGCGCGCAATTTGGCCGTGACCTTGACTCGGAAGCGGGGGAGTGGGGGAGTGGGAAGGTGGGGAAGTGGGTGCCAACGCACTCGTCTCGTACTCACTCCCCCGCTCCCTCACCTCCTCACTCTCTTGTGGATCCATCGGCGAATTTCCACGTCCCATCGAGCCAGCATTTGTTCCCGAGCGCAAAGTCGTCCAGCGGCCTGCCTTTCAAGCAGGATCTCTAGCGGGTGCGAGTCCCGCCGGGAATGCCACTTTCGATTTACGATTTAGGATTTACGAACCCGCCACCGCTCCAAGCCCACCTCTGATTCCGCGACGCACTCGTAAAACGTAAAACGTAAAACGTAAATTGCCCGGCTCTCAAGGTGTAATCAGTTCTGCACGCCGCTCTGCGAAGGCGGAGGTTCGTGGTGCAAATCCACGTGAGAGCGCCACTTCAATTTACGATTTGCGATTTGCGATTTACGAGCCGTGCTCGTACAGACGGCGGCTTCCAGAATTGAGTGAGGCGCGTAAATCGTAAATCGTAAATCATAAATCCCCAGGATTGTGGTGTAACAGCAGCATCTCCGCCCGTGAAGCGGACGGTCCGGGTGCGAATCCCGGCTTCCTGACCAGACCTAGATTTTCGCCCGCAGTCGCCGTTCGACCGTGGCGAGCATCCGCTCCAGTTTGTCGAGCGCTTCGGATTCCCCTTTGAGTTCGAGCAACGGCTTCAGCTCCGAGCGGACCTGGGCCAGGTCCAGCTTCCCGTGCTGGCGAATGAGCACCCGCT